>ERZ832317.658-NODE-658-length-49494-cov-8.839176_pt1 | contig 49494 bp, 34 predicted proteins | sample MGYA00519695_ERZ832317 | MGnify/ENA primary metagenome ERZ832317 (study PRJEB31850, sample SAMEA3708726) | human gut metagenome | biome: human gut; feature: human-associated habitat; material: faeces | place: China | collected 2014 ...
ACTATTCAAAAAAATATAACACAATTACAAGTTTTTGAATTAATAGATTCTTGTTATAATATGTTAAAAGAAAATGGAATATTAGAAAAGAATTATGAGATGATTGAAGCTCATTTTATAAAATATATAATTTGGCTTATATTATTTTCAACAAAAAAATTAGATTGCAAAACAATTAGCAAAGAATATGATAAATTGTTTAACTGGTTAAAGCAAAAGTTTCCTAATTATAAAAAGAATAAAGTTGTAAGATTGTGGAAACCAAAAGGAGAATTATTTAGTATTAGATTAATTGTTATAACAATGTCAATTGCTAATAAAGTAAGATTAGGAAAAGTTTTAGTATATGTATATAGCATATTATAAAGAAAGGAAAAATTAAAAATGAAGAAAATAATAAAAGTATTTTTTTGTATTCTAACATGTTTAATTATTAGTATTCCTCAAATATATGCAGAAGAAAGTAAAACAACAAAAGAATTGAGTGAAGCTGTTGAAGAAAAGAAAGATGAAAATGTTGAAGAGTCATTGGATAAAGAAAAAAAAGAAGTTACAGAAGAACCTGTAGAACAATCTGGACTTGAAACAATAGAAAAACCAGCAGAAGTAACCTCAAATGAAACTACAGAATTGCCAAAAACAGAATCTACAAGTGAAACAGAAGAAAAACCAGATGAAGAACCAGAAAAAGAACCAAGTATTTCTTATACAACACATATACAAGATATAGGTTGGCAAAATCAGGTTAAAGATGGAGAAATGGCAGGGACAGAAGGACAAGCCAAAAGACTTGAAGCAATAAAAATTACTTTAAAAGATTTAAGTGGTGTAAAAATAAAATATCAAACACATATAGAAGATATAGGTTGGCAAAACTGGAAATATAATGGGGAATTAACTGGGACAGAAAGTCAATCTAAGAGGTTGGAAGCAATAAAAATAGAACTCGAATATAGTGAAGAATATTCAATAATGTATAGAGTACATATCCAAGACATAGGATGGCAAGAATGGAAATATGATGGAGAAGTAGCAGGAACAGAAGGGCAATCCAAAAGAGTAGAAGCAATTGAAATAAAATTAGTTGATAAATCAGTATTTAAAGTAGCATATATATCACATATAGAAGATGTAGGGTGGCAAAATTGGAGATATGATGGAGAAAAAGCAGGAACAGAAGGACAATCAAAAAGGCTTGAAGCAATTCAAATAAAAATAGTTGAGAAACAAACAAGTATATCAGTAAATTATAGTGTACATGTGCAAGATATAGGATGGCAAAATTGGAAAGCAGAAGAAAAAATAGCAGGAACAGAAGGTCAGTCAAAAAGATTAGAAGCAATTAAAATTGAATTATTAACAAATATAAAAAATCTAAAATTAAAATATAGAGTGCACATTCAAGATATAGGTTGGCAAGATTGGAAAGACAGTGAAGAAATGGCAGGAACAGAAGGTCAGTCCAAAAGACTAGAGGCAATTCAAATAAAGCTTGAAAATACACAAGATTATTCAATTGAATACAGAGTACATGTACAAGATATAGGCTGGCAAGATTGGGTAAAAGATGGAGAAATATCTGGTACCGAAGGGCAATCAAAAAGATTAGAAGCAATTCAAATAAGAATTATTTCAAAAGAAAATGATTCAGATTCACAAGAAGAGCCTAAATTTGAACGACAAGAAGGAACATATGGAAAAACAGGTCTAAATGTGGCTGATAAAGGTGGAAGTGAATTAAAATATTTAAAATATGGCACAGGAAAAAATGTTTTTTTTGCAACATTTGCAATACATGGATATGAAGACAAATGGGATAAAGATGGATATGAACTTATTGAAATAGCAAACAATTTTTATAATAAGCTTTTAGAAGACAAAGATTATGATTTAGCTAAAAAATGGACAATATATATTTTTCCAGGAGTAAATCAAGATGGATTACAAGAAGGAAGCACAAATAATGGGCCTGGAAGAACAACATTATATAGTCAAGCACCACAAAATAAAGGAATAGACCTAAATAGATGCTGGCAGATTGGAAGTACATATGAAAAATTTACATCTGATAGAAATTATAATGGAGATATAGGTTTCCAAGCTTATGAAGCACAAGCATTAAGAGATTTTATGTTAAAAAATAAATCTAAAGATGGACAAACAATATTAGTTGATTTACATGGTTGGACACAACAATTAATAGGTGATGAAAATATTTGTTCTTATTATGAACAACAATTTCCTGAAAATAATAAAAGATCTGTTGGAAGATATGGTTCTGGATATATGATTAGTTGGGGAAGAACTTATTTGGGTTCACAAGGAAGACCAGCTAAAACAGCATTAATAGAACTTCCAAGAGATGGTGTGAAAAATCATCAATCAGTAATAGATAAAGATTTTTCAAATAGATATATAAATGCAACAATGAAAATGTTAGAAAAAATTATTTAAGAAAAAAGAAGTTTCGAAAAATTGAGATACTCGCAACACAAATTTTTATAGTGGTCGCATTTATAGGAATATGGGAACTTCTTGCAAGGCTTGGAAAAATAGATAGCTTTATTACTAGCCAACCATCTAGAATAGTAAAAACATTTCTAAATTTGTCATCGAATGATTTAGGAAGACATCTAAGAATTACATGTATAGAAACATTGGTGGGATTCTCTTTAGGAACCATAATGGGAGTAATAATAGCAATAATTCTATGGTGGTCATCGTTCATTTCTAAAGTGTCTGAACCATTCTTGGTAATACTAAATGCACTACCAAAAGTAGCATTAGGACCAGTAATAATAATATGGGTTGGTGCCGGAATGCCAGCTATAATAGTTATGGCACTTGCAATTTCGCTTATTGTAACAATATTAAATATTTTAAATGGACTTATAAACACAGATAAAGAAAAAATAAAAATGGCTGAAACTTTTAATGCAAGCAAGTTTCAAATACTTACAAAAATAGTAATACCAGCAAATATCTCAACATTATTCAACACTCTAAAAGTAAATATAGGATTATCACTAGTCGGAGTAATATCTGGAGAGTTCTTAGTATCAAAAGGAGGACTCGGATATCTAATTGTATATGGAGGGCAGGTATTTAAGCTGGATCTGGTAATGACGAGTGTAATTATTCTTGCAATAGTCGCAGCCGTAATGTACGAAAGTATAGAAATATTAGAAAAAATTGTGATGAAACAGAGATAGAATGTACAAGATTATTATAAAAGGGAATGAAAATAAGCTAAATTTATAATAAAAGTGTAATGGTAAATATGAAAGAGGCAATAATGTGTCGATAGAAAAACAATAAAATTTGCTTTTTATCTGTTTATAAAGCCTCAAAAATAAAGAAAGGAAATTTAAAAAAATGAAAAAGATTATAACGATAATAGTGTGCATATTGCTTGTAGCTGTTGTAATAGCGGTTGGATTTATAGCAACAAGACCACCCAAAAATGATACTGCAATAAAAACACTAAAAGTAAATGAGGTTACAAGATCAGTCTTTTATGCACCACAATATGTGGCAATTGCTAATGGATTCTTCGAGGAAGAAGGCTTAAAAATAGAATTAACAACAGGTCAAGGTGCAGACAATGTAATGACAGCAGTATTGGCAGGACAGTGTGACATAGGTTTCTGTGGTCCAGAGGCTTCAATTTATGTATATAACGAAGGAAAAGAAGATTATGCAGAAGTATTTGCTCAATTAACTAAAAGAGATGGTTCATTTTTAGTAAGCAAAACAGATACAGACAATTTTAATTGGAGTGATTTAAAAGGTAAAACAGTAATACCTGGAAGAAAAGGTGGAGTTCCTTATATGACATTTGAATATGTGCTAAAACAAAATGGAGTAAATCCTAAAAAAGACACTAATTTAGATGATAGTATACAATTTGATTTAATGGCAGGAGCTTTTGCAGGAGGAAATGCAGAATATGTAACTTTATTTGAGCCTACTGCATCAATGACAGAAGACGCAGGAAAAGGGTATGTTGTAGCATCTATAGGAGAAGCATCAGGAGAAATTCCATATACAGCATATTTTGCTAAAAGGAGTTATATAAAAGAAAATGAAGATATTATACAAGGGTTTACTAATGCTGTATATAAAGGACAAATGTGGGTAAAGGAACATACTGCTGCAGAGATTGCAGAAGTAATACAGAATTTTTTCCCAGACACAAAATTAGAAATGCTAACTAGGTCTATTCAAAGTTATATGGATATAGATGCATGGAATGATACACCTGTATTAAAGGAAGAAGCATTTAATAGATTACAAACTGTTATGAAAGAAGCAGGAGAATTAGAAAAAGAGGCACCATATAATCAAGTTGTAAATAATAAATATGCAGAAGAAACAATTAAAAATTACCAAAAATAGCAAATTGTTGTCACAAAGACATGTAAAAATAAGCTCAAAATGTCAAAAAGATGGCTATAAATAGCAATAATTACAATATTACAAACTACGGAAAAATATGCTGTTGTCAAAATTGAAAAAATATTAGAAATAAACAATAAAAAATCTAAAACTTTTGAAAATCATTTTTTCAAAAGTTTTAGATTTTTTTAGAAATGAAATCAGTATACAAATTAATAAAACATAGAAATATCAAGAGATTAACAATAAAAAGAAACTAAATATATATTGAAAAACAATCTAAAAAATACGAAAATAGAAAAAATCATTTTTGAAAAATGTTAAAAAATAAAATGAAAAGATGAAAACTTGATAAATCCTTATATTTCAATACTTTGACACTAAAAAATGTTGAAATATAAAGGAAAAATGCAAATTGTAATATAATTGTAATAATTCTGTAATATTTCTAAAAAAACTTAAAAAATACTATAAATAAGAGACTTTGAAAAAAAGGATACATAATATTAAATTTATGACATATTGACAAAAATAAATGAAAACGTTGAAAAATAAGCAAAAACACCGTTCGAATTACATAAAAAATATGCGTTTGACATTATAAAAATACTGGATTAATATAGCATTACGAAAACAAAACAAACTAAAATTAAAAAACAAAAATAGAAAATGTAAAAATAAAAACAAATGAATAAAAAATAAAAATAAAAAATCAAAAAAGTAAGTTCAAAAACAAAAGATAATTTTTTAAAAAAGAGTAATATAAAAACATAACAAGGGGGAACAAAAAATGCAAGTAGTAAAAAGAGATGGAAGGATAGTAGACTTTGACAAACAAAAAATATTAGCAGCTATAGAAAAAGCTAATGCCGAAGTAAAGCCAAGAGAAAGGGCAAACAAGGAAAATATTAAAGAAATAGTTGAATATATTACAGGACTAGATAAAAAAAGAATTCTAGTAGAGGATATTCAAGATATTATAGAAGAAAAATTAATGGAATATGGAAAATATTTCTTGGCAAAAAAATATATTACATATCGTTATACTAGAGAGTTAGTAAGAAAAGCAAATACAACAGACCAATCTATAAAAGAACTAATAGATGGAGAAAGTGAATATTGGAACAACGAAAATTCAAATAAAAATGCAAGAGTTGTAACAACTCAAAGAGATTACTTAGCAGGAATTACAAGTACAGATATTACTAGAAGATTCTTATTACCAAAAGATGTTGTAGAAGCACACGATGAAGGTATAATTCATTTTCATGATGCAGATTATTTTGCACAAAATGCATTAACAAACTGCGAATTAATTAATTTAGATGACATGTTACAAAATGGAACTATCATGAATGGAGTTATGATAGAAAAACCACATAGATTTTTAACAGCTATGACAATTGCAACACAAATAATTTTAGCAGTTACATCTTCTACTTATGGTGGAGCAACAGTATCACTAACACACTTAGCTCCTTTTGTAAAAAGTAGTTATGATAGATATTACAAAAAATATCAAGACAGAGGATTGAGTGAAAAACAATGTAAAGAATATGCAGAACAAGACACTAAAAAGGAAGTATCAGATGGAGTACAAACATTTAATTATCAAGTAAACTCTATGACAAACACAAATGGACAAGCTCCATTCCTATCTGTTTGTATGTATTTAGGAGAAACAAAAGAATACAAAAAAGAACTTGCAATGATAATAGAAGAATTCTTAAAACAAAGAATGGAAGGATTTAAAAACGAAAAAGGAGTTTATATTACTCCAGCATTCCCTAAGTTATTATATGTATTAGAAGAAGACAACATTGTAGAAGGCAGACCATATTACTACTTAACAGAACTTGCAGCCAAATGTACTGCTAAAAGAATGGTACCAGATTATATTTCAGAAAAGAAGATGTTAGAATTAAAAATAGACAAAAATGGTAATGGAAATTGCTATCCTTGTATGGGATGCCGTTCATTCTTAACGCCATATGTTGATGAAAAAACAAATAAACCTAAATATTATGGAAGATTTAATCAAGGCGTTGTAACAATAAACTTAGTAGATGTAGCATTATCATCAGAAAAAGACATGGACAAGTTCTGGAAAATATTTGATGAAAGACTAGAACTATGTCACAAAGCACTACAAGTAAGACATGAAAGACTAAGCAAAGTAACAAGTGATGTAGCACCTATATTATGGCAAAATGGCGCATTAGCAAGATTAAAGAAAGGCGAAAGTATCCATTCATTATTACACGGAGGATATTCAACAATATCTCTAGGATATGCTGGACTATATGAGTGTGTAAAATATATGACAGATCACAGTCATACAGACAATGGAGAAGGAAAAGACTTTGGAGTTCAAGTAATGCAAAAATTAAATGATAAATGTAAAGAATGGAAAGCAGTAGAAGATATAGACTATAGCGTTTATGGAACACCAATAGAGTCTACAACATATAAATTTTCAAAATGCTTAAAGAAAAGATTTGGAGTAATAGAAGGAATAACAGATAGAGATTATATAACAAACTCTTACCATATTCCTGTATTTGAAGAAATTGATGCATTTTCTAAATTAAGTATAGAAAGCCAATTCCAACAATTAAGCCCAGGAGGAGCAATTTCTTATGTAGAAACACCAAACCTACAAAATAATATAGAAGCTGTATTACAAATTATTAGATTTATTTATGACAATATTATGTATGCAGAATTAAATACAAAATCAGATTATTGCCAAGAATGCGGATTTGATGGAGAAATTTTAATAGATGATAATTTAGAATGGTATTGTCCAAACTGTGGAAACAGAAATCATGATACATTAAATGTAGCAAGAAGAACATGTGGATACATAGGAAGCCAATTCTGGAATAAAGGAAGAACACAAGAAATAAAAGAAAGAGTGCTTCATATAGATAATAAAGATGCAGAGATGCCAAAGAGAGAAAAAACAAAAGCTGCTGTTTAAAATTTAAAAAAATATAAAATGCATATAAAAAAATAAATGTATACAGATATAGTGATATAAATTCATTATATTTGTATACATAAAATAATTATCTTCGTTTTTTAAAATATAAAAGAAAGAATATATTTATAAAACTTATATTAATAAATCTTGTAAATATATTATATGAGGTGCTAGTAAAATGAGATATAATAAAGTTAGAAAAATGGATATTTCAAATGGACCAGGGGTTAGAGTATCTATATTTATGCAAGGTTGTACTTTTCATTGTAAAAACTGTTTTAATCCAGAAACACATGACTTTATGGGTGGAGAAGAGTTTACAGAAGATACAATAGACCAAGTTTTAAAATTATGTGAAAATGCAAATGTAGAAGGGCTATCTATATTAGGCGGAGAACCAATGCATCCAATGAATATTGAAGGAACAACAGAGCTTGCTAAAAAGTTTAAAGAAAAATTTCCAAATAAAAACTTATGGGTATGGACAGGTTTTTTATTTGACAGAGATTTACAAAATAAAGAAGTATTAAAATATATAGATGTTTTAGTTGATGGTCAATATGTAGATGAATTAAGAGATCCAAGATTAAAATACAATGGTTCTTCAAATCAAAGAGTTATAGATGTACAAAATAGTGTAAAACAAGGAAAAGTAATATTTTATAAAGATAAATAAAATATAAATACATTAGGGTTTATGTAAGATTAAATTCAATTTACTATTTGCTTTTACTTTTTCACTTGACTATTTTTAGAAAAATAAAATTCAGAAAATTAAATTTTTTAGAAATATTGACAAATTTAACCAAGATTAGTATAATTAAATACATGAGCATAAATATGTAAGTTTAATGTTCATAAAAGAAAATCCCACACGTAAGAGTGTAATTACTGAAGGGAGGGGAAATTATGTCAGAAGTTAAAGTTAATAATGGGAATATAGAGGATGCCTTAAAAAGATTTAAAAGACAATGTGCTAGAAATGGAGTTCTTCAAGAAGTTAGAAAAAGAGAACACTATGAAAAGCCAAGCGTAAAAAGAAAGAAAAAATCAGAGGCAGCTAGAAAAAGAAAATTTTAATTAATAGTTACATATATTTAGGCGTTTTTCAAAATTATTTGAAAGCGCCTTTTAATTTTTTAATACGGATTAAAATTTATAAATAGAAAATATATATTATTTAGATTATATGGTCATATAAAAGATAAAAAATAAAAGAAAATAATCCACTTAATGTATATAAATTGTGAATTATATGTGTTATTTAATATTAAAGATGTGTAAATACATTAAATTGAAAATATAAATAATATTTAATGCGATTTAACATAATTTTTACTATAAAATAAACTCATAAATTATATAAATAAATTTATATAAAGTGTATAAAATTTCCAAAAATGTATTATAATAAGAAAAGCAGTAAAATATAAAAGAAAAATAAATAATTATTAATATAAAAAACTTGTAATTCTAAAATAGAAAGGCAAGAATATAAAAGAAAGGAATGAAAAAATATGGAAGGAATAAAAATTCATAAAATAGAAACAAATCAATTTAAAACGAACTTATATGCAGTTTTTTTAGCAACTCCATTAAAAAGAGAAAATGTTACTAAAGATGCTTTAATTGCAGCTGTTTTAAGAAGAGGGACAAAAAATATAATATCTCAGGACAAAATTAGCAAAGAACTAGAAGAAATGTATGGAGCAAGTTTCGACTGTGGAATAGAAAAAACAGGAGATAATCATATTATAAAGTTTTATTTAGAAGCTTTAAATGAGGAATTTTTACCAGAAAAAGAAGAACTTACACAAAAATGCATAAACATTTTGTTAGATATAGTAACAAATCCTTTTGTAGAAAATAATGGATTTAAACAAGAATATGTAGATGGTGAAAAAGAAAACTTAAAGCAAATTATAAATGGAAAAATAGATAATAAAGCAAGGTATTCATTAGACAGATGTGTAGAAGAAATATTTAAAGGAGAGCCATATGGATTATATAAATATGGATATGTAGAAGATTTGGAAAAAATAACTCCTCAAAATCTTTATGAATATTATAAAGAATTAATAAAAAATTGTAAAATAGATATCTACTATTCTGGAATATTTGATAATGATAATACGGAAAAAATTATAGAAAAAAGATTACAAGAAAATAATATAGAACCAAGAAATGCCAAATATGTAATAAATAATGAAATGACAGAAAAAAAGCAGAAATCAGAGACTAAAACAGTAGAAGAAAGTATGGATGTAACACAAGGAAAATTGGTATTAGGCTTGCAAATAGATGACAATAATAAAAACTCAAGATTTGCAGCATCAGTATATAATGCTATATTGGGAGGCGGAGCAAATTCTAAGTTGTTCCAAAATGTAAGAGAAAAAAATAGCTTAGCATATACTGCAAGTTCTAGTTATATAAGAACAAAAAATGTTATATTAGTTCATTGCGGTATAGACATAGACAAATATGAAAAGGCTTTAGAAACCATAAAAGAACAAATTGAAGATATGAAAAAAGGAAATTTCACAGATAAAGATATAGAAGATGCAAAAAAATTAATAATATCAAGTGTTAAAAGTATTTCTGCAGAACAGGATACAGAAATAACATATGATTATGGACAAGAATTATCTAATGAACATACAACAATAAAAGATTACCAACAAAATATAGAACAAGTTAAAAGAGAACAAATTGTAGACATAGCAAATAAAATTAATATTAATACAATTTATTTTTTGAAAAACTAATAATAGATAAAAAATGGATATAAAAACAAAATATAAATTAATTGTACAGAAAGGAGAATGTGAATGAAAATAATAGAAAGCTCAAAGATAAAAGAAAAAGCATATATAGAGAAATTAGAAAATGGAATGGATATTATAATAATCCCTAAAAAAAATGCTATAAAAAAATATATAATATGGGGAACACACTTTGGATCTATAGATAATCATTTTATAATGCCAAATACAGGAGAAGAGGTATATATTCCAGATGGAGTAGCGCATTTTTTAGAGCATAAAATGTTTGAACAACCTAATGGAACTAATAGTCTAGATACATTAATGGCACTAGGAATAGATGCAAATGCATATACAACAAATGACCATACAGCATATTTGTTTGAATGTACAGACAATTTTTATGAAGGTTTAGATGAACTAATGGATTATGTACAACATCCATATTTTACAGAAGAAAATGTAGAAAAGGAAAAAGGTATAATCGGTCAAGAAATTGGGATGTATGATGATGACCCAGGTTGGCAACTTTATATGAATGCAATGGATTGCATGTATAAAGAAAATCCAATAAAAATAGATATAGCAGGAACAGTAGAGTCAATAAGCAAAATAACACCAGATGTGTTATACAAATGTTATAATACATTTTATAATCCTGCAAATATGACAATGGTAGTTTGTGGAGATTTTGAGCCAGAAAAATTATTAGAAGAAATAAAGAAAAGGTTAATAAAAAAAGAAAATCAAGGTGAGATAAAAAGAATATATGCAAAAGAAGAAAGAGGAATTAACCAAAAAGAAAAAGAAGTTAGCATGGAATTAAGTAATCCTCTATTTCTTATTGCATATAAAGACAATGTAGAAAATAAAGAGAACTTTGTAAAAAGACATATAGCAATTGAAATTTTACTAAATATGATAATAGGTAAGAGTTCCGAATTATACAAAAGACTATATGAAGAAAATATTTTACTGAACGAGCCAAGTTTTGACTATGAATTTAGCGATGAATATGCACATATTACAATATCTGGACAATCGAGAAATCCAAGAAAGATATATGAAGAATTAACAAAACAAGTAAAATTATATATTGAAAATGGACTAGATAACGAACATTTTACTAGAATTAAAAAGAAAATATATGGGGATTATGCTATAGAATACAATAGTGTTGCAGATATTGCTAGAATGTTTTTAGCAGATAAAATGAAAGGAATAAATAGTTTTGACTATATAGAAGAATTTAATACAGTAACTAAAGAATATACAGAAAGTATTTTAAAAGAAGTATTTATTGAAAAAAATGAAATATTATCAATTATAAATCCAAAATAAGCTCCTTTCAAAAATTTTATAGAAGGGAATATGACTATTAACTTTGAAAATATCAACTTATAAACAAATATAAAATAAAATGTTATAAATAATAAAGCAAAAAAATAAAATATGATAAATAAGTGAAAAATATTTAAGTTGAATAAGTATTGCAAAGAAAAAAGATAGGCATATAAAGTTATTAAGATGCAAATTGTAGAAATTCCAATTCTTAATTTGAAATTAAAAATATCTAAAATAGCTTTTAATATATTTGGAATAGATATTTATTGGTATGCACTAATAATAGTAGTTTCTATTGTTAGTGCTTTATTTTATTGCAAAAAAATAAAAGGAAAATATGGAATAAAATTTGAGACAATTTTAAATGTTTGTATATTAGTAATTCCTATAGGCATTATTTGCGCAAGATTATATTATGTAATATTTAATTTAAAATATTTTATAGAAAATCCGATGCAAATTTTAGATATTAGAGACGGTGGATTGGCAATATACGGAGGCATAATTGGAGGAATTGTAACAATTATTTTATATTGTAAAAAACATGAAATAAATTTATTTGATTTGCTAGACTATTTGGCTCCTGCCGTAGCTTTAGCACAAAGTATAGGAAGATGGGGAAATTTTGTAAATATAGAAGCATATGGAACACAAACAAGCCTGCCATGGAAAATGTGCATTATAGAAAATGAAATTAAAAAATGTGTACACCCTACTTTTTTATATGAATCACTTTGCACATTTTTAATATTTTTATTGCTGTATAAATTACAACAAAAAAGAAGGTTTAAAGGAGAAATCTTCTATTTATACTTAATATTGTATGCTTTTGTAAGATTTTGGATAGAAGGAATAAGAATTGATAGTTTAATGTTAAAAAATTTCAGAATTTCGCAAATTTTATCTATAGCTATTTTTATACTTTTTTTAGGGATTTTTACGTATGCTGCTATCAGAAATCATATAATGTCGAAAAAGGTAAAAAAATAGAATAAAAAGTCATTCGAAAATCGACGCAAATACTGTCAATAAAGGGCAAATCCGTTGACTAACATGTAAAAATATGGTATTTTTAATATATACAAAATGAAAGGTGCATAAAAAGGAGAGTGATTATATGTTAAATGATGATATTTGTAAATTAAGAGAGAGACTAAACGAAAGCATAATTAACAACGAAGACTATAACATTACATATAAAATAAGCGTAGAACTAGACGAACTAATTGCAAAATACTACAGAACAACAATAACACTAAGGCCGAAACCAAAGAAAAAAAGAACAAGTATAAGAGAAATACAAGAATTATTTAGCGAAAAATGAAAATATTAGGGAAATACATATAAAGAGGTTTATTATTTTATTAGTAATAAGCCTCTATTTTTTACATTTTTATTACAAATTAAAAAAATATGTAGAAAAATAAAAAAAAGTATGTTATCATATAAATAATACACTAAAAAGGAGTAATTATGAGTAACAATACAAAAAAGCTAATTAACAGAATAATAATGGTACTTACATGTTGTATGATTTTATTTAGCTTATCATGTGTGTATGGACAGGGAACGATTGATCCAAATAGTATAACTAAACCACCAGTATTGACTACAGGAGATACACAAACAGCTATAAATAAGATAAGTCCGATAATAAGCTATATAACTGGAATTGGAATGGCAGTATCAGTAATAACATTAGTTGTATTAGGTATAAAATATATGGTTGGCAGTATTGAAGAAAGAGCAGAATACAAAAAGAGTATGATACCATATTTAATTGGAGCATTTTTTGTATTTGGAATATCAGCAATTTTAACAATAATTATGCAATTTACAAATGAATTATTTTCAACCACTTGAAAAGTTTAAAACAATGTAGTATATTAATAATTGGAGGGGAAGATATGAAAAAAAGTATTTTAAAAAATATAATTTTAATGATGTTACTTTTTTTAAGTATTTTTTCTTCATCTAATATTGTATTTGCTACTGGAGACCAAAGTGTGAGCGGAATTATAGAGGGTGGTTCAAGTTTTATTAATGATGGAGAAAAACAAACATCACCGATAACAACAGATAAAACACAAGAATTAACAAACGATTTATATAATATATTGTTTTTTGTTGGTTTAGTACTTGCGGTAATTATAGGAATAATTCTTGGAATACAATTTATGACAGGAAGTGTAGAACAAAAAGCAAAAGTAAAAGATGCATTAGTACCATATATTGCTGGGTGTATAATTATATTTGGAGCATTTGGCATATGGAAATTAGTAGTTACAATACTAAGGGGTATATAAAATTGATATTATAATTATCTTAATTAAAATAAAGATAAAAAATATATAGAATAAAAAGGGAGGAAAATAAATGAGCAAAGTAGCAAAAAGGAATAGAATGGTAAAAATATTTTGTGTAATATTAATGGTATGTATGTTTTTATCAGTAGCTAATGTTGCTTTTGGAGAGACAACAATTGACTCAATAACTGGTGGAGGAGCTAACCTTGGAGAACAAGGAAACGAACTAGTAAAAACAATTGTATCGTGGTTAACTGGTATTGGTATGGCTGTTTCTGTTATAGTATTACTTATATTAGGTATTAAATATATGATTGGTAGTGCAGAAGAAAAAGCTGAATATAAAAAGACAATGATACCATATTTAATTGGTGCTGCATTAGTATTTGGTGCATCATTTATAGCAAATGTTGTATACAACTTATTTAATGGCTTTGGACAAAACAGTAAATAATATATTACAGCAAGATTACAAAAATATTAAAAGTGCATGACAATGCACTTTTTTTTATTTTTTATCTACCTTTTTTCTACATAATTTGCTATAATTAATATTAAGTATAAATGGGCATACGAAGGAGGAATTTATGGGAACATATAATTTACCCAGAAATGTAAAGGGCGAAGGTAGAATTTTATTTGTATTCACAGGAAAAAGTTTTATATATGCGATTGTAGGTGGAGGAATAGGACTATTATTTTATGGAATATTTTCTCTTGTTGGATTAAACATTGTAGGAATAGCAATAACAGTATTACTTGCTTTAGTTGGTTTTGCTATTGGAACATTTAAAATGCCAGAAATATCTGGGGTAGGTTTTACTAAAAAAGTTGGTGGAGAAAACTTAGATGATATTATAAAAAGAGCAATAATGTTTAAGACAAAAGGAAGCAAAATATACGTTTATAAGGAGGGAAAAAACAATGCTAAATGATATTAATACAATTACAATAATATTAGCAGTTGCCTTAGGAATTTTCTTACTTCTACTAATAATATTAGCAGCTGTATATTTTTCTTCTAAATCAAAAGAAAGAAAAGAAGAACAAGCAAAAACACCTTCTACTAACACTAATGTTAAGAAAGATTCAAAGAAAACTTATACTGTAGAATCTGTATTTGACTTTATGGATTTTGACAAAATTGAAGACAATATGATTTCTCAGAAAAATGGTGAGAGATACATAATGGTTGTAGAATGTCAAGGTGTGAATTATGACTTAATGTCAGAAGTAGAGAAAAATGCTGTAGAAGAAGGATTTATTCAATTTTTAAATACATTGAGACATTCAATACAAATATATACACAAACAAGAACAATAAACTTGGAAAATAGTATACAAACATATAGAGAAAAGGTTAAAGAATTAGATGATAAGTTAGAGAGACAGAGAATGCAATATCAAAATATGGTTGATTCTGGAAAATATTCAAAACAACAATTAGAACAAGCATATTATGAGTTAACTAAACAAACGAACTTATGTGAATATGGAAAAGACATAATTTATACAACAGAAAGAATGAGCTTAAATAAAAATGTACTTAATAAAAAATATTATATTGTTATGCCATATTATACATCAGAACTAGGACAAAATGATTTTGATAAAGATGAAAAGAAAAACTTAGCATTCTCAGAATTATATACAAGGGCACAATCTATTATAAGAACATTATCTGTTTGTGGTATAAATTCTAGAATATTAGATTCAAATGGATTAGTAGACTTACTATATGTAGCATATAATAGAGACGATGCAGAAGTTTATGGACTAGATAAAGCTTTAAAAGCAGGTTATGATGAATTATACTCAACAGCTCCAGATGTATTAGACAAGAAAATGAAAGCATTAGATGCAAAAATAGAGCAAGAAGCATTTAATAAAGCTAATGGAGCTGTTATAGAAGCAAAATCTAAAAAGCAAAAGGCTCTTGAAAGAAAAGAAAATAGGATGGACGACTTAATAGAACAAATGGCACAACTTATTATAGATGAAAATAGAGCAGCAATTGGAAATAGAGTTGCAGATGATGCAAAAGATATTATAAAAGAAGAACGTGCAAGAAGAAAAGGTAGACCAAGAAAAGAAGAAGGAGGTACAAAAGAAAATGAGCAAAAAGAACAAACTTCAAACAAATGATTTTAAGGAACAACGTAATGATTACACAAAACCAGATGAATACGAAATTTTAAAGAAGAAAACTATAAAAGAACTTATTGCTCCATCTGGAATAGATGCTAGCAACATAGATCACTTAGAAATTATATCTAATGTTACTAGATATGCTAGAAGTTTCTTTGTATCTGCATTACCAAGAATGTGTACATTCCCAGAATTGTTTAGAGATATGTACATGTTTGGAGATATTAATACATCTATATACATAAACCCAATTTTAGAGTCAAAATCACAAAATGACCTAAATAGAACAATAAACGAATTAGAAACAGAAAGAATTGTAGCAGCAGATAGAGGAAACATAAACAGAGAAAGTAGCTTAGCACAAAAAAGAATGGAAGCAGAGCAATTAAGAGATGAAATTGCAGCAGGATATAATAAATTATATGAAGCATCTATTATATCAACTTTATTTGCATATAGCTTAGACGATTTAAATAAATACACAAAATTGTTATCAACAGAAGTTGCAAAATCTTTAGTAGGAATAAAAACAGCATGGGGTATGCAAGAAGATGCATTTAAATCTAACCTTCCTTTAATGGAAGATAGGATAAAGAAAACACATACTTTTGACCGTAGGTCTATGGGAACAGTTTTTCCATTTACTACATCGGAAGTAGGACATCCAACAGGAATACCTTTAGGTATAAATAAGCAAACTGGGGTACCAATTTTATTTGATAATTTTCATAGTAGTTTAACAAACTATAATATGGTTATATTTGCTAAATCTGGTGCTGGTAAGTCTGTTACTATGAAGACTTTAATTTCAAGGTCAGCAGTACTTATGGGAATACAAAGTTTAGCATTAGATGCTGAAGGTGAATATAGTATAGTTGCAGAAAGCTTAGGAGGAATAAATGTTGTACTTTCTCCAACGTCTTCAACCGTTATAAACATATTCGACTTAGAAACAGAAATCGTAAAAGATGAAATAACAGGAAGAGAGAGACTAGTTTTAAATGTTGAAAACAAGGTGGAAGATGTAACACAAGCATTACTTACAATGGCAAGAGGTAGTACAAGAAGCCAAGAAGTTAATGAGCTTACAAAGCAAATTATTGCAGAATCTGTTTCAGAAGAATATGCAAGTTTAGGAATAAATGGAGACCCAAACAGCTTATACAAAACATCGAATGGAAGCATGGGTGGAAATATGCTTGGAAAAGAAAAGAAAGAAATGCCAACTATAGGTTCTTGGTATAGAAGAATACAAAGAAAAGCAGAAGAAAATAAAAACCAAGATTATAGTTTCCATTACAGCTATTTACTAAAAGTTATGAAACAATATATAAGAGAATATGACGGACAAATGGCATATTTTGATGGACAATCTACATTTGACTTACTAGATGGAACATTATTTATAAATTTAGATATATCTCAACTAGAGGAAAGGTTTGCAAGACCACTTGCACAACAAATATTACTTGCATGGATATGGGAAAAATATGTTAAGAAAAACAGTGAGGATAGAGAAAGAGCATCAAAGAAAAGGGTAATCGTAGATGAGGCATGGATGTTACTTCCATACCCAGAAGCCGTAGATTTCTTAAATACAATGGCAAGACGTGCAAGAAAAAGAAATGTTTCTTTAGCAATTATTTCTCAAAGATTCCAAGACTTTTATGAGAAACCAGAAGCGCAGGCAGTACTTACATCTTCAGATACTAAGCTATTTTTAGCACAGGACAAGTCAGAAATACAATATTTAAAAGAAGTATTTAAGCTAAGTGAAGGAGAAGCAGGTTTCTTGGTAACATGCTTTAAAGGAGAAGGGTTATTGAAAGTAGGCGCAGATAGTGCTATAATACAAATAAACCCAACAAGCAAAGAATTCGAGTTTGTGGATACAAACTTAAATACATTAGTGGAAAGGAACAAAAGAAGGCAGGTTAGCAATTACAATTATTAGGAGGAAAAAATGAAAAAGATATTTACTAACAAGAACTTCATACAAAAAGTAATTATTGCAATAATAATTATGATATTATTTACTTTTTCTGTTCCAACACGAGCACAAGCAGATCCAGGAGGCGTTTTGCTAGGACCAGTATTTGATTTATTTTCAAGTATTGGAGATGTTATATTAGCAGGACTAAATGCATTTTTAGTAGATGGAGAATTTACTCCAGATGGACGGAAACTTTTTTGATATAGTATTAGTTAAATGGGATCAAGCTCCATTTACAGGAGGAAGTAATACAGAAAGACCAGAACTTAATGATGCTGCATATAATACAGGAAATGCAATGGCAGAATCAAAATCATTTGGATCAGAATTATTGAATGGTGTAGGTGGAGATGGAGATATAAAAGTACCTTTTACAAGATATAGTCCAGAGAAAATATTTTCTGGAGCTGTACCTGCATTTGATGTTAATTTTATAGATCCAAAAGATTGGTCAGAAACATTAACAGACACAGAAAAGCAAGAAATAAAAGATGCACAGGAAGTTATAGATAACGAAGATTCCACAGATGAAGAAAAAGCAGAAGCAGAAGAGACAATAAAAAAGTCACAGGCAAGAAACAATAAATCTATTGCAATGATATTACATGATACTATTGCTAAATGGTATGTTGCACTAAGAAACTTAGCAATTGTAGGAATGCTTATTATTTTATTATATGTTGGAATTAGAATAATAGTTTCTAGCACAGCATCAGATAAAGCAAAATATAAAGAATTTTTAAAAGATTGGTTAATTGCTTTATGTTTATTATTTACATTGCATTATATTATGACATTTACAGTAACAGTAGTAAATTCAGTAACTGAAGCAATAGCAGGGGGGAATCCTGGAAAGGGTACAAATAATATTCCGGTTATTGTTGTCGAAGGAGATGCAGAAGCAGCTAAAGGAGCTACAGCAGATAGTGCTAAATTTAAATTTAATACGGATATAATGGGATATGCTAGATTTTTAATTCAATATGATGACCTAGGAACAAAAGTATTGTACTTTATTATATATATGGCTATGGTAATATATACAGTTATGTTTACAATAACGTATTTAAAGAGGTCATTAACAATGGCATTTTTAACGATGATAGCACCACTTATAGCCCTTACATATCCTATAGATAAAATAGGAGATGGAAGTGCACAAGGATTTAATTCGTGGCTTAAAGAATATGTTTATAATGCTTTAATACAACCATTCCATTTAATTATATATACTGTATTTGCAGGTTCAGCTGTTGTAGATTTATCAGCAGAAAATCCAATTTATGCAATTATAGTATTAGCATTTATTTCGCAATCTGAAAAAATGTTAAGGAAATTCTTCGGATTTGATAAAGCAAGTTCAGCTGGTTCACTTGGATCATTTGCAGGTGGTGCAGCAGCCATGAGTTTAACTCAAAAGCTTATAGGAAGTGTAGCACATAGAAAAAAAGGTGGTTCAGGCGGCTCAGGAGGAAATAGTAAAATTAGAACTCAAAACGCTGGTAGCATAGAAGATAATAATTCACCAGGATTAAGCGATTTCGCAGATTCTAGAATTGCTGGAGCAGGCAGTTCAGGAACTATTGGAGATAGTGACTCAAATGCAAGATTTGGTGGTCCAGTTATTTTAGGAGGAGGTTCTTCTAGTCCTTCAGGAGGAAGTAGAGCAATAGGTGGTCAGAACGGAGGAGTTCATTTAGAACCTGGTGAAACAATATCGGGTGGAATAATTTTACCAGCAGGTGTATCAAATTCTACTTCACAATCATCTCAACCAGCGATTAGAACGGCACAAGTATCAGATTCAGGTTCTTCGAATAATACAAGACAAAGAAGTTGGACTCAAGATGATACTCGTGGAATGGGACAATGGATATCACAAAATTTAGCTCAAAGCAATCATCCTGTAATGAGATTTTCTAGAGGAGTAGGAAATGTAGCAAATTCAATTAAAAATGCACCAGGAGCTTTAGCAAATAAAGTAGCTAATTCAGGAGTAGTTCAAAATATACCTAAACCTATTAGAAATAGTGTACGTGGTGCAGGAGCAGTTTTAGCAGACATTGGAAAGAAGGGATTACATGCAGCTCCAAGAGTTGCAGGAAGAGCAGCTTTAGGGGCACTTGGTGCAAGTGTTGGTATAGCAGCAGGTATTGCTGGAGATGACCTTAATGATATTGTTAAATTTGGCGCAGCAGGTGCAGGAATAGGTTCTACTTTAGGCTATGATGCAGCTACTGGAGTTGGAAGTTCAATTGCAGAAAATGCTAGAGATATAAGAGATACATATAACGTAGGTGCACATGGTTTGAATGCAGCAGAATTAGCTGACCAAAGAAGAACTCTCATGAAAGATAAAGACAGAATGAATAGGTTAAATGATTTAGTACCTACAGATGATGGACATGCGAGAACAGCTAAAGAGAAAAAAGAACTTCTTGCAAAATCAATAGACTATACAGAAGCAGGAATAACAGATGAGAGAAAAATTGCAAAAGCAATGAAACTTGAGAAAACAGTGGCAAAAGACTTACAAAATGTCGAAGGTATGACAGAACAAGAAAAATCTGATGCTATTAAGAAGAGAGCTATGATAGCAGCACAATTTGCCGAAAGAGTAGATGATAAGAAATTAGTAGATGAAAAATATGTAGAGCAAGTAACACAATCTTGGGCAAGAGGAATGTTAAATCCAGAAGGTGGTATAAATCAAGCACAAGCAAGAAGAGAAGCAGAAAATATGATGAAATATGTTAAGAAACTTAAAAAAGTTAACTAATAATAAATTAATTAATTGTTATTAACAGGAGGACTATAATTATGAGAAAATTAATTAGATATTTTAATCAAAACAGGACTAAAATCTTATTAATTGTCTTTATTATAGTCTTTCTTATTATATTTGTAAGAGTACTAAATAATATTATAAAACGTAATTTACAGGAAGAAAATAATAATATTTCTAATATACAAATAGACAAAGATACATCTATTCCAGATGAAGTGATAATATCTGGTGAAGAAATTTCAGAAGAAAAAGCAATAGAAGACAAACAAATTATCGAAGGTTTTGTACAAGCTTGTAACAATAAAGATTATTCTAAAGCTTATAATATGTTAACAGATGATTGCAAAAATATAGTATTTAATGGAACAATGGATAGTTTTGTTAGAAACTATTGTGACTTAATATTCAAAACAAGTAAAACATATAAGCTTGAAGGATGGTTAAATAAAACTGATGGAATGACATACAAAATGACATATTTGGAAGATAATATTTTAGCAACAGGTGGAATATCGGATGGGTTAAATTATACCGATTATATTACAATTACAAAAGAAAATGGAGAAAATAAATTAAGCATTTACAGTTTTATTAATAGTTATAACACTGAAAAAATTGAAAGTAAAAATAATATTGCAGTTAAAGTAAATAGAAAAGATGTTTACATGGATTATGTTGTTTATGCATTTGATATAACAAATAATAGTGAAAACGTAATTTTACTTTCTGACAATAGTGATAACAAACAGATATGTTTAGTAGATGAACATAATAGTGAATATATATCATATTTAAACGAAATACCACAATTTAATTTAGTAATAAACAAAGGTGAACAAAAGCAATTTGCAATAAGATTTGCAAAAGGGTATAGCTCTAGTACTAATTCGAGATATATAAAATTTAAAAATATTTATTTGGACTACAATTCATATGTAAATAATCCAAATGATGAAAATCTACAAAAGATAGAAATGAATATAAGACTATAGAATGAAAGGAGGTAAAGTAAAAAGAGGTGGCAGACGGAAACAATAATAATGAAAATAATGAACAAAAAAAATCTACGATAACTACCCAAGTAAAAAATGCAAGTAAAACAGGTGCAAAAAAAACTCTAAAACATTTATTAAAATTTTTGTTACCAGTTGTACCAATATTACTTATTGTCATGCTTCTCTATGCTTTAATTTCATTAGTAGTTGACTTTTTTCAAGGCATTTTTGAAGATGTAGCTAATTTTTTTACTATAAATTTAGAAAATGGTGCTTATGAGATAAAAGATGATGAAATAGACAAAGTTTTGGAGCAATTAAAAGACGAATATAACTTATCTGCAAAAGATTTGGGATTATTAGGAGATATAGATTATGATAAAGCTTCGGAAGAAGAGAAGAAAGCTGCTGAAAGAAAATATATAAAATTATTTTTGGAGGCACAACAAACTACACAAACTATTAATACACAAGTAGCAGGCTCAAATGGTAGTGTTTATATGATGACTCCTAAAATTTCAGAAAATACCATAACTAAATATCCAGATTATTCAATATTATGGGATGAAAATAACCCTGTTATTTCTAAAGAGGATTTTGTAAAGGCTGTAAAAGGGTATACACCTCCTTTAGGGTTTGGAGAAAGTGGAAGAAATAATTGGACAAGTTATGAAAAGTTCTTTAAAAATAATGCAGAAGAATTCTATGACATATCTACAGAAGCAGGAATAAATCCAATGGTAATGGTAGCAATAGGAACACATGAAAGTGGGTATGGAACTTCAAATATAGCAAATGAAAAATTAAACTTATGGGGTTGGGGAGCATATGACTCTAGTCCGGGACAATCAGCAATTGACTTTGATTCAGAAGATATTAAAGAAGGAATTAGTAAAGGTATTAAAGAAGTAGCTACAAGTTTAAAAGAGGAATGGACAACACCTGGAACTTGGAGATATGAAAGAATTTCAGGAGAAGGAAGAGATCCAACTACACTTGATGGTATAGGTCCATTATATTGTACAACAGCAGGTTGGAGTGACTTAGTAAAAAAGCATATGTTAAATATATTTGGAGATAAATGCAAACTAGGTAGTTCGTTAGGAAAATATACAGTATTAGAACATGAAAAAGATCTAGAACCAATGGAATTTAAGAAAATAGATGACTTTAAAAAGATTGTTGAAAAAGGCGGAGAATTCAATAAGCTTAGAAAATATTATTCTATAGATGAAAACGGCAAATTATTATTAATTAACTTTAATTATACAAATGGAGTACCAAATTTAAGTATTCAAACTATTGACTATAAAAGTATGATATCGCAATATACTACATCATGCATGTTTTTCATAGATACAGCAATGGCAGTACAAAATCCAAAATTTATGGAAGCATTTGTACAAATGGTTAAAGATAGTAAAATAACATTAAATGTTATGTATAATTCTAGTAGAGAGGTAACAACAACTACTACATTTCATTATGAAACAACAACTAATGAAGATGGTACTACTTCAAAGAGATTAGTTTCAAGTACAAATGTAGTTACACAAGAAAGCTATACTCCAACGATAATGGTTTCAACAGCTAAAACGTGGATATTTAGTAGAGAAGCTGGATTTAAGCAGACTAATTTAGGACCAACATATTCACATAGTGATACAGGTTCTGGTGAAAATAGAGTAATTATAGATATAGAGTCTTCTGGAGTAAGCTATTCAGAAGAAACACCAAAAGAAGAATATAATGGTGGAGAAAAAGGGGAAGAAGGAACCTTTGTAGGATTATTGGATAAAAGATTTAAAATTCCAAATTCTGTTAATAGACGTTCAGCAGGTCCAGATTTAGTAAGTAATTATGTTGCTTATTTTGAATTCTTATCAAGAAGTTCGACAACACAAGCTATGGAAAACATAATGAGATATGTATTGTATAAATATACTGGAAAAAGTTATGGAGTTACAGAATTTAACTTAAATTGGTTTGCACAAAGTAACTTTAGTGGTGTAGCGAGTAGCCAGTTATTAGTAGAATATATACATTATTGGGAAAATGGTTCTGGAGCACCAATGAATGCTGATGGCACAAAGTACATTATTCATGATGATGGAAAGGGTCATCCAACGGTTGGATATGGTATAGATATTTTTAATGGAGGATATGCAGACTTATTTATTTCATCAGGATATCCAACGGAAATAGGAGGAGAAGTTGATAAAGACTTTGTTGATAGCCTTGAAAAACAGGAAATAAAGAATAAATCAGATGCAATAAGAGCAGCAACTAGTGGACTAGGACTAAAAGAATATCAAATAAATGCACTAATATCTAGAGCATATAACTGTGGAACATCAGGGGCTATTAATATAAAGAGAGGCTCACCTACATTAAATTTTGTCCAATCATATCAAAAATATTGGAATGCAGAAACTGATGACTTGTTTGAAAAAGAAGATAAAAATGCTAACTTTAGTCATAAACTTTATACACAATATATGTCAAAACCTAATACATCAGATGGTGAATATATGGCAGGTCTTGAAAGAAGAAGAAAATCAGAATGGACATTATTTCAGACAGGTTATTATGATGTTTTAGATAAATGGCATGCAGAAGGTGGAGCAATAATTCAAATTGCAGATGAGATTCATAAATATATGGAAGAAAATAATTATACATATTGTGTATATGGAGGCAATAGTTATGAAGAATGTGGAAAATATGGGAAAGCACATGGATTAAATTCAACTTTTGAAGCATCAAAAGCAGGACACCATAATACTTGCTGTGCTACTTATGTATCTTGGGTATTACAAGAAGCAGGATACATTAGTGACTCTGAACATCTTGATGGAGCAAATAACTTAAGGAGTTTATTATTAAGTAAAGGGTTCCAAAAAGTAAATAATGTTTCTGAATTACAACCAGGAGATATACTATGCTATTCTGGACATGTTGAAATTTATGCAGGAGATGGAACCGTATATAATGCAGGTAGTGGCAATGCAATAAGAAGTTCTTCGCCTCAAAATAAAAGCTTAAGTGGATTATTATTTGGATTAAGGGCACCATAAATTTTTTTATAAAAACGCTTGCAGCAAAGGAGGATTTATGAAAAATCTGAAAAAATGGATTATAATTTTGAGTATATTAGTAATTATTATAATTGCAGTTTTAGTATATATATTATTCTTTTCTAAAAATAGTGCAAAAATTTTACATGGTGTTGATGAAGAAGGAAGTGACATATCTTACGAGATAGATACAACATTAAAAAAAGTTACAAATAGAAATAATTATTATATAGTAAAAAATGCTGTAAATAAATTTTACACATATTATTATAATATGAACAATTTAGAAAATGATATTTATATTATGGATGAAGCTGCAGAGGTAAGTATAAAAGAAATACAACAAGAATATGCACAAGTAATATATGATATGTTAGACAATGATTATAAAGAATATGTAGGGATTACGAATAATAATATTGTGGAAAATTTAACCCCAATAAATGAGGTGGTTATCAACATAAATAAAATGTATGTAAGCCAAAGAACAGTGGATGTATCGATATATATTGTAGAGGGAACTACTAGAGAAAAAGCCACAAACAAAATATCTAATTTTAGAATGATGGTAAAAGTAGATGCATTAAATAGGGTATGTTCTTTATTTCTTCAAGACTATGTAGATGCAAAATGTCCTGCAATTAAATTAGGAGATAAATTGAATATAGATACAGACAGTAATATTGAAAAGAATGCTAATAATATATACGATTATCAAAATATTACAGACGAAACATATTGTATAGACTTAATAAATAAATACAAAGAGGAAATATTATATAATCAAAAATTAGCATATGAGCATTTAGATAACGAATATAAAGTTAAAAAATTTGCTAATTTAGAAGAATTCCAAAATTATGCAAAAAATAATGTAAGAAAAAATGTTTTACTAGAATTAAGTCAATATCAAAAAACAACTTCAAATAATGGTTATACAATATATATATGTGTTGACCAAACAGGAAAATATTTGATATTTAAAGAAAAGTCTATAATGGATTATGAAATAATCCTAGATACATATACTATAGATTTACCAGAATTTGTAGAGCAATATAATTCTTCATCCGAAGATAAAAAAGTCCAATTTAATATACAGAAATTTTTTGATGCAATAAATGATGGTGATTATTCTTATGCATATAGTAAGTTAGACCAAACGTATAAAAATAACAATTTCCCAACACAAACAGATTTTGAAAATTATATGAAAACAAATTTTTATGCTCAAAATAAATTAGGATATACATCATATGAGAAAAATGGGGATTTATATATTTATAAAATGGTAATTACAAATGGAGAGAACTCTTCTCAAACAATAGAGAAACAATTTGTAGTAAAATTATTAGATGGAACCAACTTTGTAATGTCATTTGAAAAATAGAATTCAAAGTATCAAGAGAAAATATTAAAATAGTAATGTGAAAAGAAAAAATCAATTATAAATAATAAAAAATTGGTGGAATATATATTCTACCAATTTTTTATGTTATAATATAAACAAAAAAACAAAATTTACAAAAAACTAATAGGAAGGGGAATATGAGTATTTAAGATGAAATACTCATTGTGTAATTTATGTTTAATAATAAAAAAGAAGAAATATTACAAAAATCTGCATTATTATTTAGACAAATATCTAATACTTTAGACACTAAAACAGAACATATAGATAATATTAGATATTATGAAGATTTCTTTTTTGGAGGAGCTAACCTTGAGGAAAACAATGTGTATATAGTGGAAATAAAAACTCAAAATCCGAATATAAAAGCAGATAAAAAAGAAAAGAATAGTAAGGAAGATTTAAATACTGAAACAAATTCACAAATTGGTGATAATTATGAATTAGAACTTACAACATATGAAATATATGATGAAAATCAAAATTTAATAGCGGTTGTAGATACGGATGGAAATGTAAGCTTTTCAGATGAATATTTAACAAATCTTGAAAATTTGCCACCAGAATATTATGCTATGCTAGACCTAAGTGCTGCAGAGTTTTCATTACAAGAGATGACTGAAAAAGACATAAAGTTATCAAATAAAGATATAGAAAAATATGAAAAAAATAGTAAAAAAATTAACTTTGATAAAGAAGAGAAAGAAGCGGCAGAGATTATAGGAATAGAAGAGGATAATTTTAGAAGTTTAGCGGTTGTAAATCCACATACATTAGTAACAGCAAATGAAACATTAGGGCAAATTATACCAGAATTAAATCAGTATAGTGAAGTACAAATATGTTGTGAAAAGAGTGATAACCAAAATGATGGCAGTTTTACAATGATAGGTGTAAAAGCAGATGGTACAAAAGAATTTGTAGAATCAATAGGACAAGTCGAAGGAATAAATACTGGAAGAACGGTAACATCAATAAATAGAGATGGAACTAAAGTTGAAGAAAAGGAAGTAAAAGGATTATTTCAAATAGCAGGAAGACCTGAAGAAGGAATTAGCATTTCTATAGGAAGTTACAATATTCCAGAGGTACAATATATTCAAAATATGAATGATAGAGAAAATAGACAAGCAATCCCAATAGGGGTAAAATCAAGATATGATAACTATGTGTATCATAGAGTAAGAGAAGAAGCAAACAGAAATGAAGGACTTGGAACTCAAGAAAAAGACAGAGAGATAGAACAGAGGACAGAGGAAGTAAAAGAAAGTGAAGAAAGAGGAGATGCAGAAGAAAGAACTATAGATGGAACAGATGCAGACTTAGAACAAATAAAAGAACAAATAATCGAAAATGCTTTAGATAATTATGAAGATATGTCGCCAAGTGAATTAATGCAATATATAAAATTACAACTTGAAAGTTATAACTTACTTATGAATGTTGAGGAAGAAAAAAATGTAATATATGAAATTAAAATTAGGGTTGAAGATGAAGCGAGAGCATTTCCATCAAGAGAAAGAAATGAATTGGAATAATAGATAATAAAAATACAACTCATAAAAATCACTTTTTAAAATATAATTTAAAAGGTGATTTTTTTATGGGATTAAAATGTAAAAAAGTAACAAAATTTATATTTAAAAAGATAATAAAAATATTTAATAATCAAACAAAAATAGCTAATAAACATATAAATTTTCAAGAAAAAAGAAACTTATTTAATAAAATTATAGCTATTTCTTTGATGCTTATTATATTTTTCTATACATTAAGTTTCAAAAATTTTAGCAATGCTAATTTAGAAGATAATGAAAAGGTAAATTTAGATGAAATACAAAAAACAATTGAAACTTCAGCCAATTTAAATAAAGATAGCTCTAGTAATGAGCCAAAGCTAGATTCAAGAATAGCACTTGTGTATGATAGGAATTCAGGAAATGTTTTATATGAGAAAAATGGACATAAAACAACCCCTATGGCAAGCACAACTAAAATAATGACATCAATAGTTGTTTTAGAAAAGACAAATTTAAAAGACACAGTTGTAGTAGATAAAAAAGCGGCTGCGACAGGCGGATCTAGGTTAGGGCTTAAAACAGGAGATAAATTAACAGTTAATGACTTATTATATGGGTTAATGTTAAGGTCTGGAAATGATGCAGCTGTAGCACTTGCAGTATATGTTGGAGGAAGTATAGAAGGGTTTGCTAAATTAATGAACCAAAAAGCAGCAGAATTAGGACTAAAGAATACAAATTTTGTAACACCACATGGGCTAGATAGTGAAAAACATTATACAACAGCATATGAACTTGCAAAAATGGCAGATTATGCATTGAAAAATGAAAAATTTAGGAAAATTGTTGGAACAAAAAATTGTAATATAACTATTAATGGAGCATCTAAAAATATTAGTAATACAAATGAGTTACTAGAATACTTAAATGGCGTTTATGGAATAAAAACAGGATTTACAAATGGAGCAGGAAGATGCTTAGTTACAAGCTGTAAAAGGGGAGAGCTAGATATAATAACAGTAGTTTTAGGAGCAGATACAAAAAAAATAAGAACATCTGATAGTATAAAATTAATAGATTATATTTATAAAAATTATGAAATAGTAAATGTAAAAAAAATAATAGGAGATAAATTTAATGATTGGTTAAAAATAAATGAAAACAGAGTATATGTAAATAAAGGAATAACAAACGAAATGAAACTTAGTATAGAAAATTTAAGTTTTGAAAAGATGGCTGCTAAAAAACAAAATAAAGATATCATAAATGTAGAAATAAATGCAATTTTTTACTTTGAAGCACCAGTAAAAGAAAAAAGCACAGTAGGAAATCTAAAAGTTATAATAGATGGAAAAGAAATTGAAATTTTAGATATATACAATGAAAAAGAAGTAGAAAAAAAACAGCTTGATGATTATATAAAAGAATTTTTATATAATGTTAGATATGTTTAAAATTTTAGTAAATTTTAAACATATCTAACAGGAATAAATCATGAAAATTTTAACAAATTTAAGTCAAATAACTATTTAATATCAACGATTAGTTGACTTTAAAAAAAAATTCATGATTTACTCCTGCATATCTAATATTAAGTATTGACTTTTTTTTAGATTTTTGCTATTATATTAATTGTTATTTTAATTATATTTTTAAACGCAGGTATAGTTTAGTGGTAAAATGAATCCTTGCCAAGGATTAGTTACGAGTTCGATTCTCGTTACCTGCTCCATTTTTTTATTATATTAAAACTTGCGGGAGTAGTTTAGTGGTAGAACGAAACCTTCCCAAGGCTTAAGTGTGAGTTCGATTCTCATCTTCCGCTCCAATAAAAGATTATATAAAAAATATGTATCAAATTAATATATGGAGCATATAATTTACAAAGAGATATTTAAAAAATTACAAATTAAATTATTAAATATGGCGACATAGCCAAGTGGTAAGGCACGAGTCTGCAAAACTCTGATCCCCGGTTCAAATCCGGGTGTCGCCTCCAAAAAAAACCGAGAAAACGTTGATATGTCAATAGTTTTCTCGGTTTCTTATATGTTTTTATGTCAAAAACAAGAATGCAGTATTTTCAAGGCTTTTAGAGGTTAGAAAATTCAAAACTCAAACTAGATGTTATAAAATTGTTATAAAAAACAAATTGTATATATTAAAAAATGTTATAAAATTATTTCTTTTCTAATATTACATTGTATTAATAGTCAAAAGCTTTCTCTAATTTTTTAAATTGGTTTCCATTTATTTCTTCATTTATTAGTTCTATTATTTCCATACCTATATGAGTAAATCTATAAAAATTAGCATATTTAGTAAGATTTAAATACCCTTTCTTTTCGGGCTTTCTAATAAACCTTATTGTTTCATTTTCTAAGTCAAACGAAATTTCATCTTGCAATGTAGTAATTTCTCTTTTCATTATACCGAAGTCTTCAAGCTTTATAATTTCATCATATTTTATATCTATGTCTTCTAAATATTCATTTTTTATGAAAATAATACCTATAGCTTCAAAATTTCTTATGCCATAATTACATTCTTTTAATATCTTTCTTATCAAATTAATTTCATTATTTGAAATTTCAGATATTGTATTTAAAAGTTTAAATGAATTATTAGAATTTTCTTTACATTCATTAGCCAATATTTTAGCCCATACATATTGTAAATCTTCATTACTTACAGCCTTACAAAATTCAAAAAATCTTAATACCCAATCATTGTCTAATTTTTCAGGATTATCTCCTTTTTCTAACAATGAGATAGCTTTATCCACTATTTGAGTTTTATTTTTATGTTCTCTTTTTATTTTTCTAAAATTACTTATTATGACTGTTCTATCTATTGGATTTATATCATCTCTTTTAGAAATTTCTTCAATTATATTTTTATATCCTTCCTTTTTAGCTGTTGTAGTAGAAAAAATCCATCCAGTTGCTTTTTCTACTTTATTTAGTAATACAATTCCTAAATCACTAATTGGTTTTAATACATCGCCACTTATTAAACTTTCCATTATTAATCTCCTTTTTGTAGTACATTATATAATAAAATTTAAAAAATGTAAAATAGCAAGCTAAATAGAATAAATTGAGATTAAATTATTTAGTTTGTTCGCTTGTATTTTATAAAAATATAGTGTATAGTAAAACTTAATAGAAAATAAGAAAAGTAGATGTGAGTGTTACCTTTGATTCCTCAACTTTAGTTGAGAGATTGGAGGTGGTGTTTATATGTTAGAGTTTTTAATGTTCTTAATAATAGGATTTATGATTTCAATAACTATAAACGTTGCCTTATTAAGTGTTATATACATAATACTATCTAATAGGGAACAATAAAAATACACCACATTTTGCTTTGGTCGGCAATGTGGTGTATATCAATGATATTTGGTAACGCACATTTCTGTACGTTCTTATTTTCTATCTATATTATACACAGAATTTTAATATTTGTCAAATGTGATTTTGAAAAACGTTTTATTGCCATTTATAAATGTAACAAATATTATAAAAAACATTGACAAGCTACAGGAAATAATGTATTATATTATAAGTATGTTTTATAATGTGCGAGTTTTATCCAAATTACGCATAAGGGGAACGTAAAAACATGTTTTTGTATAAAAAATTGTAATATAAATTAATAATAAAAAGGTAGTTGGTATTTATGTTAACATACCAGCAACCTTTTTATTGCCACTTTATGTCGATTATGTAAATTTATAAAGAAGAGGAATTTCTTTATTATTACTTACGGAATTATATGTTTGGGGAGCAGTAAACTAATAATTTGGTAAACTAATTATAAAGGTAAGAGGGACTTCTTTTAAATCCATATATATTTCAAATCTGCTTTAATATTTTGTAGGGGTGATTTTTTTGGTAAAAGAAATTAAGCATGAAAAGTGCTCACGTAAAACTTTCTCAAAAATCGGTGACTCAATCGATATACCAAATCTTATTAAAGTTCAGAAGGATTCATATGACTGGTTTATACAAGAAGGTCTTGGAGAAGTATTAAAAGATATTTCACCTATAGTAGACTATTCTGGAAATTTAGTTTTAGAATTTTTGGACTATTACATGGAAGAAAAAACAAAATATACTGAAGAAGAAGCAAAGGAAAGAGATGCTACATATGCAACAAGATTACATGTAAAAGTAAGACTTATAAATCGTGAAACAGGCGAGATTAAAGAGCAAGAAATATATCTTGGAGACTTCCCTGTTATGACAGATAGTGGTACTTTTATTATAAATGGTGCGGAAAGAGTTGTAGTAAGCCAATTAGTTCGTTCACCAGGTTGTTATTATGCAACAGAATTTGACAAATCAGGTAAAAGAATTTATACATCTACAGTTATGCCTATAAGGGGAGCATGGTTAGAATATGAAACAGATGGTAATGATATATTCTATGCAAGAGTAGATAGAACAAGAAAAATACCTGTTACTACACTATTAAGGGCTCTTGGAATTGTAACAGACGAGCAAATTTCAGAGCTTTTTGGTGATGAAGAAAAAATAAAAGCAACACTTCAAAAAGACCCAATAAAGACACAAGATGAAGCATTAATTGAAATATATAAAAAATTAAGACCAGGTGAATTACCTACAGCAGATGCTGCTAGAAATTTATTCAATGGTTTATTATTCGACCCTAGAAGATACGACTTAGCCAAAGTTGGTAGATATAAATTTAATAAAAAATTAAGCTTAGCTACAAGAATTACAGGAAAAATTGCATATGAAGATATAGCAGACCCAGAAACAGGAGAAGTTTTAGTAGAAAAAGACAATATGATAACAGAAGATGTTGCTATAGCTATTCAAGATACTGGAATTAATGTAGTTAATGTAAATGTAAATGGTAAAAAAGTTGTTGTTATAGGAAATGGTACAGTTAATATTCACAGCATATTACCAGATGTAGACTTAAGTGACTTACACATTAAAGAAATGGTAAATTACGAAGTATTAAAGTCTATAATAGATACAACAGAAAAAGACAAACTACATGACACAATAAAAGAAAGAATAGATGAATTAATACCAAAACACGTTACAACAGAAGACATTATTGGCTCTATTAGTTATTTATTAAATATAGACCATGGAATAGGATATATTGACGATATAGATCATTTAGGAAATCGTCGTATTCGTTGTGTTGGAGAACTATTGCAAAATCAATTTAGAATTGGTTTAACAAGATTAGAAAGAGTAGTTCGCGAAAGAATGACACTTCAAGATTTAGACATTGTAACACCACAATCATTAATTAATACAAAACCAATTAGCTCATCAATAAGAGAGTTTTTTGGAAGTTCACAATTATCACAATTCATGGACCAAACAAACCCTCTTTCAGAGTTAACACATAAAAGAAGAATTTCTGCATTAGGACCTGGAGGACTTTCTAGAGAAAGAGCAGGTTTCGAGGTAAGAGATATTCACTATACACACTATGGTAGATTATGTCCAATAGAGTCTCCAGAAGGACCAAACGTAGGACTTATTTCAGCACTTTCTTCATTTGCTATTATTAACGAATATGGATTTATTGAAACACCATACAGAAAAATAGATCATGAAACAGGAAAAATAACAGATATTATAGACTATATGTCAGCAGACGAAGAAGATAAATACATAATAGCACAAGCATCAGAGCCAGTTGGAGAAGATGGAAAATTTGTTAATGAAAGAATAAGAGTAAGACACCAAGCAGATATAACAGTTGTAGACAGAGATAAAGTAGACTATATGGACGTATCTCCAAAACAATTAGTTTCTGTTGGTGCAGCTATGATACCATTCTTAGAGCATGATGATGCAAAACGTTCTTTAATGGGTACAAACATGCAACGTCAAGCAGTTCCTTTATTAAAACCAGAATCACCTATAGTAGGAACAGGAATGGAATATAGAGCTGCGAAAGACTCTGGAATTACGGTTGTAGCTAAAGAAGACGGAACTGTAGAAAAAGTTACAGCAGACGAAATAAAAATTAGAAATAAAAAAGGTGATGTTACAACCTATAAATTAAGAAAGTTCAAAAGAACAAATGGTGGAACATGTATTAACCAAAAGCCAGTAGTTACTACAGGAGAAAAAGTAAAAGAAGGAGACTTAATTGCAGATGGACCTTCTACAGATAAAGGAGAAATGGCTCTTGGAAGAAATGTTTTAATAGCATTTACAACATGGGAAGGTTATAACTATGAAGATGCTGTATTAATTAGCGAAAGATTAGTAAAAGAAGATGTTTACACATCAATACATATAGAAGAATATGACTGTGAATGTCGTGATACAAAATTAGGACCAGAAGAAATTACAAGAGATATTCCAAATATCTCAGATGATGGTCTAAAAGATTTAGACGAAAATGGAATTATACGTATAGGTGCAGAAGTAAGACCAGGAGATATTTTAGTTGGTAAAGTTACTCCAAAAGGAGAAACAGAACTGACAGCAGAAGAGAGATTACTTCGTGCAATATTTGGTGAAAAGGCTAGAGAAGTTAGAGATACATCACTTCGTGTACCACATGGTGAATCAGGAACAATAGTAGATGTAAAAGTATTTACAAGAGAAAATTCAGATGAACTAGGACCTGGTGTAAATCAAGTAATTAGATGTTATATTGCCCAAAAGAGAAAAATCTCTGTTGGTGATAAAATGTCTGGACGTCATGGTAACAAGGGTGTTATTTCAAGAATATTACCAGAAGAAGATATGCCATTTTTACCAGATGGTACACCAGTAGATATAGTACTAAACCCATTAGGTGTTCCTTCTCGTATGAACTTAGGTCAAGTTTTAGAGGTACACTTAGGTATGGCAGCTAAGGCGCTTGGATGGAAAGTTGCAACACCAGTATTTGATGGTGCAGCAGATACAGAAATAGAAGATTTACTAGAAGAAGCAGGTCTTAGCAGAGATGGAAAAACAGTAGTATATGATGGTAGAACAGGGCAACCATTTGACCATCCAATTACAGTTGGTGTAATGTACATGTTAAAACTACACCACTTAGTAGATGATAAGATACATGCTCGTTCAACAGGACCATACTCATTAGTTACACAACAACCTTTAGGTGGTAAAGCACAATTTGGTGGACAACGTTTTGGAGAGATGGAAGTTTGGGCATTAGAGGCATATGGTGCAGCTTATACTTTACAAGAAATGTTAACTGTAAAATCGGATGATGTTGTTGGAAGAGTAAAAACATATGAGTCAATTGTAAAAGGAGAAAATGTTCCAGAACCAGGTGTTCCAGAAGGATTTAAGGTTTTAGTAAAAGAACTTCAATCACTTGGATTAGATGTACGTTTATATTCAGAAGATAATCAAGAACTAGAATTAAAAGAAAATATTGAAGATGGAATTGATTTTAATATAGATGAACATAGAAGTGATGGAGTAGTTGATGAAAGCGAACTAGACGGATATACAGAAGATGATGCCGTTATGCCAGATGAAGATGATAGTGATGCACTATTTGAAGACTTAGATGAAGATGCGGATGACTTATTAATGGAAGACGATAGTGATTTAGCAGAGGATAATTTGTTAGATGAGCAAGACTTATATGATGATATAGACGAATAATTGAAAATAATTTATAAATTAAAACAAATATATAATAAAATTAAATAGCCTTTATTATGATGGCTATATAATAACAATAAGGAATTGTACAGCAGTGCTAATTATATAGCTAGTCATAGTAAAAAAACTTAAAAGTAAAGAAAAGAGGTAGTCTTTACAAAAATAAGATTAATAGGGGGCTAAATAGTGGAAGAGCTACAAAATTTTAATAAATTAAAAATAGGATTAGCATCAGATGAAAAAATAAGAGAATGGTCACATGGAGAAGTAAAAAAACCAGAGACTATTAACTATAGAACACTAAAACCAGAAAAAGATGGTTTATTCTGCGAAAGAATATTTGGACCAACTAAAGATTGGGAATGTCATTGTGGAAAATATAAAAGGGTAAGATATAAAGGAATAGTTTGTGATAGATGTGGTGTTGAGGTAACTAAAGCAAAAGTAAGAAGAGAAAGAATGGGACATATTGAACTTGCAGCACCAGTTGCACATATTTGGTATTTTAAAGGAATTCCAAGTAGAATTGGATTAATGCTAGATGTTTCGCCAAGAAGCTTAGAAAAAGTTATATATTTTGCTTCATATTTAGTATTAGATAAAGGTTCAACAGGATTAATGAAAGGTCAAGTTTTATCAGAAAAAGAATACCATGAAGCAGAAGAAAAATATGGTAAAGGCTCTTTTAAAGCTCGAATGGGAGCAGAAGCAGTAGGAAAATTATTAGAAGAAATAGACTTAGATAAATTATCTGCTAAATTAAAGAAAGAACTAGAAAAGGCTAGTGAGCAAAAGAGAGCAAAGCTAGTAAAAAGACTAGATACAGTAGAATCCTTTAGATTATCTGGTAATAGGCCAGAATGGATGGTTATGAATGTAGTTCCAGTAATTCCACCAGATTTGAGACCAATGGTTCAATTAGATGGTGGTAGATTTGCTACATCAGACTTAAATGATTTATATAGAAGAGTAATAAATAGAAATAACCGTTTAAAAAGATTACTAGAATTAGGTGCACCAGAAATAATTGTAAGAAATGAAAAAAGAATGTTACAAGAATCTGTAGATGCATTAATAGACAATGGAAGACGTGGAAGACCTGTTACAGGAGCTGGTAATAGAGCATTAAAATCTTTATCAGATTTATTAAAAGGAAAACAAGGTAGATTCCGTCAAAACTTACTTGGAAAACGTGTTGACTATTCTGGACGTTCTGTTATCGTTGTTGGACCAGAACTTAAAATTTATCAATGTGGTGTTCCAAAAGAAATGGCAGTTGAGTTATTTAAACCATTTGTTATGAAAGAACTAGTTGGACGTGGTATAGCTCATAATATTAAAAATGCAAAAAGAATGGTTGAAAGATTAAAACCAGAAGTATGGGATATATTAGAAGATGTTATAAAAGATCATCCAGTATTATTAAACCGTGCTCCAACACTACATAGATTAGGAATTCAAGCATTTGAACCAGTTTTAGTAGAAGGTAGAGCAATAAAATTACACCCATTAGTTTGTACAGCTTTTAATGCTGACTTTGACGGAGACCAAATGGCTATACATTTACCATTATCACCAGAGGCACAATCAGAAGCAAGATATTTAATGCTTTCTGTTAACAACCTTTTAAAACCTCAAGATGGTAAGCCAGTTACAGTACCTACACAAGATATGATTTTAGGTGCTTACTACTTAACAATGATAATTGAAGGTGAAAAAGGAGAAGGTAACTACTATTCTTCAAAAGAAGAAGCGGTTATTGCATATGAAAACAAAGAACTAGGAATGCATGCTAAAATACATGTAAGAATGTATAGAGAAATAGATGGAGAAATGAGAAGTAAAACAGTTGAAACAACTGTTGGAAGACTTATTTACAATGAGGGAATTCCTCAAGACCTAGGTTTTGTAGATAGAGAAAACCCAGAAACAGCATTTGAACCAGAATTAAACTTTACAGTATCTAAGAAAAACTTAGGTAAAATAATTGAAAAATGTATTAATAAACATGGATTAAGTGAAGCAGCAGTTTTACTAGACTATATCAAAGCAACAGGATTTAAATATTCTACAACAGGAGCTATTACAGTTTCAGTTGATGATGTTAAAGTCCCACCTGCTAAGAAAGATATATTAGCAGCAGCTAATGAAGAAGTAAATAATGTATTAAAACAATATAAACGTGGTTTAATTACAGAAGAAGAAAGATATCAATCTGTAATTAATATATGGGAAAAAGCTACAGACAAAGTTACAGGTGCAATGAAAGATAACTTTGATGACTTAAACCCAGTTTATATGATGTCACAATCTGGAGCCAGAGGTAACATAAACCAATTAAGACAAATTGCAGGTATGCGTGGTCTTATGGCAAGTACAACAGGTAAAACAGTAGAAATTCCTATTACGTCATCATTTAGAGAAGGTCTAGATGCACTAGAGTACTTTATTTCTGCACATGGTGCCAGAAAAGGTTTAGCAGATACAGCATTAAGAACAGCAGACTCTGGATATTTAACAAGAAGATTAGTAGATGTTTCTCAAGATATCATTGTTAGAGAAGAAGATTGTGGAACAAAAGAAGGAATAGAAATATTTGATATAAAAGATGGAAACCAAATAATAGAAGGTTTACATGAAAGATTAGTAGGTAGATATCCATTAAAAGATATTAAAGACCCTACAACAAAAGAAATTATAGTAGACAAAGACACAATGATTACAGATGCTATAGCAGAAAAGATTGTTGCAGCAGGATTAGATAAAGTTCAAGTACGTTCTGTAATAGGATGTAGAACAAAACATGGTGTATGTAGCAAATGCTATGGTATGGGATTAGCAACAAGACAAGAAGTAAATATAGGAGAAGCAGTTGGTATAATTGCAGCCCAATCAATTGGGGAACCTGGTACACAGCTTACAATGAGAACTATCCACTCTGGTGGTGTTGCAGGTGTTGCAGATATTACACAAGGTCTTCCAAGGGTTGAGGAGCTATTTGAAGCTAGAAAACCAAAGGGATTAGCTATAATTTCTGAAATAGATGGTAAAATTTCTGTATCAGACGACAAAAAGAAGAAAGAAGTTACAGTACAATCTAAGGATGATGCAAAGACATATACAATACCATTTGGAGCTAAGTTAAAAGTAAAAGATGGAGACAAAATTTCAGCAGGTCAACCAATTACAGAAGGTTCTATAAATCCAAACGAAATATTAGCAATAAATGGAACAGAAGGAGTATATGAATACTTAGTACAAGAAGTTCAAAAAGTATATAGAAACCAAGGTGTTGACATTAATGATAAGCATATTGAAGTTATCGCAAGACAAATGCTTAAGAAAGTAAGAGTAGAAGATAATGGAGATACATCTATGTTTGCAGGTTCTTTAGTAGATGTACACGACTTTGAAGATGAAAATGAAAGAGTTGTAGCAGCAGGTGGAAGACCAGCAACATGCAAGAGAGTACTACTAGGTATTACAAAAGCATCACTTGCTACAGAAAGCTTCTTATCAGCAGCATCATTCCAAGAAACAACTAGAGTTCTTACAGAAGCAGCTGTAAAAGGCAAGACAGATGAATTAATAGGATTAAAAGAAAACGTTATTATAGGAAAACTAATTCCAGCAGGAACAGGAATGAAACAATATAGAAATGTACATATAAGTACAGAACAGACTGAAGAGGCAGAATAGAAAATTGAAACAAGGTCTTACAATTTGAATTAAATTGTAAGACCTTGTTTTACTATAAAATATAACGTTTATCAATTTTAATATAACTAATAAGTAACAAATGTTATAAAATTATTGTAAATTTAAATATAAAAGAAAAAACAAAATATACTGATTTTAAATAGAAATTAGTATATTTTGCCTTTTCGCATATGTTTCAAGCATTGAAAAAAATTGAGATTTATGTTATACTATTAAGGAAATTATAAAAAGGAGAATAATATGTCCAGTAGCAATAAAAAAATATTTGATAGGTTAGTCTCAAGGACAAAAATATATTTAGTAATAATATTAATTTTATTAATATTATTATGTATAGGTGATATAAGATTTATTATACCATCAGTTATTACTTATACATTAATCATAGCGTACACTATATGGAGTGACAGAAAAAGGAAATCAGAGTTATCAAATCATATAAAAGATTTAACTTTAAGTAGTGATAAAGCAGCAAAAACTACTTTAATAAATTCGCCTTTTCCACTAATTATTGCAGAAACAAATGGAAATGTAATATGGAGAAGTAGCACATTTGTTAATGAATTTATAAATGTCGATATAAATACTAAATTATCCGATTTATTAAGAGAAATAAAACTAGAAATAGAAAATAATGATGAAGATTCAAAACACCTTATAAATAAAAAAATAGAAATTGGAAATAAAACTTATAAAGTATATGGTAAATATACAAATTCTAAAAATGAATATATGGTAACTTTATATTTTATAGACAATACAGAATTAGTAAGATTAAGAAAAAAGTGTGAAGACTCTAACATTTATATTGGAATTTTAATGATAGACAATTATGAAGAAATAATTCAAAGAATAGATAATCAAGATAAACCACAAATTATTGCAGAAATTGAAAAACGTATATATAAATGGGTAAGTAATTTTAATGGATTAGCAATAAAATCAGATAGAGATACTTTTGTCTGTATTTTAGAGAAAAAATATGTAAAACTTATGAAAGATTGCAAGTTTAACATATTAGATGAAATAAAAGAATTAGATAATAATAATGCCTTTCAATTTACACTAAGCATAGCATTTTCAAATGAAGGATATAGCAATTATGAGAAATATAAGTCAGCACAAGCTACATTAGATATAGCTTTAGGACGTGGTGGAGATCAAGCAGTACTTAGAGAAGACGAAAAATATACTTTCTTTGGAGGTAGAACACAAGAATTAGAAAAACGTACAAAAGTAAAAGCAAGAATTGTATCACATGCTTTAAGAGAACTTATTTTAGAGTCTAAAGATGTAATGATAATGGGGCATACAAATGGAGATATAGACTCAATTGGTTCAAGTATGGGTATATATAGGCTTGCAGCAGATCTAGGAAAACCAGCATATATAGTAAATACATCATATGGATTAAGTTTGGCAAATTTTATAGAAACCTTAGGAGAAGACGAAAACTATAAAAATGTAATTATAAATAAAAATGAGTCAATAGCCAAAATTTCCCCAGAGACATTACTAGTAATAGTAGACACAGACAAAAGAACATATGTTGATGTACCAGAATTATTAAAAGAAACAAGTAAAATTGTAATCATAGACCATCATAGAAGAAGTACAGACTTTATAGATGATGCAATGTTAACATTCCACGAAGTTTATGCATCATCTGCTGCAGAGCTAGTAACAGAAATTATAGAATATTCAGAAGTTGATGTTAAACTTACAGAGCTTGAGGCAGAAGCATTATATGCAGGAATAATGATGGATACTAAAAACTTTACATTTAAAACAGGAGTTAGAACATTTGAAGCAGCAGCTTATTTAAGAAAATGTGGAGTTGACATTATAACAGTAAAAAAATGGTTTCAAAGTGACTTAGAAACATATAATAAAATATCAAAAATAGTTGCTAAAGCAGAAATAACAAATGATACAATTGCAATAGCTATTTGCGAAGAGCAAGACAAAAATGTAAATATTATTTGTGCAAAAGCAGCAGATGAACTTTTAACAATAAGTAATGTTACAGCATCATTTGTTATAGGAAATAGTGGAGACAAAATTTATATAAGTGGTAGGTCAATTGGAGATATAAATGTTCAATTAATACTAGAGAAACTTGGAGGCGGAGGGCATATAACGTTAGCAGGAGCCCAAGTAGAAGGTATGACTATAGAAGAAGTAAAGCAAGAACTTATAAATAGAATTAATGAGTATTTTAGTGAGATTTTAAGTTAAATATTATAAAAAACAAATTTATAATATAAATATTGTAATTGTTATATGTATATATTTTTGCAATTTTTATAATATTAGATATTCAAATTATTAAATTATTAAATGATTATATGCTTATATATTTATATATTAAAATGTTTAAAGTATTATATTTTGACAATGAAATTATATATAATTCACTTGTGACGGACAGACTCCTTTGCAAATACAAATTGTATTTTTCGTCGAAAAGCGCCCTCAATACACAGATTGAGATTCCCTTTTCTCCTGCAAAAACAATTTTTAATTTTCAATCCGCTAGTCAATGTCACATGCGTTTATTATATATAATTTCATTGTCAAACATAGATAATATATTGATTTATTTAATAAATTATTATAATTAAGGAGGCACAAAATGAAAGTTATATTACTAGAAAATATAAAAGGCGTTGGTAAAAAAGATGAGATAATTAATGCAAGTGATGGATATGCAAGAAATTTTTTATTTCCAAAAAAATTAGCTTTAGAAGCAAATAATGAAAATTTAGCAAAATTAAAAGCAAAACAAGCTTCTAATGATTATAGAAAAGATGTAGAAAAACAAGAAGCTATGAAAATGGCAGAAAAATTAAAGGGAATACTTTTAAAAGTAAAAGTAAAAGCCGGAGAAAATGGAAAAATATTTGGTGGAGTTACCGCAAAAGAAATTTCAGATGAATTAAAAAAGCAATATAATTTTGACATAGATAAGAAAAAAATAGAAATAAAAGATACAATAAAAACATTAGGAACTATTACAATAAATATAAAATTATATGAAGGAATTATAGGAAACTTAAAAGTAGATGTAATTAGTGCTTAATATTAGAATCTAATATGAGAGGAAGAATTGCAATGGAGCTAGGAAAAATACCACCAAATGATGTAGAATCAGAGCAAGCTGTAATTGGTAGTATGCTTACAGATAAAGAAGCTGTTTCAGCTGCTATTGAAGTTTTAAAACCAGAAGATTTTTATAGAGAAGATAATCGTACAATATTTGAAGCTATATTAAATTTATATGGAAGAAGTGAACCAATAGATATTATTACTTTAAAGTCAGAACTATCTTCAATGGGCAAGTTTGAAGCAGTTGGTGGACTTGAATATATAGCAGAATTACCAGATAAAGTTCCAACCACAGCAAATGTAGAACAATATATAAAAATAGTAGAAGAAAAATCTGTACTTAGGAATTTAATAAAAACAGCAAATGAGATAATAACTTTAGGTTATGACCAAACACAAGAGGTAGACGGAATTATAGATGGTGCAGAAAAGAAAATTTTTGAAGTAATGCAAAAAAAGAACCAAAAAGGTTATACACCAATTAAAGATATATTAGTAGAAACTTTTACAGAATTGGAGCAATTATATAATCAAAAACAACGTATTACAGGTATACCAACAGGTTTTTCAGATTTAGACTTTAGAACATCAGGACTTCATAATTCAGATTTAATTTTAGTTGCAGCAAGACCAGCAATGGGAAAGTCTGCATTTGCATTAAATATTGCAACAAATGCGGCAGTACGTGCAAAAGTTCCGGTAGCTATATTTAGTTTAGAGATGTCTAAAGAGCAAATGACAAGTAGAATTTTATGTAGTGAAGCAATGGTAGATAGTAATAAAGTAAGAACTGGAAAAATTGATGATGAGGAATGGAGCAAGCTTGCAGCAGCTTCTGGAGAACTTTCAGAGGCAAACATTTATATAGATGACACACCGGGTATTTCTATAATGGAAATAAGAGCAAAATGTAGAAAAATGAAAATAGAAAAAAATATAGGTTTAGTTGTTATAGATTATTTGCAATTAGTACAAGGTAGTGGTAAAAGAGGTGGCAGCCGTGAGCAAGAAATTGCAGAAATCAGTAGGTCTTTAAAAATTTTAGCAAAAGAGATAAATGTACCTGTTATAGCACTTTCACAATTATCAAGAGCTCCAGAACAAAGACCAGACCATAGACCTATGCTTTCAGACCTTCGTGAATCTGGTTCTATAGAGCAAGATGCAGATATAGTTATGTTTTTATATAGAGATGATTATTATAATGAAGATAGTGAGAAAAAAAATATAGCAGAAGTAATTCTTGCAAAGCACAGAGCAGGTTCTACAGGAACAGTAGAATTATTATGGCTTGGAAACTATACTAAATTTGCAAATATAGATAAATATAGAGAGGGATGAGGCATAAATTGTAATTGCCTCGCTTTTGATTTTAAGTTATTAACAAATATTGAAAAATTGTGGAAAACAATATAGAAAAATTAGAATAAACAAGGTTATATAATTTAATATTTAAGAAGGAAAGAAAATTGGAAGAGATAGTTTTAAATACAATAGAAAAATATAATTTAATAAATAATGGAGATAAAATCGTTGTTGCAGTATCTGGTGGGCCAGATTCAATGTGTCTTTTAAATGTGCTTAAAAATATAAGAGAGAAATTTAATTTAGAATTATTTGTAGCACATATAAATCATATGATTAGGGAAGAAGCGGATTCAGAAACAGAGTATGTAAAGCAATATTGTGAAAAAAACAATATTAAATGTTTTGTAAAGATGGCAAATGTGCTAGAAATGGCTAAACAACAAAAACGAGGCACAGAAGAAATGGGAAGAATAGTAAGATATGATTTTTTTAATTATGTTGCAAATAAAGTATCTGCAGACAAAATCGCAATAGCACATACCGAAAATGATAATGCAGAAACAGTATTAATGAATTTAATGAGAGGCGCAAGTTTAGAAGGATTAAAGGGAATAGAACCTATAAGAGGAAAATTTATAAGACCTTTAATAGAGTGCTCAAGAGATGAAATAGAGGCATATTGTGAAGAAAATAAACTAGATCCAAAGTTTGATAAAACTAATAATGACAATATATATACAAGAAATAAAATAAGAAATTTACTAATTCCGTACATAAAAAAAGAATTCAACCCAAACATTGTAGATTCATTAAATAGATTAGCTGTTTTAGCAAGGCAAGATGCAAAATATTTTAGTGAAATTGTAAAAAACGAATATAAAAATTTAGTTATATTTGAAAATGTTAATAAAGAAAGACATAACATAATAGATAAAAATACTAATATAGGAACAAACCAAGAAGAAAATGAAAGTCAGAAAAATGGAGATATAACAGAACTAAATGATATAAATAAAACAAATATAAAGAAAACAGTAGAACAACAAATAATATTAGACTTAAAAAAGTTTAATAAATTGGAATATGTAATAAAATCTAGGGTTTTATTATATACTATAAATAAGCTTTTAGGTACTACAAAAGGTATAGAAAAGATAAATGTGGAAGACATGATTAAATTATGTGAAAAAAATATTGGAAATAAATATCTAATTCCTAATAAAAATGTAAAAATTTTTATAAAAAAAGGGAAAGTTTTTTTTATTAAGCTATAACAACCTTCCGTAGAAAAATATTGATTTGTATAGGGTTTCAGAATAAAAAAGTACAAAAAATACTTGAAAAGAAAAACAATCTATGATATATTGCATTGTGTTATATTTATGAGTTAAATAGGAGGAGTTTAGTTTTGAAAAATGGAATAAAGACATTAGCAATGTGGCTAATAATTGGAATTATACTAATTGTGTTAATTTCTTCAATTTTAAGTAATACAGATAACAAGCTAGCATATTCTGAATTAATAAGTAAAATAGAGTCAGGAGAGGTAAAAGAAGTAGAATTATCATATGATGGTACTACAGCAATTGTAGAATTAACAAATGATAACGTTCCAAAAGAGGTAAATATACCAAGTGTAGATAATTTAATGACATCATTAGACGAGAGTATGAAAGCAGGAACGATAACTGTTACAGAAGAAGATCAATCTATATTTATGATAATTTTACAACTATTAACACCATTTGGAATATTAATAATATTCTTTATATTCTGGTTCTTATTAATGGGTGGAATTAATCAAGGTGGAGCTGGCGGAAGTAAGACAATGTCTTTTGGCAAAAGCAAAGCTAGAATGATAAATCCAGGAGAAAAAGGAAGAGTTACATTTAATGATGTAGCAGGTGTAGATGAAGAAAAAGAAGAGCTAGAAGAAATAGTAGAATTTTTAAAAAGCCCAAAGAAATTTACAGATATGGGTGCAAGGATACCAAAAGGAGTATTACTAGTTGGTCAACCAGGTACAGGTAAAACTCTTTTAGCAAAAGCAGTTGCAGGCGAAGCAGGAGTTCCATTCTTTTTTATAAGTGGTTCCGATTTCGTAGAAATGTTTGTAGGTGTTGGTGCATCACGTGTTAGAGACTTATTTGATGAAGCTAAGAAAAAAGCACCATGTATTATATTTATAGATGAAATTGATGCTGTAGGACGTCAAAGAGGTGCAGGTCTTGGTGGAGGACATGATGAAAGAGAACAAACGTTAAATCAATTGTTAGTTGAAATGGATGGATTTACAGCTAATGAAGGTGTTATAGTTTTAGCTGCAACAAATAGACCAGATGTTTTAGATAAAGCTTTACTTAGACCAGGTAGATTTGATAGACAAATAGTAGTATCAAACCCAGATGTAAAGGCAAGGGAACAAATATTAGAAGTTCATAGTAGAAAGAAAAAATTAGCTTCAGATGTAGACTTAAAAACAATAGCAAAAAATACTTCTGGATTTTCAGGAGCAGACTTAGAAAATGTATTAAATGAAGCAGCATTATTAGCAGCTAGAAGGAACTTAAACCAAATTACAATGGCAGAAGTAGAAGATGCAATGGTTAAGGTAACAATGGGACCAGAAAAGAGAACAAGAGTTAGAAGTGATAAAGAGCAAAAATTGGTAGCATACCATGAAGCAGGTCATGCAGTAGTAAGTAGATTTTTAGCAACACAAGATCCTGTACATGAAATATCTATTATTCCAAGAGGAATGGCTGGAGGATATACTATGTATAGACCTACAGAAGATAAAAACTTTATGTCTAGAACAGAAATGTTAGAAACAATAATATCTTTACTTGGAGGAAGAGCATCAGAACAATTAATACTAGATGATATATCTACAGGTGCAAGTAATGATATAGAAAGAGCAACAAAAATTGCAAAAGATATGGTAACAAAATATGGTATGAGCGCAAGAATAGGAACAATTACTTTAGGAGGAAACCAAGAAGAAGTTTTCTTAGGAAGAGATATAGCACATGCTAAAGAATATTCTGAAGAAACAGCAGCAGTAATAGATGAGGAAATTAAAAATATAATAGATGCTTGTTACAAAAAAGCAACAGAATTATTAAGTGCAAACGAAGACAAATTACACAAAGTAGCAGGTGTATTATTAGAAAAAGAAAAAATAGCCGGAGACGAATTTGACGCAATATTCCAACAAGCTGAAAATTAAAAAAACATTTTTTTATACTTTTAAAATTATATATAAATTGATTTTTAAAAGTTTGGAAAATTGGAAATAAATCATTTTTTAGATTTTAAAAATTGCAGATAAATCACTTTTTCAAGATTTAGAAAATTAGAAGAAACTAATTTTTAGAGTGTTGTAAAAAAGGATGTAAACAATTTTATAATTCAACAAAAGCACTTGTATTAACAGGTGCTTTTTTGATATAATGTAGCAAACTAAAAATAAAGAAAGGCAGACTATGGAAGAGGAAAATAAAGATAAATTAGATAATAAAAAAAATGTTAAAGAGAGTGTAAGTTGTGACAATAATGAAAAAGTAAAAAAGATAGATGCTAAGAGTGAGAAAGAAGATAATAAAAAAGACAAAGAAAAAGAAACTATAACAAATGAAAAAAGCATAAAAACTAATAAAATAAAATTCAATATTTTAGCTATTTTTGCAATAATAATATTTAGCATAGCATTAACACCTGTAACATTTCAAAATGACACATATTATACAATTGCAATAGGAAAAGACATTGTAGAAACAGGAACAATAGATATGAAAGACCATTTTTCATGGCATGAAGATTTGGAATATACATATCCACATTGGTTATATGATGTAGGTACATATTTAGTATATCAACTGGGAGAAAATATTGGAATAGGTGGATTTACAGCAATATATATTTTAACAGTACTATTATCTATAACACTAGGATTAGTTATATATATGGCATGTGTAAAAATAAGTAAACATCACATAACATCATTTTTAATTACAATGGGCATAATGTATTTACTTAAAAACTTTATTACAGCAAGAGCACAGCTTGTTACATTTATATTGTTTGCACTAACGGTGCTGTTTATAGAAGAGTTTATAGCTTCCAAGAAAAAGCGATATGCTATAGGTTTAATAATTATATCTATATTAATTGCTAATTTACATGTAGCAGTTTGGCCATTTTATTTTGTTTTATACTTACCATATGTTGCCCAATACATGATAGCACTTATTAGTACATCAAAACTAGGATATAAAATTAACAAAAAATTTAAAGAAAGCAGATTAAAAAGTTTAGAAAAAGCAAAGTTAAATAAAAAAGAAATAAAAGACTTAGATGAAAAAATAGAAAAAATTAAAAATAAAATTATAGAAATAGAAAAGTCACATGATAAATCTGAAAAAAGTGCAGAAAAGAGAAGAAATAATCCATATAAGATAGTAATAGAAAAACAAGATGCAGTTAAATGGCTTATATTAATTATGGTTATTTGTGCTTTTACGGGACTTTTAACTCCACTTGGAGATACTCCTTATACATATCTTTCTAAAACAATGGAAGGAAATACAATGGATAATATAAGTGAGCATCAACCACTTACATTAATAAACAATATGGAAATGATAATTTGTATAATTTTAGTTTTAGGATTAATTACTTTTACAGATACAAAAATAAAACTATGTGACTTGTTTATGTTAGGTGGACTCTTATATTTATCGTTTATGTCTAGAAGACAAGTTTCTATGTTTGACATTATAGGTGGAATAATTTTTGCAAGAATTGTAGCTAGTTTTTTTGATAAATATGATGTTGGTGGAGAGGAAAAATTATTAAAATCAATAAATACTATATATGGAAAAGCAATAACTATTTTAGTCGTAATATTAATTAGTTTTAATATATTAAAACCAAAATTAGATGATAAATTTGTAGATGAAAATACATATCCTGTAAAAGCATCTGATTATATTATAGAAAATGTAGACTTATCTACTATGAAAATTTATAATGAATATAATTATGGAAGTTATTTATTATTTAGAGGAATTCCAGTATTTGTAGATTCAAGGGCAGATTTATATACTCCACAATTTAATGGAGAAAAAAATGATGATGGTAAATATGAAGGAAAAGATATTTTCTCAGATTATATAAATACATCAAATATAGGTGTATATTATGAAAATAAATTTGGAGAATATGATATAACTCACGTTTTAATAAGAAAAAATTCAAAGCTAAATATGTTTATATCAAGAAATGATAAATATATAGAACTATATGGTGATAACAACTTTGTATTTTATCAAAGAAATGAAGATTAAATTGAAATGAGGAAGTATGGATAAAAAACATTTCATAACAAGGTCAAAGTTAACAATAATATTTATTTGTTTAATTATATTATTAGATCAAATTATAAAAGCTATTGCTATATCAATAACCAATGAAGGAACTGTAGAGGCTATAAAAGGTGTGCTAAATTTTACATATATAAAAAATACAGGAGGAGCTTTTGGCATTGCCTCAGAAACTAGCACATTTTTACTAATAAGATTTCTAGTTGTTAATAGAGAAAAAGTAGAAATTAAAGCAAGTACAGCTTTATCTCTTGTTTTAGCAGGTGGAATTAGTAATTTAATAGATAGAATTTTTAGAGGACGGAGTAGTAGACTTTATAGACATATCTCCTATTATTAATTTTCCAAAATTTAATTTAGCAGATATATGTATTGTAGGTGGATGGATTTTGTTTGCATTTTTTGCAGCAATACTTACAAGTGAACAAATAAAAGAAAAACGTAATAGAATTGAAAAAAGCAAACAAATGCAAGAAAATATAAAAGATAAAAAACAAAAGTTAAAAGAAAAAATAATAAATTCAAATAAAATGCAAGGAAAAGAAAATATTAGAGAAAAAGAAGATTGAAAATAATAGAATAAAAAATATTAAATATAAATTATTAAAT
>ERZ832317.673-NODE-673-length-48596-cov-6.803712_pt1 | contig 48596 bp, 40 predicted proteins | sample MGYA00519695_ERZ832317 | MGnify/ENA primary metagenome ERZ832317 (study PRJEB31850, sample SAMEA3708726) | human gut metagenome | biome: human gut; feature: human-associated habitat; material: faeces | place: China | collected 2014 ...
AGGCCATTGTCTCTGACGGCCAGAGCCTGAACAAGATGTGGCTGCGCCGCCAGACAACCAAGTTTAACGGCGTTTCCTACCCGGTACAGCGCGCCGCAGAGGCAGCTCTTTCACCGGAGGGCATGGCACAGTGCCGCGAGCACCTGGACGTATACCGCACCAATGCGAAGATCATGACAGAGACCTTAAAAGAGCTTGGCATCTGGCACATCGGCGGCGAAAATTCACCGTACATCTGGATGCAGTGCCCGAACGGCATGAAATCCTGGGAGTTTTTCGACGATCTGCTTGCCAAGGCAAATGTGGTCGGCACACCGGGCAGCGGATTTGGTAAGAATGGAGAAGGATTCTTCCGTCTGACTGCATTTGGTACGACTGCGAATACAAAAGAGGCAATGGAGCGGATCAAGAAGGTTTACGGAAAATAAATAGCTCTATTTTATAAATGAGGGGGCTGGTGCATCTGGGGCATTGTTATCCTATGCACCGTCCCCTTTTTGCTGCAGCAGGGAGGTGACGCCCATGGTGACCTTAAACGATTATCTGTATTCCGGCGATACGATGTTTAAGATTTTAAAGAATTACAGCCGGGATTTGAAAGCGGAGGCAAAACAGACAAACAATGAGATAGACCTGATACATGCAAATTTTCTGATTCAGATCCGGGAACTTTTGGAACACAATGATTTCCTGACGACCCAGTCACAGAAGATCCGGGAATTTTATATTCATATGGCAAAGGAATATCCGCTTCTGGCATTTAACTTTAAGGGCAGAATCAAATCGCTGATCCGCTCGGAGGCGAAGTTTAACGGATATATCGTCGAGTATATCTATGATTGTTACACGGAACATAAGACATTTCCGTCGATCTCCGATTTGAAGCAGAGATTGAGCTGTTTCCGCGACCTGATCGCGTACCGGATCGTGATTTCACTGCCGAAGTGTTACCTGAAACCGGGGGAATCGCAGCAGGAGGCAGATATCAGGTACCTCTACCAGATTGCGAATGAACTTCCGGGATTTCTGGAGGAACGCGGGTTTACGGCGGAACCGGCTTACGGGGTGAAGGAGAGTACCTCCCCGTTGATGGATGAGGAGGTAAGGCCGTACTACCGTGATTATGTCTGCGGAAATAGTTCGGATGATTACCAGTCTCTGCATATTACGTTTTACGATAATTGTTCCAGAAGCTATGTGGAGGTACAGCTTCGCACAAAGCACATGGACGATATCGCGGAGATCGGCGTGGCCAATCATTTAAGCTACGAAAAGCGCCAGGAGGGCGAGCGGGCCAGGCGGGATGAGATACCGGAAGGTGCATGTATTTATTTTGATGAGGCATATGAACGCTGCCAGCGCCTGGTATCGCTCAATTTAGCTGAAGTGGATGTCAATATGTTTACGGCAATCAACAACGACCTTGTCAATGACGGCTGCGGGCTGTACCGGGGGCGGCTGATTCTGCCATATGAGCATTTATCGAGGCATCAGAATGAGCTGGTGGATTGAGGGGGTTCACGGGCAGGCATGAATCCGGTTGCGAATAGTTGACGAAACGGGAAGAATCATATATAGTTGCCTGTAAAGGAAAAATGACCGAAAATGATAGGGAGGAACCAGTTTATGGACCATACATCCTGCCGCCTGCGTCTGGCCGCTATCGCCGATGCACCTGCGATATTGGAAATTTATGCACAATATATGGACACGCCGATCACGTTTGAGACGGAGCTGCCGTCCCTGGAGGAATTTGAGGGGCGCATCCGGGCGATCACGGCAGAATATCCGTGGATTGTCTGCGAGGATGAAACGGGCAGAATCATTGGCTATGCATATGGGCATAAGCAGCTTGAGCGCGCGGCGTACCGTTGGAATGCGGAACTTTCTGAATATCTGGACAGTCGGGTAACATCGAAGGGCATCGGCAAACGGATGCTTCTGGTGCTTTTAGAGCTTTTAAAGGCACAGGGCGTCCACACCGTCTACAGTCTGGTGACAAGTCCGAATGTGAAGAGCGATGCGATGCATAACGGATGCGGATTCCGGACGATGGGCGTGTGCAAAAATACCGGTTATAAGAGCGGAAAATGGCACGATGTTACCTGGTATGAGAAAGCGCTGCTGCCATATGAGGACGTACCGGCGGAGATGATTCCGATTGGGGAGATGGAGAAGGAGACGGTAGATAAGATTTTGGCGTCTTTTTGAACAGAGACATAAAACAAATCTGCATAAAATAAACAGGGCGTGTGAAAAAGGAATTTTCCATTTTCACACGCCCTCATCCGTTCTCTTTTATTCATCAGCGCCGTAATGCGCTGTCCATTCATTCACTCAGATTAGTTGAAGTATCTCTTTAACAGACCCTCAAATGCCTTGCCATGTCTAGCCTCATCACGAGCCATCTCATGAACGGTGTCATGGATTGCATCCAGGTTAGCAGCTTTCGCACGTTTTGCAAGGTCAAATTTGCCTTCGGTTGCGCCGTGCTCAGCCTCTACACGCATCTCCAGGTTCTTCTTGGTGGAATCAGTTACAACCTCGCCGAGAAGCTCTGCAAACTTAGCAGCGTGCTCAGCCTCTTCGTGAGCAGCTTTCTCCCAGTACAGGCCGATCTCCGGATAGCCCTCTCTGTGAGCTACACGTGCCATCGCCAGGTACATACCAACTTCTCTGCACTCGCCTTCATAGTTAGCTCTTAAATCTTCGAGAATATCCTCGCTGACACCCTGTGCCACACCAACTACGTGCTCAGCCGCCCAGGTCATCTCGCCGGACTGCTCTTTGAACTTGGAAGCCGGAGCGCCGCATACTGGACATTTTTCCGGAGCAGCCTCACCCTCGTATACATAACCACATACTGTACAGACAAATTTCTTCATAGTCAATTCTCCTTTTCTAAAATAAATTTTTAATTTCGTGTTTTATAGAAACAATAAATAGATAGTAAAGTTGCTTGCAACCATTCTGTTTCATAGGAGCTTTTAAAACGAAATCGTTTATTTGGCTTAAATGAAATCAGTAATGATTACTGATATTAAGATATCATAGATTCCTGTGTTTGTCAATGGAAAAATAGAAATAATTCTTATTTTTTTCATTTTTATCGGTAACCTGGATATTCTCAGAACCTTTAGTGCTTTTCCCCTTTCAGACACTCATCGCATATCCCATAGAAAAACACGGTATGGTCGTCGATCGTTCCCGGCACAAATTCTTTGGCGGCTGTCTCCAGCTCCTTGGTTGCTTCCATCGGAATATCCATGACCCGTCCGCACTGGCGGCAGACATAGTGGTAATGTGGGGATGTATCATAATCGAAATGATCCGTGCCGTCGCCGCAGGACAGCTTCCGGATCTCGCCCAGCTCAACTAACAGGTTTAAATTGCGGTAAACGGTTCCAAGGCTGATATTCGGAAACTGTTCCCGGATGCTGGTGTAAAGGGCGTCGGCGGTCGGATGATCCTTCCGGCTCATCAGGCAGGCTTTGATCGATTCGCGCTGACGGCTGTATTTTAAGGTTTTCATAAGCGACACTCCAATCCTTCTAAATAATATTGATAATGATTATTATTTATATTATGCGTCCTGACGCGATGAAAGTCAATCTTTTTTCAAAGATTTCCGTGAGAAATTTTAGAGTCAAATTTCAACATCACCGATGCATAAAAGATCCCGTCCTCATACTGGAAATCCACCAGACCCTGGTACCGCTCAGCGATCGAACGGATGGAGGCGGTTCCCGTGCCGAAGCCGTCATGTTTGGTCGAGCGGAACCGCCCATTTTCCTCGATCGGCGGATGGCAGCAGGTGTTGTCAACGGCGATCACGATGTGACCGGCATCCTCCTGGGCGCAGATGCGGATAAACGGCGCGCTGTCCGTACATTCCCGACAGGCGTCGAGGGCATTTTCCAGAAGATTGCCGAAGATCGAGCAGAGCTGTGGCTCACCCAGCGGGAGAGAGGGCGGAAGCTGGATGCGGACCGAAAAATCGACCGACGCCTTGCGTGCCTCCTCGCCGTAATAGCTGATAATCGTGTTGACCGCATAATTTTCACACCAGGTCCGCGCGGTGTCCGGTGGAAGCGTCATACGGTATTGTTCGATGTAGGTATTCAGATCCTCCGTTTTCCCGCTTTGCAGGTAATGCTCGATGAGATTTAAGTGCTGGCGCAGGTCGTGGCGCGCCTCCCGCACCTCTTCGATGTGGCGGGAAAGCTGCTGATACTGTGTGTACTGCATCGCCAGGAGGGTGTCCTGCTGTGCCGCGCGTTCTTCCAACTGCGCCTGCTGGCGGACTGCATTGAGCGCTTCCAAAAGGACATAGTAGATGAGAATTGTCATAGCAAAGAGCCAGAGGCGCGTGAGGATAAAACGGAACTTGCGGACGGTATCAATGTTTAAATCAAAGTTATAAGCGCAGATAATCAGGGTGCATGAAAATGGAATAAACCAGACTTTCTGCCAGAATGCGGAGCTGTCTACCTGAAAAACGCGTTCCGTGGCATTTTTCATAAATTTGAGCCCGAGGGGGAGCGTCAGAAGCAGAAGAATCGAGATGAGCAGCAGGCTTTGATCGCGGAGTGAATAATAGGTAATGCTGGGATCGTAAAATAGACGGCTTTCCAGAAAGAAACAGATGCCCCGGACTGTGACAAAATAATTCAGGATGAAGTTTCCCAGAAACAGAAGTTTCCAGAAATTAGCCTTCACACATAAAAAATAGATCGCCAGGGAAACGAAGGCAAATACCGTGTCGGTGACCCGGGTCGGTTTACCGTGGCTGATCAGGTAGGTATACAGGGAGGACTGGAGCAGCTGACCGATAAAAATGAACAGAATCAGGATTTTAATCGGAAATCGAAGCTGCTTTTTAAATGGCAGAATCGATAAAATAAAAAAAGGAATGGAATAGACGGTTTCAACGAGAAATGCCTTGCCAAACACAGACCAGTTCATAGCGTACCTCCCTTCCGCAATGTGTCAAATAAGTAGGCTGCAAATGCTTCTTTTGTCTCTTTTTTCTTCCGGCGGCTGCAGAAAAAGCAGCTGCCGTTTTTCAGATGGACAGAACCGTCCTCGTCCACCGAGGTAACATGTGAAAAATTGATAAGCAGCCCGCGTCCGCTCATGTAAAAACGACTGCCCTTCGGGAGCAGTGCCATCAGATCCGAAAAAGAGAGCCGTGTGGCGGCATCGCCGGAGCTGGTATGGATGATCAGCCGGTGGTTCTGCGTCTCCGCGTACAGAAAATCATCGAGCAGAATCCGCTGCGTGGATGCCTGTCCCCGTCCGAGCGCCGCCTGAATTTCGATGTAGGCAGGTACGGCGAGAAATGTCCGGATCTCATCGAGACACCAGGCAAGCGCCTTTTCCTCAACTGGTTTTAAGAGATAATCAAGCGGATGGGCACGGTAGCCCTGCAGCGAATAATCGCGTTCCGATGTGGTGAAAACGATCGGGAGACGTTGCGCGCTCTTGCGAAGCTCCAGCGCCGTGTCAATGCCATTGCGCCCGTCCCGGTCCAGCATAATATCCATAAAAACCGCATTAAAAAGTCCCGGACGGAACGCTTCCAGAAATGCCTCGCCGCTCTCGTAGCAGTCAAAGTACACCGTTTCCCCGTGCTTCTCCAAGTTCTCCTGTATCAAATGAATCAGATGCTTCTGATCTATCTTCAAATCTTCAACAATCGCAAAATGCATCAAAGCTCAACCGCCTCCTTTATTCAAAACCGTGACCATTTAGGTCGAGGTTTGACCGTTTGCGTCGATGTGGTTTTCATTAAATTGCTCATTTGGTATGTTTATAGTATAAAAGTTATGACCCGAAATGTAAATGAAATATCGTTACAGAAAAATCAAAAAAGGCAGGTGGGGTATGGTACGGGTAGTGATATATGGAGAAAAAACGACCGACATTGAAGGTCTGGAAAAAATGCTGTGTGAAATTTTGACTGAAAACCGCAGATGGCCGATGATTCACACGTATATCAGCGATCTGGACGCATATCTGCACTTTGTAAAGGGGAATCCCTACCTCATTATGCTGGCGTCCGTGCAGGGCAGACAGGGAGTGGAAATCGTAGAAAAAATCCGGGAAAATAACCCGGCGGCGTCCTTAATCTGGCTTTCCGGCCGGGACAATGCCCTTGAATCCTGGCGGCTCCATGTGACCGCATTCGGGGTATTTCCGACGAAAAAAGAAGAATTAGAAGAACTTCTGGCGGCGTGCAGCGAAAGCCTGCTGGATCGGAAGAAAGAGTATTTTGTTTAGGTGGGAAACAGACTGAAATAGAAAAATTCGTTCAGAATAGATGGAGGAAAACAGCATGAAAAAGAAATATAAGCGTGCCCTGGCAGCGGCGCTGGCGGCGGTAATGATATGGAATACCTGTGACTGGCACCCGCAGGCGCTGGCAGGCAGTTCGGTGCAGTATATCGAGGAAGTGAAGGAGCTTTCGGATGAAATCCTGCATCAGGAGGTTCCGTATGGAACGAAATATAAGGATCTGGAGCTGCCGGACAAGCTGAAAGTGCGGGTTTTGGCAGAAGAAGCACCGGATGAAGAAGACAGTGCAGAAGATAAAGATGGTGCGGAAAAGATTGCTACGCCGTCGGAGCTTCAAAGCGGAGACGGTGAAGTGGAAACAGAAAAAAGGTCTCAGACGCTTTCTTCATCTGAAACAGATGGTACAGTTCGGAAAGCATCCCCATCTGAGGCAGATGTTATAGAAAAATCGGAAATAGGGGAGGATGACACTGAGCAGAAAGCATCCCCATCCGATGCGGACGGGACGAAAACCGATAAAAACTGGAAGGAAGTCAAGGTCCGCTGGGTGCTGGATGAGACATTCAGTGAGAAAGATACATACGATGGAAAAACACCGGGTATCTATGTGTTTGATGCGGAATTGAAAAGCAGCCGCTATGAACTGGATACCGGCTTTTTGCCGCGCATCGAGGTGACGGTGCTGCCGGAGGAAAAAGGTCCGGCAATCATCGGATTTTCGGAGTTGGATGAGACGATTGCGGTGCAGAAGCTGCCTCTTGGCGCGAAAGAAAGCGATATCGTCCTGCCGGATACACTGGAGGTTGAGGTGGAAGAGGCGGATGAAACGCTGGCGGAAGACAGCCAGAACGTGCATCTGGTGGAAGCAGTAGATAAGGGCACAGAGAAAGATACAGATGCGGAAACGGCAGTCTGGCAGATCTCCGGCATAACCTGGAAACTGGACGAAGAGCAGAGTGACCTTTCGGAGTTTCACGGCGGCATTTCCGAAAAAGACTATTTCGAGGAATTTGACGAAAACGGAGAGCCAGTCGAGACTTCGACGAAGACCTGGGCGGGCTATGAGGAGGCAAATCAGGACTACAACGGCTGTGCCTATGTCTACACACCGGTTCTGCCGGAGAAATATTCACTGGGAGAGGAGGCAGAGCTTCCGGAAATCTGCGTTCTCGTAGGAGAGATGCAGCTGATGACTCTGGCAGGCGGGGAGTATGATCTGAATAATGAGCCGCTGCGCATTAATAGTGCTAACCAAAATGCGTTTAACGGAATAACCATTACCGGCAGATATTGCCCTACCACGCGGCTGGATAATCCTCAAGACATTAAGGGCGGCATCATAATTGATAATGTTACGGTCGATCTGACCATTAAAAATGTAATGATCCAATCTGATGGGGCCAGGGGATGGAATCTGGCCGGTATTTACCTGAAAGGCAATGCCCAGCTGAATCTGACCTTAGAAGGAACCAATACACTTGTGGGACTGGATGAGGGAGCCGGAATTGAGGTGGGAAAAGGAGCAACACTGGTTATTACGGAGAATAGTACCGGAAGCCTGAAGGCAGTGGGAGGTGCCTATGGGGCCGCCGGTATCGGAGGAAAAGGAACAGCAAGTGACGAAGGTGCAGATAATAACTGTAGGACAGGAACGATTATAATCAAGGGCGGAACTATCGAAGCTGAAGGTGGAGCTTATTGGGTTTCCTATTCGAGGGATTATCATGGAGGAGCCGGAATCGGAACCGGTCGCTATGGAATCGGCGGAACCATTAAAATACTGGGTGGAACGATAACCGCAAAAGGAGGAAGGCAGACAGGAGCTGGAATCGGAGGCGGAATGGGTGGAAGTGTAGACACGATCGTGATCGGCGGGAGGAAAGACGAAGCTCCCAATATAGCCGTATCTTTTTATAAGAATGAAAAATCAGAATATCTGGGAGCTGCCATCGGCAGCGGATGGAATGGAGTGACTGATTTAAAATTATCCTGTGGCGATATCCAGATATTAAGTGGATCTGTGAAGGTAACGGGTGGAAATATTGGTTATGGAGAGTTATGGCCTCTTGATGGAAATGGAATGGAAGGCGGCAGTATCACTATTTCCGAGGAGGTGCAGTTAGAGCTGCCGGTTGAAAGCAAAATTGAGCCCCGGGGAGAATGTGCCTACGGGAAGAAAACATTCCAGATCACCGCTTATGACAACCAGCTTTCAAATGGAACCTATCAGGCTGACATATTCCTGTATCGGGAAAATGATACAGAAAAAGCAAACCCGGTTTATCAAACAAAGGCAGAAATGACTGTTTCTGGATTCAGGGGAACGATACCAGAGATAACCCGGTGGATGGGCTATTACGGGAATATGCAGATGGTTGTAGCACTGGAGCCTTCCGATGGCGGGACAGGTAAGACGATGAAGGGAACAGCTGCTCTAAAGAAAGGAAAGGATGAAACCATCTCCGTCACGCTGGGAAAAGCCGCTTACCAGAAGGCAATGGATCTGACCATCCATGATGGTCGTTTGAAGAATGATAAGAATTATACACTGACGGCTCGGATCGGGGAAGAAGCAAGTGAAGGCAGCGCTGCACCGGATGTAGTAACCTATTTATCTCAAAAAGCTTCCGGTTATCAGATAAAGACAGATAAAGTCAGCTGGTATACGCCCCTGTTCGGAGAGGTTCCGGTATCAGTTCAGGTACAGGAAGAAGGAGGAGAGGAAGGAGAAAATACGAATAGCTTTACAGTAACCGGATCCCTCTCGATGAAGCCAGAGGATGAAACGAATCTTTCCCTTACCATCGGAGAACCCCTGTATCCTGTCCGGTTCCACTTCTATTCATCCAAGGTGCAGGAGGCAGAGAATGTATCCCTGACAGCCGGACGATTGGCTGGAGCTGCTTCAGAAACTCCGGTGGAATTAAAGCAGGAAGAAGGCCAGTTTGCCTTTGACGGGAAGCTGACAATCGATGCAGAAGCAGGTAATCATGCATATGCCCTGGCATATCTTCCGGCCGGAAATTACCGGTTTTTGATAAATACAGGCATCAGAGAATTAGGCAGCTCCGGTGGAAGATTTACTCTGGACAACAAAACGGTAAAGGCAGAGGATGCAGGAACGGATATCATCGTATTAAATGATGCAGAGGCGTTGGAGGGAGAGCTGGATCTTTCCCTTGGAGATATATCTTTTTACGTGGATAATGGTCAGTTGGCGATTTCCTATTCTAAAAAAGTAGCCGATTCTGATCAGGTGGTTAGTGAGAAGTTAATAGACCAGTCCTATGCTAAATGCTATCGGATCACTTCATCTGGGAATAATGTGAAGAATTATCATCTCTCCGTGGATACACCAGCCTCCAAGGAATTAAAACTCGTATTCAATAACCTTACGATTACACCGGCAGAGGCTATCGCACCGATTCAGATAAACGGAGAATCCCAGGTAACTGCCTATCTGGAAGGGGAAAACAAGATTTCGATTAATAAATCAGCGACATCTTCATCAAAGTTAACTGTTTCACCTGCCGGCATCAGTGTGGCGAAGGATGCAAAGCTTACGATTGATAGTGAGCCGGAACAGCAGGGCTCCATAGAGGTGCTCAATAATACAAATGCAAGCAGGACGGGTGCAGCAATTGGAGGAAATGTAGAACAGGATGCAGGAATCATTCACATCAAGGGGGGAAATGTAATTGCAAAAATGATGAATTACAATTCTAGGGGAGCTGCCATCGGTGCTTCGGAAGGAAAAAGTGTAATAGAAATACGGATTAGCGGAGGAGTTGTAACTGCAAAAGGTAGTTGGGGTGCCGGAATCGGAACAGGAGGTGCTAATGGCAAGGAAAGAACCGGTAAAATCGTGATAGAAGGCGGAACGGTGAATGCAAGCTCGTCGAACGGTGCCGGAATTGGAAGCGGTATTGGATATGCCCGTAGTAAACCGGCGATGGCGATAACTGCCGATATTGAGATTCATGGTGGAATGATTACAGCCTATTCTGAACAGGGAGCCTGCATCGGAAGTGGTAATGACAGTTCATCGAAGGTGCTGATTGACGGCGGCACAATCTGCTTGGATATTAAGGAGTCATGGGAGAGATCAATCGCCCATATTGGGATGGGAAAAAATGATAATACACAGGCACCAACTGATGTGAAGATTAAGGGTGGAACGATCTGTTTGATAAGGGCGAATGGATATATACCGCGACCGATCATTTATGGCTGGGAAAAGACTGCAGATGGAAAGTGGCAACAGAATAAGCCCAAAGATGGGAACGGTAATCCGGTTTATTACACCACTGCGGATCTGACCGGTATCTATGAGAATAATACACTGGTTGAAAAAGCAGGTATTGAAGGAAGCTCCTACGTCTTTAAGGATGTCCGGACAGATTCCAACGGAAAGATCTATATGTACCTTCCGGTTTCGGAGGCAGTGAAAGCCTCCTTTGGCGGTGTGGAATTTACCGGAACAGTAAATGCAGACACGACTGAAAATGTATTAGAACGTGAACTGACTTCTGTTGATTATGGAAAGGAAGTATTGAAAAACAATTTACAGAGCGCAGTGGAATTTGCACAGTCAGAAAATGCGTCATCCTGGACGGAAATTCCGGTAAATGGTGCGGCATCGCTGACAGAGATTCTGGATAACCAGCCAGAAGGTAAAAAAGAGATTTCCCTGTATGTCCGTAAGAAAGCGGACACTTCCGGCGCTGCAACCGAGATAAAGATTCCGGCAAGACCGCCAAAACCGGCTCAGATAACAGATGTAACGAAAGGTAGCTACTCTATCAAGGTAAATGGACAGTTCGATTCCAGTTACGAGTACGGAATTGCCGAATCTGAGTCTGGTGAGCCTGAGTGGTGGACGACGAAGACGTTTACGTCGCCGAAGCCGGCTAACACGTATTACGTAACCCTTCGTGTGAAAGCAACAGACAGCAGTTTTGCATCGAAGCCAGCTGATCGTTTGGAGGTGACAACACCGGATGCATTACTGATCGACGGTCCCGCTGGCGCTGTATCCTTTGAAGCGAAGGGAACCTATGGACAGACGCTTGCTCAGATTCAAGTACGGCTGGCAGAGAAATTTAAGGTTGTTAATTATGGTAGAACGGAGGTTTCTGGAAATTGGCACTTCATTGAAAGGCAGGGCGGAATGTCTGCTTCCTCCATTTATCCGGAGGTAAAGGGAAGCACTGCATATCAGGTCGAATTTATACCTGATAAAGCATCGGAAGGGCAGTATGGAGAACCTTTGACCCAGAGTGTGACTCCGGAGATATCTCCGAAAGAGTTGAAGGCAGTTCTTAAGACACCTATTGTAAAAAACTATGACGGAAGTACCGGTATCGCATTAGAGGCGACGGTGGAGATAGAAATTCCGGGTCAGAGCACGGGTCATAGCTATAACATCCGCGACCTGAAAGGAAGCTTTGCAGATGCCAATGCCGGAACCGATAAGACGGTAACCGTTGATTCCTCAGAGGCAAAGGTTGAGACAGGCGAGAGTGCAGTGAATCTGCAGAATTACCGTATCATATATCCAGCTCAGACCGGAACGATCCGTCCGATACAGGGTTCGGTTTCAATCGACCAGAAAGCATGGATCGGAGAAAAAACCTATGGAGACGACAGCTTTCCGCTGACAGGTGTGAAGATAGTGGGAGATGGAGTTCTGAACTATACAAGCTCTGATGAAAAGGTTCTCACCGTGGACGCACAGGGACAGGTGACCATCAAAGGAACCGGTTCTGCAAAGGTAAGCATCACCATGGCAGGGGGAACGAATTATCTCGGTACAAGCACACCGGCAGAGGGAACCATAACCATTGAAAAAGGAACCCCCACTCTTACCTTAACGGCTGTGAACCGGACGACCGGAGTGCAGCTTTTGGAAGGAATTCTCGGAACAGAGAAAGAAGATTTCGACATCATTGCCAGAGTGCAGGGCGTTTACCAGGACAAGCTGCAGGGTTATGTTCATTTCTATGATAATGAAAATCCGGATGCAGATATAGTTTCGGTAGAGGAAGATGGAACCGCTGTACTCAAGTGGACGAAGCCGGGAGAATCATTTGTAGGCACCCACACAATCAAAGCCGAGTTTGATTTTGGTGAATTTGATACGTGGGAATCCAGATACAACACACCGGCTCCGGCATCCCTTACATTTGAAATCAGTAAGGCAGCTCCACCGGCAGAGGATAAGCCAGAAGACTCCGACAAGCCAGATAACTCCGACAAGCCAGACCAATCAGGCAGCCAGAGCTCTTCCTCCGGACGTGACAAGTCTTCCGGCAGCGGAGCGACCAGGCAGGATCCGGTGAGGGGAAGAACCAACAGCATCACAGGTATTCTCACAGGAACTGCCAACAGCACTGCCAATGACGGAAAGAGTCACTGGATGCAGGATGAACACGGCTGGTGGCTCCGCTTCGCAGACAGCAGCTACCCGAAGGCAGAAAAACGCGGTACAAATGGCATTGCATATGCATGGGAGCAGGTAAACGGCAACTGGTGGGCGTTCGATGAAAGCGGCTATATCAAGACCGGCTGGATGCGCGACGAAGACTATGGCGGCTGGTTCTACCTCGATCCGGAACACGGCATGCAGACCGGCTGGGTCCTGATTGACGGCAAATGGCACTATTTCCACCCGACCTCAGACGAAAGAAAAGGCATCCTGTATGTCGGACGTCTGACACCGGACGGCTACTATGTAGATGAAAATGGTGTGTGGGATGGGAAAGACAGACAGTAAAAAGAACATTTAGGTCGAAGTTTGATTGATTGCGGCTTCTATCTAAATACCTTATGAAGCCGAGTCAAAATGAAATTCCAATGTGTTTACAGCTGTATTCATGAAAAAATATAATGAGCGCAGGAGAAAAGAATGCGGCTGCGAAGCAGACATATTCTTTTCTTGCGCCATTAACGAACGAACAGCCATGCGAAGCAGGGCGGTAGAGCGCGATAGCGCGGGTTCGTGAGTGGACGGGTGAGAATACGTATGATATAATGAAACCTGGGGGATCATAATCTGATTCACAAGGGGAAAACAAACCGACACAGGAGGGGGAACACATGAAGAATTTCTACACCGAAGAACAGTGGAATGAGATTCTGAAACAGCAGGAATCCGTACTTTGCTACGACACATTTACCCGGAAACAGGCGCTTGAGCTGGGGCTTTTGATTGCAGAGGTCACGGAGAAAAAATATCACGGTTCGGTCGCTGTCCGCATCGTGGAGGACGAGACGACCGTCTTTGCCTACAAGATGGAGGGCGCGACGCTGGAAGCAGACTGGTGGATGACCAACAAGCTGGCAGCATCGCGGCTCACGGGGATGAGCTCGCTGCGGGCGCTGACGGCATCGAGAGCCGGAGAACTGGAAGCATCCTGGAAAGTGCGCGAGGAGAACTTCTTCGTGTGCGGCGGCTGCATTCCGGTTTTCATGAGAGATGGAAGCCGTCCTTTTGCCTATGTGATGGTATCCGGCATGGAACACTGGGACGATCATCAGGTGATCGCGGATGCGATGGCGAAACAGCTGGGAGTTGAGATTCCGGAGATTCGGAAAGAGCAGCCATAAAACGATTGACTTGTAAAAACAAAGACGTTTGCAGAAATGGAAGGTAGATGAGCTATCTGCATTTTTGCAGGCGTCTTTTGTGGTTTTACTGTGCCGTATGGCGATGAATTATCCGTTATTTTGTATAGCGCACTTCCCCACCTGGTGGTATAATTCAAGTATTATAAAATTTGATATGAAAAGAATATTTGCAATGACTCAGATGGTTTTTGCACAGCAAAGAACCGTCTGAGAGATCCAGAGAATGCGAGGGATGTGGATGAGTAAAAAAGAGGTACGTCAGGCGGCTGCGGAACTGACCGAGCGCCTTTGCGAAAAAGACTTTTTAGACCGGTCGGGGCTGAGCCGGAAAAATGTCATGATGCTCATGAACAAGGATCACTGGGAGGAGCAGTTTGCCCATATTTTCCCGATCAAAAAGCGGATTTCCTGCCGGGCGGTCTACGAGATCTGTGAGGAACCGTTAAGCCTTTTAGGGCATGAGCCGGAAGAGGGCTGGATGAAGTTTACCTACCAGTATGTGTGCCATATTCTCTACCCGGATGCGGAGTTTAAGAAGAAAAATGCCGCTTTTTCCGCCGGTGCGGAGTTCTATCTGGCAGTGCTTCAGTTCGTGTTTGACCGCGAGCGGGCGGTGCTTCCGTACAAACCGATGGAGGACTTTGCATTTTTGGATGATGAGGAAGCTTCAAGCTTTGAGTGCTCGGCAGAATACAGCCGTTTCAAGAAGTTTTTCGCACAGGAATACATCTATGAGATGATGCGCCTCAATGCGGAGGTGACGCCGTTTCGGACGCTGGAGCACATCGCGGGCGTGCATTATGTCGCGATGACGGTGGCACGCGGGCTTTACGAGGCGGGTGTTCCGATCGATCTGACGCTGACCTCGGGCGCGGCTGCAGGTCATGATCTCGGCAAATTCGGCTGCAAGCCAAATGAGCGGGTTCCGTATCTTCATTACTATTATACAAACCAGTGGTTCAACAACCATTCAATGGAATACATCGGTCATATCGCGGCGAACCATTCGACCTGGGATCTGGAACCGGAAAACCTGTCGGTTGAATCCCTGGTGCTGATCTATGCCGATTTCCGTGTAAAACAGAGCCGCGGCGATGACGGGCGCGAGATTACCTACATTTCTAATCTGGATGAGGCGTTCAACGTCATCCTCTCGAAACTCGACAACGTGGATGAGGTCAAATTAAACCGTTACCGCTTTGTTTATTCCAAACTGCATGATTTTGAGGATTATATGCGGTCTCTCGGTGTGGATGTGGATTTGAATGGACACCCGAAAAAGCCAGAGGTGCTGCCGGATATTTCCCTTCGGAATGCAGAGCAGACGGTGCAGTCCCTCGTTTTCATGGGTATTGAGCATAATATCCGTGTCATGCATCAGATGGGGGCGGAACGCCAGTTTGGCAATCTCCTCGAGGCGGCGCGCAGCGAGAAGGATTGGAAGAGTGTCCGCGCGTACTTAAACATTTTCCGTGAATATTTTACATATACAAACGACAAGCAGAAAGAGCAGACGCTGGGCTTTTTATATGAGCTTCTGATGCACCGCGAGGGCGACATCCGCGCGCAGGCGGCGAGGCTGCTCGGACATGTGATCGCGCAGTTCAACGCCGGTTACCGCAAGGAGCGCCCGGCGGGTATGCCGGATATTGCCGAGGAGCGGGTGATGGAGATCTGGAAGCAATATCTGGAAATGATCATCCGGCCGGATCACAAGCTGATGCTGCAGCAGAAACGGCGCATCCGTTATCACCTGAAAAATGTGCTGGCATCGGTGGTTGATCATGCGACGCCGGGCGATCTGCGGGAATTTCTGGAGGCATTTCTGGTTTGGTATGATCGGGCGGATGAGCTGGATCCGGGCGAGGCATTTTCTTTGCTGGATACGGTGCATTTCATGCCGTTTGATAAGCTGAGTGAAGAGGAACTGGGGAAAATCGCAAAATTTGCCCTGATTGAGTCGCAGAGTGGGGAACCGGATGTGCGGATCGCATCGTGGCGCGCCTTCAAGCTTCTGACGGCGTACCAGCCGGATCATCCGTGCTGTGCCGAGATCGGCGTGTGCGTGAAGGCGGCGCAGGTTGAGGACAATATCACGATGACCTTCCTCAAATACCGCGTGTTAAGTAACCTCGGAGAGGACACGGCGAGAGAACAGGAACTTTTGTATGACCGCGACGTTGTCTCCGATATTTTCCTGGATAACCTCAAAACAGCGACGCCGTGGGTCATCAAGTCGGCCAATATCAAGCTGCTTGTCGATCAGATTGCGCATGGTAAACAGGAACATATGCTGCATATCGCAGCGCATCTCTCAAACCTTGTAAAAGTCAGCGAGCACGTGATCGTGCGCCATGATGCCGGAACCGCCCTGCTTCGCATCATCGGGCTTCTGACACCGGATCAGAGAAATGAGATCGTGGTTGAGCTGATGAAGGGGCTGGAAGTCGGTGAGTACGAATTTTCCAAATATATTCCGCAGTATCTGGGGCAGGCGGCGCTGTGGCTGCCGCCGGAACAGCTGGAGGAGATCGTTTCCTACCTGCATGGCATGATGGCAAATGCAAACGACCAGATAGTCTCGGTTGCGCTTGATACGGTCGGCGTGCTGCTGGAACGGTATTCGTGCTACCCAGAGCGCTTTGCGGAGGAAAAAGAGGTATGCGAGGAACGGCGCGGACGTCTGCTTGGCATCCTGCTCAGCGGTCTGGCGAATTACCGCGAGTCGGTGCGCCAGGAGGCGATGCTGGTGCTGGGGCAGACCGTCTTCGGCTCATCCTGGATGGAGTGCCGGGAGAAAAAAGAGCTGTTCGCCCTGTCCTTCCGCAAGATGCTGTTCTTATTCAATGAAAATAAGGGAAATGAGCTGACGGCATTTTATCGTGCGGCGTCCCTTTCTAATATTTACCGGTTCATCACGCAGTATCATATGACCGAGGGCAATTTAGAGATCAAGGAGCGGAACCAGGTGGCATTCTTCCCAGGCACATTTGACCCGTTTACGCTGTCACACAAGGAGATTGTCCGCGAGATTCGCGATCGCGGCTATGAGGTTTTTCTGGCGGTCGATGAATTTTCCTGGTCAAAAAAGGCGCAGCCGCATCTGATCCGCCGTCAGATCGTGAGTATGTCGGTGGCGGATGAGTTCCATGTGAATCTGTTCCCGGATGAGATTCCGGTCAATATTGCCAATCCGGCGGATCTGAAACGCCTGAGAGAGGTATTTTCCGGAAAAGAGCTGTATATCGTGGTCGGCAGCGATGTCATTGCCAATGCCTCTTCTTATAAGAAGAAACCGGTTAAAAATTCGATTCATTCGATGAACCATATCGCGTTCCGACGCGTGGGTGATGTCAAGGCGGACAATAAATACAATCGTCAGATGATGGATCAGATCAGCGGCAAGGTTGTGGAGCTGGAGCTTCCGGAGCATCTGGAGGACATTAGTTCGACGAGAATCCGTGAAAATGTCGATCTGAATCGCGATATTTCGAATCTGATCGACCCGTCTGTGCAGGAATACATCTATTACAATGGTCTGTATTTGCGCGAGCCGGAATATAAACCATATATCCGCGCGCGTGCGATCTCCTATGAGGAGGTGGAGACGCCGGATGAAATGCTTCTGGCGGAAATTTCGAATTTTGTTCTGCAGGACGAAGAAGATCGCGAGAACCTGTTGAATTCGATGAAGGAGTCGGGCGACCGGTTGCTGCTTCTTAGGAATACCGTGCAGGAAAACCGGCTCGTCGGCGTGGCGCGGCTTCGTTATCTGGCGCCGGATGAGCTGTTTGCCGTTCTGGGACAGGTCAGTCTGGCAGATCAGGTGCGCCGCCATACCTACGGTGAGATTCTTCTGATTTCGGGTATCTATGTCGAGCGCGACCCGATGATCAACGACGCGGAACAGCTGCTTTTAACCGAGGCGATCGCACGGTCCTTTGAGTATAAATGCGGCTATGCACTTTTCTTCCCGGCAGACGGCTACTGCCCGGAGCGCGTGCTGTCGGCGGTGGTCCGCCAGGGCTTTGTGAAGGCGCCGGAATCCCCGGAAGACGCGCCACTCTATCTGGTCGATATGCATGCGCCGCTTGTATTAGTGCAGAATCTGGAAACGACGTTAAAAGAACCATTTTCCAGCAATCCGCGCGTTCTGGATGCGATCTACAAGGCGCATCGGGAATTGCAGATGGCGATGACGCGCTTCTATCCGGGACAGCTGGTTCTTTCGATGTCTGCGAGCGTGATTTACCATCGTCTGGTGGAACGGATCACGGCGTTAAATGGTGTGCCACGTGACCCAGTGACGCCGAGACACCTCGGCGGGGCGATGTGCGTGCCGTTCGGCAAGATCCTGCGTGGAAAAGTTATTCCGAATACGGTGACGAAGACGCTGCATACAGATAAAGTGTACGATCCGGAGCTGAAAGAGAAGTCGATCGAAGCGTTCCCGTACTATTCGCCGCTGCGAAGCCAGATCAAGGCTATCAAGTCCTTTGACCGCCCGGTGATTCTGGTCGATGATCTGCTGCATCACGGCGGACGTTTCGAGGCATTGGAACCGATGCTGCGCGAAGAGGGCGTGGAAATTAAAAAATTGGTGTTAGGTATGATTTCAGGCTACGGGCGCGACACGATGGCGACGAAGGGCGTGCCGGTAGACAGTATTTATTACATTCCGAATCTGCGGAACTGGTTTGTTGAGTCCACACTGTACCCGTTCATCGGAGGCGATACGGTGCGCCGCGATACCGTGAAGGTGGCGGGACTGACGCCGTCGATCAATATGATCCTGCCGTATGCCGCACCGCCGGTACAGGGAACTACGCCGGAAGCCGCGTTTGAGTTCTCCGCGTGCTGCATCCGCAACGCGCGCAACATCCTTCTGGTGCTCGAATCCGAGTACCGGGCGCTGTTTGCGAGAAACTTAACCCTCAGCCGCCTGTCTGAAGCGGTCATCCTGCCGCTCTGCCCGGATAAAGGCGAGTGCGTCAGCTACGATCCGAATCTGGCAGCGTCGGTGTATCTGGAAAATGATTTGGAGATGCTGTATCGGACGCGGAAGTGAGAAATTTGTGGAAGCACAAGGATAATTACTGGAATAGAAAATAATATCATATAAGATATCAAAAAAGAGCAGGGGGTATGCAATATGTACTATTATAAAATTGGAGATAAAATCTGCTGTTCCTTCAATGGAAATTTATCATACGAAAAGGCAGAAATGCCGCACCCGGGCACGCCGCTCACATTCTTATTCGAGCGCGAGCCGGGAACCGGAAGAGAGTCTTTTAAGGTAAACTCGCCGCTGCTGCTGTTCCAGGAGGCAGAGAATGTTTCCTGGCTGAGCAGCCGGAAGTTGGAAGCGCAGGCGGAGACGATGAAGAAAAAGCTGGCAGAATCGACGGAAAAAGCGGAAGGCAGCGGTGCATCTGAGAGTGGCGCGGCAGCAAAGGTGAATTGCGAACTTGACGAGGCAGTCAAAGCCGCGATCACTCAGGGCATGATGCGCGCAGTCAACCGCCTGCATCCGGATTTTGAGACTATTTTGGCAGAAAAACCGCAGAAAACGAAGAAAAGAGTCCATGTTCTGGCGATCGGCGACGTCGGAAGTACGCTGTTGACCGGGCTTCATCTTCTGGGCGGCGACTGCATCAGTTCGATCGGCATCTGTGATATTTCCGATAAAGTGACCGCACGCTGGGAATTTGAGGAAAACCAGATTGCTTACCCGTGGTCGTATGACGCGCTGCCGGAGGTCGATGTGGTAAAACCGGAAGACCTCTTCAAGTGCGATGTATTTGTATTTGTCGCTTCTAAGGGAATCCCGCCGGTTGGTTCTGGCGTCAAGGATGTGCGGATGTACCAGTTTGAAAATAACTCCAAGATCGTTGCCCAGTATGCAAGACAGGCGAGAGCCGAGCATTTCAAGGGCTTATTTGCCGTTGTCTCCGATCCGGTTGACCCGCTGGCAAAGACGGCATGGCTGGAGAGCAACAAGGACGAAAACGGCATCCTTGATTTAAAGGGACTCCGCCCGGAACAGGTACAGGGCTTCGGACTCGGCGTTATGAATGCGCGCGCGGCTTATTATGCGAAGCGCGACGGGCGGTTTTCACAGTTTTTGACTGAGGGGCGTTCCTTCGGACCGCATGGACAGGATCTCGTCATCGCAGATTCCATTGAGAATTACAACGACGAGCTTTCAAAAGAACTGACCCAGCTGACGGTAACGGCAAACCTGCATATGCGTGCGATCGGTTTCAAGCCGTTTATCGCACCGGCATATTCCTCCGGCGCGATCTCCCTGATTCTGATGATGCGCGGCGAATGGCACTGCGGTTCCGTATTCATGGGCGGCATCTTCATGGGCGTGAAAAACCGTTATACTGAATACGGTCTGGAAACAGAAATCCTGCCACTGCCGGATGCGCTGTATGAGCGGATTGTGACGGCGGAGGAAAATCTGAAAAGGATTGTCTGATCAATGAGTCTTATCGCAGGAAGGAAGCGAAAACAAGTGATTCATTCAAATTCAGAAGGAGATATTTATATAGAAGAAATGCCACTCCTCCTCGTCCATCTGCGCGAGGAGGAAAAAGGTGCGGATGCGCGCCTTTCGGAGGTGTTATCCTATGCGCTGGACGGCTACGTCTATGAGACAGCGACGGAAATCAGCACGTTTGAAGATTATGTAAACCGATGGAGGCGCCTGGAGAAGACACAGAATCGAAAAAATCCAGTTCAGGGACGTATCCTGTTTGCCGTGCCGCTTGGCACATCTGGTATCAACCTGGAGCTTTACCGCCTGATTCGTTTCCTGCGGGAACATCCGGATTTTCTGAACGGTTTTGTCGGCGGACTTTTGGTGGACAGTGAAAATGACCTCTATTCCAAATCGGCGGCGAAGGATCTGGTATTTGCCGCTAACTGTGCGGGCTGCGCGTTCGTGGGACGCCCGCTCGTCGAGGGCACGCGGACACTTTCCAATTACACGATCGTTTCCAATAATCTTGGAACCGATCTGATGGGGGCATACCGCGAGAGCGCGGCGGGGCTGGTCAAAGAAGTACTGGGAACGGATTGCGTCAGGAAAAAATGTCCGAAAGTATTGGTATTGCACGCGTCAAGCCACAAGACCTCCAACACCTACGCGATCTGGAACCGGGTGAAAGAACAGCTCCCGGAGATGGAGATCCGGGAGATAGGGCTTCGAAACGGTACGCTTTCCGACTGTGCCGGATGCCCTTACAAGATGTGTCTGCATTTTGGCGAGCAGGGAAGCTGCTTCTACGGTGGAGTGATGGTCGAGGATGTCTATCCGGCGGTCCGCGAGGCGGATGCCATCGTGATGCTCTGTCCAAACTACAACGATGCGCTGTCGGCAAATCTGACTGCGTTCATCAACCGCCTGACTTCGCTGTTCCGGACGACGCGGTTTTATGACAAAGCGCTGTTTGCGGTGGTTGTGTCAGGCTATTCCGGAAGCGATATTGTGGCGGAACAGCTCATCGCGGCGCTAAATATGAATAAAACCTTCTATCTGCCGGGGCACTTTGCGATGATGGAGACGGCGAACAATGCCGGGGCGGCGATGCGGCTTCCGGGGATTGAGGAGCGGATGAATGCGTTTGCGGAGAGAATCCGGGAGACGCTATTATATAGGTAGAGAGGCGTTATAAGCAGAGCGGCGTCACTGGGAGAGTTTGTAACTGTTCACAGGTAGGAATTTTTTGAACTGAAAATTCCGTACGATACAGTTCCGGCAGCAGATTTTGCCGATTTGGAATGCGTAGCATCGGCAAAATCCATCTAAAAAGAAGCTTTTTCTCATTCAGAGCCCTTCAGGAAGTGCAGCCACTCCCCAATCTTCTTCTCATACCCATTTTCTGACGGGCGGTAAAATGTGCTGCCCTCCAGTCCATCCGGCAGGTACTGCTGCTTCACATAATGGTTCGGATAATCATGTGCATACTTGTACCCGTCGCCATGCCCCAGCTTCTCCGCCCCGCTGTAATGGCAGTCGCGCAGATGGGACGGCACCGTAAAGTTGCCCTTTAACCTGACCGCCTCCTGTGCCTCATCGACCGCCATATACGCCGCGTTGCTCTTCGGCGCGCTCGCCACATAGGTAGCCGCCTGCGACAGGATAATCCGCGCCTCCGGCAGACCAATCCGCTCCACTGCCAGCGCCGCGCTGACCGCAACCTGAATCGCCTGCGGATCCGCATTGCCGACATCCTCCGATGCACAGATCATGATACGCCGCGCAATAAATTTGATATCCTCGCCTGCATCCAGCATCTTCGCCAGATAATAAACTGCCGCATCCGGATCGGTACCGCGCATACTCTTGATAAACGCTGAGATCGTATCGTAATGGTTGTCCCCCGTCTTGTCATACTTCACGGCACGGCGCTGGATGCACTCCTGAGCTACATCGAGTGTGATGTGAATCAGCCCATCTTCACTCCGTTCCGTTGTGAGAATACCAAGCTCGATCGCATTGAGCGCCGCGCGCGCGTCTCCGCCTGCCATATCGGCCAGAAAATCGAGCGCCTCGTCCGTCGCCTCCGCGCGATAGCTTCCCATACCCTTTTCCTTGTCATGGAGCGCCCGCTCTAAAAGCTCGCGGATATCCGCATTTTCCAACGGTTTCAGCTCAAAAATACGGGATCGGGAAATCAGCGCCCCGTTGACCTCAAAATACGGATTCTCCGTCGTCGCACCAATGAGCAGAATCGTACCATCCTCAACAAACGGCAGAAGATAGTCCTGCTGCCCCTTATTAAAGCGGTGAATCTCGTCGATAAACAGGATCGTGCGCTTTCCGTACATCCCCAACGCATCCTTGGCATCCTGCACGACCTGTTCCATATCTTTTTTCCCCGCCACCGTCGCGTTGAGCTGCTCAAAACGCGCGCTCGTCGTGTTGGCAATCACGCGCGCCAGCGTCGTTTTGCCCGTTCCGGGCGGTCCATAAAAAATCAGCGATCCGAGCTTATCCGCCTTGATCGCCCGGTACAAAAGCTTATCCTTTCCTATGATATGCTTCTGTCCCACCACCTCGTCAAGCGTAGACGGGCGCAGCCTGGATGCCAGCGGCGCCTCCTGCTCGATCGTATTTTTCCGCATATAATCAAATAAATCCATCGTATCCTCTCAATCAATCAGACATTCTTCTATTGTAACAAAAGTATATCCCTCCGCCGTCAATGTGTCAATCGTCTCAAGCGCAGCATCGACCGAAGTCTGATATGCATCATGCATCAGCACCACCGTGTGCACCGCCGCATTTTTGCAGATATGCTTCACAATCCGCGCCGTATTCCGGTTTTTCCAGTCCAGCGTATCGACGTCCCAGAACACCGGCGTCATCGACACCTTCTCCTGAAGCTCCGTACTCCATGAACCATACGGCGGACGTATGTATTCCGGACGTTTTCCCGTGACCGCCTCGATCCGATCGGCCGTCTCCCGAATCTCCTCCACGCTCTTTTCAATCGGCTGGCGTGCCAGATCCACATGCGCCATGCAGTGAACCCCGATGAGATGACCATCTTTAGCCATCTGGCGCACCAGTTCTTCATTACCCGGAATATTTTCCCCGACCAGAAAAAAAGAGGCTTTCACGCCCCTCTCGCGCAAGCCGTCCAGCAGCTTTTTCGTGTACACCCTGTGCGGCCCGTCGTCGAAGGTCAGCGCCAGCTCCCCGCCGGAAAAGCATTCCGGTGAGGAAACCGTCTGGTCCGTCTGGTCCGCCTGCTCCACTTTTGCCAAATCTTCCCACTGCATCCCCACTGCCAGCCTGCACACGATTCCCAAAAAACACAGATCCAGCAGCACTGCCGCGCACAGGCAGAGCAGTTTTTTCCTCATGGAATCCTTATTTTGAATGATCCGATTTACCATTTTAGATGTGTCAGCCCTGAACTGTGGCAGGACATCCCCTTTATATTTGCGCTCCCGCTTCCATGTATTATATGAACGTAAAAAAGGATCCAGACCTCCGCATTTCTGTCAGGTCTGAATCCTCTTTTTCTATTTAATGTGCTCTCGGAATCTTTCCGCCAGCCGCAAAAGCAAGTGCAGGAAAGACTCCGAGCGTACATTTTAACCTACTAGCGCCGAAATACCAAAGTAGGACAGCACCACGATACCAAGCACAATCCGATAATATCCGAAAAACTTGAAATCATGCTTGCGGACATATCCCATCAGGAACTTGATCGAGTACACGGACACGCCAAATGCGACCACCATACCAAGAACCAGATAAATGAACTCCGCGAAAGAAAATCCGCCGCCCTGAATGAAAAATTTCACAATCTTTAAAAAACTCGCACCGAACATAACCGGAATCCCAAGGAAGAATGAAAATTCTGCCGCCGCCGGACGTGAACAGCCGATCAGCATCGCGCCCAGAATCGTCGCGCCCGAACGGGAAGTACCCGGAATCATCGCCAGCACCTGGAAACAGCCGATCAGCGCCGCTGTCTGGAACGAAATCTGCGTCACGCGCTCAATCGGAAAATGACGGTGCACGTTTCGATTTTCCAGTACGATAAACAAAACGCCGTAGAGAATCAGCATCGCTGCTACGACATAGCCGTTCATCAGCTTATCCATGAAATGGTCAAGCGGAAGCCCAATCACTGCTGCCGGAATGCAGGCTATAATAATTTTTATCCACAAACGGATTGTACCGCGCTTCTGCGCCATCGATTTGTGCGGTGAAAACGGATTCAATTTATTGAAATACAGCACCATAACCGCCAGAATCGCACCCAGCTGGATGACAACCATAAACACTTCCCGGTACGCCTCGCTGACATCCAGATGGATGATCTCATCCACCAGAATCATATGCCCGGTACTGCTGATCGGAAGCCATTCCGTGAAACCTTCCACGATTCCCAGTACAATTACCTTTAAAATCTCAACAAAACTCATGTCTGCTCCTTCCTACACGTTTTCTATCTGCCAGTCGATCGGGGCAACACCATGTTCTTTTAAAAATTCATTGGTCTTGCTGAATGGGCGGCTGCCGAAAAATCCGCGGTACGCAGACAGCGGGCTCGGATGCGGTGCTTCGAGAATCAGATGCTTTGGATTATTAAGCATCGATTTCTTCGCTTGTGCCGGACGTCCCCACAGAATAAATACCATCGGACGGTCCTGCTCATTTAAGATCTTGATCGCAGCGTCCGTAAACTCCTCCCAGCCGATTCCACGGTGGGAATTAGCCTGATGCGCGCGGACGGTCAGAACTGTGTTCAGCAGCATGACTCCCTGCTTCGCCCATTTCGTCAGATAGCCATTGTTCGGGATGTAGCAGCCGAGATCATCGTGCAATTCCTGATAAATATTCACCAGGGACGGCGGGATTTCCACATCCGGCTTTACCGAAAAGCAAAGCCCATGCGCCTGTCCCGGACTATGGTAGGGATCCTGACCTAAAATAACCACCTTTACCTCGGAAAGAGGGGTAAAATCAAATGCATTGAAAATATCATTCGCATCCGGATATACAACATGCGTCTCATATTCCCGTTTCACAGTATCGTATAACTTTCTGTAATATGGCTTTTTAAACTCTCCGCTGAGCGGAGCCAGCCAGTCATTACTGATTGCTCCCATTGCCCTATCCTCTCGTCCATGTCATTTTCTGTCGTTTTCTGTCAAACGATGGTTCCATTTTAGCACAATCGAAGCGGTTTCTCAAGTTTTGCTTCCCAAATGTCCCCTCCGCAGATAAGTGGACGTTACTGTTCACGCATACGTGCCCAGTAACTAAGTGGACTCTCAATCGCAGGAAGCAAAATTGCGGATAAAGCCGACCGAATTCTGCGGAATCGATACGGTCCTCTCCTGAATATCTCCGACAATCTGGTAAAACTTCTGGTTTATCCGATACATATGCGATTTGCGGTTAAAAAAGACCGTCTTTTCAAAGGGCCAGCGGATGACGGTCGGCGTCTTGAAATCCACTCCCAGCTCGAGAATCAGAAGCGCATGGTTTAAGGTTCCAGCCAGCCATTCCCGGTAGAGATTCCAGCTTTTCAAATAACCTTCCTCGATATACGGATTCGCCAGAACTGTGTTTTCTGTCAGCGGCGCCCCACAGTGCGGGCAGATACCATCCGCCACCTCGCCGCGCTCCCAGATATCCTTCGTACAGCCTTTCGAACACTGAAGCCAGTTCACATTACCGCACGGCGCCGTGATCTTCGCTTCATCCAACGAACTTTCAAAGATGCGCGCATCCTTTGCGGTTGTCACGATAAAATAATCCTTCCCCTCTGTCATCGATGCCAGCGCCCGGTATGCCTCCTGTACCTCCGCGCCTCCCGCCTTCTCCCATTCGCTTCCAAGCCCAATCAGCAGAAATTCGCACGCCTTAAGCCGTTCTCGAAGCGTTTTAAGTTCCTCATCTGCTGCCGTTTCATTTCTTATCTTCTCTGCCATCTTGATTTGATTCCCCCGTTTAAAAAAGAGTCTGCATCTTCGCGGAGCGTTTTTTATTTCATAGGACGCAATTTCCTATGAAATAAAAAGAGCCCGGCATGCGCTCACGCACACGCCAGACTCCCCATCTGTAATGCAATTAGCTCTATGCGAAATTACTTAAATTACTTTAAGGTAACTTTAGCGCCTTCAGCCTCTAATTTAGTCTTGATGTCCTCAGCCTCTTCCTTGGAAGCGCCAGCCTTAACTACCTTCGGAGCACCGTCAACTACTTCCTTAGCCTCTTTCAGACCAAGACCTGTAGCTTCACGAACTACCTTGATAACTTTAACTTTGTTCGGGCCAACCTCTGTCAGCTCTACGTCGAACTCAGTCTTCTCTTCTGCTGCCTCAGCTGCACCTGCTGCTGCTACAACAACGCCTGCTGCTGCGGATACACCGAACTCTTCCTCGCAAGCTTTTACTAAATCGTTTAACTCTAATACGGATAATTCTTTGATTGCCTCAATGAACTCAGCTGTTGTTAACTTTGCCATTTTAATATTCCTCCTGTGATTGAATTTTAAATCGACCTTATGCGGCCTCTTGCTTTACTATGCGGCTCTCACGCACCTTACACCCTGCTTTGCAGGTAAGGGTCTTATGCCTCCTGCTGCTCTGCGATCTGTTTGATAACACGAGCGAAGTTTGTGATCGGAGACTGCATGCTTCCAAGAAGTTTTCCAAGAAGAACTTCTCTGGACGGGATGGTTGCGATAACCTGCATGCCCTTTGCATCGTAGTAAGTATCCTCTACAACGCCGCCCTTGATCTCAAGCTTGTCTGCTTTTTTAGCGAACTCAGCTAAAATTCTTGCCGGAGCTGTAGCATCCTCTTTGGATACAGCCAGAGCGGTCGGACCCTCCAGATTCGGCTCCAGAGCCTCGAACGCGGTACCCTTAGCAGCGAAACGAATCATGGTGTTCTTATATACTTTATAAGTAACACCAGCTTCTCTTAACTGCTTACGGAGCTGTGTGTCCTGCTCAACTGTCAGTCCACGGTAGTCAACTACTACTGCGCCCTTAGCGCCGTTGAATAATTCTGCGATTTCAGCAACAACCGGCTGCTTTAATTCAACTTTTGCCATGATTGGTTTACCTCCTGTTTTATTTCTATAACCGCCTGGTAAACGTTTTCTGTAAAATAAAATCCCTCCGTCACTCGCAGGACAGGGGGATAGAAATATACAACGATATCAGTTCCCTCGGCAGGCGTATTAACCTTATGCCTTTCGGCACCTGCTGTCTTCGGCAGTTAAACACGATAAATACTATAACATAGAAGTCAAGGGTTGTCAATAGACCTATTAACTTTTTTTATTTTGTAAAAATGCAGCCGCGACCTCCATATCCTCCGGTGTTGTCACCTTGATATTCCGGTAAGAACCTTCGGTCAGGCGTACCTTGTGATCGGTCATCGTCTCGACCACCATCGCATCATCCGTCACTCCCTGCTGGTACTCTTCCCGACTCATCATCTTGTCATACGCCGCGCGGATCAGCGGGTAAGTAAATCCCTGCGGTGTCTGAATCATCCAGACATACGCCCGTTCCGGCGTCACAGAGGCAAATCCGTCCGCATCCGCCAGCTTGACCGTATCCTTTGACGGCATGCCTGCCACTGCTGCGCTATAACTTCGTATATCTGATACGATACGTTCAATCATCGGCTCGTCCACAAACGGACGCGCCCCGTCATGAATCAGGACGCAGTCTCCCTCCCCATAGGAAAGCTGGCTGCCGAGCGCCTTTAAACCCTCGTAGACCGAATGGTAGCGCTCTTTTCCGCCCGCAACGATAGCGCGCACCTTGGAAAATCCATATTTTCCTACAATCTCGTCCCGGCAGTACGCGATCTCATCCGCCCCGGTCACCAGAATCACATCATCGACCCGGCTTTCCTCAAACGCGTGAAGTGCATACCAGATGACCGGCTTTTCCTCCAGAAGGAGAAACTGCTTCTGAATCTTGCTTTTCATCCGTTTTCCCTGTCCGGCTGCCAGAACGATAGCGGCGGTGCGGGTCGGATGCGGTGTAATTTTCTCTTTCCCAAATTGATCCAATGTATGTTCCATCTCGTTTCTCCTCCATGCCAGAACAATCTCTTAAAACACTCTTTTTCCACTTTTTGTCAAATCAATATTTTTTAAAAAAACTAACCGCAAAACAATTCTTCCTGAAAAAATTTGTATTATCTCTCGCCCAGCTTCAAATTCGGCACCGCATTCAGATCCCAGCCTGCGCGCGCGCCCTTCTTATATTCATAGTACGCCGCCGCGCCGATCATCGCCGCATTGTCCGTACAGAAGATCGGTGACGGATGGAAGAACTGGATGCCCGCCTCTTTACAGGCCTTCTCCATGCCCGCCCGGAGAGCGGAGTTGGATGCCACACCGCCGGCGATCGCCACGCGCTTATAGCCGTGCTGTTTCGCCGCCTCGATCGTGCGCGATACCAATACTTCCACAACCGCATTCTGGAACGAAGCCGCCAGATCCGGCACGTTGATCTCCTCGCCCATCATTTTCGCATGGTTAATATAATTTAAGACCGCTGATTTTAAGCCGCTAAAGCTGAAATCATATGGATTGTCGCCCACTTTTGCCCGTGGAAACTCAATCGCATGTGGATTCCCCTCTTTTGCCGCCTTATCGACCTTCGGGCCGCCCGGATAACCGAGCCCGACCGCGCGTGCCACCTTGTCAAACGCCTCGCCTGCTGCATCGTCTCGGGTGCGTCCCAGAATCTCAAATTCGCCATAATCTTTCACAATCACCAGATGTGTATGTCCGCCTGACACGATCAGGCACATGAACGGCGGTTCCAGATCCGGATTTTCGATGAAATTTGCCGATACGTGCCCCTCGATATGGTGTACGCCGACCAGCGGCTTCTTCGCCGCATACGCGAGTGCTTTGGCTTCCGCCACACCGACCAAAAGCGCGCCAACCAGCCCTGGACCGTAGGTAACTGCAATCGCCGTCATCTCCTCCAGACTCATATGTGCCTCTGTCAGCGCCTCTTCAATAACCTGGTTGATCTTCTCGATATGCTTTCTCGACGCAATCTCCGGCACAACGCCGCCAAACAGCGTGTGAAGATCGATCTGGGAAGATATGATATTGGAAAGAACGGTACGTCCGTTTTTCACGACTGAAGCTGCTGTCTCATCACAGGAACTCTCGATTGCAAGAATGTAAACATCTTCTGATGGGTGTCCGTTTTCTGTATCATGCACGGAAATCTCTGCCCCCGATACCGGAGCTTTCCCTGGTCCCCGTTCCAATGCTCCTGAAACTGGCATTTCCATCCGTTCTTCCTTCTTTTCTTCTATATTCTCTCTCTTTTCTTCCGTCTGCATCGCCCTTACTCCTCATCAAATCCCAGCTCTGCCGTCCAGCCATCGCGGGCGGCTTTCGCTCTCGGGAATATCTCACGCACTTTATCCATATAATCATCCGGACGGATGAGCGACGGGCTGTAATGAGTCAGCCACATTTCCTTCGGCTGGGCCTCCTTCGCCAGGTGCGCCGCCTCCTGGAATGTCATATGCTTGTATTCTCTCGCCTTGGCTTCTTTCCCGTCCTCGCCGTACATGCCTTCACAGATAAACAGATCCGCATCCTTCGCGTACTCCGCAATTACCGGAAGCGGTCTCGTATCGGTACAGTATGCCACCTTGATTCCCTTCCGGTCACCTCCGAGCACCATATCCGGTGTCAGCGTTCTGCCTTCCTCCTCGATCGTCTCCCCCTTCTGCAGGCGGCTCCAGAACTTCTGCGGAATCTCCTGCGCCCGCGCGCGTTCCACATCGAACCGTCCCTTTCTCGGAATCGAAATCGAGTACCCATAACAGGTCACATTATGGTTGACCCGGTACGCATCGATCACATACGGTCCAATCTGAAGCTGCTGTCTCGGCTCCGTCAGCTCGATAAACTCAAGCGAAAACGGCAATTCCGGCGCGATCGTCCGCAGTGCCGTTACCACGCGTTCCAGTCCCTTCGGTCCAATCATCGTGATCGGCTCCGTCCGCTCCGCATTTCCCATCGTCAACAAAAGTCCCGGCAGACCGCTGATATGATCCGCGTGATAATGTGTAAAACAAATCACATCCACCGGCTTCGGGCTCCAACCCTTTTCTTTCAACGCAATCTGCGTGCCTTCCCCGCAGTCTATCAGCAAATTGCTGCCCGAGCAGCGGACCATCAAAGCCGTCAGCCACCGATACGGCAGCGGCATCATCCCGCCCGTTCCCAGCAAACATACATCTAACATGAAACATCCTCTTTTCTATTAAATAAATGATTCATAATAAATCTTTTTAATTAAAAGTCATGCAAAAAGCTGTCAAAACAGCTTTCCCCCTAACTCCCATATCATTTAATAATATCATAAAGAAATACTATGTTGCAAGCCAGAAATTCAGCAATCCAATTCACTGGAGAGACGCAGATGGCGCACCGCCTGTCCCGCGTTTCTCCGTTCCCCTCACGACTCTACAATAGTTCCGTCCTCTCCTCCTTATCTGCCTCAATCAGAAATTCCCGCGTCACTCCATCATAACACTCCTCGCACAGATCAAAATGATGCACCTCCCCATCTTTCTCCGAAAAATAGTCCCATGCCACATCAAAATGCGCCGCTCCTTCGCGCAGAATGCCTTCTTTCACCGCCAGCTTCTTCCCGCACCGGTTGCAGACAACCGACAGAAGAATGCCGCTCTCTCCATATTTTCTCATGCTCTCCTCGCCTTTCTCTTCTATATACGCAAAATGGAGAAGCCATGTCCTCCACAGCTTCTCCATCATTATACTGTTTTTTATACCGGTTTTTAAGCGGAAAGTGCTGGAAATACTTACAGTACCTTATATCCCTTCGATGTCAGGCAGATGCTGACCTCCCTCACATCGTCCGTGTGAAGCACCATAACCGGCTTGCCAGAATCACGATTGAAGGAGAGATACAGGTAATCTACATTGATATTGCTCTCTTTGAGGGAAATTAACAGACGGTTGAGTGCTCCGACCTCGTCATCCAGTTCGACGCCAAGCACCTCTGTCAGACGGCAGAGATAACCAGCTTCCGCCAGCACTTTCTCCGCGTGCTCTGGATTAGAAACAACCATACGGATAATACCGTACTCCGCACTGTCATTCGTGATCGAACCCCAAATGTTAATATTCTCCTTCTGAAGAAGGGATGTAATATTCTGTAAACGCCCTTTCTTATTCTCTGCAAAAATAGATACCTGACTCAGCATATGAACCTCCTACCGTTCTTTTCTTTTGGTTTAACACTGTAAAGTGTTACGCTTTTATCTGTTAAACAGTATACTCATTTCCATTTCATCTGTCAATGCTTTTTCCGCTTCTTTTCCAATAAATCAGCGCATCTTCCGTCGGCCCGCTGTAATAATTCTTCCGAACCGCCTCTTTCTGAAAGCCATACGCCTCATACAGCGCAATCGCCGGGGCATTGGATGCACGCACCTCCAAGGTGATATCCTCGACGTTTTCTTCCTCTGCTTCCCTTAACAGCCGTTCTATCAGAAGCCGCCCATAGCCGCGCCCCCGGCACGCGCCGTGAACCGCGATCCGCATCAGCTCGCCTTCCCCGGCAATGACGCGGAAATTGCTGTAGCCACGGACGGTTTCATCCTCTTTCAGCACCCAGGCTTTATCCCAGCTGCTCGTCAGCAGATCCTGTAAAAGCTTCTCCGACCATGCATCCGAAAAGCATTCCAGTTCCAGTGCCCGGACAGCAGGAAGATCCCCCGGCTGAAAATCCACTATCTGAACACGAAGCTTTTTTTGCGTTCCCGTTCCTGCCGCCATTATTTCTTCTCCACAACCACAATACCGGCTGCCAGCTTATCCATCTCGCCCTGGCGCTCTGCGACCTCGCGCTCGCGCTCCGCCTGCGATTTCCGCAGATAATCCGGCTTGTGCTCGGCTGCCGTCTCGGTCTTTCCCTCTGCCAGATACACTGCGCCAAGCGCTGCCACCGCCGAAGCTCGCTGACGGCTCGCCTGTGCCGGTGCAAACGAATACGGCACCTTCATCTCTTCCTCGATCACCGCCCGGTTGACCGGCACACCGTCCCCCAGGAAAATCACGCGCTCGCCGCGCTCATTTAACTCGGCAATCAACGCATGGATATCCGTAATGTACTGTTCTTTCACAATCTCGAACTTCTCTTCATACCGATAGAGTCCCGTGTACACCTGCTGCCGTCTCGCATCCAGCATCGGGCAGATGAGCGCCGAAGCCCCGTACAGACAATATCCCATCGCATCCATCGTCGGCACATGGATCAGCGGCTTCCCAAGCGCCAGTCCCAGTCCTTTCGCTGTCGCAGAGCCAATCCGAAGCCCCGTAAAAGATCCTGGACCGCCGGATACTGCGATTGCATCGATGCTTTCCAACGGCACCTCCAGCATTTTCACAATCTCATCAATCATCGGAAGAAGTGTCTGCGAATGCGTTTTTTTCTGATTCACCGTATATTCCGCCGTGATCACATCATCCGTAACAATAGCAACCGATGCCACCAGGGATGCGCTTTCGATTCCCAAAATTCTCATTTTCTCTTTCCTCCTGTCGCCGGCTACTGCTCGTTTACTGAAATTTTCCGGTAATCAAAGCCCTTTTCCAGATCCTTTTCAATCGTGATCTGGATCGGATGTTCCGGCAGGATCTCGCGGATGCGCTCCGACCATTCGATCAGGCAGATGCCCTCGCCGTAGAAATAGTCCTCATAGCCAATCTCATCCATCTCGTCCACATCGCCGAGACGATATACATCAAAATGGTAGAGCGGCAGGCGCCCATCGTCGTACTCCTGCACGATCGTGAAAGTCGGGCTGTTGACCGGTTCCTGAATTCCAAGTCCCGCGGCAAACCCCTGCGTAAAAACCGTCTTTCCTACGCCCAGATCACCATTCAAACAATACACCTGCCCTGCCTGCGCTTCCATTCCAAGCTTTTTTCCAAACGCATACGTCTCTTCCGGGCTGTTTGTTTCTATCATCATGCTCGAATTCCTCTTCTCTTTTCCTGCGGCAGATTTCTTGTAAGCATACTGAGAAAAATCTGCTCCTCCGAACCTCTGAACACGCGCTTCGGCATCAGGTACGCCTTGTCTCGACCCAGGTAAAGCACATATATTCCCGCGATCTTTTTCACTTTTACCAGCTTATCCCAGCTGATCTCACCCTTGCCGTTCGCCTGGCGGGCACGGATGCCCTCGTCTCCAATGTGAAATACAATCTCAGCTCCCGTTTTCGCATCCCCGGCGGTGCGCTCTGCCTGTTTCCAGATTGCAAAAATCTGAAAGCCTGTCAAGGCAATCACTCCCAGAATCACCAGATTCGTCACCTGCGTTCCCAGACGTTCCTCGCTGGCTGCCGCTGCAATAATAACGAGCACCGTCAGTATGATGCATCCGATTCCACGCAGTCCCGCCCAGAAATTGTACATCGAATAAATAAAAATCTCTTTTGGCTGTATTTTTACACGTAAGTCCATTTTATCTTCTCCCTAATTTTCTATGCCTTATCCGCCGCCCCATTCCAGTCAGCGCTCCTGCATCCTATAACCAACGGCTGAATCTGCCGTGGTTTACTTCGTCTCCCGGATTTTCATCGTCAGCGAAATGCGCTTCTTCGCCACATCAACCGCCAGCACCTTGACCTCCACGATATCCCCGACGCTGACCGCCTCCAGCGGATGCTTGATATAGCGGTCTGTCATCTGGGACACGTGAACCAGACCATCCTGATGCACGCCGATATCCACAAACGCACCGAAATCAATGACATTCCGCACGGTTCCTTTTAAAATCATGCCCGGCTTCAAATCCTTCATTTCCAGCACATCCGTGCGGAGAATCGGCTTCGGCATCTCCTCACGCGGGTCGCGCGCCGGTTTTTCCAACTCGCTCACAATATCGAGTAAGGTCGGCTCGCCGATCGAAAGCTCTTTTGCCAGCTTTGCCGTATCCGCGATCTCCTTGCGGATATTGCGGATGCCGCCCGCCGCGATCTCCTTCGGATCATGTCCAAGCTGCTTTAAAAGTGCCTCCGCTGCTTTATAGCTCTCCGGGTGCACACTCGTCGCATCGAGCGGATTCTTGCCGCCCTGGATCCGCATAAATCCGGCGCACTGTTCATACGCCTTCGGTCCCAGCTTCGCCACCTTCAAAAGCTCACGGCGCGTTGAAAATGCGCCATTCTCCTCCCGATATGCCACGATATTTTTCGCAATCGTCTTGTTAATGCCGGAAATATAGGCGAGCAGAGGCGCCGATGCCGTATTCAGATCCACGCCGACCTTATTTACGCACGTTTCCACCACGCCCTGCAGCGCTTCGCTTAAATTTTTCTGGTTCATATCATGCTGGTACTGACCGACTCCAATGGATTTCGGATCAATTTTTACCAGCTCCGCCAGCGGATCCTGCAGGCGTCTCGCGATCGATGCCGCACTTCTCTGTCCGACGTCAAACTGCGGAAATTCCTCCGTCGCCAGCTTGCTCGCCGAATAAACCGACGCGCCCGCCTCATTGACGATGACATACTGAACTTTCTCCGGAATTTCTTTTAAGAGTTCCACGATGATCTGCTCAGATTCTCGGCTTGCCGTACCATTCCCCACTGAGATCAGGGAAATGCCGTACTTGCGGATCAGCTTTTTCACGATCTCCTTCGACTCTTCCACTCGGTTCTGCGGCGCAGTCGGGTAAATGACCGTCGTATCGAGCACTTTTCCCGTCTCATCCACAACTGCCAGCTTGCAGCCCGTCCGGAATGCCGGATCCCAGCCGAGCACCACGCATCCTGCGATCGGCGGCTGCATCAGGAGCTGTTCCAGGTTCTTGCCAAATACCTGAATCGCGCCGTTCTCTGCCGTTTCTGTCAGCCCCGCGCGGATCTCGCGCTCGATCGCCGGTCCGATCAGGCGGCGGTAGCTGTCCAGAATCACTTCTTCCATCACGCGCGCCGCATCCCCATCCGGGCGGATAATCAGCTGTTTCTCCATATACCGGACAATCTGCTCCTCCGGCGCTATAAGCTTCACGCTCAGAATCTTCTCTTTCTCACCGCGGTTGATCGCCAGCACACGGTGTCCCGCCAACTTTTTGACTGGTTCGGAGAAATGATAGTACATCTCGTACACCGACTGTATCTTCTCATCCTTTGCGGATGCCTCCAAAAGACCGTCCTGCATCGTCTTTTTACGTGCGTAGTTGCGGTATTTTGCCATCTCGCTGATCTGCTCAGCCAGAATATCACGCGCGCCGTCTATTGCCTCTGAAACATCTGCAACACCCTTTTCTTCCGACACGTACTTCGCCGCCTCCGCCTCCAGGCTGCCGCCCGCTTCCTGCTTGTAAATCCAGACTGCTAACGGTTCCAGCCCTTTCTCACGGGCAATTCCGGCACGGGTGCGCCGTTTCGGGCGGTACGGAAGATAAAGATCTTCCACCGCAACCAGCGTCGCCGCATCGCGGATCTGTTTCTCCAGCGCCGGAGTCAGCTTCTCCTGGGCGCGGATCGCACCGATCACCTGCTCCTTTTTATCCTCCAGATTCCGAAGATAGCGCAGTCGCTCATCTAGCTGGCGCAGCACCTCATCATTCAGGGAACCGGTCGCCTCCTTGCGGTAGCGCGCGATGAACGGGATCGTGTTTCCCTCATCGATCAGCTTTACCGCCGCTTCGACCTGATTTCTCCCTATCTGAAGCTCTTCTTTCAATGCCTGTATAATATCCATGCAAAAACTCTCCTTCAATATCAATACGCTGTTTAATCATACCATTCCAGCGCATATTTCGCAAGTCAATGCCTAACTGGACAAGCGGCTTTATTCATGATACACTTTTATCGGATTCAATCCGCCAGATGGGCATAGATTTTGTTTTGCCCTATTCAGCGGCTGTCTCTAATTTTCAGAAAAGGATGTAGCTGTTTTCTTTTTTCACAGTTATGAAAGGATTAGATATACGATGAGTTATTACGATGAAACACCTTCTCCGAAGGAACATTCAGATACAAATGAAACCCGGCGCAATCGTTCGCGCCGCTATGCTACGATGTCAATGATGTGCGGCATCTTCGCATTTTTCTCCCTGTTTTTGAGTTTTTCCGCCGCGATTCTGCTCGGAATGTCGGCGAATGTACTGTTTGTCCTCTCCAAGGAGGAAGGACAGCCGCGGCGCGGCAGCGCAGTGGTCGGGCTGATACTGGGAGTTATGTCTACCATCTTTGGAGTAGTTGAGTTTTTCTGCCTGATCCAGGTGTACCATATGATTACGGATCCGCAATATGCGCCGTTTTTTGATCAGGCAATGGAGTTGTATGAGAGTTTGATTGGTCCGTTACAATAAAATGATTGGCAAGGGGACCTTTTTCTGTGTATTTCTTGCGTTAAAAAGCACACCGCGTCATGAATGACTTTGGCGTGCTTTTTACTTTATATCCTATTTTGTATAGCGAATCGTCTGGCGGATATCTTCCTCGAATGCCGCTGCCAGTTTCCGGAAGCGTGCTTCGGTCATTTCTCCGGTTATGACCGCAAATTCGTCCATCTCCGGGAGTTCGATGGTTTCTGCTTCACCGAAGGCTGCACGCACATCGGCAAGTTTGTCGGCTGATTTGCCTGCCAGTCGGAGGAAGTAGCTGAAGGTTACTTCGCCCATCGGTGCAACTGGCTGTTTTTCGTCGGTCCAGCCGGTCGGGATGTTGTCTTCCATGTGTCCGGCGATCTCTACGATGTCGCTGACGACTGCGCTGGCGGTCGGGAGTTTTCCGGCGCCGCTGCCGTAGAACATGACGGTTCCAAGTGTATTGCCGCGAACCATGACTGCATTGTATACGTCATTGACTGCAAAGAGCGGATGATCCGGTCCGATCATCATCGGGCATACATAGACGCTGGCTTTATTGCCTTCCATGCGGCTGGTTCCAAACAGTTTAATCGAAGTTCCCAGCTTTGCCGCATATTTGAAATCGGTATCGGTAATCTTTGTGATGCCCTCGGTCGGCACATCTTCGTAATTTACTTCTTTTCCAGTTGCCAGTGAGGTAAGAATCGTGATCTTGCGGCAGGTATCGTAGCCTTCTACGTCTGCCTCCGGGTTGCGCTCTGCATATCCGAGTTCCTGCGCTTTCTTCAAGGCTTCCTCAAAGGTCTGACCTTCTCTTGCCATCTTGGTAAGGATGTAATTGGTTGTACCGTTTAAGATACCGCTGATTTCCTCGATCTTCTCGCCTGCAAGAGACTGGGTCAGCGGACGCAGAAGCGGGATGCCGCCGCCTACGCTGGCTTCAAAGAGGAAGTTTAAGTTCTTCTCGCGTGCAATCGCCAGAAGCTCGGTGCCGTGTGCCGCTACAAGTGCCTTGTTGGAGGTCACAACGTGCTTACCGGCTAACAGGCACGCTTTTGCAAACTTGTATGCCGGATTGACGCCGCCCATCGCCTCTACAACGATCTCTACGTCTTCGTCTTTTTCAATGATCTCAAAATCATGAACAATCTGCGCTTCGTGCGGATCACCCGGAAATTCACGCAGATCCAGAATATATTTTACTGCAATCTCTTTGCCGGTTTTTTCTGTGATTTTGTCTTTGTTGGTTTCTAATACTTCTACGACTCCGGAACCAATTGTTCCATAGCCCATCACTGCTACCTGAATCATAATCTTTACTCCCTGGCTATAATTTTTACGTTGTGTACTCCCGAATTTTCTTCCATCTCTTCGACCATATGCGATATATTTCCGGTATCCGAACGGACTTCCACGCTGAGTGTCAGCGTCGCCACATTGTTGACCGGAATACTCTGATGAATCGTCAGAATATTTGCCTTGTAAATCGCTACGATATGAAGAAGATCCGATAAAAGTCCCTGTTCATCATCCATCTGCAGCACCATGGTAATCGTCTTGCCCTTGGCGTTGTCATAAAATGGAAAAATATCGTCCTTATACTTGTAAAAGGAACTCCGGCTGATCCCCAGCTGGTCGGTCGCCTCCTGAATCGTCATCGCTTTTTCTGACGCAATGAGCTTCTTCGCTTCCGCCACCTTCAAAAGGACTTCCGGCACTGCTTTCTGCTTTAACAGATAATACTTTGTTTTTTCTTCCATTCCATCTCCGCTTGTGTACGCACCAGAAATACATTTGTGTTTACCAGAAAGATATTATCACATTTATTGACACTCTGCAATCTATTTCTTTCATTATAGTCGAATTGTATCTGTAAAAAAACAGCCCAAACTGACGGCACTCGACAGAGCGCTTTCTTCTCCGTCAAACTTTTGTGCCGCCAATCCAGGCTGTTTTATCTTCTTTTATGCTTCTTCTGTCTTCTGGTTTTTCAGGCTGATCCACTTTAAATACGCACTGATAAACAGATCAATATCACCGTCCATCACCGCGTTCACATTGCCGTTTTCCGCGTTTGTCCGGTGATCCTTGACGAGCGTGTACGGCTGCATAACGTAGGAACGAATCTGATTTCCGAAGTTGATGTCCTTGACATCGCCGCGGATGTCGGACAACTTCTCGGCATTTTCCTGTTGTTTGAGCAGGTACAGCTTTGCCTTTAACATCTGCATCGCCTTGTCCTTGTTCTGGAACTGGGAACGCTCATTCTGGCACTGTACGACGATACCGGTCGGCAGATGCGTGATACGGATCGCGGAGGACGTCTTGTTGATATGCTGTCCACCGGCACCACTCGAGCGATAAGTATCGATCCGCAGATCGTCCGGATTAATCTCCACATCCAGATCTTCTTCAATATCCGGCATGACATCACAGGAAACGAATGAGGTCTGACGCTTGCCAGCCGCGTTGAACGGGGAAATACGGACCAGACGATGGACGCCTTTCTCCGATTTCAGGTAGCCGTAGGCATTTTCGCCGTTGACCTGCAGTGTGATGGACTTAAGTCCCGCCTCGTCGCCGTCCAGGAAATCAAGCACCTCGGTCGTAAAGCCCTTTTTGTCCGCCCAGCGCTGGTACATACGATACAGCATACTGCACCAGTCCATCGCTTCGGTACCGCCCGCGCCCGCGTTCAGCTTAAGGATCGCGTTGCAGCCGTCGTACTCGCCGGACAGGAGTGTCTTTGTGCGGAGTTCTTCCAGCTCTTTGACGAACTCATCTAACATCTCCTGAATCTCCGGAATCATCGCCGGGTCATTTTCCTCATAGCCCATCTCGATCATGACCTGGATATCCTCATACTGCTGTTCAAGGTGCTTGTAGCCATCCACGGTATCTTTGAGATTTTTCGCCTCACGGACCGTCTTGGTCGAGCGCTCCGGATCATCCCAGAAGCCCGGTTCTTCCATTGATTTGTCAAGCTCCGTGATGCGGCGCTCCTTATTTTCCAGATCCAGGGAATCCTTGACCTCTTTCAGCGTCTCATCGTAGGTTGATAATGTATACTTAAACTGATCTAATTCAACCATGCTCTCACCTTCTCCATTCTCATCTATCTGCTGCCATTTTTCTCAACGGTTCAGCATTCTTTCAGTTATATTTTGTTACGGATCACACACATATAGACCGTAACTCTTTTTTATATTTGGAAAAATTCCCGGAACCAGGTATTTCGCCATAGTTTCGGGAATTTTCTGCACAGACTGCTGCAAAATCACGGCAGCCTGCCTTCTTTCATCTATTAATTCTTCGCGTACAGCTTCCGTCCACAGCACTGTTTGTACTTCTTGCCGGAACCGCATGGGCACGGATCGTTCGGGTAAATCTTCTTCTCCTCACGCTTCTTCGGTGCCTGCACGGTGCTGTCGTCACGGTTGGTTCCCGTTACCTTGGCAGCCGGTTCACGCTCGACCTTCTGCTCTGCACGGATGTGGAACAGAATACGGACGGTATCCTCACGGATCGCTGCCGTCATGCTGTCGAACATCTCATAGCCGCTCATCTTATACTCAACCAGCGGGTCTCTCTGACCATATGCCTGCAGACCGATGCCTTCGCGCAGCTGATCCATATCGTCGATATGAGCCATCCACTTTGCATCAACCACTTTCAGAAGGATCACGCGCTCCATCTCGCGTACCTGTTCCGCGCTTGTAAACTCTGCCTCGCGTGTCTCATAAAGCTTCGTTGCCGCCTCTTTGAGCATATGTTTCAGCTCATTTTTCTTCATATGCTGCTGGTCTTCCGTCAGCTGAATCGGCTCTAACGGGATAACCGGAAGCAGCAGGGAATTTAACTCGGACAGATCCCACTCAGCCGGTTCCTGCTCATCAGAGATGGACATATCTACGGCGTTTTCTACGATATCCGTGATCATCTTCATGATAACGGAACGCATATTCTCGCCATCCAGTACACGGCGGCGCTCTGCGTAGATTGCCTCACGCTGCTCGTTCATAACCTCGTCGTATTTTAACAGGTTCTCGCGGATACCGTAGTTGTTGGTCTCGATCTTCATCTGTGCTTTCTCAATCGCCTTGGAAAGCATCTTGTGCTCGATCTGCTCATTCTCCGGTACGCCCATGGCGTTGAACATATTCATCAGACGCTCTGAACCGAAGAGACGCATCAGGTCATCCTCCAGGGACAGGTAGAAACGTGATTCACCCGGATCGCCCTGACGTCCGGCACGACCGCGCAGCTGGTTATCAATACGTCTGGACTCATGACGCTCTGTACCGATAATCTTTAAGCCGCCCAGTTCTCTGGAAATCTCATCCAGCTTAATATCCGTACCACGACCTGCCATATTAGTCGCGATCGTAACGGCACCGTGGATACCTGCATCTGCTACGATCTCAGCCTCCAGCTCATGGAACTTCGCATTTAATACCTTATGCGGAATGCCGCGTCTTGTCAGCATCTTGCTCAGAAGCTCGGAAGTCTCGATCGTAATGGTACCAACCAGAACCGGCTGTCCCTTTTCATGGGCTGCTGCCACTTCCTCGACAACCGCATGGAATTTCTCTTTTTTCGTCTTATAAACCGCATCCTCGTAATCAATACGCTGTACCGGGCGGTTCGTCGGGATGGAGATAACGTCCATCTGGTAAATGTTACGGAACTCCTTCTCCTCGGTCTGTGCCGTACCGGTCATACCAGCCTTCTTGTTGAACTTGTTGAAGAAGTTCTGGAAGGTAATGGTTGCCAGCGTGCGGCTCTCACGGCGCACATGTACGTGCTCCTTCGCCTCAATCGCCTGATGGAGACCATCGGAATAACGGCGTCCCGGCATGATACGTCCGGTAAACTCATCGACGATCAGAACCTCGTCATCTTTTACCACGTAGTCCTTATCGCGGAACATCAGGTAGTTGGCACGCAGTGCCAGGATGATGTTGTGCTGGATCTCTAGGTTCTCCGGATCCGCCAGGTTCTCGATGTGGAAGAAATCTTCAACCTTCTTCACACCAGCCTCGGTCAGGTTGACTACTTTATCTTTCTCATTGACTACGAAATCGCCTGTCTCCTCGATCTCCTCGCCCATGATGGCTGCCATCTTGGAAAATTCTGCTGATTCCTCGCCCTTTTCCAACTGACGTGCCAGAATATCGCAGACCTCATAGAGCTTCGTGGACTTGCCGCTCTGTCCGGAAATGATAAGCGGGGTTCTCGCCTCATCGATCAGGACGGAATCGACCTCATCGATGATCGCATAGTCCAGATTCCGCATAACCATCTGCTCTTTGTAGATCGCCATGTTGTCACGCAGGTAATCGAAACCAAGCTCATTGTTGGTAACGTAGGTAATATCACAGTTGTAAGCTTCCCGGCGCTCGTCGGAATTCATTGAATTTAAAACCACGCCGACCGTCAGACCGAGGAATCTGTGAACCTCGCCCATCCACTCTGCATCTCGTTTTGCCAGGTAGTCATTGACGGTAACGATAAATACGCCATTTCCAGCCAGCGCATTTAAGTACGCCGGTGCGGTGGAAACCAGGGTTTTACCTTCACCAGTACGCATCTCTGCGATACGTCCCTGATGCAGGACGATACCACCGATCAGCTGAACCGGGTAATGCTCCATATTTAATACCCGTCTCGCCGCCTCACGCACGGTTGCAAATGCCTCCGGCAGGAGGTCGTCCAGCGTCTCGCCGTTTGCAAGGCGCTCTTTGAACTTGCGCGTATTGTCGCGCAGTTCGTCATCCGATAAGGCAACCATCTGCTCGCGCATACCTAAAATCTTATCCACAATCGGGCGGATCAGCTTCAGCTCGCGTTCGCTGTGGGTACCAAACACTTTCTCTATCAGATTCATGCTTTTCTCTCCTATTTCTTGCTTTCTCATTCTTTTTTCGTTTTTATAGCTCAATGTATGATATGTTTTAGATCGAAAAGATCGTATAGGTATAGTTATACAATCTTATTTATTCTAACACTAACAGGGATTTTATTCAATGATTTCATGATTTTTTTACATTTATTCTGCGCACACGCCCGGCTGAGATAAGCCGAACCTGCCGTACCCGGAAAATCCCAGCCATAAAACAAGACCCTCCATACACGAACAAAGGAACCTGCTGTAAAACGCTGCCTCCCTGCCTATCCAGGTAAAACGTTTTTTCTTCTGCCAGCCCGCCAACTTTATGGTAAACCAGACAAGTTGCACAAAATATATGTTCGACTTTCTTGTTGTCCACATTATCCACATTTTGTCCCCAGTTTTGTGGATAAGTTTTGCACACCCGTTTTTTCCCTTTTTTAGGGAAAATGGAGTTTTGCACCGACTTATCCACATTATCCACAATTTCCGTCTGTTCACGAAGCCCCCATTGTCCCCGGCGCATTTTGATTTCTTTTTTGTTCAGATCTCATAAACTTGCATATTTCTTCCAAAAATACAAGCAGATCTATTGACAAATGAAGAACCCTTGCATTGCCTCCAAACCCCCGTTTTTTCTAGCTTTTTCGACCTTTTTCTGTTGCAAAAACACACCCATTCTGCCCTATCCTGCAAGACTCTTTTTTCATATTTCATTGTCCGCCGCACAAACCGCGCGCAAATCCCTTATAAAACAACAGCAATTCGTGAAAAATCAAACGACACAGTATTTCGACCTGTTTTTCAATTAATTGTGTTGACAATTTTGCGAAAAAGGTTGAATTTAACATCCAAAAGTGGTATACTATAGCCATCCCAATAAAAAGGAGCGATGATTATGCGTTATAAGATTACTGGAAGAAATATCAATGTTACCCCGGGGTTAAAAGCAGCTGTAGAGGAGAAGATCGGAAAGTTAGAGCGATACTTCAATCAGGACACTGAAGTGAATATCACACTTACGGTTGAGAAAGATCGTCAGAAGATCGAGGTTACCATCCCTGTCAAAGGCACCATCATCCGTGCAGAGCAGGAAAGCAACGATATGTATGTATCGATTGATTTGGTAGAAGAAATCATCGAGCGTCAGCTCAAAAAATATAAGAATAAAATCGTAGACAAGAAACAGGCAGCTGTTGCATTCTCTGACCTCTTCATAAACGAAGAATATGATTCCAACGACGAAGTAGATATCGTCAAAGTAAAGAAATTCGCTATGAAGCCGATGGATCCGGAAGAGGCTTGTGTACAGATGGAACTCTTAGGACATAGCTTCTATGTATTCCTGAATTCCGAGACCGAGCAGGTCAATGTTGTTTACAAACGTAAAGGCAACACCTACGGATTGATCGAACCAGAATTTTAATTCATCGCTTCGTACTATAAGTAGACAAGTTTCCTGGCAAAAAGGGGAGCTGCCATGTGGCAGTTCCCCTTTTTGCGTTGTGTTAAGTTCCATTCATATCCAATTTCTTTTCTTAGAACAGACCCGTGATTCGTCCATTCTCATCGACATCGATCTTCTCTGCCGCCGGCACCTTCGGAAGTCCTGGCATCGTCATGATGTCGCCGGTCAGCGCTACGATGAAGCCTGCGCCCGCGGATACTTTCAGGTTGCGAACAGTTACTGTAAAGTTCTTCGGTGCGCCGAGCAGCTTCGCATTGTCCGAAAAGCTGTACTGCGTCTTCGCCATACAGATCGGATAGTTACCAAATCCAAGCTCAGTCAGGCGTTTTGCCTGCTTCTTTGCTGCATCCGTGAGTACAACGCCGTCGCCGTGGTAGATCTTCTTCACGATCGCATCCAGTTTCTCCTCGATCGTTGTATCGGTCTCGTAGCAGTAGTGGAACTCGCTCTCAGTCTCGCACAGGCGGATGACTTCCTTTGCCAGCTCCTCGCCGCCTTCTCCGCCTTTCGCCCATACCTCGGACAGAGCTACATTGACACCGACCTCATGACACTTGTCCTCGATCAGCTTTAATTCTGCCTCGGTATCCATTGGGAAACGGTTGATCGCTACGACACACGGAAGTCCATATACCTTGGTAATATTTTCTACATGCTGCATCAGGTTCGGAAGTCCCTTCTCCAGTGCTTCCAGATTCTCTGCGTTTAAGTCAGCCTTCGCCACGCCGCCGTGATGCTTCAAGGCACGTACCGTCGCTACTACAACGACCGCCGACGGTTTCAGCTCTGCCATCCGGCACTTGATATCCAGGAATTTCTCCGCACCCAGGTCAGCGCCGAAGCCAGCCTCTGTGATCGTGTAATCACCCAGCTTTAATGCCATCTTTGTCGCAATGACGGAGTTACATCCATGCGCGATGTTCGCGAACGGACCGCCGTGGATAAATGCCGGTGTATGCTCTAAGGTCTGTACCAGGTTTGGTTTCAGGGCATCCTTTAAAAGAGCCGTCATCGCGCCCGCTGCTTTCAGATCACCGGCAGTGACCGGTTCCTCGTCATAGGTATAACCTACGATAATCTTGGAAAGGCGTTCTTTCAGATCCGTAATGTTGCGTGCCAGGCACAAAACTGCCATGATCTCGCTGGCAACCGTGATGTCATATCCGTCCTCACGGGTCACGCCATCCACGCGGCGTCCCAGACCATCTACGATGTTGCGGAGCTGACGGTCATTCATATCGACAACACGCTTCCAGGTAATGCGCTTCGGATCGATGCGGAGTGCATTGCCCTGATAGATATGATTGTCCAGCATCGCTGCCAGCAGGTTGTTTGCTGCGCCGATCGCGTGGAAATCACCGGTAAAATGGAGGTTGATATCCTCCATTGGAATGACCTGTGCATATCCGCCGCCAGCTGCACCACCTTTAACACCAAAGACCGGTCCCAACGACGGCTCACGAAGCGCTACAGTTACCTTTTTGCCAAGACGTTTCAATCCGTCTGCCAGACCGACCGTGGTCGTGGTCTTTCCTTCTCCGGCTGGAGTCGGGTTGATCGCGGTCACCAGAATCAGTTTTCCATCCTTGCCCTCGGTCTCTTTCAGAAGATTGTAGTCAACCTTTGCCTTATAATTTCCATACTGCTCCAGATACTTCTCGTCTACGCCTGCCGCCTGTGCAATCTCACCGATTTTCAGTGGATTCGCTGCCTGTGCAATCTCAATATCTGTCATCATTACTCCTGTACCTCCCTGTTTTTGCGGTTTTGCCTGTTCCGGAAGTTTTCACACAATGAATGTTATCTGCTTTATCTTCTGTAAAAAAGATCCCCTGTGAATTTCCCGGAAAGGCTGTGAATGTTATCTATTATATACTGTGTCTGACAATTTGGAAAGACACAAAATTGATTTTTCACAAAAAATTGCATCCGATTCCAGTTTTTCTACTCTTTTCTCAAGTTCTGATACATAACTTTCGTCCTTGATCGATGCCAGATTGATCTTCACATTAAAGAGCGCACCCACAACCGCTGTCCGGGCTAACATCGCCGCAATCAGACCGTCGGAAACGGCACCTTTATTGCCCCTCTTTACGACCGCTTCCGCCATCGGAAAAATCTTTGCCGCTGACTCCGCAATCGCAAGCGGCGCTTCGGTCGCCTCTTTTAACCCCTGCTGCAGGGCGGCAGTGCGGATTTTTTTCTCCTCCTCCGTCTCCTTCGGAAGCTTCAGCGCTCTCATATATCCATTGAACGATTCGCTGTCCTTTTTGATCCCCGCCAGCAGCTCCTCATGCAGCGCAGCGCCCTCAGCTGCCAGCGCCTGCATTTTCTCCTGCACCCCGGCATATTTTTCCTTTCCGATCGTCAGATTTGCCACCATTTCCATCAATGCCGCACCCAGCGCCCCCACCAGCGCCGACACGCTTCCGCCTCCCGGTACAGACGTCTTCGAAGCAGTTTCTTCTACGAACTGGTTTACGGAAAGTTCTCTTAATTCTGCCATGATTTTTCTCCTTTTTTATGAAAAAGAATGTGCCTTGGCACATTCTCGCGCCGAGCGCGGTCGCTTGCGACATGTTTCTGCTTCGCGCGAGTGCATACATTTTCCTATGAAAATGAAAAAATACCGCAAAATTGCTTGTCTCACCGATCAGAAATCTTCTGCCCCGCTGGCAACGTAATTTTGCGGTATTCCCACCGCGCCCTACGGATATGAAATCGTTCCGTAAGAACCGATATACTCCTTTATCTGCGTTTACTAATTTAAGAATGAAACTGCCTTACACGGTGTTCGGTAGTTGGACGGCGAAATCTTGATGCCGCTCTTTGCCGTACTTGCGTGGATAACCTGTCCATTGCCTATGTAAAGTGCTACGTGATTGATATAATTGCCGCTCGCATAAAAAAGCAGATCGCCCGGCTGTACTGCGCTGACCGCAACCTCCTTGCCCTTTGCCGCCTGATCTCTCGAGCTTCGTCCGGTTGAAATACCGAAATGTGCAAATACACTCATTGTAAATCCGGAACAATCCGCGCCGTTTGTCAGACTGGTTCCGCCGTATACATACGGATTTCCAAGGAACTGCTTTGCATATGCCACAACCGCAGAACGGGTAGCATTTGTTACTTCATTTCCAGAAGAGGACGTACCGCCTGTGCCTGGTCCGCCGCCCGGTCCAACGCCGCTTGCAGTGGTCGCTTTCGTCGCTGCCGCGGTAGTCGGCGCTTTCGTCTCAGCTGCCTTTGTCGTCTCCTTGGCTGCCGCTGTCGTCCCAGCTGCCTTGCTTTCGCTCGGATTCGCCTCTATTGTTCCGCTGTAGGAAGTCTCCGATGCTTTGGTCGTCTCTTTGGCAGCTGCCGTGGTTTCCTTCGCCGCTGCCGTGGTTTCCGCTGCCCTCGACTCTTCCTCGGCTTTCTTCTTTACCTGTTCCAGGTTCTCGATCGCCGCATTCGCTTCCTGTTTCAGTTTTTCTTCTTCCGCTTTCTGCTGCTGTTCCTCAGCTACGGAAACTGCCTGCTTAAAGTCTACCTGTGTCGTAATATAATCTTTATACACATATCCGACCAGATCATTATCGACGGAAATCTTGGCAAAATCGCCCTCTTCTCCAATCACCTCATACTCTGCATCGGCAGAAAGAAGATCCAGCGTCTTGCCCTCTAAGCTCGGCGTCTCTCTCAGGCGAAGCGTAGAGGTATTTGTAACCTTCGCGTAGGTTGTGCCGACTTCCCTGGCAATCTTGGACGCCTCCTCGCCGGTCACAAAATACTGTGCTTTAATATAACCGGTCACGGAACCCGACTGGATATGGTACCATTTGCCGCCCTCGCCGTCCACCGTGTCCAGAATTGTCGCCGCACAGTTATTATAAATCTTTCCAACTACCTCGCTGCCTGTGCTCGCCTGTGCGCGAACATTGACATAATTGGTCACACGGGAAATCGCGATATTATCGTAGATCGACTTGGACATCGCGCGGACAACCGCCTCAGTCTCGCCAGTTGTCTCCTTTGGCTGGGCTTTCGTCTCTGCTGCCACCTGTGCCGGTCTGGCTGTCTGCGCGCCGCCTGCCACGCCCATCTGACCGGCTCCCGCCACTGCCAGAACTTCTTTAGAAGCAAATGCCTCCGCCAGCTCTTTTTCCGGGTTCAAGCTGCTCGCATAGTAATTATTGATCGCCACTGACGCACCAGCGACCGGGGCATCCGTCTCCAGATTCATCGCCGCCTGGGCGCTCATCTGTCCCGTCCCTGCCATCACAAGGCACGCTCCTGATGCTATCAGAAATTTCAGCGTTTTTCTCATAAGAACCTCCTACTCTTCTGTCCGTTCTGTTCCGTCGTTTTATCTCAAACTGTAACTGTTCAGTACCTTCACAGTCACGCGCAAAAATCCATTAAAAATTGCCTA
>ERZ832317.686-NODE-686-length-47618-cov-4.079894_pt1 | contig 47618 bp, 32 predicted proteins | sample MGYA00519695_ERZ832317 | MGnify/ENA primary metagenome ERZ832317 (study PRJEB31850, sample SAMEA3708726) | human gut metagenome | biome: human gut; feature: human-associated habitat; material: faeces | place: China | collected 2014 ...
AAATTTGCTATTACTCACCACCTGAAGAGGTGGGAGTCTTCTCGACTGAGATAAACCTCGCTGCCGTCTCCCCCAGCTTCATACTGTTGGAACCCTTGAACAGGACTGCATCTCCCTCACCGATCTGTGCATCCAGCCAGTCAAGCATATCTTCTTTTTCGTCCTCTTCAAACGAAACGACATGCAGATCCGGTTTGACTTTCTTTGCTCCCTCGGCGATCGCCTGCGCCAGTTCGCCATATACAACCAGGATATCGACCGGTTTTTCCGCCAGAAACGCACCAACTTCACGGTGGAACTGAATCGTATTCTCTCCCAGTTCCTTCATATCCGCCAGAACCGCAATTCTGCGTCCTGCCGGCAGGGAAGAAAGCACACCTATCGCCGCTTTCATCGAATCCGGGCTTGCATTGTAGGTATCGTCCACGATCGTATAACCATTTTTATGATAAATCTGCTGACGGTTCTTGAACCCGCCAAATTCAAGCAGCTTTTCCGCTGCATCGGCAAGCGGCACATCGTAGGCATCCGCAACCGCCAGGGCAGCCAGCGCATTCATGACATTGTGCTCGCCCATAACAGTCAGCTTCACCGGGACGCGCACCTCGCCGTGTACCATCGTAAAGGACGGAAATCCATCCAGATATGAAAGATCCTCGGCGCGGTAGTCGTTATCTGCTCCAAGTCCATAACGGACGGTATGGCAGCCTGCTTTTGCATGCACGGTAGAAAGCATATCATTATCTCCATTTACAAACAGGATTCCGCCTGCCTTCATACCGTCCTGGATATGCAGCTTTTCTTTTAAGATATTCTCGCGGGAGCCCAGATTCTCAATATGCGTCACACCGATATTCGTCATGACTGCCGAATCCACCGCCGCAATCTCCGCGATCACCGCCATCTCGCCCGGCTCACTCATTCCCAGTTCCAGCACGCCGATCTCATCATTCTCAGAAATCTCCGAGATCGTGAGTGGCACACCGATCTGGCTGTTGTGGTTTGCCGGTGTCTTGAATGTCTTATATTTCGCTGAAAGCGCCGCCGCCACCATTTCGCGCGTCGTCGTCTTTCCCACGCTGCCGGTGATACCAACTAACGGGATAGAAAGGCGTGCCCGCAGGCAGCGTCCGATCGTCTGCAATGCCAGTTTCGTATCTTTCACCTGGATCAGGGCGCCGTGAAAGCCCTCCGGTGCCGCCTCATGCTCCGAAGTCAGTGCGGCTGCCGCCCCATTGTCCATCGCCTGAACCAGGAAACGATGCGCGTCTGATTTCTCCCCGATCAGCGGAACAAACAGATCCGCCCCGCGCATACTCCGGGAATCAATGCTGATGTGTTTTAACTCCGTATCTGCATCTCCGCAGAGCAGTGTTCCCGACACTGCTTCCACGATATGTCTGACTGTAATATGGTCCATATTTTGCCTCCAAATTAATTACATATGCAGCTTCTTCACCGTCTCCTGCACTACTTCCCGGTCAAGGAAATGATAGCGCACGCCCTCGATCTCCTGATAATCCTCATGCCCTTTTCCGATGATCGCGATGATATCGCCATCTTCCGCATGGGACAAGCTGTACTCAATCGCTTCGCGGCGATCCGGGATTTCAACGTATTTGCCATCGGTTTTTGCAAGTCCGACCTTGATATCTGCCAGAATATCTCCCACTTTCTCAAAGCGGGAATTATCCGCCGTGATGATCGACAGATCTGCCAGCTTTCCGCCAATCTCTCCCATCGAGTACCGGCGATCGCGCGCCCGGTTGCCGCCGCATCCGAAGACACAGACGAGACGCTTCGGCTTGTAGTCGCGCAGCGTCAGAAGAAGACTTTCCATGCTGACCGCATTGTGGGCGTAGTCAACGATCACGGTGCACTTTGCTGATTTATATACAATCTCCATCCGTCCATCGACCTGGATATGTTCCAGCGCATGGCAGACTTTCTCCTTCGGCAGGTCAAAGAAGCTGCACACGCCCGCTGCCGCCAGCGCATTGTCCACGTTAAATTTGCCCGGAATGCCGACACGCAGATCGCTCTCATATCGTCCATGCGTCTGAAATTCGACGCCCACGAAATCATGTTCGCGTACATAGTGAATGTCATCCGCTGTAAAATCAGCCGCCTGTTCCAATGAAAAGGTCAGGATCTCTGCTGTCGCCCCTTCTACGATCGCATCAAAGTGCGGATCATCGCGGTTGACGAGCGCTGTCCGGCAGTTTTTCAAAAGCTGCTTTTTGTAGTAAAGATATTCTTCAAAACTTGCATGTTCATTCGGGCCAATATGATCATTGGAAATATTCAGGAAAATTCCATAATCAAAGAAAAGTCCGTCTACCCGGTGCATCAGGTAGCTTTGGGAAGAAACCTCCATCACGACGTAACGGCAGCCCTCTTCCACCATTTTTGCAAAATATTCTTGCAAAATATAAGATTCCGGCGTCGTATTTTTGGTCGGATAATGATTCTCACCGATCACAGCGCCGTTCGTTCCGATGAGACCCGTCTTCTGTCCGGCCGCCTCCAGAATCGCCTTGATCATATAAGTGGTAGTCGTCTTTCCCTTCGTGCCGGTCACACCGATCGCCGTCATCTTCCGCGCCGGATAATCAAAACGTGCCGCCGAAAGAAGCGATAGCGCGTTCCGTCCATTCTCCACTTGAATGACCGTCACGTTCTCAGGCGCCTCAACCGGATGCTCGACCACCAGAACCGGCGCGCCCTTTTCAACCACATCCGGGATAAAGGTGTGCGAATCGACGTTTGCCCCGCGCATACACACAAACACCGTCCCCGGCGCCGCCTTTCTTGAATCGTAGACCACCTCGTCAACCTCCGTCTCCAGGCTGCCCTGCAATAATATATACGGCAATTCTTTCAGCCAGCTTTTAAGCTTCATAGGATACCTCCTGATTTTGATATTTTATAATGATTCCGCTTTTTAATATCCTTCTTCCATCATGCTTTCAAACTGCTCCATGCTCATCAGCACCTTACGCGGCTTCGTGCCTTCTTCCTCACCGACCACGCCTGCATCTGCAAGCTGATCCATGATACGCGCGGCACGGTTGAAGCCAATCTTAAACATACGCTGCAGCATGCCGATGGATGCTTTGTCTTTCTCAATAATAAATTTACCTGCCTGTGCAAAATAGGCATCGCGCTCACCACCGCCAAAGCCCGCATCCATCGCCGTCGAACGGATCTTGGACTCAACCTCGGCGCTGTACTCTGCGGTCAGCCCCTCCTGTTTCAAAAATTCGACCACATCCGAAACCTCATTGTCGGACACGAACGCGCCCTGTACACGCTGCGGTTTCTGATAGCCCGACGGATAGAACAGCATATCTCCCTTTCCGAGCAGTTTCTCCGCGCCGTTCATATCAATAATGGTACGGGAATCCACTCCGGAAGAGACGGAAAAAGCAATTCTCGACGGAATATTTGCCTTGATCACACCGGTGATGACATTGACCGATGGTCGCTGCGTCGCAATCACCAGATGAATGCCCGCTGCACGCGCCAGCTGTGCCAGACGACAGATCGAATCTTCTACTTCGCCCGGCGCTACCATCATCAGATCGGCAAGCTCATCCACGATAATGATGATCTGTGGCAGTTTCTCCTGTTTCTTCGGATCGTCGATATCCGCAATCGACTCAACCTTGGCATTGAAACCCTTAAGATCGCGCACGCCGTATTTTGCAAACTTCTGGTAACGGTCGGTCATCTCTGCCACCGCCCAGTTGAGGGCGCCGGACGCCTTTTTCGGGTCGGTCACAACCGGAATCAGAAGATGCGGAATACCGTTGTATACACTTAACTCAACCACCTTGGGGTCGATCATGATGAGCTTGACCTCGCTCGGCTTCGCTTTATAAATCACACTCATGATCAGCGTATTGATGCAGACTGATTTACCCGATCCGGTCGCACCCGCGATCAGAAGATGCGGCATCTTCGCAATGTCGCTGACAACCGTCTGACCTGCGATATCTTTTCCGACCGCGAATGCCAGCCGGGACGGATATTTCTTAAATGCCTCTGACTCCAGCAGATCGCGCAGCAGAACCACATGGTTCTCCTTGTTCGGAACCTCGATACCGACCGCCGCCTTGCCAGGAATCGGTGCCTCGATACGGATGTCCGCCGCTGCCAGATTTAACTTGATATCATCCGCCAGCGCTACAATCTTGCTGACCTTGACACCCTGCTCCGGGTGAAGCTCATAGCGGGTAACCGTCGGTCCACAGCTGATGTTTGTAACCGTCACGCCCACGCCGAAGTTCTGGAGCGTCTGCTGCAACTTGATCGCTGTCTCCCGGTACTCCTGATCCGAGAAATCGGTCTGTCCCGTGCCGCGTTTTAAAAGTGTCAATGGCGGGAATATGTATTCTTTCTGGATCTTCTTTTCTTCCTCTTCCTTGCGCTCGATCTGCTCTGGAACCGTCAGTTCCTCAACTGGAAGTGCTTTTCGTTCTTCCCGTTTCTGCTCCAGTTTTTTCTGTATCGCCTCTGTATCTGTCTCGATCACCTTTCCGGATGCGGTCACGACCGTTTTGGAATCCTCCGGGACAAAGAAACTGCCCTTTGTCTCGCCCGGCTCTGATTCCAGCGTCTTATAATAGCCATCGATTGGTTCGGAATCCGTTTCCCCAGATATAGGTTCGTTCCATTCATCCTCATTCCCCATCGAAACGGTTTCCCACTCGTTTTCCGATGGCTCAAAGACATCCTGATGCCCTAAATCTGTATGAACCTCCTCTGCGGTCAAACCGGACGCCGCCTCCGCAGCCGGTTTCTCCCGTGTCTCTACCGGATAATAGCCTGGACCTTTCCGGCTCTCGCTGCCGGCAAATTCTTCCATCGTCCGGGTATCACGGCGTACATACAGGCGTTTCAACAGCTGGTCGCTCGCACTGTCCTCTGTCTCTGCGGGCTCCTTTGCAAATTCTGTCTCTCTTACCGCCCGCGCCGTCTCGCGCTCCGCTTCTTCCTGAAGCTGGGATTCTGAACCAGCGTATGCATATGGATCCTGCTCCGATTCCACTGGTTCTTCTTCGCACTCCACCGGATCTTCTTCATACTCCACCGGTTCCGGTTCTACCGCTCCGCCGCCGTGAAATATCTGACCGCGAAATACATCTGCCGGATTCTTCTTCTCTACTCCCTGTCCGGAATCCTGTGCCAGATTTTTTCCCTCTGCCGGAACATCGGTCCAATCATCATAAGCCACGGCCTCATCCTGCAAGTTTTCCTGCCTTCCATGCATCTCACGGAATTCCTCCGGTGCATCCTCCGGTCCCAGCACGGTTCCCTCCGGGACTCCTTCCGAGAAATTCCGCATCACTGGCAGCTCGGTCAGCTTGGCGCCCTCGAGATCAACGCCACGGACCCGCTGCTCCTCCCGCAGACGGCGTTTTTCTTCCTTTTTCTCCTCATGTATCTCACGGCGGCGGCTCATATCTTCTTTCGCATACTCATATGCCCTTCCGCTGCCCTGTTTAACGAAGTTTACCAGGGAACGCTCCGTAATGCACACAGCACCGAGTGCCAAAAGCACCAGCAGAATCAGAACTGCTCCGATCGTTCCCACTGTTCCGCACAACAGCAACATCAGAATGCCACCGATAAATCCGCCTCCACCTGCCTGCGCGTAATAATCGCCCAGATTCCAGTCCAGATGCTGACCGCCTCCCATGAGAAGCTGGGAAAGTCCGCAAAATGCCAGAAGCACCTCGCCAACCGCCACCAACTTGGCTACGGCTTTCTGGTTGCCTCGGTTTGAAAGATAAAAACAAGTTCCCATAAATAAAAGGAATGGCACCAGATACCCCATCACGCCGAATACGCCAAGCAGAGTCGATCGCAGAAAACTTCCGACAAAGCCGCAAAGCCCGAAATTGCTCAAAAACAAAAGTACCGATATTGCAAATGATACAATAATCGCCACTTCCGTTCCCATAAATGCCCCTGTACCACTTTTCTCCACCGGCTCCGGCGCCTGGCTGGCGCGGCTTCGGCTTCCTGTTCCTTTCGCGGTGCCTTTTCCAGACGAAGCTTTCTTCTTCCCCCTACTCTTTTTCTCGTTCAGCGTCTCCTCCGCTTTCTTCGCCGCAGGGGACTTTCTGGATCGCCCGGCTTTTTTCTCTGTCCCAGCTGTCTCCCCGGCACGCTCTGTACTCTGTCTTTTCCTGCTTGTATCTGCCACCTGTCTCATGCCTCCAACATTTCCCATGTATCTGCGGTTCCTCCTGTTTCACAAAATACAGCCTCCCGCAGACTGCTTTTCTCATTTTACATTCTTATTATCTCATTCAGTATACCCAAATTCAGGGAAAAAAGCAACGCTTTCCTAAAATTTTCGCACGTATGTTCTACTTTCTTTTCAGATTTTCACTAAAATCCGTCTTCGTCATCCGGTCGTGTGCATCTATTTCTTGTTTCTTCCCATCGATCGCCCGGTTCAGCCATGCAAGCGCTTCCCGGATCCCGCCGCATTCATCGATCAGTCCCTCCTGGACCGCCTCCCCGCCAACCAGGACCGTTCCCAGATCTTTTGTCATCATCTCCGTATTGAGCATCAGACTCCGGAGGCGCTCATAGGAGATCTGACTGTGTCCGGACACAAAGCTTAAAATACGATCCTGAATCATTTCAAAATAATCATACGTCTGCACGGCACCGATCACCATCCCCGTCATCCGTACCGGATGTACCATCATCGTCCCGGTCGGGACAATAAAAGAGTGATCGACCGCCACTGCGAGCGGCACACCGATCGAATGGCTGTCTCCGATGACCAGTGAAACGGTCGGTTTGCTGAGCGAAGCAATCATCTCCGCCAGTGCCAGTCCACAGCTTACATCGCCGCCCACCGTGTTAATCAGGACTAAAACTCCCTCCGTCTCACCGCTCTCCTCGATCTCCGCCAGCTTAGGCAGAATATGCTCATATTTCGTCGTTTTCGTATTGCCGGACAGATTTTCATGTCCCTCTATCTCTCCGATGATCGAGATTAATTCAATGTGATTGCCATTCTTTCCCGTAATATCCGTCTGTCCATTTTCACGCTTCTGAATCGGATCCTCCTGCGCCTGTTCCCGACTTTCTCCCGCCTTATCTGCCTGCTTGTCCCACGCTTCATTTTCCCATTCCCTGTTTTCACGATTTGCCCGAATCATATTTTCCTCTTTTCTGCGCTCTTTCCATCTTACACGCGGATTCAATGTTTTTTCTCAACTGCCTAATTCATTCTTAGTATTCTGTCTTCCTATTATCTTTATTCACCGAAACCGCTTTTTATACAAACAAGGATGTGCCTTGGCACATTCGGGCGTCTCGCGCGGTCACTTGCGACATGGTTCTGCTTCGCGCGAGTGCGCATCCCCGCGGAGCGTTTTTTATTTCATAGGACACAATTTCCTATGAAACAGAAAAAAGAGAGCTGGGAAAAGCTGCCTTTTCTCCCTGCTCTCTTTCAAATAATTTTTATTGACTTTCCATGGAATTAATCGCCCAGTACATTGACGATCTTCGCCGGGGTACGGTAATTCCAGGTGGAAATCTTGATACCATCCCTTGCATTCGATGCATGGCACACGCGCCCGCCGCCGATATAGAGTGCTACATGGTTGATCGTTCCACCGCTGTTTGTGTAGAAGATCAGATCACCCGGACGCATCTGGGAAGAACTGATACTTCTTCCTGCTCCCGCCTGGGAACCCGAATGATGCGGCAGGCCGACGCCGAAGTGTGCCATAACCGACATCGTAAATCCAGAACAATCCGTACCATTTGTCAAGCTGGTACCGCCCCATACATACGGATTCCCAAGGAACTGAGTCGCGTAGTTTGCGATCTGCGCACGCTTGGAGGAGCCGCTTGAAGATGCTTTCTGGCTGCCAGAACCACCGTTACTGCTGCTCTTGCTTCCAGAGCCTCCCTTGCTGCTCGCCGCCTTGGTCTCAGGCTCCGGGGTCTCCTCAACCGGTGTAAACTCGATCGCCTCATTTAACGCATACCGGACATCGACAAATTCAGTCGCTACATAGGCACTCGTCTCATCCAGTGCAATCTGCACCCAGCCATCCTGCTGGCTCATAACCGAATACCGCTCGCTGTTGGAAATCTGCGTCCAGATCGGCGCGTCCGTGTTCGGCTCCGTACGGGCATTCAGACGGTCAGTTGATACGATCGCCATCAGCTGTGCAACCTGCAGTGCCTCCTGCTTCGCCGCATCTCCAGTCAGAATAAATTCGGATTTAACATAGCCAGTAACCGGACCGGACTTGATCTTATACCAACCGCCATCCTCGGTCGTTTCCAGAATCTCACCACCGGACTTGCTCGTCATCTTACCGATGATCTTCGCATCCTCCTTCGGCTCCACGCGGATATTTAAGTAGTTATTGACATTGGAAATACCCAGATTGTCATACATATTGAGAACCATCGTCCGCAGATCCAGCTTACGCGCTTCATTTAACGCATAGCGCACATCCACATAATCCGCTGAAATATAGCCCCCGCTGATCTGAATCCAGCCGTCCTGCTCGCTGACAATGGAATAACGCTCATTTTTCAGCGCCTGTTCCAGCACCTGCGCGTCCTCACTCGGCTCACTCCGGATATTCAGCTTGTCAGTCGTGATGACCGCCATCTTCTTGACCAGCTCAAATGCCTCTGTTTTTGCCGCCTCGCCGGTCTGTACAAATTCTGAACTGATGTAGCCCTCCAGACCGCCGGAAGATATCTGATACCAGCCTTCCTGGGAATCGTCCAGAATCTCGCACGCACTGCCGCCCATCAGTTTGCCAATGACATCGGAGGTTGTACTGGCGCTCTCACGCATATTAAGATAACCAGATACATCCACAATACCCAGATTCTGGTAGGACTCGACTACATTTTTCTTTTCTTCGTCCTCTTTTGCCTGTTCCTCATCCTCCGGCAGCGTCTCTCCGATCACGGTTTCCTGCACCTCTGCCTCGGATGCCGATGCCACCCGGGCGTTTCCAGAACCTCCGAAGGTGCCGCCCTGTGCCAGCTTCACGATGATAACCAGAGCCAGCACCACAATGACGGCACAGCCCCCGATCATGAACCAGTGCATCGGATCTTTGCCATTTCGTCTCTGACGTGCTTTCTGCAGGCGTTCTTTATAATCTTCTGTCTTTTGCTCTTCCATCTTATCCTCCCCCTATCAGTCTCCCAGCATATTGACAATCCGGTACGGATTCCGGTAATTCCAGGTAGAAATCTTGATGCCGCTTCTCCGGCTCGCCGCATGGACGATCTGACCATTGCCAATGTACATCGCCACATGGTTGACCGTTCCCTTGCGATTCGTATAGAAAATCAGATCGCCCGGACGCATCTTCGAAGAATCAATCTTCGTACCCGTCCGCGCCTGTTCCCGGGACACCCGCGGCAGGGACACGCCCGCCACATGGCTGTATACATACTTTGTAAAACCAGAACAGTCCACACCCGAATGCGGGTCATTACCGCCCCAGACATAACGGTTTCCGACAAACTGAAGCGCATAGTTGACAATCTGGGTCCGCAAGGATTCTTTTTCTTTTAATGGGGTAAATGGGATCGCCTCCGGCAATGCATAACGCACATCTACGAAATCAGTCGCCACATACGCACTCGTCGTATCGAGCGCAATCTCGACCCAGCCATCCTGCTGGCTTATAACGTCGTAACGCTCATTGTTAGAGATCTGCGTCCAGATCGGCGCATCCGTGCTCGGCTCCGTGCGGGCATTCAGGCGGTCGGTTGAAACGATCGCCATCAGTTCTGCAACCTCCATCGCCTCCTGCTTCGCCGCATCTCCTGTCAGGATATACTCCGCCTTCACATATCCAGTGACGGGACCCGACTGGATCTTATACCAGCCGCCGTCCTCGCTCGTCTCCAGAATCTCTCCGGCAGACTTGCTCGTCATCTTACCGATGATATTGCCATCCTCACTTGGCTGATCGCGCACATTCAAGTAATTATCCACACTGGAAATACCCAGATTTTTGTATAAATTCAGCACCATCGCACGCATATCCAGCTTCCGCGCCTCATTGAGTGCGTATTTGATCTCCGCATAATCCGTGGAAATATAACCGCTCGAAATCTGAATCCAGCCATTCTCCGGCTCACCCTCGACCACATAGCGCTCATTTTTCAATGCCTGACCGACAACCTCAGACTCCGTGTTCGGCTCTTTTCGGATGTTCAGGGAATCTGCCGTGATGAGCGCCCGCTTTTCAACCAGTTCCAACGCTTTTTTCTTCGCCTCATCCCCGGTCAGAACAAACTCTGAGCTGATATAACCGGAAATACCGCCAGATTCGACCTGATACCAGCCTTCGGTTGAATCATCCACGATCTCACACGCACTGTCGCCCATCAGCTTGCCGATGATGTTGCCATCCGTGCTCGCCGTCTCACGCATATTCAGATAACCAGACACCTGCACGATACCCAGATTTTTATAGGAAGCTACCACTGCTTCTTTCTCTTTGATCTCCTCTGCTCTGGACTCTTCGGATGCCTCGTCCTTCGAAAGCTCTGATGCTGTCGCCGCCCCATTCTTTGCAGTTCCGGCTCCCGCCTGACGGCTGAGCAGGGACTTGCCTGCAAACGCTGCAACTGCAAGGGCAATTACCACTCCTGCTGCTATCACTCCGAAGCGCAGGTTCTGACTCTTATCTTCGCCCTGACGCCTGCGCGAATGTCCCGCGGATTCCCGGACCGGCTTTGGTGTCTGATCCTGAGCTGGCTCTGATTCCTGACTCTGAACTGCTTCCGGCTCTTGAATCCGCTCCGCCGCTGGCACCTGTTCTGACTCCTGCGTTTCTTTTTTATTTTCTTCTTCTAACATATGGATCGCTCCTGATTTTTCTTGAAATTATGACTTAATATCTTAAACGTCTTAAACGTAATTTTTATTTTATCATATTCGTAGGGAATTGCCAAGGAAGGATGTGGAGGAAAAAATGAATTTTCTATAAATGAATTATTACAGAAGTGTTAAGTTGTAGATAAACGGTTAAGTCGTGAAAGGTGGAATTAGTTGGAAATATGGGAGGAGAATGCGCGGCTGCTTAGTCCGAAAGAATGCCCTCCGACCGCTCGCGCCGCCGGAGGGCATTCTTTCTCACTTATAGTCGTGGTTTTTAATTTGTTAACCCACTTTTCATTCCGTATATTTTTTGTCTGTTATCGGTTAATGATTTTGATAAAAGCCTTCAAATCTTATACCCCCTGCTTATTTGGCAAGCATCATACGGTCATTCGCAAATTCTTCTCCGCTTACCTTTTCAAATCTCTCTAACAGGTCTTCTACCTGCAGATTCTTCTTCTCTTCCCCTGCTACATCGTAGATAATCCGACCTTCGTGCATCATAATCAGACGGTTGCCGATCTGAATCGCATCTTTCATGTTATGGGTAACCATAAGCGCGGTCAGATTTTGTTCATCTACAATCTTTTCGGTGAGATCGAGGACTTTGCGGGCTGTTTTGGGATCGAGGGCGGCGGTGTGTTCGTCTAAAAGAAGGAGCTTTGGCTTCTGGAGGGTCGCCATCAGAAGGGTGAGCGCCTGGCGCTGTCCGCCGGAGAGTAAGCCCACTTTGCTGGTCATACGGGTCTGAAGCCCCAGATCGAGCTGTGCCAATGCCTCACGGTAGAAGTCCTTTTCATTCTTTTTGATGCCCCAGCCGAGTCCTCTGGATTTGCCGCGGCGCAGTGCCATGGCAAGGTTTTCCTGTATCTCCATATTGGCAGCGGTGCCGCGCATCGGATCCTGGAAGACTCTGCCGATATATTTAGCGCGTTTGTATTCTGGTTCCCTGGATATGTTTACACCGTCGATCTCGATTTTACCGGAATCAATCGGATATACGCCTGCGATCATATTTAACATGGTGGATTTTCCAGCACCGTTTCCGCCGATGATCGTCACGAAATCGCCCGGTGCCAGGTGCAAGTTGATACCGTTTAAGGCTTTTTTCTCATTAACAGTTCCTTTATTAAAGGTTTTCTTTACATTTGTTATCGTCAGCATTACTCCTCGCCCCCTTCTGAATAATCTTTTCTCAGCCGATATTTAGCGAGTGCTACCGGAACACAGAGTGCCAGCGCTACAATGACAGCAGAGAGCAGCTTCATGTCGTTTGCGTCCATACCCATGCGGAGTACAACCGCACGGATCACAAAGTAAATGACCGAACCGACAACCACGGAGGTCAGTTTCCAATAAAAAGAGGTCAATCGTCCCATCAGGACTTCGCCGATGACGATCGCCGCCAGACCAATGACGATCGCACCCGTACCACTTCCAACATCACCATATTTCTGGCTCTGGCAGACGAGTGCGCCGGAGAGAGCGACCAGGCCGTTGCTGACCATCAGGGATAAAAGCTTCGTCATACGAGTGTCCACGCCCAGCGCGCGCACCATATCCTCGTTGTTACCAGTTGCACGCATCGCACTTCCGATCTCGGTTCCGAAGAACCAGTAAAGAAACAGAATAGCCGCCACCGCCAGCACAATTCCAACGATCATCGATGCCTGTGCCTGGGTCATCCCGAAGGAAGCAGCCAGACCACTGATAAGTGTCTTGACTTTCAGAAGCGGCAGATTGCTCTTTCCTCCCATGATCCGGAGGTTGATCGACCAGAGGGAAATCTGGGTCAGAATTCCTGCCAGAATCGCTGGTATCTCAAATACAGTATGAAGAATACCCGTTACCGCACCAGCCACGACACCGGCTGCCGCCGCAACTAAAAGTGCCAGCACCGGATTTACTCCTTTGTTGACTACCAGGACTGCACAAACGCAGGCACCCAGCGCAAAGCTTCCGTCTACCGTCATATCCGCGATATCCATCAGGCGGAATGTAATGTAAACTCCCAATACCATGATTCCCCAAAGAACGCCCTGTGCAACCGCGCCCTGCAGGGATACTAATAAACCGCTCAAACTTTTACCTCCCTGTGTTTTGTATTTTCTTCATCTGATTAACTGTAAAGACTGCCAGATCGGCATATTTATTTTATGCTTCTGATCTGACAGTCCATCTCATTTGAAGTTTAGGTCTTTCTGGTACTCTTTATTTCTCAAGTCCAGATACATCGATTCCCAGCGTCTGTGCTGTCTCTTCATTGACACTCAGCTCGCACTTGGAAGCGTCCAGATAACCGATCGGCATCTTAGAAATATCGGCGCCCTCAGTCAGGATTTTAACGGCCTGTTCACCGGTCATGTAGCCTAACTGGTAGTAATCAATACCGTAAGTAGCAAGACCGCCTGCATCTACCATGCCCTTCTCGCCGCAGATAACCGGAAGTTTATTCTCATTTGTTACCATCGTTACGGTTGCCATACCAGCTGCGATCATGTTGTCGGTTGGTGTGTATACGCAGTCTACATTGCCAACCATAGATTCTACAACGGTAGGAATCTCATTGGAATTGGAAACGGTGTAATCTTCATACTCAATACCGGCTGTGTCGAGTGCTTCTTTCGCCATATCAATCTGAAGAACGGAGTTTGCCTCCGCGCTGCAATACAGAAGTCCGACCTTCTTTACATCTGGAATAATCTGCTGCATCAGGTCAATCTGCTCTTTAACCGGAGTCAGATCAGAAGTACCCGATACGTTGCCGCCCGGAACCTCGTTGCTCTCTACCAGACCGGAAGCCGCCGGATCGGTAACGGCGCTTACAAGAATCGGAATCGAATCCGTCACACCTGCAACTGCCTGTGCTGCCGGGGTTGCGATTGCAAAAATCAAATCATCTTTATCGTTGACCAGTTTCTCTGCGATCGTCTGGCATGCAGACTGCTCGCCAGCTGCATTCTGCTGGTCGATCTCGTATTTGATGCCTGCATCGTCCAGCGCTGCCACGAAGCCCTCATTGGTCTTATCCAGTGCCACATGCTGGGTCAGCTGTAATACGCCAATCTTATAGGTCTCGCCGTCTGCTGTCTGCTCTGCCTCTTTGCTTTCTTCTCCGTCTGCGGACTCCGCTGCTGTCGTGTCCGTACTTGCTGTCTGTCCTCCGCAGGCTGCCAGGGATGCCGCCATCGCGCCAGCCAGCATCAGGGCTGCTAATTTCTTTGTCTTTCTCATAATATCATCCTCCTGAACCTTTTCAACGTATGTAACAGATTTTCCTCTTATGCATCAAACCATGATTTATTTTTCACTTTAAAGAGCTGAACTGTTACGCTTTAAAGCAATCATACTACAAACTCCAAAAAGAGTCAACCTAAAATTCCGCTATTTTATAGGGAATTCAGGTTGACTCTTTTTTATTTTGCTTCCGCGATCTGCAGTTTCACCGTAAACGTTGAACCTTTTCCGACTTCCGACTCTACCTTCACGCTTCCATGATAAAAATTCACGATATGCTTGACGATCGAAAGACCAAGCCCGGTGCCGCCCTGTTTGCGGCTGCGCCCTTTATCCACCCGGTAAAACCGCTCAAAAATACGGCTCTGGCTCTCCGCCGGGATGCCGACGCCGGTGTCGCGGACCGTCAGTATCATATCCGCGCCCCAGTGCTTGACCTGCACCCAGATTTCGCCGCCCTCGTTGTTATACTTGACCGCGTTTGTCAACAGATTGTTAAACAGCTCCTGCATCTGGCGCAGATCGGCACGAATTGTGAAATTCTCGCACTCTTTATGGACTGTGATGCCGCGCGACGCCGCCTGCGCGGCAATCGAAGACAGGCTGTCCTCCAGCAGTTCCACCGTGCGGATTGTCACAATATCTGCTTTCGCACCGCGCGATTCCAGACGGGAGATCATCAAAATATCATCCACCAGGTTCGTCATCCGCATTGCCTCTTTTTTTATGCGTCCCAGAAAATCATGTGCCGTGTCCGGATCCTGTGCCATGCCGCTTTCCAAAAGCTCGACATAACCGCGGATCGAAGTGATCGGTGTTTTCAGCTCATGCGATGCATTGCTGAAAAACTCCTGCCGGATCTGTTTTTCTTTCTCAATGCGCTCCAGATATTTCTTCATATTCCGGGACATCCGCGTCGTCGTGTCCGCGATGACATTGATCTCCTCATACGGGCATTTTTCAAACTGAAAACGCGTGTAGTCGTCATCCATCCGCACCATTTCGCTGGAAATTTCCTGCAAAGGACGCGTGATTGACTGGGAAAACCGTTCCGCCTCCATTGCCGATGCAAAAAAAGCTATTCCAAAGCTCAAAAAAGCGGCCGGAATCAACATCAGGATATATTCACCCAAACCGGTTGAACAGGCAGAAAGGCGCAGTATGTATTTGCCGTCCGATGAACGGATCGCCGCGTACGCCATCTGCATTCCTAACGTTCCGGAACGGCGCACCGAATATCCATAGCCCGTCGCCAGCGCATCCTTCACTTCCTTGCGCTCCAGATGATTTTCCATCTGATTCACCTGCGCTACTTCCGTATCAGCCACCACCGTGCCATCCATCCGGATCAGCGTATAACGGCTATTATTGTCGTTCGTAAGGTCGCTCAAATCCATCAGCTGTTCTTCCACATTCCCCGTATAATCCAACATACGGTCAACGGATTCCAATGCAAAATGCATGTCCTCCCTTGACCGTTTGAGCAATACACTGCTGGTAACCACCAGAGCGATAAATGTATTCAGAACCAGCGCCAGGAATAACAGATGAATAAATTTCGTCAAAATCGCTTTTCGCATCGTTTCATCACTTTCCCGCTTCTTTTTCCTTTAAAAACCGATAGCCCACGCCGCGCACTGTCTTGATCTGGGCTCCGGCATCATGCAGCTTCTGCCGGAGTGTCTTGATGTGCATGTCCAGCGTTCTCGTCTCCCCATCATAGTCATAGCCCCAGATATGATCGAGAAGCTCGTCGCGCGTCACCACCCGGTTGATATGTTCCATGAGATATGTTAAAAGTTCAAATTCTTTGAGCGTCAGCTCCGTCCGGTCGCCGCAGGCAATCACCTCCCGCGTCTCCCGGTTGATGCTGACTTCACCGATCGTCAGGCTGGAAACCTCCTCTTTTGCAGGTTCCACCCGCTTTAAAAGGTTTCTGACGCGCGCCGAAAGCTCCAGAATACCGAACGGTTTCGTCATGTAGTCGTCAGCACCGTTGTCAAGTCCCTGTACAATATCCATCTCACGATCCTTTGCCGTCAGCATCAGGACCGGGGCTGCGGAAAAGTCCGGCATCTCCCGGATTTTGCGGATCGCCGCCATGCCGTCCATCCCCGGCAGCATCCAGTCGAATACAAACATCGCCGGATACTCCCGCTGCGCCTCCCCGCCTCTCCGGAGCAGGGCCGAGAGGTTGTCAAGCGCTTCCTCTGCCGTCTCAAATCCGCTGGCGCAGTAACCGAAGTTTTCCAGTGCCACGCAGATCAGATTCCGGATATTTTCATCATCCTCAATCACATATATCCGATATTTCATTACTGCATCTCTTCCTTTACGTAGCCAGCTACATTCTTGGCATGATCCGCGATTCTCTCATAATTTGCCAGTGCATCCAGGAAGATAACACCGCCCTCAATCTTGCATTCTCCATTGGAAAGACGATTCATATGGCTCTCGCGCATCTCCTCTTCCATATTGTCAACCTCTTCCTCCCAGCGGGCAGTCTGACGTACTTTCTGCATGTCATGCGCCTGACGTGCCTCCACGGACGCCTCGACCGATTTAAGCGTTGCATCTGCAATCGTCCGCAGCTCTTTCAGCGCCAGATCCGAGAAATCAATATTCACATTCTCAATCCGCTTCTTAGCAAGCTCTGCCAGGTTTTCACAGTGGTCACCGACACGTTCAAGATCACCGATTGTATAATACATATTCTTAACGAGAAGATGCTGTTCATCATTCAAGGAGAGGTTGTTGATCTTTAAGAGATATTCGGTCAGCATTTTCTCCATGCGGTCGATCGTCTCTTCATTTTCAAATACCTGTTCACAAAAATTATCATCTGCATCTACTAAGGCTGCTGTCGCTATTTTTAAGTTGGCAACCGCTACCTTACCCATGTTGACAACCTCGTTGCACGCCGTCTCAATCGCAAAGGACGGAGTTTCGAGGATACGGTCGTCTAAGTGACGGATCATCTCGGTCTCGACACTGTTTGCCGACCACTCTTTCTCTGTCTCCTTCGGCTTCGGAACAATCACATCCGATGCCTTTACCAGGAAACCGGCAAACGGGAACATAATGCAGGTGTTGACAACGTTAAATATCGTATGGAAAATCGAAATTCCCACACTGTCCGCACGCGTCATCGCAAGCTCCGGATTCATCATAAACACGATGTATAAAGCGACGCCAAATACAACTGCACCCGTCACATTGAACAGAAGGTGAATGACCGCCGCACGCTTTGCCGTACGGGTCGTACCGATACAGGATAACAGCGCGGTCGCACAGGTACCGATGTTCTGTCCCAATGTAATAAAGACTGCTGACTGCCAGTTTACCATGCCGTTGATCGCCAGCATCTGTAAAATACCGACGGACGCGGAACTACTCTGGATGATTGCGGTAACTGCCAGACCGACTAAAATACCTAAAAGTGGATTCTGTCCCAGTACCCGGAAGGACTCGGAGAAGATCGGCGCATCCCGGTACGGCTCAATCGAACCGGACATGAAAGAAAGACCGATAAACAGGAGTGCAAAACCGATCAGGACTTCGGCACCCTCTTTTTTCTTGTGGCTCTTCGCAAACATCGTGATGAATGCGCCGATACCGAAGAGAACCGGTGCAAAGAACTCTGGCTTTAACACCTCGCCCCACTCACTCATCGACACAATCCAGCTCGTCACAGTCGTACCAATGTTGGCACCCATGATGATGCCGGTCGCCTGCAGAAGATTGATAATTCCGGCATTTACGAAACCAACGACCATAACCGTCGTCGCGGAACTACTCTGGATGATCGCGGTAACGCCCGCGCCCACCAGCACGCCCAGCAAGCGGTTCGAAGTCAGGATCTCAAGCACACGTTGTAAACGGTTGCCCGCAAACTTCTGCAGACCATCCGCCATCGACTCCATTCCATACAGGAACATTCCCAGTCCTCCAATGAACTGAAAGAGTGTTCCCAAAGTACTAATAGACATACATATTCTCCCATCATCTTTTGATCTTTACACATAGTATGTCTTCACTATATCAAATAAATGTAAAAATAACCAGCAGGAAATGTAAAATCTGTGTAAAATTTGATATTCGCAACACTGTACTGCCTGAATGAAAGGATGGTTACAGGACAGCCCGGTACCAATCCTATAGTGCCGGGTTGCGAAAGCCGCCTTCCACAAACCGCCCGCTCGCAAACATCGCCTGAACAGCAGCCCGGTAGTCAGACAGCTTCTGTGCCTTCTTAATCCTCTTCAATTCTTTTTCACATCCCGGAAAATGGCACTGGAAATAGTACCAGAGTTCCTTCATTTTAAACAAAGTATTCCGGTCGCCGGACATGATTTCTGCATAACCGGTCAGGAGGCGATCGTGGAACTGCTGGAAAGATTGGAGATGATTCGAGGATGGCAGATTCCGCACCTCTCCAAAAATCCACGGGCTCGCAACCGCACCGCGCCCAAACATCAGTGCGGCTAATTTCATTTTTTTCTGCGTTTTACCGCTATCAGATGCTTCATCTTGTCCTACAATTTCTTTCATAAGTGCAGACGCATCCGCCGCCGAAAAAAGATTTCCATTATAGCTGACCGGGCAGCGGCTCTGCTCCAGCGCATACGCAAATGACTCCATCCGTATTTTCCCCTTATAATAGTCCTCGCGCACTCTCGGGTGTACAATCAGTTCTTCCAGCGGATAATGATTATAGATTGCGAGCAGGCGTGGAAATTCAGACGCTTCTTTCATGCCGATCCGGGTTTTGATCGACAAACGCACCGGCTTTCCATCCGCAGCGTGGATTTTTTCCAATCCGTTGCAGACTTCCTCCAGAAACAAGCTCAAATCTTCCGGCTCGGCTAAAAATCCCGCGCCCTTTTTCTTCGTAACCACCGTCCCCGACGGACAGCCCAGGTTCAGATTAACCGTCCTATATCCATACTCCGCCAGTTCCTCGCAAACCCACAGAAAATCTTCCGCCGAATGCGTCAGAATCTGCGGGATCAGGCATAATCCCTGATTATGCTCTGTAAGAATATCGTTCCTCTCCCTGGATGTCAGCTTATGGCTGGAACCTGGTGCAATGAACGGACTGTAATACCGGTCAACGCCCCCATAAATGACTGCATGCGCCTGCCGGAATACGTATCCCGTGATTCCCTCCATTGGTGCAAAATCTAATTTTACACTCCTTGCATCGTTCGCGCTTATACGATTCTCGCCCACTTTTAATGCCTCTGGCTGAATCATTTTCTTCACGCTTCATTTCCTCCCAGTGATATGATATAGATCGGATTCTGCCCTTTCATCAAATGACTGGAACCAATCTTCTCCGCTTTTGCAATCTGCATGGACAGAATCTCCGCCTCTATCCCGCGCTCTTTCAGGTAACTCATAAGCACTGTCAGAGACTCCAGCGCAATCAGGTTGATCACAATTCGGATATCTGGGTTCAAGCGGAACAATTCATCCAGAATCTCGCGCATCTGTCCGGTTGTTCCCCCGATAAATGCCCGATCCGGTCGGTGAACACTTACCTGTGCAAATGTCTCCGGCGCCTTTCCCGGCACGATCGTGACCGCCTCTGTTCTGGCTTTCTCACAATTTGCCCGGATCAGATCAACCGCCTCTTCCTTATATTCAAACGCACACACATGAATCCCCGGACAGCTTACCGCCGCTTCCACACTGACAGAACCCGTTCCCGCGCCAATGTCCCAGAACTCACAGTCCTCATACAATTCCAGCTTGGACAATGACACGGTCCGCACCTCACTCTTCGTCATCGGGACCTTGCCCCGGATAAACCATTCATCTCGCATTTGGTACTCCCCATTTTCTAAATTCTCATATAAATTCACTCAATTGGTATATTTTTGCTGACTCCCTTTGGCACATTCATCCAGCCATTTTCGCAAAAAATCTGGACAGGATGCATAATAGAGATGCGGAAATCCGCCAATCTGTCCTCCCTTTTCATGGATGCAGCGCCAGCTTCGGTTTCCGGTCGGTTTGACTGCCTCCCAGTCGGTGCCCGGATCTTCGCTCTCCCAGTAATGGAACTCATGCCCGTGAATTTCCTGACCGGATGAGGTCAGCAGACGCACATAGCCAAACCGGCGCAGGCGGTTCGTCCGGTAAGCGTCAAATGGATAAACGCCAGCCATTTCCCAGTGTTTTCCATCGCTTCCTTCAAGAGTACGGTGTAAATATAAAAATCCACCGCATTCCGCCAGAAACGGCATTCCCGCCGCAATCGACCGCCGGATACTCTCACGCATCGCCGCGTTCTTTGCCAGCTCCCGTGCATAATTCTCCGGATAACCGCCGCCAAATAAAAGCCCATCCACTCTGTCCGGGATTTTTTTATCCCTCAGTGGACTGAAATAAACCAGCTCCGCCCCCATCTGTTCCAGAAGGCGGAAATTTTCCTGATAGTAGAAGCAGAATGCCTCGTCACGGGCAACACCGATGCGGACGCGCGAGGTGACTTTTTGCTCTTGACATGCTGGGAATTTCGCTATACTTTCCGCCTCCATTGATTCGTTTTCTGCTTTTTCTTTCTCTTTGTTTTCTATCCTCAATGGAAGCATCCCTGCCACTTCCAGCACCCGCTCCACCGCGATCGACTTTTCCATCTGATCTGCCAATCGCCCGATCCGCTCGCGCAGCCGATCGATCTCGCCCGGCAGAAAAAGTCCCAGATGGCGGCTTTCCATGCGGTATTCCTCGGATTCCGGCAGATAACCAAGCACCGGAAGCCCCGACGCCTCTTCCACGGCTGCCGCCAGCCGCTCATAATACATCGAAGAAACCCGGTTCAAAATCACTCCGGCAATATGGCTTTTTTTCCGGAAATGTAAAAATCCAGATGCCATTGCTGCCGCCGACAACGATGCGCCCTTACAGTCCAGCACCAGAATCGCCGGCGTGTCTGTGATCTCTGCAATCTCCCAGCTGCTGGCGGACGTTTCTGTTCCGCCCAAGCCGTCATAATAGCCCATGACACCCTCTAAAACTGCGATTCCCGCCTGTTCTTCCCGCACTGCATCCACCAAAACCTTCCGCACGCCTTCCGCCGGCAGAAAAAAGCTATCGAGATTTCGCCCGGGAATGCCGAGCACATAGCGGTGAAACATTGGATCGATATAGTCCGGTCCACATTTGCACGCGATCGGATTCAGACCGCGGCGGCGAAGGACTTCAAGCAGCCCGCAAGTCAGAAGGGTTTTTCCACTGCCGCTTTTGGGGGCGGCAAGCATGATACGTGGAAATACTCCGACAGAATCTGCAGAAAGCAAACGTTTATCTTCTTGTTCAAACCTTTTCAGCTGCTTTACATTCTTTATTTCATCCGTGACTTCCAGCAGTATCAAGCTCAAATCCGCAAATTCCAATTTTTTCATTTCTTCCGCGGTCCCGCTCCGGATCTGCTCTTCCGGGTACGATAAGTTTTCACCAACCGTCACCTGTACATTTCCATATCCCGCCTGTGTCAGACGTTCACAAAACTGTCCAGCTCCATTTTTGCCGCCCATGAGGATAAACGCACGCTTAGCCGGTTCTTCTGGATCACACAGACGTTTCATCACCCGATCGACAGACAATTCTCTTCCATGTGCGGAATAAATCGCCGCATCTTCCCAGTGCGTCCCCAGGCGTGCCGCCAGATAAGTGACACAGGATGTACCCGGATAGACGGTAAATGGATAACCAGCTTCCCGCAGCCGCTCTGCCATCCTGGATGCCCCGCTGAAAAAGCCGGTATCACCCGAATACAGGATGACCGCCTGCTTCCATTCCGGGTGCTTCGATACAATCTGTATCACATCGTCAGGAAGATATGCTTTATAGCACTTCCTTTCTTTTTCCACCGCAGCCGCTGATTCCAGTCTGTTTTCAGCTTTTCCTTCCTTGCTAATCAGCAAATCATTCTGCAGCGCTCTCTCCGCGGATTCCAGCATACGCCCCGCGCCAATCAAGGCGTCACTCTCTCGAATTGACCGAAGGACTTCCCCTGTCATCTGGGACGGCTGTCCCATGCCAATTCCCGCCAGAATCAAATGTGTTTTTAACTCTCCAACCTTCCCCTCATCCGCTTTCTTCAGCACCTCCATCGCCTCTTCCAGCGAAATGCCATTCTCCTCCGGTCTGCGGATCACAACCACTCTGGTTCCATTTTCACGCGCCGCTTCCACCTTTTCCTGAAATCCGCCCGCACGCCCGGAATCTTTCGTCAATAGCCACTCCGCTTTTGTCTGTCGGAGAAATAGCGTATTCATTTCGGTGGAAAAAGGTCCCTGCATCGCAATCAGATGGCTGCCAGTTATCCCCAATTTTTCACATTTCTTCAAAACATTCGAAGTTGGAAGCACTCTCGCATACACCCGTTTTTGATAATCTGGTATCTGGCACAGGGCTTCCAGTTCTTTACTGCCGGTTGTGGCAAAAATCACGCCGGAAACAGAAGAAAGAAATGACACTGCCTCCTGAATGGAATCAACCTCGACCCAATCACGTGCTTTGTTTTGTTCGCCCTCTGCGCGCAGGCACCGTTCCAGGCGGACACCGGTCCGTCCGCACGCTTCCTGGATTTCTTCTGAAACAAGTCTGGCATGCGGATGTGTTGCATCGATCACAAGATGAATCCCCTGGTTTCGGATAAATTCTTCCATCTGGTAACGATCCATCCGTCCACGTAAGACTTTTATCACTGAGGATGCCTGAACCGTTTTCAAGTTTTTCTTTGCAAGGCAAGTATTGCGGTTCGAATCTGGATTCCCTGCATTCCCAGACTCCATCAGTTCCTCCTGCAAAAGCTCTTCTCCATACTCCGAAGCCACGCTGACCCACGCCTCAATCTTTTCCCGGCTGCAATATTCCGCCAGCAGGCGCCCTTCTGTCGTTCCTCCAAATATCCATATTTTACACATCGCGGTATCCCCTCGGTGTCACCAGACATCCATTTAACATCTGCGTTTCCTTATTTCCAATAAATACGGTCGTAAACATATCCACCTGCGTCTTTTCCAGTTCTGCCAGTGTCAGAAGGTGCACCGCCTCGCCCTCGCGGCCAATATTCTGTACATATCCGCAGGCAGTCTCACCACTTTTATACTCTAAAAGAATCCGGCAGGCACGCTCCAGATAATCGTGGCGTTTCCGGCTGGATGGATTGTAGAGGCAGATAATAAAATCCGCTTCCGCCGCTGCACGCAGCCTTTTTTCGATCACTTCCATCGGCGTCAGAAGGTCACTCAGGCTGATCACCGCAAAATCATGTCCCAACGGTGCACCGAGAATGGCTCCGCCTCCCAGCGCTGCCGTCACTCCTGGAATTACTTTCACGTTCACATCCGGGTACGCCTCTGCCATCTGCAGCACCAGCCCCGCCATGCCATAGACGCCGCTGTCCCCACTGCAGATCATGGCTGTATCTTTGCCTTCCATACAGCATTCAAAGGCCATACGGCACCGTGCCTCCTCTTTTGTCATAGGCGTGGTAAGATATTCTTTGTCCGGGAAATAGGGCTTTACAAGGTCCGCATATACCGTATATCCAGCGATCACCTGGCAGTCTCCAATGGCTTTAAACGCTTCTTTTGTCATTCCATCTAAGGAACCCGGTCCCATACCTACTACGTAGAGTTTTCCTGATGCTGCTATTTCCGGCACAGCCGAAACTATTTTCCCGCTGTGGGAGCTTTCTGCCATACGGAATTCTGTTGTAAATCCCGGATCATACAGTTTTGACCGGTCATAGCCATTTTGTGCCACTGTATTTCCAACTACGATCAAGGCTGTTTTTATAATATGTTCACGCTCCGCTGCCTCTGCCAGCTCTGCCACAGTGGTACGCACGGTTTTCTCTTCCGGCCAGGTTGCCTTGTATACAATAGCAGCTGGTGTATCCGGGCTGTACCCCCCTGCCATTAATTCCTTTGACAGTTCTTTTAACATTCCCGTACTTAAAAAGATCACCATGGTTGCCTGATGAGAAGCAAACTGGCGGATGCTCTCTCTTTCCGGCACCGGTGTCCTGCCTGCCATTCTGGTAATAATTACGCTTTGGGATATTCCCGGAAGAGTATACTCCATCTGTAAAGCGGCTGCTGTGCCGCAGAAAGAACTGACTCCCGGACAGATATCATAAGTGATCCCCAGCTTGTCCATTGCATCCATCTGCTCTCTGATGGCACCGTAGAGACAGGGATCTCCTGTATGCAGGCGGACTACCTCTTTTTGCTCTTTCCATGCCTGTTCTATAACTTCCATAACCTGTTCCAGGGTCATTTTTGCGCTGTCGTAGATCACAGCCCCCTGTTTTGTCTCTTTTAATAAACCTGGATTGACCAGGGAACCTGCATAAATAACGATATCTGCCTGTTTTAAAAGTCTCAGTCCTCTTACTGTGATCAGGTCCTCTGCTCCCGGACCAGCTCCTACAATGTGTACCATATTTCTCTTCCTTTCCGGAATTTATTTTCGTTTATTTTCAGTCCAGTTTCGTCATATCCTGGGCCAGTATCCTTTTTAACATGTCCATGGCTCCGGGAGACATTCCCAGTATCCCTCTTTCATTGGTAAACAGGATACATTCTACCTTCATGGACTCTCCTGCCCGCAATGTCAGATGCTCCCAGGCCCGTCTTACCACCTGTTCCATAACTTTTTCACGAAGCCCCGGCACTGTCTCTAAAAGTTTTAATCCCTGATCTACAGTAACGGACTCTAAAATCTCCCGGATCAGCTCCGGTCCTGCACCGCAGGCACCACCCCAGGCTGCCAGAGTTTCCATTCTTCCATCTGCTACAGAGGAATGGGTGTTCATCACACCAGCTGCCAGCTTGATCAGCTTTCCTCCATGTCCGACTAACAGTACCTCCTCAATATTTTCTTGCACTGCCATGTCCAGAGAGTCACCAATAAAATTACTGCACTTTACAGCGTAATCCAGATTTACATTCAACTCATCCCGTAAAAAGCTTTCCCCATAATTTCCCGGTGTCAGAATCATGCTTTTTAGCCCGGCCACATGTTTCTGATGCAATTCTAACTGTATGGTATCGGTAAGTGCTTTCTCACTCATAGGCTCTACCATGCCACTGGTCCCCAAAAGGGAGATACCGCCTTTGATACCCATACGGGGATTAAAGGTCTTTTTGCTGATTTCTATTCCCTGAGGAATAAATATTTCAATATGCAGACTGCCCTGAAATCCATGTTGTCTGCAGGCTCTTTCCACATGGGTAAAGATCATTTCCCTTGGTACCGGATTAATAGCAGGTTTTCCTACTTCACAGGCCAGTCCCGGCTTTGTAACGATACCCACGCCCTCTCCTGCTGTAAGATGAAGCCGGATAACCTCATTTTCCCAGATATAGCCTTCTGTCTCCGGTTTATCATCCCTAAATGATACTCTGGAATAGATAGCGATCCCATTGGTCACATCCGGATCATCTCCGGAGTCCTTTCGCACAGCGCAGACTGCCTGCTCCTTTGTAAAACGGATCTCCTCGATCTCTAGATCCAGGTCTAGCCCCTTAGGTGTAGAGACTTTCACCTGACCCACCCGTTTCTGTCCAAGGAGCATAAGAGCCGCTGCCATAGAAGCCGCCGTCCCGCAGGTACCGGTGGTATAGCCCCATCTTAACTTTTTCTGATTTTTATATACATACATTTCTTCCATAGCAAATACCCACAGACCCTTTATGATCTTAAAAATCCTCTTGTGGTATCATACCATATTACCCATTACTCTACAACGCAAAAATGGGACCTTTCGGTCCCAAAACTGTGTGTCTGCATATAGCGGCTTTTATACTGCATCGTATATTTTTTGTAAATACTCTACATCCTGATGATACCGCTCTTTTGTGGAATTTTCCAGAAGCATTGTAATATAAGGCTTGTCTTTTTTCAGGTTTTTCATTAAAGGTTCATAATGGAACAGACCTTCCCCTACATGGGCAAATTCCGGTTTTCCTTCTTTCATCACGAAATCCTTTACATGAACAACCGAAATACGATCTCCGTAAAGACGAAATGCTTTATTGATCTCTTCATCCTGATCTGCAACATGCTCTGCACTGATCAGGTTTACCGGATCCAAAATTGCTTCCACATTTGGAGAATCAATGTCTTCTAAAAATCTCCTCATGATCTCCGGGCAGTAAAGAGTATGATCATGAACCGCCTCTACTCCCACGATCACCCCTAATTTCTCCGCAGCAGATACAATTTCCCTCATGCTCTTTAATAACAACTGATAGCAGCCTTCTGTATAGGTATAGGGAACTACCTTAAAACCTGCATCATAACGTCCTGTTTCCGTTCCCACCATGTCGGCGCCTATAACCTTCGCATATTTTAAATGTTCAATAAACTTTGCTACTGCTTTCTGGCGTTCTTTCTCATCTGGATTTACAGGATTGATATAGCACCCCAGTACAGCCACATGAATATCATTTTCATCCAGTTTTTTTCTGATCATCCGTGCAAATCCAGGCGAATAATGACCATGATCAAAATTATATCCGGCGATGGATTTTCCCATCGCCAGCTGGATCTGATCTACGTGATTGGCAGCAATTGTGTTTACCAGTGTATCAATATCCGTCTTTGGGCAGAGGTCATGGCATCTCATTCCATAATTCATAGTTTTCCCCCAACAATTTATAAATCTACAGTAATAAAGATATCATAAATCGCCTTGATAGCAGTCTCAAAATCAGCGTTCTTAACACCGATAATGATATTCCATTCACTGGATCCCTGATCGATCATCTTTACATTGACTCTTGCATGTGCCAGTGCGGAGAAGATACGGCCTGCAGTGCCTCTGTTGGAGCGCATACCTCTGCCTACAACTGCGATCAGTGCCAGATCTGACTCTAATTCAATGGTATCCGGCTCTGCCACTCTGTGGATACCTGCTACTACAGACTGCTCATAAGCCTCAAATTCTGACTGATGAACGAAAACAGTCATGGTATCGATACCGGATGGCATATGTTCAAAGTTGATGCCGTATTTTTCAAATACGCTTAAAACTTTTCTCCCAAAACCAACCTCAGAATTCATCATTGCCTTTTCAATGTTGATAGAGCAGAAGCCCTTCTTACCTGCAATACCGGTAATGGTATGACGCGGTTTGCGACAGGTGGTCTCTACGATCAGGGTTCCCTTATCATCCGGACGGTTGGTGTTGCGGATATTGATCGGGATACCTTCCTTACGTACCGGGAAAATAGCATCTTCGTGAAGAACACTTGCACCCATGTAAGCCAGTTCACGAAGCTCTTTATAAGTAATAGTCTCAATAACCTCAGGGTCTTTGATAATTCTTGGGTCAGCTACTAAAAATCCGGAAACATCGGTCCAGTTCTCATAGAGATCTGCATGGATGGCTTTTGCAACGATAGAACCGGTTACATCAGAACCACCTCTGGAGAAAGTCTTTACAGTACCGTCATGACGGGAACCGTAAAATCCAGGGATAACTGCTCTCTCTACATGCTCTAATCGCTCAGAAAGCTCTTTATCCGTAATATCTGCTTCAAAGTTTCCATTATCATCAAAGAAAATAACTTCTGCAGCATCGATGAATTCATATCCCAGATAATTTGCCATAACGATACCATTTAAGTATTCGCCTCTGGAAGCAGCGTAATCTCTTCCTGCTTTTGCAAGGAAGTTTTCTTCAATTTTATCAAATTCATGATCCAGGTTCAGGTTCAGATCCAGTCCGTCAATGATCTCATTGTATCTTTCTTTGATCTTGTCAAGGATCTTCTTGTAAGAACGTCCCTCTGCTACTGCATCATAACAGGCATACAGCATATCGGTTACCTTCTCATCCTTGTCATTGCGCTTGCCTGGTGCAGACGGCACTACATATCTTCTGGATTTATCCGCTTTAATAATGTCAGCCACTTTTTTAAACTGCTTTGCATTTGCAAGTGAACTGCCTCCGAACTTAACCACTTTCTTCATGATCTTTATCTCCCTTAAATCGTAGTAAAACACACCTTTTTGATCAGTCTCTGATTTAGTGCGTTACAAGTGCAAATGATACCGTACTTTTCCCATCATGTCAATAGTTTTGGACTAAAAAATTTGCCGTGCAAGGACAAATGTCTTTGCACGGCATACTTTAAAATGGTTCTGTCTTTTATTTAACGTTTTATTTAAGCTTCTGCTCTTAGCCTGTTAACGCAGCATTTTAATTTTCCACTTCCTTATTTACAGACTCTTCACAGGAACGCATGGCAAGAATGGTCTTTTCCATCAGTTCTTCCAGTGTCCAGCCCAGGTTTTCCGCACCTTCACGGATCACATCCCTGGAACATCCGGCAGCAAACTTTTTATCTTTGAATTTCTTTTTAAGGCTGGAAACTTCCATATCCATTACGCTGCGGGAAGGACGCATTCTGGCTGCTGCTCCTACAAGACCTGTAAGCTCATCTACTGCAAAAAGCACCTTTTCCATCTCATGTTCCGGTTTTACATCACAGGCAATGCCGTAACCATGGCTGCAGATGGCGTGGATCAGTTCTTCTTCTGCTCCTGCTTCTCTTAACAGCTCCGGTGCCTTGATACAGTGCTGTTCCGGATACATTTCAAAATCAATATCGTGAAGAAGTCCTGCCATAGCCCAGAAATCCGCGTCTTCACCGTATCCCAGTTCATTTGCAAACCATCTCATGGTTCCCTCTACTGTAAGACCATGTAAAATATGAAATGGCTCCTTATTATACTTTTTCAGTAATTCCAATCCCTGTTCTCTTGTAAGTTTCGTAGTCATCTCTTCTGCTTCCTTTCCACCGGATATTCAGATATATCCTGTAGGAATATATCTTTTTATTTTTCACTATTATAATTCTCACATGTAAAAAATGCAAGGCTGACTGCCTTGAAAATCCTTAAGACTGTGATTATACTGTTACTAAAATAATATAAATGACGAAAGAGTTAAAAGGAGGTATCCCTATGTTAAATTACAGAACCGCCCAAACAGCAGACCTGCCTGCCATGATGAAAATGGTAGAAGAAGCCAAAGAAGGATTTCGGGCTAGAAATATTGACCAGTGGCAAAAGGGAGAACCAAACGAACAGGGGCTTACAGAAGGCATTGAAAAAAGCGTTGTACATGTCCTGGAAGAAAATGGAGAAGTTTTAGGCATGATCACCGTTGTGCCCGGTCCTGAAGCCGACTACGCTGTTATCGACGGCGCCTGGCTGAATGACGAGCCTTATTTTGCTTTCCACAGAGTCTGCGTATCCGAGGCACACAAAGGAAAAGGATTGGCTGCAAGCCTCTTCTCTTATTCTGAGGCATTTGCAAAAGAAAAGGGTGTCAGAAACATTCGTATCGACACCCATCCGGACAATCTCTCCATGCAGAAAGCATTAGCCAAAAATGGCTATACTTTCTGCGGAAAGATCACATTATGTTCCGGAAGCGAAGCCGGAGATCCCCGGTTCGCCTACCAGAAAATTTTAAATTAATGCATATAGCGTTGGTTTGACCTGAGATTGGTCATGAGCCCAATTATACCCCGCTGAAAGCGCTGTAACCGCCGTCTACAGGCAGTACAATGCCATTTACAAAGCCGGCTGCATCATCACTTGCCAAAAACAGGGCTGCGCCGATCAGCTCCTCTGGATTACCAAAACGTCCCATAGGAGTTCCGGCAATGATGTCTCCGGCTCTGTCTGTGTAGGAGCCATCCTTGTTAAATAACAGATCATGGTTCTGCTCTGCTGCATAAAATCCCGGTACAATGGCATTGCAGCGGATGCCACTCTGTCCAAAGTGGATCGCCAGCCACTGAGTCAGGCTCTGGACAGCGCTTTTTGCATTGGAATAAGCCATAACCTTGGAAAGAGGAAGGATAGAGGAAACAGAAGCGATATTGATAATGCTTCCCTTTCTCTTTTCCACCATATCTCTGGTAAATACCTGGATAGGCAGTAAGGTTCCCATGTAATTCAGATCCATTACATTTCTGATATTCTCTTCCTTCAGATCCCAGAAAGAATAATCGTCCTCCTGTTTTTCCTTCTTTAACATTTTTACAGAGGCAATGGCTCCCGGCTGGTTTCCCCCCGCGCCGTTAATCAGGATATCGCAGCTTCCCAGCGCTGCTTTGATCTGCTCATAAGTCTTTACCAGTTCTTCTTTATCCAGTACATTGCAGCTGTAGCCTTTTACTGTTGCTTCTTTGCTGTATTCATTTTTGGCATTTTCTGTAAGGGTCTCAGACATTTTCGCCAGTTTTTCCTTATTGCGCCCGATAATGGCAACTTTCGCCCCGTTCACAGCCAGACCATATGCCATAGCAGAACAAAGCACACCGCTTCCTCCTGTTACAATGGCTGTTTTTCCTGTAAGATCCACACTAAAAGGTACTTTCATCGCTTCTCCTCTTTCCGCGCCCTTTAGGGCACTGTTTTATATTTACTGATACATGAAACATATGTAGGTAACATGTATGATCATCCTGCATCGGCATACCGGTATACCGGCCATATATATCAATATATAATATAAAATATGCTTCCCGTCAACTGGTATTCTAAACTTTATTTTATTAAATTTTCCCCCTTTTCATCAATACAAAAATCCCGGAAGATAATCCGAATTTCTCAAGACCTTCTTCCGGGACATTTTACAATATTACACTACCTGTGTCATAGCTTACTCTTACTTAAAGTACTTCACACCAGACTCAAAGATCTTCATATCCTGTTCGCCGTAAATGTTCATGGCAACTGCCTCGCCTCTTCTCTCAGAGTGAGCCATCTTACCAAGGATACGGCCATCCGGGCTTGTGATACCTTCGATTGCCATGTAGGAACCGTTTGGATTCCAGTATTCGTCCATGGTCACATTGCCCTTATCGTCTACATACTGGGTCGCTACCTGGCCATTTGCGATCAGGCGGTGGAGCCATGCTTCGTCTGCTACGAAACGTCCTTCACCGTGGGAAGCCGGATTGCAGTATACACCACCCAGTTTTGCTTCTGCCAGCCATGGGGACTTATTTGTCATAACCTTGGTGTAAACCATCTTGGAAATATGGCGTCCAATGGTGTTCATAGCCAGTGTAGGAGAATTTGGCTTCTGCTCTGTGATCTTTCCTTCCGGAACAAGGCCTAACTTGATCAGGGCCTGGAAACCGTTGCAGATACCAAGCATAAGTCCGTCACGTTCATTTAACAGCTTTTCTACCTCTTCCTTGATCACTGCATTGCGGAATACAGTTGCAAAGAATTTAGCGGAACCGTCTGGCTCATCACCAGCGGAGAAGCCGCCTGGGAACATGATGATCTGTGCCTTTGCGATCTCTTTCTTGTATTCTTCTACAGACTCACGGATATCCTGTGCACTTAAGTTCTTAAATACCTTTGTTACTACCTTTGCGCCTGCACGTTCAAAGGCTTTTGTGCTGTCGTACTCGCAGTTAGTACCAGGGAATACAGGGATAAATACTTCCGGCTGTGCCAGCTTGTGGTCGCAGATGTAAATAGTATCTGTATCGTAAAGCTTTTCTTCTATCTTTGCAGCTTCGCCTGTCTTTTCTTTGCCTGTAACAGTTGGGAATACGTCCTCTAAGGTCTTCATCCAGCTTGCTAAAGCTTCATCCATGGTAATGGTGGTATTTCCATATTCAAATACACCCTTGTCTGTTACTTCGCCAAGTAAAGTATATGGGATGGAAAGTTCTCCCACTTTTCCTTCTGCTACTTCGCATACGATATTGCCCCAGCCTGCGCCAAAGAAATCTCTTGGATCTACATTGTGCTCGATCTTAACGCCCATCTTGTTGCCGAATGCCATCTTGCTTACAGCTTCCGCAGCGCCTCTGCCTTCTACTGCATATGCAGAAAGGATCTTTCCAGCCTTGATATCTTCAAACAGCTTTCCGTAGCCGTCCATGATCTGGGCGTAATCCGGCAGATCATAGTTATCACGGTTGATCTTAAATTCTACGATCTTGCTTCCTGCTTTCTTAAATTCAGGAGTAATGATGTTCTTGCAGCTGTTTACATCTACTGCAAAGGAAACAAGTGTCGGAGGTACATTGATCTCACCGTGTTCATCATCAAAGGTACCGGACATACTGTCCTTACCGCCGATGGAAGGAAGTCCAAAGCCCATCTGCGCATTGTAAGCACCAAGGAGTGCTGCAAATGGCTGGCTCCATCTGGTTGGGTCGCTGCTCATTCTGCGGAAGTATTCCTGGAAAGTAAAGCGGATCTTTTTATAATCACCGCCTGCAGCCACGATCTTTGCTACAGAAGAGACAACTGCATAAACAGCGCCATGGTATGGGCTCCAGCTGGAAAGATATGGATCAAAGCCGTAGCTCATCATGGTAACGGTATCTGTATGTCCTTCTAATACAGGAAGCTTTGCTACCATGGACTGTGTTTCTGTCAGCTGATATTTGCCGCCAAATGGCATAAATACAGAACCTGCGCCAATAGAACCGTCAAAACGCTCTACCAGTCCCTTCTGTGAGCACACATTTAAGTCGGACAGCATGTTCAGCCATTTATCTTTTACATTTCCTACTTCTTTCTTATCAAAAAGATTTCCCTCATGTGCAGGAACCTCTAAGGTAACATCTGCTTCCTGATGAGCGCCGTTTGTATCAAGGAAAGCACGGCTGATATCTACAATGGTCTTTCCTCTCCAGTTCATCACCAGTCTTGGATCTTCAGTTACAACTGCAACGGTAACTGCTTCCAGGTTTTCTTCTGCTGCATAGCCTAAGAATTTCTCTACGTCAGCAGGATCAACTACAACTGCCATACGCTCCTGGGACTCGGAAATAGCGATCTCAGTACCGTCAAGACCTGCATATTTCTTCGGAACCTTGTCCAGGTCGATCTGAAGACCTGCTGCCAGCTCACCGATTGCAACAGATACACCGCCTGCACCAAAGTCATTACATTTTTTAATAATGGAGCTTACTTCCGGACGACGGAACATTCTCTGGATCTTACGCTCGGTAGGTGCATTTCCTTTCTGTACCTCTGCACCGCATACCTCAATAGAAGCAGTGGTGTGTACCTTGGAAGAACCGGTAGCACCTCCAATACCGTCACGGCCGGTACGACCGCCTAAAAGGATAATGATATCTCCTGGATCAGAGGTTAAACGCTTTACATATTTTCTTGGAGCAGCGCCCATAACAGCACCGATCTCCATTCTCTTAGCTACATAACCTGGATGATATAATTCTTTTACATAACCGGTTGCCAGACCGATCTGGTTTCCATAAGAAGAATATCCGGCAGCTGCGCTGGTAACGATCTTTCTCTGAGGAAGTTTGCCCTTTAAAGTCTCATTTAATGGCTTTGTAGGATCTGCTGCACCGGTAACACGCATTGCCTGATATACATAAGTACGGCCGGATAACGGATCACGGATGGCACCGCCTAAGCAAGTAGCCGCGCCGCCGAAAGGCTCGATCTCTGTTGGGTGGTTGTGAGTCTCATTTTTAAAATTTACCAGCCACTCTTCTGTCTTTCCGTCGATCTCAACAGGAACTACGATGCTGCAGGCATTGATCTCGTCAGACTCTTCCTGGTCTTCTAACTTGCCTTCGCTGCGCAGCTTCTTCATTGCCATAAGAGCCAGGTCCATCAGGCATACATATTTGTCCTTGCGGTCCTTGTAGATTACTGCACGGTCAGCCAGGTATTTCTTATAAGTATCTTCAATTGGCTTCTTGTATTCGCCCTCTGTAAAGGTTACATTTTTAAGCTCTGTGGAGAAGGTGGTATGACGGCAGTGGTCAGACCAGTAGGTATCTAACACGCGGATCTCAGTTACAGTTGGATCTCTGTGTTCTTCTCCTGCATAATATTTCTGTATATATAAGAAGTCTTTGAATGTCATTGCAAGATTTAAGGTATCATATAATGCCTTTAATTCTTCTTCAGAAGCCTTTGCAAAGCCTTCAAAGCTCTTAATATCTTCCGGAACCTCAAACTCAGTTACCAGAGTCTTTGGCTTGTCCTCTTCTGCCTGACGGCTGTCAACCGGGTTGATGCAGAAATGGCGGATGGCATCTTCCTGTGCCAGAGTCAGCGGTGCTGTGATCACATAGGTAGTTGCTGTACGGATCACCGGTTCCTCATCTTCTTTTAACAGCTTGACACACTGCATGGCAGAGTCGGCTCTCTGATCAAACTGTCCCGGCAGGTACTCGACGGAAAATACCAGATCTCCCGGGTTCTTTGGAAATTCTTCCTCATAAACCTCATCTACAGGCGGCTCTGAGAAAATGGTTCCCAGTGCTTTCTTATAGGTATCTTCTGAAAGATTTTCAATATCATAACGGATCAGTACCCGTACACTCTTCACTCCGGTAATGCCAAGGTAGCTTACTAACTCTTCTCTTAACTCTCCTGCTTTTACCGCATAATCAGGCTTTTTCTCTACAAAAATTCGTCTTACGCTCATTACAGACCTCCTGTTTTTCATAGCTTTTAGCTTCTTCTGTGCCGGACCATTATATAAATGGCCTCGTTTGCCTGTTTTACTTTAACTTTTGTCTCTATCATAGCACAGATTATATAAATTAGTAAAATTAATATATTTAATTATTCTTATATTTGTTACTTATAAGTGTTCTGTGAATGTTTTACAATTTCTTTCCTTATATTTATAAAAACCTTTCAAACTACAACTTTTAAAAGTTCTGGTATGGCATGTAAAATTATGCTATACTAAAGTAAATGCGCAAATGTACGTGTTTAAATAAGAGAAATCATAGCAGGAGATACAAGAACATGAAAATCGGATTCGACAACGACAAATACCTTTCCATGCAGTCAGAGCATATTAAAGAGCGGATCGGACAGTTCGGTGACAAACTGTATCTGGAGTTCGGCGGCAAGCTGTTTGACGATTACCATGCATCCAGAGTCCTTCCGGGATTTGCACCAGACAGCAAGCTACGTATGCTGCTTCAGTTAGCTGACCAGGCAGAAGTAGTCATCGTTATCAGCGCTGCTGATATTGAAAAAAGCAAGGTACGCCACGACCTGGGTATCACTTATGACGTAGATGTGCTCCGTCTGATCCAGGAATTCCAGGGAAAAGGCCTTTATGTAGGAAGCGTATGCATCACACGCTATTCCGGACAGGAAGGGGCAGATGCATTTAAGAAGCGTCTGGAGAAGCTTGGAATCAAAGTATACGTGCTTTATCTGATCCCGGGTTATCCGAATAATACTTCCTTTATTGTAAGTGATGAGGGATATGGCAAGAACGATTATATCGAAACAACAAGACCACTGGTTGTCATCACTGCTCCAGGACCCGGAAGCGGAAAAATGGCCACCTGCCTTTCTCAGCTTTACCATGAATACAAGCGCGGTGTCAAGGCAGGATATGCCAAATTTGAAACTTTCCCAATCTGGAATATCCCGCTGAAGCATCCGGTAAATCTGGCATATGAAGCAGCTACTGCTGACTTAAATGATGTGAACATGATCGACCCGTTCCATCTGGAAGCATATGGTGAGACTACTATTAACTACAACCGTGACGTTGAAGTTTTCCCTGTTCTTCAGGCTATGTTTGAAAAGATCATGGGCGAGTGCCCTTACAAATCTCCCACAGATATGGGCGTTAATATGGCCGGTAACTGCATCGTTGATGATGAAGTCTGCAAGGAAGCTGCACGTCAGGAGATCATCCGCAGATATTATAAGAGCATGGAAGCTCTGGTTCGCGGAACAGGCCGCGAAGAAGAAGTTTATAAGATTGAGCTTCTGCTGAAACAGGCTCATGTGACCATCGAAGAACGCAAGGTGGTTCCTGCAGCACTGAAACGTGAAGAAGAAACAGGTGCACCTGCTGCTGCCATGGAACTTCCTGACGGACGTATTGTTACAGGTAAGACCTCTGAACTTCTTGGTGCATCTTCAGCACTGCTTCTGAATGCACTGAAAGAACTGGCAGGAATCGATCATGACAAACATGTTATCTCTCCGGAAGCATTAAAACCGATCCAGGCGCTCAAGACAGAATACCTTGGAAGCAAAAATCCAAGACTTCACTCTGATGAAACTCTGATCGCGCTTTCCATCAGTGCCGCAGATAATGAAGATGCGAAGCTAGCCCTGCAGCAGATTCCGAAATTAAAAGGCTGCCAGGTTCATACTTCCGTACTTCTGTCTCAGGTGGATATCCTGGAGTTCCGTAAGCTGGGTGTTGAACTTACCTGTGAGCCGAAATCTGAGCATTCTAAGAAACTGCAGAAATAATTTCTGAAATGGTTTTCAAATAGCAGCAGAAAACTCTGAAAATCCACAATATCTATATAATGATACAAGAAAGAATCCTGCCTGAACATATGACAGTTTCATATGAACAGGCAGGAATTTTTTATTTCTCTATAATCTCAATCGCTCTGTCCGGATAATTGGTAATGACTGCTTCTGCACCTGCGTCTTTTACCAGCTGGATGTGTTCTGGTTTGTTGGCAGTCCATACGTGCATTTTCAGTCCGGCACGTTTGACTTCTTCTATGAACTGTGGGTATTTCAGGTGATAAACTGCAGGATGTACGGCGTTGATTCCGAGATTTTTGGCGTACATGGCTGGATTTACCCATCCGTCACTGAAAAGGATTCCGGTCTGTACATGGTCATTCAGCTGTTTTAACTGTAACAGGCTGTAATGGTTAAAGGAGGAATAGATCAGCTGGTCTTCCATGTTCATTTCTTTTACCAGTTTCAGGATTTTCCCTTCCATTCCCGGATAGAAGCAGATGCTGTTCTTTAGTTCGATGTTTACCATCATATCTGTGGTGCGCATGAGCTCCAGTACTTCTGCCAGAGTTGGAATGTGATAAATTCCCGATGGTTCTGCGGGTGTACTGACTTTTAATTCTTTCAATTGAGCCAGTGTCATATCTTTGATCAGTCCGGTTCCGTCTGTGACACGGTCTACGTTTTCGTCGTGCATAACGATGAGTTCGCCGTCTGCGGAAGTATGTACATCCAGTTCGATTCCATCTGCGCCCTGTCTGATGGCAAGTTCAAATGCTTCCAGAGTGTTCTCCGGTCTGTATCCGCTGGCACCCCTGTGTGCCCATACTTTTGTTGTTCTCTTTGTTGTTTCTGTCATTTCTATATGCCTCTCTTATATAAAATTCATTTACAATACTCCCCCAATAATATATTTCACCTTTTCCATCTCCGCTTTTTTGCAAAATACCCGGACAGCCAGGCTGTCATATTGTGGAAATTACCGTAAATCTTCATAAACAGGGAACCGCATACGCAGCCCCCTGTCCTCATTTAAGTATAAATATTTTTCCTGTGAATGATTATAACACTTCTCAATGTACTGTTATCAATATTTTTATTCATTCAGCAGGTTATAATCTTCGATGGATTTGTTCATATCAGAAGCCATTTTGCTCACCGCATCCTCTGCAGATTCTTTTCCGTTGAGCATATTCTCAATCTCTGTTTCTACAATCGCACGTGCTTCCGGGAATACACTGAGAAGTGCACCTGCATATTCCGGTGCAGAATCATGAAGCTGGTCAATGGCTGTCTGGAACTGTGGGTATTTTGCAATGTTGTCTTTGAATACCTGCTCGTCATGTGCTGCTGTTGTTACAGGGAAGTATCCTGTCTGTGCATTCCAGTATGCCTGTGATTCCGCAGATACCAGATATTTTACAAATTCCCATGTAGCTGCTTTCTTTGCATCATCCTGGTTGTCAAGCATCCAGAGAGAAGCACCACCGATGGATACACCACCTTTATCATCATCTGTAATGGATGGGAAGTATGCGGTACCTACTTCAAAGGAACCGTTTACATCCTGCAGAATCTGTTTCAGGGACGCTGTGGAACCTAATGTCATAGCTGCTTTTCCGGAAGAGAAATCTGCAAGTCCAGAATCTCCGCCTCTTCCTACGTTTGGTGCATAGCCTGCGTCATAAAGTTTCTTCCACTCATTAAGAATATTCATCATCGAATGCAACCTTTGTAGCTGCTGCCTCACGTCCGTTTCCGTTATCTACATATGGCAGACCCTGTTTGCACATAAACTCTTCGAAAAACCATCCATAGATTCCCATGGATAATGCTTCTCCCGCACCGCCTTTGTTTACGAGGTCATCTGCAACCTCTGCGATTCCCTCAAGGCTTGTAGGTACCTCTGTCACACCTGCTTTGTCAAACATATCCTTGTTGTAATAAAGAATCGGTGTAGAGGAGTTAAATGGCATGGAATATAATTTATCATCTACTGTATAATAAGCTGTGATATTTGGTTCCAGATCAGATACATCATATCCTTCGCTGTCAATCATGTCCTGCATTGGGATCACCCATCCGGAATCGATCATGAAACGGGTTCCGATATCATAAATCTGCACCAGATCAGCTCCCATATTTCCAAGCTGGGCACTTTTTAACTTATTGATCTCATCGTCATATTCTCCCTGATACTGAGAATCCACTTTAATTCCATATTCATTTTCTTCATTAAATTTATTTACCAGATAGTCCAGTGCTTCCCCGTTGACACCGCCCATTGCGTGCCAGAATGAAATCGTTGTTCCCTCCGGAATGTCTGCCTTTTTCTCTGCTGCCATGCAGGTAGTTGGAAGAATTGCGCTGAATACTGTTGCTGCTGTTAATAATACTGCGAGTTTACGCTTCATAACTTACCTCTTTCTTTTCATGTTGTTTGTTTTTGTTTTCTCTATTTCTCAGCCTTTTACGGCACCTGAGAACATACCTCTGATCAGCTGCTTCTGTCCTGCAATGAATATGGAAATGGACGGAAGGATAATCAGTACTACGCCTGCGATCATCAATGTAATAGACTGGGAGTCTACGCTGTCCAGCATACCGATACCGATCTGTACAGTACGCATCTTGTCTGATCCTGTCACAAGTAATGGCCACATGTACATATTCCATGCATTAATAAATGTGTACACTGCCATAGCTCCCATTGCTGATTTTGTCAGCGGCATCAGAATCTGCCAGATAAATCGCAGATTGGAGCAGCCGTCAATCTTCGCTGATTCATACAGCGAAATCGGAAATGTAAGATAAAACTGTCTGAACAGAAAGATTCCCATTGCAGATGTGAGATAGGGCACGATCAGTACCTGATAGGAATCCAGCCAGTTCCATCCGCTGACTGTCAGGTAATTGGAAATAATCGTTGCCTCTCCCGGAATCATCATAGTTGCCATCACCAGCATAAACAGCACATTTTTTCCTTTGAAGTCCAGGAAGGAAAAGGAAAATGCTGCCAGTGAACAGGAAATGATCTGTCCGAAAGTGATGAGACCTGCTACCAGGAAAGAGTTTACTACAAAACGAACCAGTGGAACCTTCTGCAGTGCCTGTCGGAAATTCTCCAATGTCGGATGTTTGGGCAGGATATTCATATCCAGAGTAAAAAGTTCACCGGATGGCATAAATGCAATACTTACTGCATATAAAAGAGGCAGAAGAACAATTAATGCCACGACAATATTTAAGACAATGTGTCCGGCAGTTCTGGCCGCTCTTTTATATTTCTGCTGCGCCAGCATTTTTGCTTTTACTTCCTGAAACCTCTGGCGTTCCAGATCCATCTGTTTTTCTTTTTCAGCAGTGATGCTGCCTAACTGTGACATTAATATTTCACTCCTTTTTTCTCAATTTTAAACATTACCAGAGTAAGTACCAGCACGATCAGGAAAAGTACCACTGACTGGGCTGCTGCACTTCCGAAACGATAGTTAAAGAAGGCATCTCTGTAAATGGAATACACGATCAGGTTTGTGGATTCTCCGGGACCACCCTGTGTCAGAATCTTGACCTGTCCGAATGACTGGAATGCCTGAATGATGTTTACCACTAATGTGTAGAACATCATTGGTGCCAGTCCCGGAAGTGTCAGGCGGTAGAATTTCTGGAATGAACTTGCGCCGTCTACGGAAGCTCGTTCATAAATAGTTTCATCAATGTTACTTAATCCTGCTGAAAAATACAGGAAGTTGATTCCACTGTTAAGCCATGCAGTAAGAACTGCTACGCAGATCAGTGCGTATTTCGGATCACTGACCCAGTTGATATCCAGATGAAAAATCTTATTGATGATTCCTACGGATGGATGAAGCATGATCTTGAAGATCATTGCTGCTGAACTGGATGCGATTGCCATTGGCAGTGCATATGCAGTACTGAAAAAACGGATTCCCGGAAATGTTTTGTTGCAGAGGACTGCTGTTGTAAGTCCCAGGATCATACTGACTGCAACTACGATCACAACAAAGATCAGGGTAACTGCCAGACTGTTCCAGAATGAGGATGACTGTAATAATTCTTTGTAGTTGCCAAGTCCTACGAATAGTTTTGCCTGTCCCATCTTATTCGTTTTAAAAAGACTTAAGTATAAAGTCTTAAAAAACGGGTAGAATAAGAAGATTCCAAAGATCAAAAAGCTTGGAAACAGGTATGCGTAGGCACCTGTGTTTTTTAACTTCTTCATGTATTGAACACCTTTCCTGTTTTTATGAGTTTTATATTGAACTTTTGAACAATATCATTGCTTATGAAAACATCCCTTTTCTCAGAGTGATATTCTCCTGAGTTTCCAGATCAAATGCTGAAATGTATGCCATGTCGATCCAGAGTGTTACTTTATCGCCTTTATCAAGCAGACTGTCACCGGAAACTTTTGCACAGCAGTCCTGACCATCGTGATTGAAATGAAGAATTACTTCTGCCCCAAGCAGTTCTCTGGCTGTGACTGTGACTTCCATTTTCCACTCTCCTCTGGTATCTGCTTCTGCGGGTTTTTCCAGAAAATGTTCCGGACGGATTCCGAGTTCAATGTTTCTTCCAACATAGCCCTGACGTTTCAGGATTTTCCATAAGAAATCCGGGATTGGGATGTCTCCGTCGTTCTCTGTACGGAATGTAGGGATTCCTACCTTTTCCATTGCCAGACCTTTGATAAAGTTCATAGATGGAGAACCGATGAATCCTGCAACAAAGCGATTTACTGGGTAAGCATACAGGTTCTGCGGAGTATCTGCCTGCTGTACTGCTCCCTGATTCATCACTACGATCCTGTCTCCCAGAGTCATTGCTTCTGTCTGATCATGAGTGACGTAAATAATGGTGTTCCCAAGTGCTTTGTGAATACCTGCAAGTTCTACTCTCATCTGGGTACGAAGTTTGGCATCCAGATTGGATAATGGCTCATCCATAAGAAGTACTTTCGGCTCACGGATGATAGCATTTCCGATGGCTACTCGCTGACGCTGACCACCTGAAAGATTCTTTGGTCTTTGTTTCAGCAGATTTTCCAGTCCCAGAAGTTCTGCTACATGATGAACCTTTTTATCAATCTCTTTTTTCGGTACTTTTCTTACCTGCAAAGAGAAAGCAATGTTATCGTAACTATTCATCTGTGGATAGAGAGCATAGCTCTGGAAAACCATTGCAAGGTCGCGCTCTTTTGGTTCCAGATAGTTGACCAGTTTGTCTCCGATCCATAATTCACCGTCGCTGATATCTTCCAGTCCTGCAATCATTCGAAGTGTGGTTGACTTTCCGCATCCGGACGGACCAACGAAAACTACCAGTTCTCCTTTTTCTATTTCAAGATTAAAATTCTTTACTGCCTGAAAGCCGTTTTCATAGCTTTTGCAGATGTCTCTTAATATGATTTCCGACATTTGATTTCCTTTCCTCTCCTGCTTTTACGATTAATATTTTTCACTGATATTTTTTTTGTCGGGCTGCTTTGGCAATACCTTTTCAGTTATCTTTATGAAAAATATCCGGCAAGCTTCCCCAGTGACTGGCACCGGAAACCATTTTTCCATTCTTCTACACTGGCTTCGCCTGTAAGCACCAGACAACTGTCAATGCCTGCCCGTTTCCCGCATTCCATATCTGTATAGATTCTGTCACCGATAAGCAGGGTCTGTTTCGGAGTGCATCCTGTTTCTTCCAGACAGGCATATACCATTCCGGGTGCAGGTTTGCCGATATATTCCGGTTCTCTGCCAACAGATGCCGTAATCATCCGGCAGATGGAACCGCAGTCCGGTATCATTCCGAAATCAATAGGGCAACGCAGATCCGGATTTGTTGCAAACCAGGGAACTTTTGTCTCTGTGAGCTGTTTACAGACCTGAACCAGTTTCTCATAGGTAAGCTCTGTATCATAAGCGCAAAGTACGCAGTCTACATCATCCCCTGCCTGATCTGTGATGTTCAGGCCTGCTTTTCGCAGTTCGCTGCAGTAGGTTTCGGTAGCTGCTACCAGGATTTTCTCGTTTCCGTAATATTTCTTCATGAAATCTCTGGCGTAAGTTCCTGCAGTGATAAATTCCTCTTCCGTAGTTTCAATTCCCCAGTCATGAAACTGCTCTACATAATCACTGGCTGCTTTGGACGAGTTATTTGTCAGAAACCGGAAAATTCCACCGTTTTCTTTTACTGTCTGAAGAAAGTCTGCTGCGCCCGGAAGAAGTTCACTTCTCAGAGCAACGGTTCCGTCAATATCCAGAAGAAACAGTTTTTTTTCTTTTATCATTGATGCAAGATTGTTCTGCATATTGATATTTCTCTCCTTTTTTTAGCTATATTGATTTTTTATTGTCATTGCACTGTCCACCGACATTTTACTTTTGACCACTGGCATTATTATAAAAACTTTTTGACATCACCAACAATCTTATTTTGGGCAAATAAATGTTAAATGCACATAAAAAAATCACGACTGTTCGCCGTGATTTTTTTACATTTTGATTTTATTGCTGTTGTCTTAATTATCTGTTTCTACCTTATTCATGCATTGGAAATGAGTTTTTTCTCATTTTACTTGAATTTTACTTTACAGAGATTCCGGTCTTTCCACCTCATAGCTAGACCAGTCATCGACTGTAGTAGATACAAATGTATCTGCGCTGTCCTGATAGGAGCCTACTGTGATTGTGTAATCACTGTCACCCTCTACATAAGTTGTTCCGTCTGTACCTACGATGGAAACTGTTTTGCCGTCTGCATCTGTGATGGTTCCTGCGTTTGACAGGGATGTGATGATGCTGTCGCCGGTTACTGTCCATGTAGAATCTTTGTCAATTACTACGTTACAATATCCGTCTCCACCGTTTCCTGCGTTGGATTCGTCATTGACAAACGCACCTTCCAGTGTGCTGCCGTTGGTCATGTAGAAATCAAGGTCACTGATGGAATCCCAGATTACATTTCCTTTCATATCCTGGCTGTCTGCTGTGAAATTGCAGTCAGATCCGTTAGCACCGCTCTGGCCCCATCCACGCTGGTTGTTATTTCCTGTGCACTGCAGGAAGAATTCATTGTCATCATTGTATGTGATGTCTACGTCCTTTAATGTGATAGTACATTCTGTATTTGTTGTATAGAATAAGCCACCATTCTTGGATGTGATCGTTCCACCATCCATCTGGAATGTACTGTTACCTACTTCAGAATCACCGGACATACTCTGATAAAGAATGACTGTCCATGTGGTATCATTCTGTTCATCATCACTCATATTTCCGGTCAGATTGCTGTTATAGAGTCTCAGAGAGTTTAATCCCTCGACGCAGACTGCTTCTGAACCATTTGCTGTCAATTCAGCATTATTGACTGCAATATCCGCTGTACAGTAAACCGCAGGAGAGCCTACCCCGTTAGATGTATAAGTACCTCCGTCCACTACCATTGTTCCACCGCCTCTGTCACTGCGGATTGCCGCGGAGGATTCGCCATTTGTCTCTACATTCAGATCCCAGGCATAGAGCTTGCCGCCACCTGCTGCGTGGATTCCACCTGAAGTATCCTGCTGTGTGGTGATATCTGTATCTGCTGCATATACGGTTCCGTCACCGTATGCAAAGAGTCCTGCACCGCCTTTGCTGTCTGTGGTTACTGTACTGTCTTTAACATATGCAGTTCCGTCTGTGGCAAGAACTGCTGCACCTACACCATAGAAGCTGGAGTTATCACCGCCCTGGCTGTCGGAAGATGTTCTTGAGATTGCGTCATTGCTGAAGGTGACCTCTGAACCATTGGAAACAAGTGCTGCATTTTCGTCTGTTCCTGTAGATTCCAGAGAGGTATCGGAGACTGTTTCATCTGAGCTGTATTCATTTGCTGCATCGTAGCTGTCCACACCGGAAGCCTGACCGCCAGGACCACCCTGTCCGCCGCCCATGGACTGGACTGTGATAGTTGCTGCGTTTCCGTCATCATCTAATGTGATAGCCACTACGTCGCCCTCTTTGATGTCATCTAATGTAATCTCTTCGGTCTGGCCTGCACCATCTGGTGCCTGGCCGTTACCGTCCGGGGCTTCTCCGTCTGGTTTTTCGCTGTCAGATGCATCTGTCTTTTCTGAATCATCAGTATCTTCCGATTTTGCATCTGCATTGTCATCGGCATTATCTCCATCCGGTTTCTCCGGAGCCTCTCCACCAGGTGCTCCCTGACCACCGCCCATGGACTGTTTCGTAATCACTGTGCTGTCTGTAACTGTGATTTCCTGTTCTTCGCCTGTCAGATCTAACATGGATGGTGCTTCTCCGTCCGGAGCTCCCTGACCATCACCGTTACCATCTGGAGCTTCGCCTTCTGGTTTTTCCGGAGCTTCTCCGTTCTCTTCGCCCTGAGGCTGTTCACCAGGATGTGCCATTTCTTTTCTGGTTCCTACTGCAATGGTGATTTTTCCATCTTCTACAAATTTTACTTCTCCGAGAATTTCATTTTCGTTTGTTTCTTCTTTGCTGTCGTCTGCTTTCTCGTCAGATGCTTCTGCTGTATCTTCTGTGGTGTCATCTGCATCCTGAGTACTTTCTGTTTTGCTGTCCGCCGCAAACGCAGTTGCCGTAGAGCCCACAGACGTTGCTGTTATCATAACTCCCATGAGCATTGCCAGATGTTTATATTTCATAATAATACCTCTCTGTTCTTTATATTTTGAATTTTCTCTGTTTCTTTTGTTTTTGTTGATGGTATTACTATATCTGACAAATGTGTTTGATCTATGGTCTGTCTGCGAAAAAAATGTGTTCTCCTATAAATGATACATTTCAGATTTGCGGTGTTTTAATAATGGAAGCTGTTCTCTGATCTGGTCTTCCCGGTCCAGATCTATTTCTTCTATTAAAATACCCTCTTTCTCATCCAACTGTTTCATAACCTTTCCCCATGAATCTGTTACAATAGAATGTCCCCAGGAAATATATCCTGCCTGTGTATCTCTGGCAGGAGCACATCCAAGCATGTAGATCTGATTGTCAAGGGCTCTTGCACGAAAAGTCAGTTCCCAGTGTGCCGGACCTGTGGTCATATTAAATGCTGCCGGGACGAAAATCATCCTTGCACCGTCCAGTACCATTGTGCGGGCAAACTCCGGGAAGCGGATGTCGTAGCAGATCATGACACCCATTTTCCCAAATTCAGTATCAAACACGGTAGCATGATCTCCCGAAGTCAGAGTATCAGATTCCTTGAAGTGCTGGCCATTTTTTACATTGATATCAAAGAGATGAGCTTTTCTGTGCTTACCAATCTGTTTTCCATCTCTGTCAAAAATATAAGAAGTGTTGTAAACCTTTCCCACATCATCTGCTTCCGGCATGGAACCTGCGATCAGATAAATATGATACTTTCTGGCATAATCAGACATTGCCTGCCAGGATGGACCACCTTCTTTTTCTGCATAAACTGGAAAATTTTCGGTCTGATACGGACAGCAGAACATCTCCGGAAGAATTACAAAGTCCGGATTTTCTGCCTTTATTTTTTCTATATAAGTGCCGGCAGTACGGATATTTTGTATTTTATCTTTTACTGTAGGCATCTGAATTGCTGCTACTTTCATATGCGTCCTCTCCTTTCTTTTATCTATTATAGCCGAAAAAAATCACATCGCCAATCCTACATTAAAACATCCCCCACGCATGAACATTCCTTCCATGTGTGGGGGATATTGATTTTCCGCAGGTAAGTTGCTAAATGCACCTGCATTCAGTTGATTTAATTAATTATTCTTCATAACCATTCGGGTTATTGGACTGCCATCTCCAGGAGTCTGCACACATTTCCTTGATACCATACTTTGCAGTCCATCCAAGTTCTTCCTTTGCCTTGGTCGCATCGGAATAACAGGTTGCGATATCGCCGGCTCTTCTCGGCTTGATCACATAAGGGATCTTGACGCCGGTCGCCTCCTCAAAGTTCTTTACAATATCCAGAACGCTATAGCCGACACCCGTACCCAGATTGTAGATACAAAGTCCGGCATTCTCTTCGATCTTCTTTAATGCCTTGACATGACCGATCGCAAGATCGACTACATGGATGTAGTCTCTGACACCGGTACCATCCGGTGTATCATAGTCGTTACCGAAAACGCCAAGTTCTTTCAACTTACCAACTGCCACCTGTGTGATATATGGCATGAGGTTGTTCGGGATACCGTTTGGATTTTCACCCATGGTTCCGCTTGGATGCGCACCGATCGGATTAAAATAACGAAGTAAGATCACATTCCACTCCGGATCTGCCTTTTGCATATCGGTAAGGATCTGCTCCAACATAGACTTTGTCCATCCGTATGGGTTGGTACACTGTCCCTTTGGGCACTCCTCTGTGATCGGGATCTGTGCAGGATTGCCGTAAACTGTTGCAGATGATGAAAAGATGATGTTCTTTACGCCATGCTGTCTCATCACATCCACCAGTGTTAATGTTCCTGCGATATTGTTGTTATAATATTCCCAAGGCTTCTCAACAGATTCACCTACCGCCTTTAAGCCGGCAAAATGAATACATGAGTCGATCTGCTCCTTGTCCATGATCTCATTTAAGATGTCACGATCCAAGATGTCTCCCTTGTAGAAAGTAACCTCTTTGCCCGTGATCGCCTTAACACGATCCAATGACTTTTCACTGGCATTGGATAAGTTATCCAAAACAACCACGTCATATCCTGCCTGCAAAAGTTCTACACAAGTATGACTTCCAATGTAGCCTGCACCACCGGTAACTAAAATTGCCATCTGTCATTCCTCCTAATTAAAATATTCTTCACTCACCAAAGGGCATTATAGCATAAGTGCCTTTATAAAAAAACCTTTATTTGGTTAAAAAATTGACAAAAAAGGACTCCGAATACGTTCGGAGTCCTGCATTATCTTTAGGCAACCTTTGTCTTTGCCAATTCAACTAATTCAGCAAATGCTGCTGCGTCATTTACAGCCATCTCTGCTAACATCTTGCGGTTCATCTCAACACCTGCAAGCTTTAATCCATACATAAACTTGCTGTATGAAAGACCATTGATTCTTGCTGCTGCGTTGATACGAGCGATCCAGAGCTGACGCATCTGTCTCTTTCTCTGCTTTCTACCAGCATAAGAACTTGTAAG
>ERZ832317.729-NODE-729-length-45412-cov-65.744097_pt1 | contig 45412 bp, 40 predicted proteins | sample MGYA00519695_ERZ832317 | MGnify/ENA primary metagenome ERZ832317 (study PRJEB31850, sample SAMEA3708726) | human gut metagenome | biome: human gut; feature: human-associated habitat; material: faeces | place: China | collected 2014 ...
TATGCATAAAGGGAAATTAACAAATGTTAATCCCCCAAGAATTACAACTGAGCCCATATACCTATATTAAACAGGGTAAATTTGAACTTATAGAGAAGCCGAAACCTGAGTTGAAAGATACTCGTGACGCTATTGTACGTGTTACCCTTAGCAGTATTTGTACCAGTGATTTGCATATAAAACATGGAGGTGTTCCACGTGCGGTTCCTGGTGTCACAATAGGACATGAAATGGTGGGTGTTGTAGAACAAACGGGGGCTGATGTCACTTTGGTGAAGCCGGGTGATAGGGTTGTCGTTAATGTAGAAACTTTTTGCGGTAAATGTTTTTTCTGTCAACATGGTTATGTGAACAATTGTATTGATCCGAATGGAGGTTGGGCATTAGGGTGTCGCATTGATGGTGGTCAGACAGAATACGTACGTGTACCTTATGCTGATCAGGGGCTGAGTCTTATACCTGAGACGGTAACTGACGAGCAAGCTTTATTTGTGGGAGATATCCTTGCTACCGGATTTTGGGCAGCTCGTATTTCAGAGATTACCGAAGAGGATACGGTTCTTATTATTGGTGCGGGACCTACGGGAATTTGTACATTGCTTTCTGTGATGTTAAAGAATCCGCAATGTATTATAGTCTGTGAGAAAGCAGAAGAAAGGATTCATTTTGTCCGTGAGCATTATCCACAGGTAGAGGTTGTTACTCCCGAAAAATGTAAGGATTTTGTGCTCCAAAAGAGTGCTCATGGCGGTGCTGATGTAGTGTTGGAAGTCGCTGGGGGAGAAGAAACTTTCCGACTGGCATGGGAGTGTGCTCGTCCTAATGCTATTGTTACTATTGTGGCTCTCTATGACCGTCCTCAAATTTTACCTTTGCCGGATATGTATGGCAAGAATCTGATTTTTAAGACCGGAGGTGTAGATGGTTGTGATTGTGTTACGATTCTGCATTTAATAGAAGAGGGAAAAATAGATACTACTCCCCTTATTACACATCGTTTCCCGTTAGATCGGATAGAAGAGGCGTATCGTCTTTTTGAAAATAAGGAAGATGGAGTAATAAAAGTTGCTGTAACGGAAAAAGCTGCTGTAACGGAGAGCGTAAACCAAAAATAAAAATATAGTGAATTTAAAAATATAGAAATATATGCCTGTTATCGAAATATCTTCTTTGGAACATCCCGGTGTAGAGATTTTTTGCACACTTACAGAAGCTCAGCTGCGTCGACAAACGGAATCTGGTAAAGGTTTGTTTATAGCTGAAAGCCCCAATGTTATCAGTAGAGCTCTGGATGCCGGGTATGAACCTATTGCACTTTTGTGTGAGCGAAAACATATTACAGGTGATGCAGCCAAGGTTATCGAGCGTTGTGGTGATGTGCCCGTCTATACGGGTGATCGGGAACTATTGGCGACATTGACGGGATATGTTTTGACACGTGGTGTGTTATGTGCTATGTATCGGCCTGTATTCCGGAGTGTGGAAGAGGTTTGCCGGAATGCCCGACGCATTGTTGTTATTGACGGTGTAGTAGATAGTACCAATGTAGGAGCTATTTTCCGTTCAGCGGCAGCTCTTGGGATCGATGCTGTATTGTTGACTCGCAATTCTTGTGATCCATTGAATCGTCGCGCGGTAAGAGTGTCTATGGGGTCTGTCTTTTTGATACCTTGGGCATGGATGGATGGTACGATTCGTGATTTGAGATGGTTGGGATTCAGGACTGCTGCCATGGCACTGACGGAAAATTCTATTTCTATAGATCACCCTTCTCTGGCAGCCGAACCTAGGCTGGCTATTGTGATGGGTACTGAAGGAGAGGGGCTTTCTCAAGAAACAATTGTCGAAGCAGATTATGTGGTCCGCATCCCTATGGCGCATGGAGTGGATTCACTTAATGTGGCGGCAGCTGCTGCCGTAGCTTTTTGGCAACTTCGAGCTCCCGAAACAACCGAAAACTGATTAGTAATACAAATTATCAGATATCCATGTTGTTAAATTGCCATATATAGAAAATTATTACTATATTGCAATTTAAATATTACATTGAATAACATATAAAAAAGGAATATACTATGTTTGATGTAAATAAAGCTATATATGCATGTGATGATGTGATTTGTAGAAATATTGAATCTTTTACTACTGAGCAAAGAGGTTTATTGTCACAAAACATATTATCTCAATTACGTAATTTTGTAGAGAATATTTTTGTGAAAGTCTACATTTCTTTGGGTGGAGAACCTCAAAGGAAGGACTATGATACCATTCGGGTTGCTTGTAGTTATGTAAAAGCGCTGCAGGGAGAATATCGTTTTTTAAGTCAATTTCATAAGCTGTTGCAAATCTCAGTTTCTCATTATACGTTAGATCCTGATAGCTCCGAAAGATTGATGTTGAAGTATTATGAATATCTGTTGCGTATCCGAATTCTAATGAAAGAGAAATTCGGTATGAAGCTTTTGGCGAATTTGAGTCAGTTTCCTTTGAATACAGATAAAACATTTACTTTATATTATAAAGCTATTGCACAAGCTATAGAGCATAGGGCGGCATTATCCACTAATGTTCATCATGGTAGGTTTTATATAGAAAAGATACGAACAATTATAGTGGAAAATAAAATTTATTATGAGGTAACATTTATTCCTGCTCATGATAAATCAAGTAAATTTGATAGAATAATTGCCTTTACTCATTTGGAGTTGTCAGATTATTATGCCGTAGAGCTTCATTGGATTGAAACTTCTATCAAAGTACTGACAAGGAATATGCCTATTATCATAATTGTTGATTGGCAAGTGTCTATTAGATATTGTGAGATAAAGAATTTTTCAAAGATATTCGGTTATGATATCAATTGTCAGGAAATAAAAGAATATGTTAATCTCATGAACTATCTGACGGTTACACGTATGAATATAGTGGAGTTGTTAGACTTGTCTGATACGTATTATGAACATTTTGAAGGTATTTTGCAAAGAGAAGCTCGACGTTTGTGGATAAGTGAGCTTTTAAGACGATGCAGAAATATTATTCAGAATCAATCTCAGGGAGTTAATGTGATTAGATACTTGCTTTACAGGTTGAATAATAAAATTATAAAGAATCAGTTGTATAAAATTCCTTGTTCATTATTGTCTAATCTATATTTAAAGGTTCAATGTGTTCCATTTAACAATATCCCATTTAATTTTTCTTTGGTAAATCATAATCCGCCCATTGCAGATTTATTGGATTGCATAGATTCTTCAGAACGGACTCACGAATTATTTGCAAGACTGATTAAAAACAATACGGAGCAAAGAGGGATTCTTTATACTTCGAAGGCTGATATAGTAGGTTTTAAAAATCCGGAAGAATTGGCGGAAAAGTACAATAATGTGTTATATCACAGGCATCAGTACGCGCGAATAGAGATATTTAAGAATCATTTTTATATCAAAGAATATGACGAAAATGTTTATGAAATTATTTATAAATTGAAAAAATACGCTGAGTCTGGTATTAAGAACTATACACATTCAGTAGATCTGTGGATGAAAAATTCAGGGTTGATTATCGATTGTGATGAGAAAAAAAATGCTTTGAGGAATTTATTTAAAAACTCAAAAGTTGCTTTTATATATGGGGCGGCAGGTACAGGTAAGTCTACGATGATAAACTATATATCTTCCTTATTTAAAGATAAACAAAAAATATTCTTGGCCAATACCAATCCGGCTGTTGAGAACCTGCGTCGGAAGGTTACTGCTGAACATGCTGAATTTGTGACAATTACAAAATTTCTTTCAAAGGATGTTTCAAATGATTGCGATATTTTATGTTTGGATGAATGTAGTACAATAAGTAATCGGGACATGGTTCGCGTATTACAACGAGCTCAATGTAAGTTATTAGTATTGGTAGGGGATATATATCAGATTGAATCTATTTTATTCGGAAATTGGTTTAATATTGCATATAAAGTGATGCCCAAGGATTCTGTGGCAGAGTTAACCCGTCCACATCGTACTACTGTTCAAGGATTGATAGAAGTATGGAATAAGGTGCGCGAGATTACCGAAGACAGGCTGGAGTTTATCACAAGGAATGGTCTGTCATCTACATTGGATGAATCTATCTTTTCAAGAACGGAAGAAGATGAAATTGTGCTTTGTCTGAATTATGATGGTATTTATGGTATAAATAATATCAATAAATTTCTACAGAGCAATAATGTTAATCCTTCCATCAACTGGGGAGTACTGTCCTATAAAGTGGGAGATCCTGTATTGTTCAATGAATCAAATCGGTTTGCTCCTTTAGTTTACAATAATTTGAAGGGTAAGATTTTGCAGATTGAAGAGGAAGAAGACTGTATTTATTTTACTATAGAGGTTTATACTGTTCTGAATGAATTGGATGTAATTGGTTTTGATTTGGAGCTGAAAGAATCCGTAACTGATGAGACATCAGTAATTCGATTTAAAGTCGGTCGGGGTGGAGATGGGAATGACGATAATGATAATGTGGAAAATGTGGTGCCCTTTCAGGTGGCATACGCCATTTCTATTCATAAGGCTCAAGGTTTGGAGTATGAGTCTGTGAAAGTGGTGATTACAAGTGAAATAGAGGAAATGGTCAGCCATAATATATTCTATACAGCCATAACACGGGCGAAGAGCAAATTGAAGATTTATTGGAGTCCGGAAACGGAAAAACGCATATTGGAGAATATGAAGGTACAGTTTAATGATAAGGATTATCAACTGTTTAAAGCCAAATATAAAGAAGCTTTGCTGAAATCTTAACTTATGTCATCAGCATGGAATGTTATATGTTTTTGAATACCAGCTTTCTTTATCCATGCTTTAAGAGGATATCCAGTCATGCAACGTCGCAGTTCTTTGAACACTTTACCTGTACCCGGTTCTCCACAAAGTGCGTATGCTTCATAACTGATAGGTAGTAAGGCTTCTGTCTGTGTCTTTTGCGTACGAAGACGAATACAATGTCCCAGATCGGGGGCTGTGCATAAGTTTTCCCACTTAAGATTCAATATATCACTGATGCGTAATCCGGTAAGACATGAGAAAAGGGATGCATTTCTTAATACAGGTATATCGCATGGAGTTGAAGCCAGAGTCTTTAATTCATCTTGTGTTAAAAACTCTTTATGAATATCCCTACTTTCTATCTTTTCAAGAAAATCATTGGGATTTTCACGTAAATATTTATCTCTATATGCAAGTTTTAAAACTCCTCTGAATAATGAGAAATAACTGGTAGCTGAATTACGGGAAACCATTTTATCTGTATGCTTTAGTTGCCTTGCATGGAGAAGATAATCTCGGAAGCGGTTACATAGGTCAACAGTGATTTCTCCAAACATACATTTGCCATTGACAAATTTCTCAAAGTGCAGATAAACGATATGCCATTTATGATCTTTCTTACGGCATACTTCTTTGAAATATGCCATAAAATCGGCTCTCATTTTGTGTCTGTCCATAAATCCAAATTCTTCATTGATTACAGCCTCTTGTCGGCGGCATCTGATAAGTTCGGCTTTAGCTAGGATTTCATTATTGTAATCTAGTTCAATTGCATTCTTTGGGGTTGCATAAATGTAAAATCCTAAATATTCACGTCTGCTCAGTTTCATTGTTTAAGGATTACGTACAGCAGGGTAGTAGTCCAAGTAAAGAGAGATTCGTCCGTTTCTTATAGGGCGTTGTCTTAATGTTACAGTAGTACATGTTTGTTGTCTCATAATATATAATGTATTAAAATTTATATTCAGGTTTAATTCTTATTGTAGTGATAGCAAAATAAACAAGTGTATTTCTGGTGATGTGGTTATCTTAAAGTTAACCACAGGATAACCAGTAAATAGTATTAAATCGAAGGTGGAGCAAGCAGATCATCAAGCTCTTTGCGCGATATCTTGATATATTTTCCTTCCTGCACTTTACTGATATGATGCCATTTTACATAGTGATACAATTGGTCACGTGTGAGATTGTATTTTTCCATAGCTTCGGCTGTCGTATAATATTCAGGTTCAGCCTTAGCAAGATCTTTGGCAATATCTACATGCTTTTTGGAATAGAATACCTGTCGCTTGATTTTTTTCTTTGGAATAGCAAATCGGGAAACAAAAGAATATATAGCACTTGTTGTCATGCCAAACTTTTTCCGATGCAACATATTCACATCACTGATAATCAGTGACCATTCATCTTAATCGGTACAACCTCACTTCTGACAAGTTCACAGAAAATGGGGACAAATGCAAGTGGCTATCTTTCACCGCCTTTGCACATACGTATTGTACCGCCTCTCTCCAGCCCATTTGCAAAATGTCCGCCATCAGTTTCAAGCCACTGACCAATAGGACATTTCCGCATGGATGTTACAGAACGCTTGTGTAGACAAAGGTAGCGTTTTTCTTCGGATTTCGGTGATTTGCAGGGGAGTTTTTGTTGATTCGTTTCGAAAAATGTGTGCTTATCGGTGACATTCGTTCCGAAAAGTGTGTCAGTTCTTGTGTATTCGCTTGGAAAAATGTATTTTTGCATTGTGCTAATCGTGAAAAGCTATGCTTAAAAGGAAGATAGAAACATATTTGACCGAATGGAAAGAGGCAAAGGACAGGAAGCCTCTTGTGATAAAGGGTATCCGTCAATGCGGAAAGACATACATTGTTCAGAAGTTTGCAAAAGAGCATTATGAGAATGTTGTCTATATGAACTTCATCCTTGAGCCGGATAAGAAGTCGGCATTCACGGGCAATATAGATGTAGACACCATCATACTCAACTTATCGGCTTTGATTCCCGGCAGTCGTTTCGTCAATGGAAAGACTTGCATTATCCTTGATGAGATACAGGAATGTAAGGAAGCGAGGACAGCCTTGAAGTCCTTTCATATAGATGGACGTTTCGATGTTATTGCCACAGGCTCACTTTTAGGCGTGAAAGGTTACGGCAAAAGCAAGAGGAAAAACGAGGAAGAGGGGCAAGATTCCGTCCCTGTGGGATATGAAACGGTCATAGACATGTACCCCTTGGACTTTGAGGAATTTCTTTGGGCAAACGGCATCAATGATGCGGTGATTGGCTCCGTCAGAACTTGCTTCGAGAACGAAACCGCTGTTCCCGATGGTATTCATAAGGCGATGATGGAGTTGCTGTATAGATACGTCATTGTTGGCGGTCTGCCTGAGGTGGTGAATTGCTTTCTTGAAACAAAAAACATCGAACTTATATATAAGATACAACGCAATCTCATTGCCGAATACGAAGAGGATATGGTGAAGTATGCCGATGATTCCGACAAACCTCATATCCGCGAATGTTTTGAGTCCATCCCAACACAATTAGCAAAGGAGAACAAGAAATTCCAGTATTCCGTAGTCAAGAAAGGTGGCCGGGCTTCGCAATACATGGGAAGCATCCAATGGTTGGAGGATGCCGGAATAGTTCAACGATGCTATAACACATCCATAACGGAACTGCCCTTAGACGGCAATGCCATCAAAGATTGTTTCAAAGTATATACTACGGACATAGGCATCCTGATGGCAATGCTTAATTATGGCACGCAGATAGACATTCTTAAAGGCAATCTTTTGGGCTACAAGGGAGCCATCTTCGAGAATCTCATGGCAGACTTCCTTTGCAAGTCCGGGCAGAAGTTGTACTATTTCCACAAGGAAAGCGGTCTCGAATTGGACTTCTTGGTGAGATTCAAAGGCGAATGTGTTGTACTTGAAGTGAAAGCAAAAGCAGGCAAAGCAAAAAGTATGGCCACTGTTCTTAAAAACAAGGATGTGTATCACGTGAACAACGCCATCAAGTTGGGACAATACAATGTCGGGCGTGAAGGAAACATACTCACCATCCCGCTCTATATGGGATTCCTTATACAGGACAAACTTACGGATGTGATTATTCCGGAGGTTGATTTGGGTGCATTGGTTGATTGATGATATGAGAAAACATTGAATTTTAAATCTATGGATGTTCTGGCGCATTTTAATAGTATAGAGGAACTGACCAAAACACTTTCACGTGAGCAAGGATTGCTGAGTGAAATGTTTGAGAAACGAAAACTGATGAAGTTTCCGCTTAGGCTTGCTATTGAACTTGTAGGTGGAAATGAAACTCGGTTGAGAAAATTGGTAGATTATGGCGTATTGGTGGAATCCGGCAATGCCGTTGAGATTGAGAGTGACTACCTGAACTTCTTTGAAGAAGTGCTGAACGTCAACGAGGAGATTAGCGTGCTGAGTGTGCAGGAATGTATCAACACGTTGAAGGAACATATCGGATATTTCCTGCAGGAGACGAATGCCAATCGCAAAGTCGGGTATCAGGACAATGTGCGTCAGTTACTGAAAAAGACCGGATTCAGAACACTGAAGAATGTGGTAGACCTGAAACGCAACATGGACAACACCTATAAGCAAGAACCCAACTATATCATCAAAAAACAGAAATTGCAGAATTTGGACGAGAAGAGTAATAGTATTCGCTCCATGATACGTGAATGTGAGAAGCTGATGGATAATGAGCATGCTTTTTTTATCATGGCCAACGACCCACACATGGCAAAGACCTGCAGTGATGTGAAACATGATTTTGTGGAAGCTTATCATGCCTTGATGGAAATCAACAGACAAATTATCTTCTACCTCAATCAGATTGACCAACAAAACCGACTTTACAAAAAGATTCGCAAGTTGAAATACTTGCAAGACCAGTTACTCATCAAAACTGACACAAATCTCATACAGGTGCTAGAAGAAAGAAATCCCCTTTGGATGGAATCGCGTCAATACAACAAGATACGTCTTTCTTTGGAAATGCTGAGAGGAAGCGAACAGGTGGCAAAGCTACTAAGACGGATTGCTGAACGTAACGGAATACAAAAGACGGCGAGAACAGAAGCGGAGCCCTTGACAGATGAGGATTTGGGAGAACATATCCAGCTGTTGAAGGAGGTGGATGCTTCAGAAGTCTGGAATGCGTTTGTTGCTTCAAGCTATAATCTGTTTGACTTCCTTCTAAAGTACGACTATAAAGTGAAACGCACGATAGAGGATTACGCAACCCTCTTCTGTCAATTGGTTATTCTGCATTCCGATGAATGCCGGATGACCGGAGAATATGCAACTTATCAAGACATTGAATATCCTATAATTTATGCGAAATAATACCCAAAGAATATACGAGCGACTAAGCCGGGGAGAATTCCTTTCGGTGGACAGCAGTGATACCTCCAATCGTCATTTGTATGAGGATATAGAGGAAAATGTGGAGGATTATACTGATTACTTCAGGGAAATCGGCCTGCAATTGGAAGCAGGAGACGGTTACTATTATTTTTCACGAATAGGCGAAAGCAAGCAGACTGTGGAACAGAAGCTGGATAGTTTCTCGAAATGGCTCGACTACCTAGATTTCCTGAAATGCTACAACCAGTCGTTTACTGCCGGATACCAGTTTCGTAGAAGTCATCTGACCGAGCAAATGAGTTTGGATATTGAATTGAATGAAAAAGCACATCATTTGTTCAAGAAATATGGAGTGGGGTCTAATATCGAGATTGTAAATAAATTGCTCCAGGAGATGCAGAATATGGGCTTCGCAGAGTGTGTAAGCGAGCAAGATGAGACCTTTAAGATTACTTCGGCGTTTCGATATGTCGAGGAATTGGTAGAAATGATTCAAATGGCTAACGAAGATGAAATACCTGAATAAGATTATATTTATCAATAGCGCCAACATCCCATACGCGGAAATATCTGTAGATGGCAATGTGCACTTTACCGGGACACAGGGCGTAGGCAAAAGCACCGTATTAAGGGCTCTGCTCTTTTTCTACAATGCCGACAAGCAACGTTTGGGCATTCAGTCCGGACAGAAATCATTTGATGAGTTCTATTTTCGCCAATCCAATTCCTATATATTATATGAGGTGATGCGCGAGAATGGAGCCTATACGATACTTGTCAGCAGATACCAAGGACGCGCCTCATGGCGCTTCATTGATGCCCCCTATCAACGAGAATGGCTTATCACAGACGACAAGCAGGTGGTGAGCGATTGGGTGAAGATTCGTGAACGCATAGACAAGAATGTGGCAGTTTCTGCAAGGTTAGAGTCAGGCACAATGTTCAAGGATATCATTTTTGGCAACACACATGACCACAAATACACACGCTACGCACTAGTTCAAAGCCATAATTATCAGAATATTCCGCGAAGCATTCAAAATGTGTTTCTGAACACCAAACTGGATGCAGACTTTGTAAAGAATACGATTATACAATCCATGGCAGATGAAGATTTGCCAATTGCTTTGCAAACCTACCGACGACTTGTTACAGATTTTGAACGAGAGTATGACGAGATTGACTGTTGGTTCCGTCAGACTCGCGATGGTAACTATCCGGTACGCCAACAGGCGATGAAGATTGCGGAACAAGGGCGCAAGATAGTGGCACTCGACCAGCAACTGCTGGATGTATGGCGTATGTTGAATCACGCTGTGGCCTACAACGAACAACATATACCGCTTTGGGAAGTTGAAGCGGAAGAGGTTAAGGCTGAGATTGATAAAGAACACGACCGGAAGAAAGAACTTACGGCAGAATACGACAAAGAAAAAGATTCGCTCAATCAAGAACTGGGAGCCAAGAAGAGCAAACTGAAGGATATTGCCCAAGCAAGAAAAGATTTTGATGCAATCGGTATAAATGATAAGCTCTCCCTTGCCGATCGCGAGGTGTCTATCAGGCAAGAAACGGCTGACAAGCAAACTCTGTTGAATGATTTATTGAAAACCCATGCTTCGATAGAAGAAAAATACAACATTGCAAGGGGTAAATTGGAGAATGCACGTCTGGCATTTGAAAACGCACAGAAAAAGGATTACTATGAGATGCAAGCCGAACTGCAACAAGAACGTAAAATATTGGAGGATGAACGTACCAAGAACAAAAATCTGGTTATAGATGCCTTCAATGACCGGCGACACGAATCTGACGAACGTTTGCAAATGCTACTGGAGGAGCAACATAAGGCCGACAGCGCTCTAAAGGAACTTCGTCAATGGCATCCTATGGCTGATGAAATAAAGCAGGTGGACGAACATCTTCTACAGTTGAGCTTGAAAGAGAAGGAGAATGCTGCACAGCAGAAATCTGTAAAAAGTCAGATAGGTCAAATCACAGCCAAATATGAGATGAAAGAGGCGGAAATAAAGCAAACATCTCAACGTGAGCAGGAACGTCTTGAGGTTGACCGTACTCGATTCCGTGGTCAAATAGAGAAAATAGAAGATCTGCTTGCTCATTTAGACGGTTCTCTTTACCATTGGCTTTGCGAGAACACGGAAGGCTGGGAAAACACGATTGGCAAAGTGATTGACGAAGAACGTATTTTGTATGCACAAGGACTTGAACCCCAACTGGACAGGGAGTCCGGCAACATGTTTGGTGTGAAGGTGAATTTGGACAATATCATTTCCGTACATCGCACACCAGACGATTATAGACAGGAAAAGAAAAACTTGGAGGAACAAGTGCAACAGATTAACCGTCGACTCGCACAAATACCAATTACCCTGCAAGAAGAAATGTCGAAACTTGCGAAGAAATACACGTCATTGCTTAACCCTCTTCGTCAAGAGGCGACATTGTTGAGGGTGGAAGAGGAGCAAATACCAGCCAAACGGCAGAATCTGCAAAACCAACGGCATAAGCTGGAGATGGAAGAGTTGGAGAAAATTGCTCAAGAAAAAGAGATTCGCGGACGTTCCTTCAATGAAGCGTTGCTGAAAGTGCAAGCGGAAAAAGATGCCCGTGACAAGAACGAAGCCAAAAACAGGAAAGACCTGAAAGAACTTGACGCATCATTCAACAAAGCCTCAAAGGAACTTGACGAAAAACTGCGTATTTTCAAGGAATCACAAAGGGAAGAAGCAGTAATACGTAACCAAGAGTTTGCGGCACAAAAGAAGCAACTCGATGAACAGCAAAATGCTGAACTGTCCGGCAAAGGCGTTGACATGAACCTGCTCCAACAATATCGTAAAGATTTAGAGGGACTGAATAAGCTCTTGGCAGAGATTGAAGCTAATCGCCAGATTGTTATCAGATATCGCGATGCCGAACAAAATCTGTTTGCCAAGGAGCCGGAAATCAAGAAAGCCATTAAGGATATTGAGCAGCAACTCGCAATGGTGCGTCAGCGTTATGAAGACAAACGGATGCGCATCGAAAAGAAATGCAAAGAGCAGGAAGAGCGTCAGAGAGGCATCCTTAAAGAACTGATGCACGGAAAAGAAGGATTGAATCTCTATCATCAGATGGTAGAGAACGAGCATTTGGTGCCAGACGCTTTCCTTTCTGATGGCAAGATGATAGAAACGCAACCGGATTGCCAGCAGCTTCTGAGTCAACTTCGAGGTACTGTCAACCAAAAACATGAAGCAATAGACAAACTAAAAGATGTGGTAGTCAGCTTCAATCGTAACTTCAAGCCTCAGAATGCTTTCCATTTCAACACGATGCCGGTAACGGACAATGACTATCTACAGATTGCCATTGATTTGCAAGAATTCATGGACAATAATAAAATTGAGGAATTCCGTAGGCGCACCAGTGACCACTATAAAGACATCTTAGGACGTATCTCAACGGAAATAGGTTCATTGATGAAACGTAGGTCGGACGTTGACAGAGTAATACAGGACATCAATCGTGATTTCGTGGAAAAGAATTTTGCAGGGGTTATCAAGAGCATTGAACTAAGAGCGAATGAATCGTCAGACAAACTCATGCAGCTACTTATGTCCATTCATGATTATACCGTGGATAACGCCCTTTCTATTGGCGAACTTAATCTTTTCTCGAGTAACGATCGCGATGAAGTGAACCGCAAAGTAGTGGATTATCTGAAGAGCCTGGCCCACCAGTTGCAGAACGATCCCAATCGCCCAACAGTATCATTGGGCGATGCTTTCCGTTTACAGTTTCGGGTGAAGGAGAACGACAATGATACGAACTGGGTTGAGCGTATCAATAATGTAGGATCGGATGGTACGGATATTCTTGTGAAAGCGATGGTCAATATTATGCTTATCAATGTCTTTAAGAAAAAGGCTGCACGAAAGAGTGGTGATTTTATTGTGCATTGCATGATGGACGAGATAGGACGCCTGCATCCGAACAATATCAAAGGTATTTTGCAGTTTGCCAATTCGCGTAATATTTATCTCATCAACAGTTCACCAACATCCTATAATCCTTACGACTATCGTTACACCTATCTTTTGAGCAAGCATGGTGTAAGAACGAGGATAGACAAATTGCTGAAACGAACAAAATAGTTGGATGGTATGGCAGTAAGTACATCGATGCAAGCATTGATAAAGGGTGAACAAGTCTCGGGCTCAAAGCTAAATGGTAAATTACGCGACGAGCTGTTGGCAGAGGGCTTGTTGCTGGTCGTGTCCCATGGGTCAAGACAATCATTTCGTGCCCGTGATGTGAAAGCCCTGAAAAGGTTTCTTACAGATAAGGATGAAAAGTATCGTCTTCTTGAAGTAGATGCTTCAGACTCCCGTGCATCTATGGCTACGAAAACCGGAAATTCCAAACTTGTAATGGTTCGTTCTTGTCCGGGATTTCCTGTAAATAGTTATGAACCGATTGAATGTAGTCTTAATGGCTATCCATTTATGATAAATCCACAGGAAGGAAGCTTCCTATTTGTCACAGACTGGAAGACGCTTATTATTCCGGAGGACGTAATCGTGATCGGAATTGAGAATATGGAGAATTTTAGAATGATTCGTTGGCAAAAAGCGTTCTTTGAGGAATACCTTCAATCACACGAGTTTTCAAGTAGAGTTCTTTTTGTGTCCCGATATCCACAATCAACAGATCTAAGACAATGGCTATGTTCTATTCCCAACCATTATCTTTATTTCGGTGATTTTGATTTGGCGGGAATACATATCTTCCTTTCTGAATTTCAACAGTATTTAGGCAAGGAACGTTCTTCCTATTTAATCCCCGACGATATTGAATCTCGCCTGAAATCAGGATCAAAGAAAAGATATGACGAGCAGTATTGCCGATTCAGGGATATTCAGTCGGATGCTTACGAATTACAGCAACTAATAAACATCATTCACCGTGAGCGAAAAGCGTATGACCAAGAAGGTTACATTCAGTATAATCCACTTGGAAAATAAGTTTTTGAATCCACATGATTCAACATAGATAATACAACATTTAATTACATGGATTATGGCAAAGCAGATATTGGCAGGAGTCAAAGAGCAGAATTTGAACGAGGTAGCCAACTACCTTATGATATACATTCCGTTTGATGAGGACATGTGCAGTTATACTGATACGTGGCTTGGCGAGTTGTATAAGAACAGCTACCCTTTAGTTTCTAAAGGAATGTGGACGGCGGTGATAAATCTGAAAACTCACAAACTTTTGAATTGGAAGCCGGAATACGGAAGCCTATACTTCCAAGCAAAGGTGTGTGATAGCGGAACATACTTCCTGCTTGACAAAGACAAACAGGTGATATGCAAAATCGCTGGTTATGTGCCTAACGGACTGATACCGGAGGCCGATGATTGTGGGGATTATATCCGGCTTAGAATCAATCATGATGGGCTGATAGAGAACTGGCTGGAGAAAGCAGACTTTTCTGAATTTACTGATGGTGCTGAGATTGTCAATAGCATAGACATAGATATTGAAGAAGAACCGATACTTGATACCAAATTAGAGTTCACTTACAGCCAGCTGATGTCCAAGTTGCTTCGCCTTCCTAAATTCTTGCAGATGGAAATCGGAAAGGCGCTGGTTGCGAATGCATCCGAAGGATTTGAAGACGAAGATGATGAATGTTAGTGGAATGTAATAGCTGAGTTGTCTACAATATGAAACGGTATTTATTGAAAGAAAAATCGTAATTTATGAAACAGACACCTCTTATAAACATATTGACTTACAAATTACCTAGTAATGTCACTCACCCCATCTATCTTGAATACAATAGCAGAAGGAGGGAACTCGACCGGATATGGGCTAATCCTGAGAATAATTATCAGATGCTTCAAGATTATATCTCCACGATTGAGGCATTATTGGCAATCAGTATATTCTACAGACATGTGATGGGGCATATGCTGGGTGCTGTCTCTTTCTGTAAGTCTGTCACCCAGAAACTCGGCATGAAGAAAGAATGTGCAATCAAAGTCGGGGGAACGGTACTTGACAGTGAACAACAAAGATATCTTCTTTCCGCAAAAATCACATTTGAACAGATTCAGGAAAGGTATCAGTTGACACCGGAATTCTTTGAGTACTCCGAGACTATTCAGTTTTTGAGAAATTGCAAAGAATTGTTTTATCAGAAGGAATATGAAGAAGACTACCCCTTTTAAAGCACCGTCAGACTTTGAAAAGGAACTGACTGATTTTTCAAACAGATATAGGGTATTGCTTGCAGAGCATTCTAAAAGAATAAGTGACTATTTTGAGATGACTTGTTATAATCTAGTCATCCGATACTATGAGAAGAAAGGTTATGAGTTGGAAGTACAGAACTTGCAGGCGGGAAAATTCAAATTCAAGTGTAGCCCAACAGGACTATTAAAGAACTTCTCGTATTTCAAAGCCACTAAAAAAGGTGATCATGGTATTGATGAAGTTGTTTATATTTTTCACAACGCCACAGCGCAGTCCGCGTTTGACAAAAAGGTATTTACAACTCCAGATATTGTAGTTGCAGACACCAACATTCCTGCGGAAACGACGGACTACTATGTTACAAAGAAAACGCTGTCATATATTCCTAAAGAGAACCTTGTCACTTTTTGCGAAGCAAAACATTTGACACCTTTCCCTGAATTGATGGTGAATTTTATTGGAACTGTTCATGAATTAAAGCCAAACTGTGTAGATGATTCTGAGGAGCACCCTGTTTCTGAACATTTAGCTCCTTCTCTTATGATGTCAGGAACATTTGGTAGACCAACAAGAAGAATACAGAAATCTTTTGAGAATAGGTATTACGTGAACTTTTTCGATAATCTCTTTGAAGATATTTCTGTTAGATTGTTTTTATCTAAGTATGGTCTCGATCAGATTGCCACTTTGGGCAAAAAGTGTGACAAGGCTCCGCTGTTAGAAGATTCATAGGTATAACAGTGCCTATCTGTTGTTTGTTTTAGAGCCTCATAGTGTTATCTGTAACGAATGAGGCTCTACTCTTTAGCCCAAATCGGTCATTAGAATATCAGTTTCATGATTTCTAATGACCTCCATTAGAAATGTCTGATTGTATTTTGTTGTTATATAGAACTTTATTATCTTCACCACGTCAGAAAAGCAATAAGGAGGATGTGTGATTATGATATTAAGTTTGTGAACAAGGAGATAACCCCGTTTGGCGGTCTGTCGCTGTTTTTAAAAATGCTGGAGCGCTGTTGTTTTGAAGAGGCATTGTCCAGCTGCGGGATGCCTGTCCAGGGGTCCAATCGTGGATACGATCCGATTCGGCTTATCCATGGTTTGTCTGCCGGCGTTTGGTGTGGTGCGAATTGCTTCGGCCATCTTGATGTGGTCAGGTATGATACAGCGCTGTGCAAACTTCTTGGTTGGGAGCGTGGTGCCGACCACAGGGCATATCAACGCTACTTCAACAAATTCTCCCAGGCAACGAACCAACGCGTCTTCGGTGAATTGTATGGTTGGTTCTTCTCGCAATTGACCTTTGACAATTATACACTGGACTTCGATTCGACGGTCATGGTTCGGGAAGGCTGTCAGGAGGGTGCGGTAAAGGGCTACAATCCCAAACGTCCGGGCCGCCCATCCCATCATCCATTGCTGGCCTTTGTCTCCGATGTCAGGATGATAGCCAACTATTGGCTGCGTCCGGGCAACACCTCGTCAGGCACGAACTACCTTTCCTTTTTGGACGATACCTTGTCAAGGCTATCGGGCAAGCGTGTGGGGCTTGTCCGCATGGACAGCGGCTTCTTTTCCAAGGATATACTTGATTGTCTGGAGGAAAGGAATCTGCATTATATCGTGGCCTGCCGCTTCAACAACCGCATCAAGCACCATCTCACGCACGAGAGGAAATGGGTAGAGGTGACAGACGGACTGGACATTTCGGAAACGGTCTATAAGGCAGAGGGCTGGGACAAGGAGAGGCGCATCGTCATGGTACGTCAGGAAATAGAGAAGCGTCCCAAAGCGGCGGGCAAGACCATCAGGCAACTGGAACTTTTTGAAGACGAACGGGAGTTCGGAAAATACAGATACAGCTGCTATGTGACTGACCTTGACCTGCCGGCAAAAGTGGTGTACGATTCCTACAGAGGCAGGGCAGACTCCGAAAACAGAATCAAGGAGCTTAAGCATGACTTTGCCCTGGATGACTTCGTCTCGAAGAATTTCTGGGCGACGGAGGCTTGCGGCAATTTCATTGTCATGGCCTACAACTTCATGTCACTCTTCCGACACGCACTCATAAACTCCAACAAGAAGCATTTCCTCAAGACAATACGCTATGAGATACTCTCAACACCAGCATATTTGGGGAAGACAAAGGACAAACATATCTTGTATTTGGCAAGGTCGCTAAAAACAAGGCAGGCATTCCTTTCTATATGGGAAAAACTAAAGGATTTCTCACTGCCTTACTGCACTGAGAAATCCTAATGACCGATTTGGGTTTAGACTTTTCAGTTGTTTTTATTTTCGAGCAACTAATCGTTACCAAATAATCCCTTATCTTTCCAAGTCTTGATTTCCTTGTCAAAATCAGATAGGTAATTTTTGTCTTGAATCAAGCGAAATTTGTCGTATTCTGCATACGCCTTTTCTTTTGCTTGTTCAGCAGAAATACTGCCCGCAACATCCAATTTGTCATACTCATATAGCGTCAAGAAATCATCTAACTGCTTCTTCCAGTCTGCCATCGTGGTAATAATCTGACGTCCCGCACGAATTTCTGCCACATCAAGAAATGCGGTTGATAGACGATTCAAGGCTGTAACTTCCTTGTCTGATAGGTAGTTCTTGGCAGCTATTGTATCAGACTTTTGAACTCTGCCATCAGGTGCGTTCTTCCATGTGGTTAGACCCATATGCGGCATTTCGGCATCTGCTCTGGAATATATGATCTCTGCGGCTGTTTGATGAGTAACAGCCCAATGCATCATATTCTGTACCATCTTGAAGAATGACTGGGTAGTTTCTGATTTAGGGTCATAATCAGCACTACATTCGGCATACACATCAGTGATTTTCTGATAATATCGGCGTTCTGAAGCTCGTATCTCACGGATGCGCTCCAACAGGTCATCAAAATAGTCTTTGCCAAAATGTTTGCCCTGTTTTAACCTTTCATCGTCTAATACAAATCCTTTCACAATCAGTTCCTTTAGGACTGATGTTGCCCATATCCTAAATTGAGTGGCTTGGTAACTGTTTACGCGATAACCAACAGCAATAATTGCATCCAAATTGTAGAACATTGGGGTACGCTCCACATCCCGTTCTCCTTCCAACTGAACTATCCCAATTTTTCGGATAGTTGCTTCTTTGGTTAGTTCACCTGATTCGTAAATCTGCCCAAGATGATAGTTAATAGTTCGTACATCCACCCCGAACAAATCGGCCATACGTTTTTGAGACATCCAGAAAGTTTCGCTATTGAAGATAACCTCAACACGTGTTTCTCCTTGCTTTGTCTTATACAACAAAATACTGGAAGATAGGCTATTATTGATTAACTCGTTTGATGGTGTTTTTTGTTTGAAATACTCCCGTGCCATCTGCACTTGCGGTTTCCTGCCATCGGAATTTTCCGCAATTATCAGGCAAGCCATACGAGACAGATGTATATTCTCCACTTTACGAAATGCGCCAGAACCCAGCTTGACCATTTCAACCATAAGGTTAAAATGCTCTGTCGTATCAAGCCCCTTATTATTGGCTATCGAAATGGCTTTATTTATTATGCGGGTAAACTTCTGATACGTACTATAGCCTAATGCTGTGCATAAATCACGAGAAAGCCAATACTCTTGTCCGTCTTTATTGAGCCTCTTTATTTGCTCAAAGTCTGATTGTAGAGGTGGTATGTTATTATCTTCCATCGTTTATTTTTCCTAACTTTACTAATCGACTTCTTATCGCTCCTTCTGTTCTCTCGAACACCTCGGCAATTAAACGGATGCTATTTTCCTCATCATACATTTTAGACAATATAGCATCTGCCTTTTCATCCCAAGGCAAATACGCATTACCATGATCCTTTCGTTTCTCATCCAATGTATATTTCTTTATTTTCGTGGTAGAGCGTTTCTCGTCCTCTTCTGTCGAATAATTTTGTTTATTAGGTATCACACCTCTCACTCCACCTTTCGGGTTCTTTACATCCCCTTTATATCTTGGTATTAAATGCATATGAACATGAAATACAGATTGACCGGCCGCTTCATTTACATTAATTCCGATATTATATCCATCAGGGTGGTAGCGTTCATCTACTTTTTGTTTTACATATTGAAGCATTATATTCATTGCTTCTCTTTCGTGATTAGTAAGGTCAAAGTATGATGCAACATGGCGTTTGGGGATAATCAATGCATGACCTGGAGAGACAGGATAGCCATCATAAAAAGCCACACAAGTTGCTGTTTCGCAGATAACTTCTACTCGTCTGGAAAGACGACAGAAAGGACATTTTTCCCCTTCCTTTCGAGGCAGCTTGTTAAAATGATTATATTGATATAATTCATAACTGCTGTTGCATGTAAGACTTTGGAAAGGTAGTCGTACATTACATTGGTAAGTATATTGTTTATGAATGGCATGCAATCTAAATCCTTCCTCTTTTAGATCGCGGCGTACTGCGAAAAATGCAGTTCCTTGTGGTGTCAATAGGTTCGTAATATTCATCATTACTTCTGCCTGAGCGTATGGTTCTAATACGTTCAAAACATAATTGCAAATGATAGTATCAAACTTTCCATCTGGATAATCTGGACGATAATAATAATCATACCCTGTTATGTCGTACCCTCGTCTATTTAGTTCATCAGTATCAAATCCAAACCCGCAACCAAAGTCAAGTATACGTCCTTTCAACAAATTATGTTGAAGGAGATAACGTGTGGGCACTGAAAGATCCGTACGTTTAATTGCTGTCAGATACGGATGATTTACTATATTTGATTCCATAGTTTTTTCATTTCCAAGTTTCGAATCCCATATTAAGTGCAATTTGATTTATTGGTTTAAAGGTTCTTTCAAACAAATCCATAAATCTATCATCACTCATGTTTGCAAGTTCTTGCACTGTGTAGCCCAAAGAAAGATAGTCCTCCAATACTTTAAATGTTTTGTTAGCATTTACGCAAACACATATTGAATGACGTTGTAATTGTACAAGCTTCGGTAAATAAAAAGACAAATCTGGTAGTTTATCGCCTTTAGAGGAGTTGATGCTATTGTCAGCAGGAATCAAATTCCAAAGCAGATTGTGTGATACGAAGCTCCATGGAATAAAATGGTCAAGAGCATATTCTGCGCGATGCAGTTCTCTGCCCGTATAGATACAATGTATAGTGCCACCAAGTTCAATAACGGTATCCCAAAAGCGATGCTGATTGGATAGAGAATCTCTTGTTGCTGGTTTTATCAATTTATTTGAAATCGCAGGTACATTTGGATTTCGTACTTGCAAGAACTGAGCTAAATTCCAATATGCAAAATCCGACAAAATATTGTAATGATTATGAAGATATGTGTCCCAGACAGGGTTTATTTCAATATAAAACTCTGTTTCTTCTTTGTGGATGGAATACAAACATTCATTCTCAAATGTCTGCGAACGAAAAACCATCTCTCTATCATCGGATGTGTCAATCCATGGGCGCAAGAAGCGATAGGGTACATTGAATGTTAGAATCCTTAACTTACTTTTTATTCGATTGTCGTTAATTCTATTGCCAAGTACATCACAAATATTCTCAATATCAGCATCTATAGGAATTCCTGTTATGCTCTGCAGTTCTATCACAATATCAAACAGCGAGTCACTTTTACCAAAGGATAAGCGGAAATAATGTATGGGATACCACGCATTAGCTACCATTCGTATCACGATATCCCATACATCCATCTGCAACTTATTTGTCTTTGCATGTATTTGTATTATGGATAGGAACCAAAAGTATTTATACGTGGCGACAGTTTTAGAAAATACGTTTCCTAAACACCTTGTTGTTAAGCTATCATGTGCTGGTATATTCATAGACATTTAATGGAGTAAACATTATTTGCGATTGTTCCTTCTCCGTATGGCGTAAAATCAAGAGGGAAGAAGACGCTTCCACTCGCTTTAAGTTCAATCCCTGCCCAAATGTTATTCTTTATACTATTCATAGCGTTTTACTTTGTCGTAAAATTACAAATAATTTGCGACTATCCTAGGTTTATATGAGACAAAAATGATTTTGAGCGTAATTCATTGTGTAAATCTATGAGGATAGATATGTGTGCTGTGCATTCCAATACTAAGAGTGAAACACGATTTCTATCATATTCTGCCCATTGATTCAGACTTTGATAAACAGATAGAAGGTATGTTAGAATAAGGAAGGGGATTTCCCCTCCTTACTCTCAAATCACGAATCAGACATTCAGATCTTTCAATGCCAGTACATAATTGTGTCCGAAAAGGTCTTTCCTGACGAGCCTCAAGCCGAGTGTTTGGTAATACCCGTATTCATCACCCTCGGTGCAGATGTACTTGTAACCGTAGCGGGGCATGTACTCTTTGAAGAAGCGAGCCAAGTCTTTCAGGCTTTCCTCTTGGTTCTTCCTGAAGTTGCTGCGCACGATGATGATGCTCCAGTCGGGGAAGTTGCCCACGCCGTTGCTGTACTCCCAGAAGCGGATGTAGCAGTCTAAATCACGCTCACTGATGTTCACGCAAAAGCCATTGGCGTTTTGCATCACGCTACAACTGTTTCTGTAGCCGAACTTCTCACACAGGTAGAGATTGAAATCACAAATCAAATCGTTGTGTAACATAATTGATAAAGTTTAAATTGTTAATAAATTGATTATAAATGAAAGCCTCGCTTGCGCTTAGCCTTTTTCTTCTTCATCAGGCGATTGAACTCGGCTTCTTCTGCGGCAGTGGCATCGTAAGATGAACCACCATTTAGCAGCCCTAGACCAATAACAGCCCCCACATCTGGATGAGAAACGCTTTGTTGCACTTCTGCCTCTTCATGCTTAGGCTTCTGTTGGACTGATTCAAGCAAGGATGCACTGGCATTCTCTTCCAGTCTGTTGTTGATGTTCATGTAGCTGAACTCGCGGCTAACCTTTGAACCGGAAAACGAGAAACCACCATACTCAAACTTGACACCTTGTATTTCTCGTGTAGTCCGACTAACCTTGAACTTCATATCAATGTCCCGGTCAGCAAGAGCATCTTTCAGTTCATTCCAACTCTTGGCATTCGGCAGTTCTTCTTTCAGTGCCTTGTATATCTCGTGCTTTGCTCGGTCGTATGGGCGTAACCGCTCCTCGTTGATATGGTCCTTGCCGTTAGCAAAGTGCAGCCGATATTTAGCCGTCAGCATCTTGCAGACCTTCTCATTTCGGCGGAAGTCGTTCTTATCGCTAATCGTCTTACCGTCATTGTCCACTCTGTTGAATACGATGTGGCAATGCGGATGTTCGCGGTCAATATGCCGGGCAACGATGTATTGCGTGTTCTGAATACCCATCAGCTTCATGTAATCATGAGCGATTTGCAACATAAGCGCATCATCATGTTTCAGGCGATCGCTATCTTCGGGTGAAAAGTTGAGCGAGGTGTGTCCGACAATATTTTTTACCTTGTCATTGAGCAACGATTGCAACTCAAATTGCTCTGCCGTCTGTTCGGGCGTTCCTTCCACTCCGACCGCCTCCAGCAACTTGGACTTTTCTTCTTTGAGAACGTAGCAGACACACCCGCTGAATGATGTCCCTTTCGTTTGTTTACCTATCATCTTTCAATCGCTTTATGAGTTGGCTAATCCGTTCCGCCATCTCTTCGCATCGCTTGGCAACGGCAGAGAACCCGTAGGTGTTAGCCTGCCTCGCCAACTGGTTGAGATTGGTGCTTTCGCCAATCAACTGTCGGATGATGTAGATATGCTCTTGCGAGATTCGTTCACGTACCGAACCGTTCTCGATGAACGAGCGGATGACCTCACTTTGATTCCTTTTAGTCCGTCTGCAAATTGCACCAAGTAATGTGTACTGCATGTCTGTCAGACGGAGAGTTATCGTATATTTCTTTTCCATTTTGATTCTGTTTTTAGTGAATAATTTGTGACCATCGGGAGCCGTATCCTCAGACTTTTTGAGGAGCAAGTGGTCGGGGAATGTAATACACCGACATTAACTTGCTACAGTAAAAAAGTCTCATATTTTCTCCCTCTCGGTCATAGTCTGAAACCTCGTTTCTTGGGCGGTGAGACCTTCGGTTGAGGGATGCCTCGCTGCACACTGACGAGCTTCAAATCGAGGGCATCTATCAGTATTTTCAAGGCAGGATTTCTCCTTATCATCTGTTGAAGTACAGCTTCGTCAGGCTTCACTTTGAGCAGATAATCGGCGATGTCGTGCCCCTCTTTCCGCTCGGTTTCGCTGGCGTTGGCCTCCAGATAATCGAACATCTGTACCTCAATTCCGCAACTTTCCATCAGTCTGATTTTGCTCTGCCAATAGTCGGTTGCGCCCAAGTCGGGAAACAAGACAACGCTTCTCCCGGCAAGAACAGATAGGTTGTTGGCATTGAAACAACCGTTCTTTCCGCCCGAAGCAATCCATAGAAATTGGGGAAGGTAGTAGGAAGTGATGAGAGCTGTCTTTTCGCTTTCGACCAAAGCAACGGGTCGGCTCTTATTCTCGGAAAGCAGATGTTCACCAAAGAAACATTGCCTCAGATAGTAATCTTCCTTTTGCAACACAGAGTGTACCCACGTGACATGGTTGTACGGTTCTTTTACTCGTTTACCCGTCTCGGGATTGTAAAGCATTATCTTCCCAGTGCGGACTTTGCCTTGATTGTCCGTCTGCCAGAATACAGTTGCACCGTCCCAATACTTGGATGTGCCTACCTTGTACTTCTTCATTAACTTCAATGTTTCGGATTCTCCAAACTGAGCTGATAAGAATTGAAACAACTTGTTTGCCGGATAGCCTCGTAATGATTGGGTGACGATGTCCAAATCAATATAAGAGGTGACCACGGGCTGCGCCTCCTTAACAGGAGCATAGCTTCTAAAGCTATTCTCAGAGAATTTTTCTTTCTCCGTCGGGTTCTGCTCGAAGTAATCACGAGGCGTGAAGTGATAACCACATTTATGCTCGTGGTCACAGCGTCCCACGTACTCGGGGAACTGGATTTGCTTCTCCGTATCAATGTACTTGGAAAAGCATCTTTGGCGGTGGCAGTTCGGGCAAGTATGTCGGGTGCTGATACCTTTGTATGGTTCTAATATGAATCTGTGTGTACTCATTGTTTTCTTTTTTAGTGTGTCACTTTTGTCGTTATTATCGCTTTCGCTGGGAAAGTGTCAAAACCGACAAAAATGTCACGGGTTAATCTTTGAATATTCTCCGTGCTTCTCTTTGCGGAACAGCGTTCCGATGTTATCATTGAGAAAGCGTTGAAATGTCCGCTCCTTCATTCCATTTTGCTCAGCCAACTCTATTGCTTGGGCAGTTGTGAAGGAAGACGGAAGCAGATTGACTATCGTCTGTTGCTGGCTGGTGAGAGCATTCTCATTCAAGATGTTTTGCACACTCAATGCGGATTCTTTGAAATACTCCGTCAGTTTGATGGCTCGCTCCACCGTCAGCAGGTCGATATGTGTCTTATCACACTCTCCACAAGTCCACCGTGCTAATTGGATTATCAAGCAGAAGCGAATAATGTATATCTCCAGTTTGCAGTAGATACTTACAATCGTGTCGTTGGTCTCCCGGTCGCATAACTCAGAGAAATTATGCTGCCACTCGTAAAGCCGCTTCTTAGCATCCTCTGTAAAGAGAAGAACATGCGGTTCAATCTCTCCGAACTCGTTAAGGCTACACTCTTGCTGTATCAGTTTCTCAATGATGGCATTCCACTCTTGTTCGATGTTCTCCGGCAGTTCCTTGTCGTTCCAACGTGCCTTCTGTTGCAGATTGGGCATCACAAACAGGATACGGTCGATAAAACCATTACTGGAGCGTTCACCTTTGGCCAACTCGTTCAAAATTTTCTTTTGGATTGTACCAATGACCGAGATGTACGGACGCTTGATGAAGATGGAACTCTTAGCATTCTTGCGGTCGGATATGGTGGTCTTGGCACTGAATACCGACAGCCAGAACTGCTCTTCCGAACCGTTATTGTAGCGATTGAAGTTCTTGAACCAAGCGGACAATTCATCAGCCCATAGACATAAGCCCCGTTTGTTCTGTGCATGAATGAGACTTAAACCTTCGGGCGTTACATCAGAAACCAGGAAACGCTTGCGGATAGGTTCTTGTGGAAATTGTTCTCCACCGCTTTCCGCACGTTCCTTGCGGCTCATGTTCATCTGTTCATCGTACTTGGCAAGAGCCTTCTCGAATTCCTGATTCTGCCTATAGTCATAATCAAGGAAGGGCTTCATGGCAAAGCTAAGAGGATGACTCTTGTTTGCTCCCGGTCTTCCAATCAATGCCATATACAGGATTGGACTCTCCATCCATCCCTGTTTGATTTGAGCAAGATGTGTATTCCCGATGCCGACTGCCATTGCCGTCAGGGTGGCTGCGGCAATGTAGTCGGTGGGATAATTGTGGCATTCGTGTACCTCATGGATGATACGTTGAATCTGAGTAGGGAATATGCTGATAGGAAACTCCGTTCCAGCCAGCCTTGTACTCAAATCAATCGCTTCATCTATGACAGATACGGGATTGATAGAACTTGTATCCATATGTCAGACGGTTAGAAGTTAAAGGATGATTTAGGCTTATGCTTGATACCACCTTGCATATTGGAAAGTATCTCTTCATAAGTCTGTTCCGCTGTCTTTCTTCGTCCATTGTCAATCCATGCCAACAGCTCATCCTCATAGAAATAGAGTTTCTTACCTTTCTTGTAAGCAGGAAGTAGCCCCTTGCGTACCAATGTATATATGGTAGGCTTGGCCTTTCGGATGATACGGCAAGCATCCTCGATTTCAACCAACACATGTTTGTCTGATGCGGGAGGTTGAAGTTCCGACACCATTCTTTTCAGCTCAATGACCTGTTCGGTCAGATAACCTACCGCCTCGGGCAGCTTATCAAATGTTACCGTTTCGTTTTGCATACGCCAATCGTTTTTAATTGTTCGACGGCAAAGGAAACAGGTGTTTCAATGGTGGAATCATCCACTAAAATATAACTGTGATATAACTTTTTGATGGTAATAAGTGTTGATTACAAGGGATTTAAGTATATTTGTACTGCAAATTGGAGCCATACATATTATCACTTATCTTAATTTTAATCAAGCGATATGGATATTAATGAAGATTTTGATTGGAAAACTTATGAAGAGGCCAAAGAGAAGGATCCCCTATATCCAGTAGAAAAATGCTGTCGCTTTATAGAGACGGTTATTGATGATAGTGTTATTAGTTTATATCAAAGCATAGATAACTTTATCTTTCAAGATATTGATTACAGCCGTGTAATTTCAAAAATGCCAAAGTGGATTATGGATGCGGGTATAAGTCCAGAATCGGGTTGCACCAAAGAGGCGTATGAGAGATTTAAAAAGGAAGCGACGCATCCTATATTTGGTAGATTTATATATCATTATGACTTGTGGAGCAAAGTAGCAGCAATGCAAGATAGACTAAGTGCCGTTATAATGTTTATGCGTCAACTATATACCATAGTGCCATGCAAGGCTATGTACAAAGAATGCCAATATACTAGTGCTGCTAGATGTGGTGGCACCAGGGAAACGGAAGCTCACATGTTATTAAATAGCATTTTTGTTGCCTATGCCTCGGTGTTTGACATCCTAACTAAAATCGCTATTGAACAATTTGAGTTTGGGAAATATGATTTTAGTAAATACAAGAAAATGAGGTGTGCAGATATGATTTATAGGAAAAGTTTGAATAATATAGATTCTTCTTTAAAAAGAGAAGGTATGTTGTTTTCAGAACCACCAATAATAAGAAAAATTGAGACCTTCCGAAACGAATTCGTACATAATGGACCTTGGGATTTGAGATGCAGCGTGTATAATACTGCTGTAAACGGAGAACCGGCTGATGTTATTATATATAGTCCGGATATGGATGAAACAGGGAATTTTATTAGTTCAGGCTCTCGCAACAAATTCTATTCCCAAGCAAATCGCATTAACATCATGTTACCTGATATGATAAGGGATGCTACCATAATACTTGACAATACAATAAAGCAACTTTCTTATTTATATCAAGCTGGTACGACAAAAACTATTGATAAAGATTATACAAAGGAATGTCTAAAAGCGATTGATGATTATTACTAGTCACTGCCTAGAAAAATTATTTCACGATTTTTCCATCCAGCTTAATCTTGCATTCCGATTCCGTGTGCGACATCTTACGCTCAATGGTAGATATTTCCACATCACGGAGAGTGTGAGCAAATACCCTCTTTATAAATGTGGCTGTCTGTAAACGTGGCTTACCAAAAGCCTTACCGATATTCCATCCGAAGTGCATGGCATCAATGGTCTTTAATTGTGAATTGAGTTTTATGGATTCGACTTTGGGCAAAGAGTCTGACAGATAGTATTCAGTGACATATCCGCATAGGCGATGGAGGCTTTCTTCATCAAGATAGGGAACCAAAGTACGTTTCGTGTAGGTGATGACCTTATCAAGTTTTTCTTGCGATGCACGTTCTTTCTCAGCCATTGCACTGGCACGTAGCACCTCATATTCTGATGGCTGGGTGGACTCTTCAATAGGAGGTGTGGCGTCTTCCTTTGGAAGATTAGCCTCTCCTTCGTCTGTCTCGGTAGGCATGGGAGTCGAAACCTCTTCTGACGTGTCAGATGTGGTTTCGACTTCAATCGTAGGTTCAAATACAATCGGTTCTACGTCTACAGCATCTTTAATTGGTTCAGGGGATTCTTCAATCACCGTAATCTTATTGCGATAGCATTCAAATCTCATAAAACACTTTTCTATTTCAGGTGAGAGAATTTGAGTGAATGCCATTTGTAGATTGAGGTAGATGGCACCCATCACTATGGAGCAAACTACGAGAACAAGGTAGCTGCTGAACTCATCCCAACCATAATGTAAGGCGGTTTGACGAGCTAAAACGCCAATGACAACTATTGTACTGAAAACCATCAGGTGCAATGTAATATGTTCTAACTTCTTCTGTTCCATAGTAATATTTGCTAATCGTTTGTGTGCAAATGTATATCATTTATTTTTAGCAAGATGCGAGGTTTTGCCCGTCAGAGGGCTTTTGACGATATATTACATCAAATGTCACCACGTTACACTCTTTATAATGAGAGAGTTGTAACTTTCTTGTTTTTCGGTGAAAATAGTTGATAGAATAGGCTTGTAGATCTTAAAACAAAGAACATCTGCACTATTTCCGGTCAAATAATGCAGATATTCTAATGATTGAAAGGATTATCAACAAGACAATGTACTACTTGTTTCCTTGTTGAGATATACCAGGATATTGTGGACTTGCTTATGTGTGACTTTGTTTGTCAGCCACTGTCTGAATTCTATGGAATGCCCGGTATCTATATGATAAGATAAGGAGATAACAACATTCAAGTTATACACATCAGCATTGTAACCGTTTTCCAATTTGATGTACTTACATACTTTGTACTCCTTCAAAATGCAGACTCTCAACATCCTTTTGATAGCAGCATGGATAACCCCAGCCGTTGTATTGAACAGTTCAGCAATCTCCCATAAGGTCATCCATACCTCGCCATCGGAGATATGGATGCCTTGACCGTTGTTAGTTATGATTCCTCGTTTCATCGTTCAGAGTTATTTGAGTGAAATCTTATTGGCCGTCTCTCGCTTCTTGGAATTCACCAAGTCGGCATAGATTTGAGTGGTGGTTACGTTCTTATGCGTCAGCATCTTTGAGACGGTGTAGATGTCTGTGCCTAACGAGATTTGTATCACGGCATAGCTATGCCGAAACCCGTGGAAGGTGATGGGCTTGGTTATTCCTGCCTTTTTGAGCCAGTTCTTCAGTGGGTAGTTAATCATGCTTCGCTTCAAGCCTTTGAACACCTTGCCAGTTCCGGGCGTTCCGCAAAGTTCGTAGGCTTCATTGCTGATGGGGAGCGTTGCCTCCGTTTGCGTTTTCTGTGTTCTGATACGCAGACAATAACCTTGGTCGGGTGCAAGGGCGAAGTCCTCCCATTGGAGATTTTGAATGTCGCTGATGCGTAAACCTGTCAGACAAGCAAATAGAGAGGCAGCTTTCAATACGGGAATGTCGCAGGGCGTGGCGGCAAGTTGCTTCACCTCGTCCAGTGTCAGGTATTCTTTTTTCACTTCTTGCGGTTCAATCTTATCAAGATAGTCATTGATATTCTCCCGAAACCATTTGTCCCGATAAGCAATCTTCAACAAACCTCTAAACGTAGAGTAGTAGCCGGATGCCGAATTGAGGGATATGGGGCGGCTACTGCGTTTGAGTTGCTTGGCATGTAACAGATACTCGCGGAACTTCTTGCACAAGTCCACATTCACCTCGCCAAACGTGCAATGACCTTTGACAAAATTATGGAAATGCTGATAGACAAACTGCCATTTCTGGTCTTTGTTCCGGCACATCTTCTTGAAGTAGGCAAGGAAGTCGGCCTTCTGCTTGGTCTTGTCCAAGAAGCCGAACTCTTCATTGATGAGTGATTGTACCCGGATGCAGCGAATAGCCTCTGCCTTGTTCAGCATATCATTGTTGAACTCTCGTTCCATCTCGTTCTTTGGATGGGCGTAGATGTAGATTCCGAGGTACTCCCTGCGGCTCATCTGCATAGTTTCGGGGTTACGGACTGCCGGATAATAATCCAGATACAAGGAGATACGGTTGTTACGAATCGCTCTCTGACGAACTGTTACTTTTGTACACGTGTGTGTCATGCTATTTGATATTTAGAATTTTACATTTGTTTGGTGCAAAGGAATAGGGTGATTCAATGGTGGCAACACCCACCGAAGAATAACTTATTCAATCTTTGGAGCGGCAAGTAGTTTATCTAACTCTGCCTTGGAAATAAGCGTGTATTTGCCCTTCTTCACCTTCGGGATATTGTGATACGTTGCGTAATGATAGAGTTGGTCACGAGTAAGATTGAACTTCTCCATCGCTTCCGGCACGGTATAATACTTCGGTTCTTCGGGCGCAGCCACGCCTTTGGCAATATCCACATGCTTCTTGGAATAGTACACCATGATGCCCTCCTTCTTCTTCGGGATGGCGTTCTTGGAAACGAAGCAATAGACGGCGGATAAGGTCATGCCAAACTTCTCCTGTATCTCTTGGGTACTATACCAGTCTGTGATGTCGGGGTTCGGTGCTTTCTTGGCAAAGTAAGCGTCTATATGCTTCTTACTCCAGTAGGTCTTGCCCCGATTGAATGTCCGAGGAATGTTGTTCTTCTTGGCGATGGCAAATACCCACGATTCTGCTACATTGAATTTCTCTTTGACTTCGGCTGTAGTATAGAAGTCAGTGATTGGAATAGTGTCTTTGGGATGCCTTTGTTCATAAGGACGTGCTTCTAACATTCGGTCAATATCTCCCTTACGAATGAAGGATAATCTGCTACTAATGCGAAACGCTTGCAACTTTCCAGCATAGACCATTTTATATATGGCTTGCTTACTCAGTCCTAACAAAGTCGCAGCCTCTTTGAATGACAGATATTCTTTGTCCTTGAAATCTGATATAGGCTGCTCACTGATGACCGTTTGAACCTTGGTTTCTACTTCTTGTATTCTCTTATGCCGAACCCTTTCTTTGTACGCAAGATTGTTACATCGATGAGAGCAGAAGCGTGTAGTCAGTTTTTGAGCGTAAAATACTGTTCCACAGTACTCACATACTTTCTTGATTTTCGTCTTACTTGTTGCCATATTTGTTACTTTTAGAGGTTTATTTCTCTTGTTATTTCTCCATTTTGTTCAACCATCGTAAATCATAGTCAACCATAGTCAACTTTGTCCACGACCTTTCCGACCCTAAAGCCGGAGGATAACAAGCGAGCAACAAATACGGTACAAAAATGAGCTGAGAAAGCCTTATAAACGATGTGTATCGCTTACAAGGCTAAAAAGAAAAGCGCTCAAAATGAACGCCTTGATAATCATTGATGCTATATGCTAATCGTTGGTAATCACCACTTACTTGCCGATGCAGAAGTTTTTAAATATATTTTCAAGCACTTCATCATTAGTTACATCTCCCACAATATCTGAAAGATGGAAGATACATTGTCTTAAATCCTCGCTTACCAAATCTCCTGGTAGATCCGATTGTAATCCTTCCTGTACTCTATGAATGGAGTTCAGGGCTTGGACTAATGCTTCGTAATGTCTTGCATTTGTGATAATAATATCATTAAGACTGATTTCCGGCAAAGTAGCTGCTTGCACTAATTTCTCTTCCAAAGTGGTTATGTTTTCTCGTTTCTTGGCGGAAATAAATAACTTCTCCGTTTCAATATTGGCAAACATAGTTGCTAGTTCTTCTTTTTGTATGGGCAGTAACAATTCTGATTTATTGAACAGAATAATCAGTTTCTTACTTTGGCAATGCGGAAGAATTTCGGTTTGTAACTCTTCGAGCCGCCCTTTGACATCTGTAGAGTCTATCATCCATAAAATGATATGGGATTGTTCCATTTTTTTAAAAGTGCGCTTTATCCCTAGACTTTCAATGGTATCGGATGTCTGACGGATGCCTGCGGTGTCAATGAACCGGAAGGTAATGCCTTGTAAATTTATTGTATCCTCTATCACATCGCGGGTGGTTCCATGGATATCGCTTACAATGGCTTTTTCTTCATTTAGCAATGCATTCAATAAAGTGGATTTTCCAACGTTCGTTTCTCCGATAATCGCTACCGGAATACCGTTTTTGATGGCATTTCCTACGCTGAAAGAGTGTGCTAATCGTGCAATGACTTGTTCGATATGGGCAGCGAGTTCGTTCAGTTCACTGCGGTTGGCGAACTCCAATTCTTCATGGTCGCTAAAGTCCAGTTCCAACTCCATTAACGAAGTGAAGTGTAGCAACCGATTACGTAGTTCGGCAAGTTCTTTACTGAATCCACCGCGCATTTGGCTCATTGCCAGACGATGACTTGCAGCAGAAGAAGAAGCGATTAAATCAGCTACGGCTTCGGCTTGGCTCAAGTCCATCTTTCCGTTCAGAAAAGCACGTTGGGTGTACTCACCAGGCAATGCGGATCGGCATCCGCTCTGGATGAGGAGTTGTATTACTTGTTGTAAAATATAGGATGAACCATGACACATGATTTCTGTGCTGTCTTCACCGGTATAAGAATGGGGGGCACGGAATAAAGAAACCAATACTTCGTCGATAACTTCTCCTTGTGGAGAAAGGATTTTTCCGAAAGTAAGAGTATAAGGCTTTCGCTCGGTTAATGGTTTTCCTTGTACAGGGATAAATAGGTGTGAAGTTATTTCAATAGCTCTAGGACCGGATACACGGATAATTCCGATGGCTCCTCCTTGAGCGGTGGCAATTGCACAGATAGTATCTTGGTTTATCATTTTCATCTTAATAGTACAATGTTTTAGCTATGACGGCAGCTACTTTTTCCAAGTAGTAGCGGTCTATTTCATTAAAAGAGTTTAATACGTCGCTATCAATGTCCAACACTCCTTTTACTTGTTCATCAGCAAGGATAGGGACTACTATTTCGGAACGGGAGAGGGAGCTGCATGCAATGTGTCCGGGGAATTGTTCCACATCAGGTACTATCAGTGTACGAGATTCAGCCCATGAAGTTCCGCATACTCCTTTTCCTTTGCGGATATGGTAACAAGCGACACTTCCTTGAAAAGGACCGAGAATGAGTTTATCATTTTTGACTAGATAGAAACCTACCCAAAAAAAACCAAAGGCTTCATGAAGGGCGGCACAGGCATTGGCAAGAACACTAACTTCTTCCTTTTCGTTCGAAATTAGAAGCTCGAATTGGGGTAGGAAGAGGCTGTAGCGTTCTTCTTTATCAGTAGTTGTTTGTTTGAAATTGGCTTCCATCTGTAGTGATTATATTCGTTCTAAAACTTTTTTTATCAGTTCGTCAATAGAATTTTTATATCCTGTGTTGGCTTCCTTTATTAATCGGTTAGCAATAACCATACATACAGTCATCGCTTTGTGACCCATTAAGCGTGCAAGCCCTGCAAGTGCAGAACTTTCCATTTCGAAGTTAGTGATATGGTACCCCTCATATTCAAATTGTTCAATTTTCTCATTTTGTTTGGGATCGGCCAAAGGGATACGGAGCTCCCGTCCTTGTGGTCCAAAGAAGCCTCCGGCTGCGATAGTTACCCCGCGAATCATATCATTTTGTGCGATGCGGTCAATGAGTTCTTTGTCTGCATTAATAACGTAAGGATGTGCGATGCATACATTGCCTTCCCAACCCATATAATTGATAAATGCTTGTTCCATTTTGAGATCACATACTTCATTACGGCCGGCATAAAAATTAAGCAATCCATCAAAACCGATAGACTTTTCTGAACAGATATATGTACCTACAGGAGTATAAGGTTGCAAACCTCCACAAGTACCTATGCGTACTAGTTGCAGTTGGCGTAACTTATCTTTCTCATAACGGCTTTTAAAATCGATATTAGCCAAAGCATCCAATTCGTTCATTACGATATCTATATTGTCGCAGCCAATACCTGTAGAAACTACCGTAATACGTTTATCTTTATAGGTTCCGGTAATGGTCTTAAACTCACGACTTTCTACTTCACACTCTATGGTGTCGAAATGGGAAGCTACTAAAGCTACACGACCCGGGTCACCCACAAGAATTATTTTATCTGCTAGTTGTTCCGGCTTTACATGAAGGTGAAAAATAGAACCATCAGGATTGATAATCAATTCAGATTCGGCATAATATTTTTTCATGGACATTGCTTTTAATTGTTTTTATAATAAATATTTTTTCAAAATAATAGAAGAAGATCTATGGATGCATACATTTGATATCTTTTCGGAATATCGGGTAACTTCATGAGAGCTTGCTTCTATGGTAGATATAATCAGTACGTCCTAAGTTATTATTTGCTTAACGGTTCATTGCCGAAACTTGTTTCGGGTTTTGCAATATTTTCGCGCATGGAGGTATCTGCCTGTATATTTTTCATACGATAATAATCCATGATACCTAGATTGCCACTACGAAATGCTTCAGCCATGGCTTTGGGTACTTCAGCTTCTGCTTGGATTACGTTGGCGCGTGCTTCTTCGGCTTTCGCTTTCATTTCCTGTTCCAGTGCGACTGCCATGGCACGACGTTCCTCAGCCTTGGCTTGTGCGATATTTTTGTCTGCATTAGCTTGATCAATTTGCAAGGCTGCACCGATGTTTCTACCTATGTCTATATCCGCAATATCGATTGATAGAATTTCAAAAGCTGTTCCGGCATCCAAGCCTTTGCGGAGTACCAGTTTGGAGATTGAATCCGGATTCTCCAATACCGATTTGTGGTTCTCGGACGATCCGATAGAGGATACGATACCTTCGCCTACACGTGCCAAAATGGTGTCTTCTCCTGCGCCACCTACTAATTGACGTATATTAGCGCGTACGGTAACGCGTGCCTTGGCTATCAATTGGATACCATCTTTTGCTACGGCAGTAACAGGAGGAGTGTCAATTACTTTCGGATTGACAGACATTTGCACGGCTTCAAATACATCACGACCTGCCAAGTCAATTCCTGTTGCCATTTGAAAAGAAAGTTCGATGTTAGCTTTAGAAGCGGAAACCAATGCGTGTACCACTTTTTCTACGTGTCCGCCTGCCATATAGTGTGCTTCCAGCTCGTCGCGAGTGATAGTGCTCAAACCGGCTTTATGCGCTTCAATCATTGCCGGGACGATTACGTATGGCGGGACATTTCGGATGCGCATTAAGAATAACTGTATCAATGAGATGCGTACACCTGATACTTTGGCTGAAAGCCAAAGGAAGAATGGTACATAATGAAAAAATAATATTACAAAAATAATTCCACCTCCAATGAGAATGAAGGGAAGATAGTTGGGTTCAATCATGGTAATTCGTATTTTAGTGTGAATATTTATGTTATTTGAGTTTACGTACAATGACCGTATTTTCTACGATACGCTCTACATAGATAGGTGTTTTTTCATCTATCAGTCCGTCGGCAGAACGGACTTCTATAATATGTCCGCTTATCTCAGCATTACCGATCAAGGCTAGACGAGTAACTGTGATACCTTTGTTACCGACTTTAATATTCAATCCTTTCAATGGGTTGATTTTATAGTCGAGGCTTTTCTTTAAAGATAGTTTATCCATTGTCTTGGAATGCATAAACCACGCGGTGATACCGATACATCCCACAGCTGAAACTGCCAGTGTAAGAAAGCCTGCTTCCGACCCTAAAGCGGAAAAGGCATAATAATTAGCATACAAGATACAAATAACTGACGCTATTCCGGCAATACTAATACCTGGAATAAGGAATACTTCTACAATAAAGAGAAGTAGACCGGCCAATATTAGAGCGATGATAATAAGTGCTTCCATTTTAGCTTGTATTAGTGTTTTAATTTCTTTATCTCTTCGTTTCGTACGTTCAGAGTAAGCTTTTCAATTTCTTTCAAAAGCTGTTCGGTCCGTTTTTCTAAGTCAAGTATGCCGGGAGCGAGGGCTTTCTTTTGTGAACGATTGCTTTGAGCATATTGCTCTCGTTTCTCTTCAAGATTTTTGGAGAGCATATCATAATCTTTTTGCTTCTGCATCACTTGTTGGTATGCGGCTCGTGCAGGGGTGGAGCGGAAATCATTGAGAGTGTGATAGACAGTGGAATCATCTATTATAAATAAAAAGTCTCCTTCCTTCTTTTCCGTATCTTTGGCATATATCAGGGCAGCTAACTTTTGTTTGGCAATACGTACTTTATCTGTATCTTTCCAAGTGGTTCGGATAGAACGCAAGCTAGCTGCCTCTTTAAGTGTTGTCGGGTCAGTATTTTCATAATCGTATACTACCTTCGTTTCATTTGGAACAAAAACATAAATACAGACCTTGTCTTCAGGTTGATAGCGGTCGGATGCAAACCATCCTAAATTATTTAATTCATCAATGACATACATATAATCATTGGCCGGTGAATTAAAGGGCATTCCAATATTATCCGGTCGTAAGTAGCTACTACTTTCTGAGTCATAGCGAGTAACAAATATGTCATATCCACCCAACGAGCCTTCTCCATCAGAAGCATAATATAGTGTTACTCCGTCTGCCATCAGATAGGGGTAGTTGACATTTCCCTGTTCATTCAGGGTATTTAAAGGTTCCGGAACGCTCCAATTATTTATCAGCTTTATGCGTGAGTAAAGTTGCATTTTTCCATCAGGGTCTTGATCACCATAAATTATTTTATTACCCATTTCTGACTGGTAAATAGTGCCTGCGATGGAGTTGTCTTGATGTAAAGTACCTGATTCATGACTCACTTTATATGCTTTCAGAAATTCGTTCTTGTCTACCACAAAGCTATCTATTACGGCTACGTCTTCCACACCCTTAATCATGCGTGCGCCTTGTTTGATAATTTCTAATTCGGATTCAGCTGCTTCGGTTGGTCGTTTTTTCTTTTCCAGCCATTCGATGTGTTGCTCGTAGTTGTCCACTGCATCTTCGAAGCGGTACATATCATAATATAGCTTTCCCAGATATTTGAATGCATCAATCACTTTGCGTGCCGCACTTTTCTCCAGATAGGGTTGTGCTTCAACTTTTTCTCCGGTTTCATAGCAGCAAGCACCATACCAATAATTATAATTGGCATTGGATGGGGCCTTTTTCACCAAACTCTGAAACACAGGTTTGGCCTTTTCAAATTCTCCTTCAAGGAAAAGTTTTTTAGCTTGTTCGAGGTTTTGCGCCATCATGCTGCTCGTCAGCCCTAAGGCAAACAGGCAGGCTATGTATCTTTTGCGTATCATTTTATCTGCAATATTTGTACTATTCTAAATTCAAAAATACAATATTTATTGGAATTATGCCACTTTACTTCATTCTATTTTATGAAATCTTCCATAAATCATTCTTTTCATGTATTTTTGTGCCCGATTTCTAAAAACAGATATGGCACAATTTACGGAAGAAGATAAAATAATGCGCCGTGTGGAGCAACGCTTTAACAAGGGGATGGTGAAATATCGTCTTATTGAAGATGGAGATAAGATATTGGTTGGTTTGTCCGGAGGTAAAGATTCGTTGGCGTTATTGGAATTGTTGGCAAAGCGTTCTCGTATCTTAAAACCACGCTTTACGGTTATGGCAGTACACATCGGCATGACGAATATTCCTTATCAGTCCGATTTGGAATACTTGAAGAATTATGCTGAGGGTTTGGGAGTGCCATTTGTGTATTTTGAAACATCGTTCGATTTGTCAACTGATACTCGTAAATCTCCGTGCTTCCTTTGTTCGTGGAATCGGAGGAAGGCTCTTTTCACAGTTGCTAAAGAGCATGGATGTACTAAGATAGCATTGGGGCATCACATGGATGATATTTTGGAAACATTGTTGATGAATATCACTTTTCAAGGGGCATTTGGAACTATGCCGCCTCGGTTGGTGATGCGTAAGTTTGACATGACTATCATTCGTCCCATGTGCTTGGTGCATGAGTCTGATTTGTCAGATATGGCTCGTGTTCGGGGGTATCGTCGGCAGATAAAGAATTGTCCTTACGAAAGCCGGTCAAATCGTTCGGACATGAAAGAGGTGTTGAAATCTTTAGAGAAATTGAATCCCGAGGCACGTTATAGCTTATGGGGAAGTATGACAAACATACAGGAGGATTTACTTCCTGATAAAATAGATTAAGAACAAAATGGTATCTCAAGGTATTTATTCAATCGTTTTATTGATTTTTTCGAATGTGTTCATGACTTTTGCATGGTATGGGCATTTAAAGATGAAACAGGAATTCAGTTGGTTTGCGGCACTTCCATTGATTGGCGTGATTGCTTTTAGTTGGGCGGTTGCTTTTTTTGAGTATTGTCTTCAGGTGCCTGCCAATCGTTTAGGCTTTCGCGATAACGGAGGGCCGTTTGATATCATGCAGTTAAAAGTAATACAAGAAGTGATTACGTTAGCCGTGTTTACTCTATTTTCAGTTTGGGCTTTTAAAACGGAACTGAAGTGGAATCATTTAGCGGCTTTCCTTTGTCTGGTTTTGGCCGTTTACTTTGTTTTTAAGAAGTAGGGAGTCAGAAGATTCCACTACTCCCGGGTAGAGCCTTTCGGCTTGTTTACGCAGAAGTTCCATCATTAGGGTAGTGTCTTTCTTTACGGTATCCTGCAGGGTTGGTATATAGTCCATATAGCTTTTCCAGGCATTGGCATGTTTGCGGTTGCGTTTGATGGCACGTCCTCGTGTGGTAAGGTTTTCATAAAGTAATTTTTCGGCATCGAAAGTATATGTTGCTCCTACGCTGACTTGAATGGCATTGTTATTTTTGCCGGTAAGTATAACACGTTGTTCCCTTACATCATATTTGATTGCGCTGTTTACATTTAACACCATGGATATTTTCAGTTCTTTCTCATTGGTGATAATCGGATCATTTACCGGGTCTTCATCCCATCTTGTATAGGGGGTGTAAGGGGTAAAGCGAACATATTGGGGTTTTATCCATTGGGTGGTATCTCCAAAGTTTTTGGGTAAGGCATCTAGAAATTTCATCCATGGTTTGTCTTGAGATATCATCGGACTTCCTTGGATGGCATCCTTAGTCGGTTTAAAGTCAAAATGAATTGATTTTACAGCTTCTTTGTTGATGATTAATTCTTCCTCTCCATTTAACAATTGCTGTAAACGGAGAGAATCCTGTTTGCTCCATTGTGCTTGTGCTGTCAGTGCCGCTAAGGTACAGAGTAATATGCTGAGACTTACCCTTTGGGTCATTTGTTTTCTCTTTATACGTGATTATATGTTGGCAAAAGTAACTAGGAGTAGCTATAATACCGGTTAAATCAGCGTTATTATTTGTTTATTACCCGGAGTGTTTAAGAATTATTTAGTTAATGATGGTATATGTTATGATTAGACACAGATTTCACGGAATGGAGAATAAGTTCATGCAAATCCGTGTCTTCTGTGTCTAATGTATCTGTTATTTCTGCTGAGTTAATTGTGCATGCATGGCGGCAGCGGCTCTGCGTCCGTCGCCCATTGCCAGAATCACCGTTGCTCCTCCGCGAACGATATCTCCACCGGCATAGATAGTCGGGATGGATGATTGCATATTATCGTTTACAGCGATAGTTCCTTTACGTCCCAATTCCAATCCTTTGATAGAGCTGGGAACGATCGGGTTGGGAGATACGCCCACACTGACAATAGCCATGTCTATATCGATGGTTTCTGTTGCTCCCGGAATGGCTACAGGACTGCGGCGACCCGAAGCATCTGGTTCACCCAATTCCATCTTTTGCAATACTACTTGTTTGACGCGCCCTTTTTCGTCAGCGATGTACTCAATGGGGTTGTGGAGAGTCATGAATTCCACTCCTTCTTCCTTGGCGTGTTTTACTTCTTCCAAACGTGCCGGCATTTCTTCCTCTGAACGGCGGTAAATAATCATGGCGCGCTCTGCTCCCAAACGGCGGGCGGTGCGGACAGAGTCCATGGCAGTGTTGCCTCCACCGATAACGGCTACATTCTTTCCAAATACCACCGGAGTATCAGAATCATCGCTGGCTGCATCCATCAGATTTACACGGGTCAGGTATTCATTGGAAGACATGATGTTGATGGAGTTTTCCCCCGGAATGTTCATGAAGTTGGGCAGGCCGGCGCCTGATGCGACAAATATACCTTTGAAACCTTCGGCTTCCAAATCTTCCACACTGATGGTTTTGCCTACAATGCAATCTTTCATAAAGGTGACACCCATCTTTGCCAAGTTATTGATTTCCACATCTACAATCTTGTTGGGCAGGCGGAATTCAGGGATGCCGTATTTCAATACGCCGCCGATTTCATGTAATGCTTCGAATACAGTTACTTCATAGCCCAGCTTGGCCATATCTCCGGCAAAGGAAAGCCCTGCAGGACCTGAACCGATGACGGCTATCTTGATTCCGTTTTTTTCTGCTATGTGTGGGACGGATATTTGCCCGCTTTCACGTTCGTAATCAGCTGCAAAACGTTCCAAGTAACCAATGGCAACAGCTTCGTGTCCGGCTTTCAAATGTGTACATTGCGATTCGCATTGTTTTTCTTGTGGACAAACGCGACCACATACAGCCGGCAGAGCACTGGTCTCTTTCAGAGTCTTTGCAGCTTCGAGGAATTCTCCGCGTTCGATGTTTTTAATGAATTTAGGAATATTGATTCCTACCGGGCAGCCATTCATGCAAGTCGGGTTGGGACAATCCAGACAACGCTTGGCTTCCGTTATGGCTTGTTCTTCGTTCAGTCCCAAGTTCACTTCTTCTTTACGGCTATGCGAACGGTATTCTGCATCCAGCTCATTCATCTTGACACGGGGAATGGCCATGCGTTCTTTGGGTTTCATCGCTTTGCGCAACTCTGTACGCCAAGGGGCATCACGTCCATCAAGTTCCTTGGTCGCTTCGCAAGTTTCGGGTTGTTTGTCTGTATCCAGTTTATGAATTTCTTCCCTTTCAATCTCTTTGAAAGCTCCCATACGTTTTAGCATTTCATCGAAATCCACTTGATGTCCGTCAAATTCAGGACCATCCACGCATACGAAGCGTGTTTTGCCTCCCACGGTGATGCGGCATGCACCACACATACCTGTTCCGTCCACCATGATGGTGTTCAGAGATACATCGGTAGGTATTTCATATTTCTTAGTCAGCAGGCAGACAAATTTCATCATGATGGCGGGACCGATGGCGAAGCATTTGTTTACTTTTTCGCGTTTTATCACTTCTTCTACACCTTCTGTCACCAGTCCTTTACGACCATATGAGCCGTCGTCTGTCATAATGATTACTTCGTCAGAACTTTCACGCATTTCTTTTTCGAGAATAATCAGTTCTTTGCTGCGTCCTGCCAATACGGTGATGACACGGTTTCCGGCGGCTTTTAATGCTTGGACAATAGGAAGCATTGGGGCAACGCCGACTCCTCCTCCGGCACAGACTACGGTTCCGAAGTTTTCGATGTGGGTAGCTTTTCCCAATGGACCTACAACATCAGTGATGTAATCACCCTCATTCAGTTCGCAAAGACGGGTAGAGGAGAGTCCTACCTCTTGCACTACCAATGTGATGGTTCCTTTTATGGGGTCTGCACCGGCTATGGTCAGCGGCATACGTTCGCCTTTTTCGCCTACACGGACGATTACAAAGTGTCCTGCTTTGCGAGACTTTGCAATAAGAGGAGCCTCTATCACCAGCTTAAAGACCTTTTCTGAGAAATGTTCTTTTGAAATAATCTTATTCATTTTGCTATACTATAAGTTAGTTGTTCTTCTTGCTTGGATATCAATTTGATAATTGTTTGCAAAGTTATGATTATATTTTCTAACGACAAAAGAAAAGCCACCCTTTTATATGGGTGGCTTATGCTATATGACTAAGTCTTGTTATTGTATATGAAATTTGTAACCGATTACACCATAGTATATCAGTCAATCATGTCAAATCCACAATAGGGAACCAATGCTTTGGGGATACGGATTCCTTCGGGAGTCTGATTGTTTTCAAGCAGTGCAGCAACGATGCGCGGCAATGCCAATGCTGAACCGTTCAATGTATGGCAAAGTTCGGTTTTCTTGTCTGCGTTGCGATAGCGGCATTTCAGACGGTTAGCCTGATATGTGTCGAAGTTTGAAACGGAGCTGACTTCCAACCAGCGTTTCTGTGCTTCCGAATATACTTCAAAATCGAAGCAAAGAGCAGCTGTAAAACTCATATCACCGCCACAAAGACGGAGAATACGATAGGGGAGTTCCAGCTTTTGTAATAGACCTTCTACGTGATTCAGCATTTCCTGATGTGATTGTTTGGAATGTTCGGGCTTGTCAATGCGGACTAATTCTACTTTGGAGAATTCGTGCAAGCGGTTCAGACCGCGAACATCTTTACCGTATGAGCCGGCTTCACGACGGAAACATTGAGTGTATGCACAATTTTTGATAGGCAATTGCTTTTCATCCAAAATAACATCGCGATAGATGTTTGTCACAGGCACTTCGGCAGTGGGAATCAAATATAAATCATCTACTTCGCAGTGATACATCTGTCCTTCTTTGTCAGGCAATTGTCCGGTTCCATAACCGGAGGCGGTGTTGACAACCGTCGGAGGCATAATTTCGTCATAACCGGAAGCACGTGCTTCGTCAAGGAAGAAGTTTATGAGTGCGCGTTGCAAGCGTGCTCCTTTACCCTTATATACAGGAAAACCCGCGCCGGTAATTTTTACGCCCAAGTCAAAATCGATTAAGTCATATTTCTTGGCAAGTTCCCAATGGGGAAGTGCATCTTTAGGGAGCTCGGTTTCCATACCTCCCATCTTTTCCACTACGTTATCTTCGGCCCCAAAGCCTTCGGGTACTTCATCATAGGGAACATTGGGGATGGTATAGAGCAGATTGGTCATGTCTTCTTGAGCTTGGTCCATTTCGGCTTGCAGGGTTTTGCTGATTTCTTTGATTTCAGCAACGCGTGCTTTAGCTGTTTCTGCTTCCTCCTTTTTGCCTTCTTTCATGAGCAGACCGATAGATTTCGAGATAGAGTTGACCTCTGCCAGATTTTTATCTAATTGATTCTGTGTATTACGTCTTTTATCGTTAAATGCAAGCACTTGTTCAATGGTTGCTTTTGCATCTTTGAAGTGCTTTTTTTCCAATCCGCGGATAACTCCTTCCGTGTTGTCGGTAATTTGTTTAATAGTAAGCATATCTTTTACTCTTTTTGATATTTCTTTAATTAGTGGACAAAGATAGATAAAAAAATGGTAAGGTGTATGAGTTATTCGTTACTTTTGCATTTGGATTTAATATGAAAATGAACGGAAGATGAATTATCTTGAAATAGTGGGTACTCTTGTCGGGCTGCTTTATTTGTGGTTTGAGTACAAGGCAAGCATTTGGTTGTGGCCTGTGAGTGTCATTATGCCTGCCATTTATATAGTTGTGTACTATCAGGTGGGGCTGTATGCAGATTCGGGTATCAGTGTTTATTATTTGCTGGCGGGTATCTATGGCTGGTGGGTATGGTTGAGGCATGTTCCCGGCAGGCAGGAGAAATTGATTACTTTTACTCCTCGCAAGTTGTTTATGCCTTTGTTTGTTGTTCTATGCCTTGTGTTTGCGTTGATAGGTGGGATATTGGCAACGTATACAGACAGTACAATACCATGGTGGGATAGTTTTACTACAGCTTTAAGTATTATAGCTATGTGGATGTTGGCACATAAATATGTGGAGCAATGGTTGGTGTGGCTTGTTGTAGATGTTATATCTTGCGGGTTATATCTTTATAAAGATCTTTATTTTACTTCCTTTCTTTATGGACTTTATGCCGTGATAGCTTTTGGGGGGTATCTAAGGTGGAAACAATTAATGAATGTAACAGAATGAAAGAATATAAATTACCGGAACAAATAAATATACCTCAAACTATTATATTGGCAGATGGAGACTTCCCTTCTTCTTCTTTGGCTAAGGAATGGTTGAGGGAGTGTCCTTATGTGGTTTGTTGTGACGGGGCGGTCAACACATATCTTCGCTTTGGGAAGATGCCGGCTGCTATTGTGGGTGATGGTGATTCGTTATTGCCGGAGATAAAGGAACGCTATGTTCATCTCATTCATCGTGAAACGGAGCAGGATACGAATGATTTGAGTAAGGCATTTCGTTTCTGTCTGTCTCAGGGAAGGCGGGATATTACGATTATGGGGGCTACCGGTAAGCGGGAAGATCATACTTTGGGAAACATCAGTCTGCTTGCTGACTATATGGAGCAGGCAGAAGTGAGGATGTTGACTGATTATGGGCTGTTTATACCTATTAAAGAAGATAGCGTGTTTGAATCTTTTCCGACTCAACAGGTTTCTGTTTTTAATATGGGGGCTACGGAACTTTCGGCAGACGGCTTGGTTTATCCTCTTTCTGCTTTTACGAATTGGTGGCAGGGGACATTGAATGAAGCTATCGGCAATCGGTTTATTATTCATGTACACGGCAAAGTGCTTGTTTTCAGGGTAATATGATTCTTTTTTTAAGATTTCAATGTCTTTTTGGGAATTACCCGTAAAATAGAGAGGGCTTGCTTCATTCCATGTTGGAAAGCATGCTTTTACACGTACGTCCGCATGGAGCTTCACATACGTATGTGTAAGGCTGCGCATACGTCCGTAAAGGCTCATACGTACTAACGTGAAATTATGTACTTCCAAAAAGACAAAGACGTTTTGTAAAAAGAGCAAGAGCTTTCTCAAAAAGATAATGGTCTTTTAAAAAAAGAAAAGGAGCTTTTTTAAAAAGATAACGAGCTTTTTTAAAAACACTTTGATCTTTTTTTACCCTTTGTCGGGACTTGGTAAGCCGTTGGAAAGGCTGATACATAAAGGGCACTTCCGGAAGTTATCTGAAGAACAGGGTGAACTTTTAAGAGTAAAAGCTCTTCTTTATGGTTTGGCAGGTGAGCCAATAACAAAGTCCGGGCTTTGTACATAAAAAAAGATTGTGTCAAAATACTGACACAATCTTCTTTTTAATTCTTTTTTTTGTAGGGGACCGAATTATGCTTCTACAGCCGGAATGATAGATACTGATCTCTTATCTTCACGACCTACTTTAAAACATACTGTACCATCTACCAAAGCGAAAAGAGTGTGGTCACGACCCATACCGATGTTGTTGCCCGGATGGAATTCTGTACCTCTCTGACGAACGATGATGTTTCCTGCTTTACAAGCTTGTCCACCAAATATCTTAACGCCTAATCTCTTACTTGCTGATTCACGGCCGTTCT
>ERZ832317.731-NODE-731-length-45336-cov-5.665732_pt1 | contig 45336 bp, 10 predicted proteins | sample MGYA00519695_ERZ832317 | MGnify/ENA primary metagenome ERZ832317 (study PRJEB31850, sample SAMEA3708726) | human gut metagenome | biome: human gut; feature: human-associated habitat; material: faeces | place: China | collected 2014 ...
GGCAGTGGGGTAGGCAATGGCACAGCCCACGCCGCCGCCGATGACAGCGGCCTTCCGGATGCCGGAAAGATCGGTGGCAGCACCCAGCGGACCCACAAAGTCCAGGATGCTGTCCCCGGCCTCCAGACTGCCCAGCAGATTGGTGGACAAGCCCACCTTCTGGAAGATGATGGAGACGGTGCCCTTCTCCCGGTCGTAACCGGCGATGGTCAGGGGAACACGCTCACTGAGCTCGTCAATGCGGAAAATAATGAACTGACCGGCCTTCGCTTTTTTGGCGACGAAGGGAGCTTCGATCTCCATCAGCGTAACGGCATCGTTCAGCTCTTTCTTTCGAACGATCTTATACATAACGCAACCACCCTTTTAAAAATAATCAATTGCCATTGATCGGCACCAAAGAGGCACTCCTCAGCCCCATTCGGTGCCATTGTATTTATTATAAGTTCTTTCTATCCGTTTGTCAAAACAATTCTTCTGTTTTTGGTGATAATAGAGAATTTTCGAGAAAAAAAGCTCTTGCGAATACCGGCATCCAAAGAATAATTCGGACGACGCTCACCTTGTGCAATAAGCTGTTTCGCGTTATAATTTCCCGTAACCTGCGCCGAGAAATTCTTGGGAAGTATCAAATTGGCCATAATACGGGCATTCCACGTAAAATTATTCTCACCATCATAATGCATAGTAGAAGCAACTCCCGAATTATCGACATAAGTATAATCAAAGTCGTTAAGCTGTTGATAATACATATTTACCGTAGTAGTTAAATTCAGATATCATATTAGAATTACTAATGAAGGAGAAGTAGCTGGATATGCAAAAGAAATTAAGGATAGAATACCAGAAGGCTTAGAATTTGAATTATCAGATAATACAAATTGGACAATGCTTGATGATAGAACTATAGTAACAGATGAATTAAAGGATAAATTATTACAACCAGGAGAATCAGCAGAAGTAATAGTAATTCTTAAATGGATTAACTCAAAAACTAATATGGGTGTAAAAATAAATACAGCAGAAATTAGTAAAGATTATAATGATTATGGAACACCAGATATAGATTCAACACCAGACAACAATGTTCCAGGTGAAGATGATATAGATGATGCACCAGTAATGTTAACAGTAAAAACAGGATCAGAAGATTTGAAATACATTGCATTAATTACTATAGTATTAGCATTATTAAGTGGATGTGTAATAGCATTGCGAAAAAATATTAAACGCCAATATAATGTAGGAGATATCCTAAGGAAATAAAGGTTTTGATAAAATAATTGCTAAAATAAAAATCAAGTTTTCAAAAGAAAATATCTTGAGATAAACAAATGATGAATATGAGAAATACAAAAGATAAAATAATTTTAAGATTATAAGTTAATAAAAATAGAAGAAGAGCTAAAAAGTCTTCTTCTATTTTTTTTGCTCTTAAATTGGCGAAACTCTTAGGGAAAATTGATAAAAGTTTTTGTTTGTAAAATTGTGGATTTTGTAACCAAATTATAATAACAATTTAACACAAATGAAATATATTTTATTTATACCTTTTAAGACAGATTTCCCTAAGAAAAAATAAAAAATATGGTGAAAAATGTAAAATTGACTCTTATATTAAATACTCTATAATCTATATAAATTAAAAATATAAGAAAGGAGGTTTCAACTACATATGGAAAATTTATTAAAAAAACTAACAGCTGTAATACTTATTCTTGTGATGATGTTTATAAATATGGCAATTGTGGTTGAAGCCTCAACAATTGAACCAACAGATGATCAATATTTAGAGCTTAAAGCAACAAATATAACTGAGGTTGAAGGTAAAAATAAACAAGTTATTATGGAATTATGGGGACATGAAATAGATTTTAAACGGATTTGAGGTACGATTTAGTTTTGATAATACAAAATTAAAATTTTCAAACATACAAACAAATGAAATTACTGATGATGTAACTCAATACTTTAAGTTTGAAAATGAATTTTCATCAGTACTTGAGTGTGCTTCATTAGAAGATGAAAACCAAGGTATAGTTGATTGGGCAATTACATTTAATCCTCCGGTAACCGATTCAGAGCATATTAAGGATGATGGAGCAGGCAAGAAAATAATAACAACAACTGGGGGTGTTCTTTTAGCAAAGGTAAGCTTTAGTATGATATCAGATGATTTCGATATTTCAGGATTTTCACTTAAAGAAGATGAATTGGTACCAACAACTGGTATAAAAATAAATTTGAATGTTAAAGATTCAATTGAAAATAAATCGGCATTTAGATTTGTGGATGCAACAGCATCAAAAAACGCAAACTTAGATAACTTGATTGTAAGTTCAGGAACAGCAGATGAAGAAAATCCAGATAATTCTACATATAAGGAGTATGAGTTAAACCCAAAATTTGATAAAGATACTTTAAATTATGAATTGGAGTTATTGGAAAATATTGATGAATTAAACTTAAAATCAATACTTAGTGATACAAAATCTTCAATGAAACTTAAGAAACCTAAAAGAGATGAAAATGGAAATTTGGTTTATGAATCTGATGGAGTAACAGTTGAATATGAAGAGCTTGATATTCAAAATAATGTATCAACTACTGTTAAATTAAATGAACTTGGAAAAGGTGATACAAATTTAACAATAACTGTTACAGCAGAAGATGGTAAAACAGAAAAAGAATATACTCTGGTGGTAAAAAGGCCATATGGAGTTATTAGGGGGAGTATATTTTTAAAACCGATGGAAAGTAAAAAAATATATAAAGCAACAGTAAGGTTATACAAATCAGATGAGGTAAAAAATGTAATAGATTGGTCTACTGTTAAATCTGGAAAAAGGGATTCAATACATCAACAATTAGAAACAATAACATCTTTAGATAGTGATACAAATGATGATGGAACATTTGAAATATATGTTACTCCGGGGACTTATGATATTTTGTTAGATCGAGAAGGTTACTTAGATCATATTTTTATTTCAAGAACAATAAATACTGGAGATGTATTGGATATAGGAGAAAAAGAGCTATATGCAGGTGATGTTAATAAAGATGGTGTTATACAACTTTTAGATTTATCTATGTTATATAGTGCATACCAAACAGATACAACTTCAGCGAATTATGATAAAAAGATGGATTTTAATAATGACGGTAGGATTCAATTATTAGATCTTTCAGCACTCAAAGCAAATTATGAAGTTAATAGGATTATAGAATAGTATGGAAGGAGAAAAATAGAATGAAATATACAAATTTAAAAAGGTTCTTTACGAGGAAGCAAATAATAGCATTAATAATATCTTTAATAATTTTAATAGAATCATTTTCACCATATGGGATTTTGTTAAGTGAAGTTCATGCAGCTTCTCCAATAAAAGAAAATAAACCCTATTTTGAAATTGACATTCATCCAATAGATACATCTAAAGATTATGACCATTGGGATAATGATACAACATATTATTATTATGATTTTGATCCAGATACTGATACCATAGAAACATATTCTGGAACAAGAATAGTTACAATGGATATTATCATAAAAAATGGGACAACTGTAACTGGATTAAATGCGGGAAATATAAAATTAAAATATGATAAAAGTATTTTATCTCCAATAGTAGAAGTTAATATAGGAACAAATAAAAGACCTATTTGGGAGTTACAAGAGCCAACAGACATGGAAGATTGGGCTTCAGATGGAATATATTTTGATACATCTCCAGCTACAGGAATAGATACAAGCAGTTGTACATTCAGAATAGATGGAGCTACTACAAAAACAATGGCAGATGAAACTGTAATTGCAACATTAACATTTAAATTGGCAGATGGAAAAACAATGGAAGATATTACAACAGATGTTTTTTCAATTGGAGATCCAGATGATATTATGCTTGCATATGATGGTGGAGCATATTATGTGAATGGTAAAGATTATTTATTATTTAAAGGCTTTTCAGCTGGTGCAAAGAAAATAAATAATATTTCATTTAAATCTCAGCCAACAAAAAATAAATATTACAATACAGAAACATTAGATTTTACAGGGGCAATATTAACAGTATCATATGATGATGGAAGTTCAGAAGATGTAACAGTATCAGATGCAATAACATCTGGAAAAATGACTCTTGATTCAACAACAGCAAATAATACAACAAAGAAGACAACATTAACATATGATGGTGAAACAATAGATTTTGATTATTATGTATTAGATAGTATTTCGAAGAAAACTAATTTAACAAAAATGAACTATGAACATGGTGATACAATAGATTTTTCTGGAGGACAACTTACAGCAACATATAAGGATTCATCAGGAAATACATTAGAAGATACATTAAATATAGCAAGTGAAATTGCAACAGGAGAAATTACAGTTGATAAGACAAAAGCGGATGTAGATAATAAGAAAGTAACATTTACATATAAGTCTTTAACAACAGATATGACATTAACTGTAACTGATCCAGTATCTAGCATTTCGATAACAAAACAACCAACAAATGTTACATATGATGATGGTGATACAATTAGTTTAGCTGGAGGAGAAATTACACCAGTAACTAAAAGTGGAAAAACTCTTACACCAATTTCAGCTGATGATTCAAAAGTTACTGCAAGTTCGACAACAGCAAGTATAAGTTCAATACCAGTATCAGATAGATGGGTGATAGCTGGAGGTAATGGCTTAACTGCCGGAAATCAAAAAATTACATTGACATATGAAGGAAAAACTGCAGATTTAAATATAGTTGTAAATGATACAGTATCAGGAGTTTCAATAACGACTCAACCAACAGCACAAAATAAATATGGAACTTCTGCAGGTGCATTAAATTACAGTGGTCTTGTTGCAACAATTACAACAAGCGGAGGTGGCTCGTTTACTGTAGGCGCAAGTTCTCTTGCAATAGATACAAGTGGATATAATCCAACAAAACTTGCAAAACAATCATTGCCAGTAAAATATGGAACTATAAATTCAACAAATACTGTTGATATACAATTAGTAAATTATATAACAGGAATTACAACAGCATTTACTAAAACAGAATTTGATTATGACACATCACTTGATGATGTTATATCAAATGGAAAATATGTTGAAGTATATGCAGATGGCAGTTCAAGTTCACCTAAAACAATTACTGCTGGAATGGTAACAGGATATGTACAAAAACCAGCAGGATCGTTATTTAATGTAAATCATAAATATAATGAAACATTGACAATTAAATTAGATAGTAGTTCAAATGTATTTGATAAATTACCAGCAACAGCCACTCAAGTAATTACTATAAATGATGTAATAAAAGATATATCGGTTTTATATAAACCATCAAAAGTTACATATAAATATGGAGAAGCTTTTTCAGCGACTGGGGGACAAATTAACATAAATTATATTAGTGGTGCACAGTCAAACATTTCAATGGAAGCCTCAGGAGTTACTTTAACAGAGCAAGATGGAAGTACTATAAATATGTCGCCATCAGCAAGTAGTTTTGTAAGTAAAACTGCAACTAAAACAATAAAAGTTTCATATACAAGTAATGGTAAAATTTTTGATACTTCATTTGATGTTTATATAAAAGATGAAGCTGCAAGTATATCAATTTCTAAAAATCCAAAAACAATATTTAATCATGGAGATACATTTGATGAAAGTGCTGGAGAGCTTAAAATAGTTTATAAATCTGGTAACAGTGAGGTTATTAATTTAAATCAAGCAGTTGTTACTGAAAGCGATGGCTCTGAAGTAGATATGGAACCAAAATATTCTAAATACACAAATAATAATTTAGTAAAAAATTTATTGGTTACATATAGAGGTAAAACAACGAATTATGACATAACATTACAAAACCCAATAGATTCAATAACAATTGAAAACACACCAAAACAAAGCTATAAGTTAAATGAAGCAACAACAGGTGTTGGTGGAACAATTAAAGTAACAAGAAAAGCAGGAAATACAGAATCAATAAATATTGACGATTCAATGGTTTCAGGTTTAGATACAACAGTAGCTGGAACAGGAAAAACTGCTACTATAACATATACAGATGAATTTGGTAATTTAAAGACAACTACATACACATATGATGTTATTGATAATGTGACAAGTATTGACATAGTTGCACCAAGTAAAAATGTATATAATCATGGTGAAGCTCTTGCTTTAGATGGAACAATTACAGTTCATTATGCAAGTGGAACTACTAATAATGTAACAATGACATCAAGTATGATCAAAGAAGGCTCTGGTGCAGTAGATATGAGCCCAACAAGCTATGATGATGATACACAAAAAGTAAATAAAAAATTGACAATTGAATATTCAGAAGGCGGAGTTACAAAAAGTATAGACTATCCAATAACAATAATAAATGATGTCAAATCAATAGCAGTACAAGATCCAGCAACAAAGACAACATACAATATTGGAGATACATTAGATGTTACAGGTTTAAGTATATTAGTAACAAGAGCAATGGGAACAACAGGAGTTGTAACTGTAACACCAGATATGGTAACAGGATTTGACAGTTCAAAAGAAAATACAAATTTATCATTAACAATTAGTTATACAGAAAATGGAATTACAAAAACAGCAACATATGAAGTAAGTGTAGTTGACTCAGTAAAATCAATAACAATAAATGGAACACCACAAAGTGAAGTAAAATACGGCGAAGAATTAGATTTAAGTAAAATTAAATTAGATGTAACAAAGGGAAGTGGAACAACACAAGAAACAGTAACTGATTCAATGATAAGTGGATATGATAAAACCAAAATTGGAAAGCAAACAGTAACAATAACATACGGAGGACAAACAACAACATTTGATGTAACAGTAAAAGATTATGTTACAAAAATTGAAGTAAATCCAAGTAGTGTAACAGGAACATATAATGATGAATTATCAAAATTAATAACAGACAACAGTATAAAATATACAGTAACATACGCAAAAGCAGGAGCACAATCCCCAATAGCTCTAGCAGAAAGTATGGTAAGTGGATATAACAAAGCAACAACAACAGCACAAAATTTAACAATAACATATACAGATAATGATTCAAGCAGTTACACAAACGGAAATAATTTTACAACAAGCTTACAAGTAACATTAATGAATACAGTATCAGGAATAACAATAACACCACCAACAAAAACAACATATAATCACGGAGATAGCTTAGACTTAACAGGTGGAGAAATAAATTTAACATATGAAGATGGAACATCAGGAACATTAGATATAAATAAAGCAACAATAACAGAAAGTGATGGAAGTCCATTAAATATGAGTCCAGCAAGTTATGATGGAACACAAAAAGTGGATAAAACATTGAAAATAGAATATTCAAAAGATGGACAAACTGGAACAGTAAATTATCCAATAACAATAATAAATGATGTCAAATCAATAACTATAAAAACTCTACCACAAACAGAGTATAAGGTTAATGAAACATTAGATATTACAACAGGAGAGCTACTTGTAACAAGAGCTGTAGGAACAGAAATAGTTACAATGAGTTCACCTAAAGTAACAGTTTCAGGATTTGATAATACACAAGAATCGAAAGATTTAAAATTAACTGTAGATTATACAGAAAACGGAATAACAAAAACAACAGATTATTTAGTAAATGTAACTGATAATGTACAATCAATATCACTTAAAACTATGCCACCAACAAATTACAAATATGGTGAACCATTAAATGTAACAGGTGGACAAATTGAAGTAGTAAAAGATAGCGGAGTACAAACTATAAATATTACAAACGATATGATAAAAGAGCTAGATGGAAGTGAATTTGATTCTACTAAATTAGGAACAAGAAAATTACAAATATCATATGGTGGAAAAACACTAGAATATGAAATTACAGTCGAAGACTATGTAACAGGTATTATATTAACACCGCCTACAAAATTAGTATACGAATGCGGTGAAGAGCTTGATTTAACAGGTGGTAAGATTGAAAAAGTAATGGCTAGTGGAACAAAAATAGATGTAGCGCTTTCAGATAGTAGTGTAAGCATAAGTGGATATGATAAAACAAAAGCTGGAAGTCAGACTATAAATGTAATTTATGAAGGAATTACTAAACAATTTGGAGTAACAGTTGAAGATAATGTTCAATCAGTAACATTAATTGGTACTCCAAAGACTGAATATAAATATGGAGAATCACTAGATGTAGCAGGATTACAACTTGAAGTAACAAGTTCTAGTGGAAATAAACAGTATGTAACTGTAACTCCTAGTATGGTAACTGGATTTAATTCAAACCAATTAGGAGAGCAGATATTAATAATTACATATAAGGGTAAAACAGTACAATATAAGGTCAATGTAAAAGACTATGTAAAAGATATTGAAATTGTTGAACCAACAAAGCTTGTGTACAAGTTAAATGAAACAATTGATTTAAATGGAGGTACAGTAAGGGCTGTAATGGCAAGTGGAACTGCAACATCCCCAGTTGCAATGACAAGTGCTATGATTACAGGATTTGATAGTACAAGTATAGGGGCTAAAACCCTAACAGTTTCATATCAAGGATACACAAAAACATTTGGGATAACAGTTCAAGATTTAACAAATAGTATGGTTATAAAAACATTACCAAATAAAGTAAAATACTTATATGGACAAAAATTAGATCTAACAGGTGGAACAATAGAAATTACTAAAGAAAGTGGAGAAACTGAAATTATTAGTATGACATCAAGCATGGTAACAGGATACAATTCTAATAAGCTAGGAACTCAAACTTTAACAGTAACATATGACGGATTATCTCAAACATTCCCCGTTACAGTAGAGGATTATGAATTAAATAGTTTATTTATAACACCTCCTACTAAGAGAAATTACGAATATGGAGAGAGCCTAGACTTAACTGGTGGTAAAGTTACTACTAAAATGGCAAGTGGAGCAATTAAAGAAAGTACTAATATGACAGCTTCTATGATATCAGGATTTGATAATACTAAAGTAGGTTCACAAAAGATTACAGTTACATATGATGGTAAGTCAAATAGTTTCACAATTAGTGTTAAAGACTTAATAAAAGGTATTTCAATGAATACCCAACCTAACAAAACAAATTACGATTTTGGAGCAAATTTAGATGTATCTGGAGCAACAATTACAGTTGTTAAATCAAGTGGAATTACAGTAATACCTGTAACAAGCAATATGATTTCAGAATATAATCCTAAAAATGCTGGAACACAAGTTATTAAAGTAAGTTATGGTGGATTTACAACAAACTTTATAGTTAATGTATTACCAAAGAAAAATAGTACAAAGGATAGTAATACAAAAGATAATACAAATATAAATAGACATCATAATAAAACAAATAATAACAATAATGAGGAAGCTAATATACCAAATCAAGAAGAAACAAAAGATAATCAAATAACAAATGATAATGTACAAGAAAATCAAAATACAAAGCCTAAAGAAAATACAAAAGAAGAAGATAATAAAGAAGTACCAAAGAATAATACGAAAGATGATAAAAAACAAGAAGATAAAGATATTGAAAGAAATAAAGGTATAAATAAAAAGTCAATAGCAGCTATTATAGCAGCAATTGCCCTTGGAATACTAATTTTAATAATTGTATTCAAACGAAATGTTAGAATATTGATAGAAGAAGATGGCGAATTTGTACTTGGAGGATTAGATAAGGTAAGTAAGAATAATCTAAAATTAGATATTGATCAATACCTAGATAAGGATACTTATGATAATAAGGTAAAGGTAGTATTTAATGATTCAATAAGTAAAAAATTGGATGGCAAGATTATTGAAATAAATTACAAAAATAGAGTATTTAAATACAAAATTCACTACGCAGATAAGCCTTTCGAGATTAATTTAGATAATTCAGTAATAAATAGAATTGAGGTCATAAAATAATTATAATTATTAAATAAAATTGATGTCTAAAGTAATTATAATTATTAAATAAAGTTTTAAAAGATATATGTTATTAGTGTGCATACAATCTTCCTAATAGTTTAATCTTTGCACACGGATAGAACTATTAGGGGATTGTAAATAACATAATATTAAAAATTATACTAGAAACGTGAAAAAATATATAAATTCAACCTAAATTGGGGTAAAAAAAGCCGTAATTTAAGGTTTATTAAGTGAACCCTAAAAAAAGGTTTATAAAAAAATATATAAAATAATATAAATAAAACATATTAAAAATAAAAAAAAGCCTAAAAATGGATAAAAAAATCCGCATTTTGAGGTTTATTAAGTGAACCCAAAAAACAGAAAGCCTAAGGAAATGGCGAAGGAGAAGTATTATGAAGCTAAGTAAAAAATTCAAAAAAAGTTTGACTTTGTATAATATTGCTATAATTTCTTGCGTTGTTATTATTGTAGTTTCACTTGTAATAGTGTTTATGCCAGAAAAGAAAGAAAAAATAATGTTAGATGGTGTTGAAGTTATACAATCAAACACAAAAGAGGGCTCTGAAATATCAGAGGATAATGCAAAAAAGCTTGCTATTAAACAGTTTAAAGAGCTAGGCGAAAGTGATTTAAGTGAAAATGATGTTTCATGCTTAAAAATTTTAAGAGATGAAGATGAATATTTTTATATTAAATCAAAACAAAATACTCTTGAAATAAAAGTTAAGGGGGGTCAAATTTCAAGAATAAATAGTGTGCCAGTTAAATAAATCTACGGAAAATGCACACTAAAGAGCTATGCAGAAATGGATAGTTTTTTAGTGTGCGTTTTTTGCTCTATTCATTATGTCCCTAATGAAAATTAAAATGTCGAATTGTAACGAAAAAGTAATTGAAATGATATAAAAGTGAAATATATGTCTTTAATATAGATATCCGTAGTAGGTATGTATATTTATATTGACATTTTAAGATTTGATAAGTTTTTATTAAATATATTATAAATTAGCTATACTAAATATTTGAGCAAAGGAGAAGATTTTAGATGAAGATGAGCAAGAAATTTAAGAGAGAGGTTAAGCAAAAAGTTTTACTTTTTAGTCTGATTATTGTTGCAATAATTTCAGGCTGTTTTGCTATGGCAAAATTTAATAGGAAAATTGAAAATTTTGATGTTTCAAAAATATTTGTTGGAGAAACAGGTTCTGTTGATCAAACAAGTGAAACTAATTTTATATCAAATGACAGTGATAGTGAAAAATCTAGCACTGCTTTAATGAGCTCTTCTGAATCTAATTTTAGTGTAAATAGTACTTCTGAATATGATATTAATAATGCTCAAATAGCATCTGGAAATTTATTTGAGTTAGCATTGAAACCAGATGGAACAGTATGGAGTTGGGGTAATAATTCATATGGACAACTTGGAAATGGAAATATTGCAAATGAAAAAATTTCACAACCTAATCAAGTTTTAGGAGTAAATGGTGAAGGAAAATTGAGCAACATAAAACAAATTTCGGTAGGTGAAAGTTTTGCAATTGCTTTAACAGATGATGGAAAAGTTTTAGCATGGGGTCAAAATACATATGGCCAATTGGGTAATAATACAACAGATTCATCTGGTGTTCCTGTGTATGTTCAAGATGAAAATGGAAAAGATATAGAAAATATAAAACAAATTTCAGCAGGTTCATTCCATGGTTTAGCTGTTTCAAATGATGGAACTGTATATTCATGGGGATTAAATAGTTATGGACAACTTGGTTTGAATGTTGGAAATACAACTGCAAGTAATGCTGATTATAAAAGAGTTGTAGCACAAAAAGTAAAACAGAAAAATGTAGTAACATCTGAAGATGGAACAGAATCAACAGAGATTGGTGAATTAGATAATATTAAACAAGTATCTGGAGGACATGATTTTTCTGTTGCTTTAACAAATGATGGAGAAGTATACACTTGGGGACTTGGAACAAGTGGTCAACTTGGAAATGGTGGTGCTGTAACTTCATATATTCCTGTAAAAGTTGGAATTACTAATGTTACAAAAGTTGATGCTGGTGGTTTACAAACATTAGCATTAAAAGACGATAAAACAGTATGGTCTTGGGGTATAAACAGATATGGAAATTTAGGTATAAATACATCTTCGACATCTACATCAAATGCAGCTTATAAAAAAACAACACCAGTTCAAGTTTTAAATCTTGAAAACATAGTTGATATTGCATCAAATTATGAAACAAGTTTTGCATTAAATTCTGATGGAGAGCTTTATGGATGGGGTCTTAATACATCAGGTGAAATTGGAAATGGAAATGTAACAAATCAAAAAGTTGCTTCAAAAGTAGTTGGAAAAAATAGTATTCAATTACCTAAAATTTTAAAATTACAAGATGGACAAAATACTTCTACAAATATGTTTTTTGATGAAGAAGGTAATATTTATGCTAATGGTTACGCAGGGGCATATGAATTTTTGAGTGATCATGTTAGTGCGATCAATTATTCAGATAAAATTAGTGAATCATATTTAAGTTTAAGTAATAATCAGGAATATTTGGAAATTGGGAAGACATTAAATTTATCAGTTGAAGTAATTAATGGATTTTATATAAATGATTTTAAAGCGACTATTGGAAATATAAAATATAAATCATCAGATTCAAATATAGCAACAGTTGATGATTCAGGTAAAGTGACTGCAAAATCAAGTGGTTATGTAACAATTATTGCAGAAGATGAAACAAGTGGCTATAAGGCAGAATCTATAATTAATGTTATATCAGAAGGAGCAATTGCTATTCCACAGGTTTTAAGTGGTACAACATTTACTGCAATGTTGAAAGAAGATGGAACTGTTTGGACATCTGGTGCTGCTGAAAATGGCGTAACTGGAATTGCTTCAAATATGGATATAAACATACCAACACAAGTAAAGATTGATAGAGATACATATTTAACTGATATAAGAAAAATTGAAGTTGGAGAACAACATGTAATTGCTTTAAAGAAAGATGGAACTGTTTGGGCATGGGGATTGAATTCAAATGGTCAATTGGGAAATAATACAAAAGTTAACTCATCATATGCAATACAGGTTTTAGATAGTACAGGAAAAGAATTTTTAAAAGATGTTGTTGATATATCTGCAGGATATGATTTTTCAATAGCTGTTATGAAAGATAAAACTGTATATGGATGGGGTTATAATGGATATTATGGTTTAGGAATAAATTCTGCAACTGCTAGAGTATTACCAACAAAAATGCATGATAGTTACAATGTTATTCAGGCACAAGGTGGATATTATTCGACTATAGTTTTAAAAGGTGATGGAACTGTTTGGGGTACTGGTTATAATAATGTTGGACAATTGGCAGATGGAACTACTACAAATAAAGCAGAGCTTGTTCAATCTATAAATAGTGAAAGAAATGGAGTGTTAACAGGAATAGTCAGAGTTGCATCTGGAAGACATCATACAATTGCTTTGAAAGAGGATGCTACGGCATATATTTGGGGATATAATAACAATTATCAATTGGGAAATAATACAACAAAAAATCAAACAGCACCGATTGATTTAAAGGGATTAGCAAATAGTGGCATTATGGAAAATATTTCAAATATTGGTACAGGACCAACTTCAACTTATATTGAAGACAGAGCTGGAAATGTATATGCTACAGGCTTAAATAAAACAGGTGAATTATCAATAGCATCAACTACTACATCAAAAGTATTTACAGTTGTAAAAAATGAAACCAAAACAGAGGCATTAAAAGATGTTGTATCTCTTGGACATTCAACAGGAACAACATATGGATTTGCCTTTGATGATGGAACTGTTGGTATAACTGGTCTTGGAACTAGTGGACAACATGCAAATTTAACATATGCAAGTAGTAATGTAATAACAAAAATTGATTTTAAAAATTTATATGTTGAAGAGCTATATCAATTAAATAAAAATGAAACGAAAACTTTAGATGTTAAATCAAATATAGGATTTAATTTAAAGATAAATAAAAATTATACTGTAAGTAAAGAAAATTTAAAATTTGAAAGTTTAAATACAGATATTGTTGAAGTAGATAATAATGGTGTAATTAAAGGAATTTCTGATGGAAAGACAGGAGTAAAAATAACTGATATAACAACTAATATTGAAACTGTTGCTCAAATTATTGTTGGAGAAAGAAATTCAAATATATACAAAATTTCTGCAGGAGTCAATCATACAATTGCATTGAAAAATGATGGAACAGTATGGTCTTGGGGTGATAATACATATGGTCAACTTGGTGATGGAGGAGTTTTAACTAGTGAAACTGAAAATCCAATTCAAGTTTCTGGTGTAAATGGTAGCAAATATTTATCTGATGTAGTAGATATTGCTTCAGGAACTTATTTTTCAATAGCACTTTTGAAAAATGGAAATGTTGTTGCATGGGGACTAAATAATGATGGTCAATTAGGAAATATTGGAGAAATTTCAAGAAAACCAGTATTTGTAATGGATTATAATGGCAATAAATTATCAGGAATAGTAGGTATTTCTGCATCAAGAAATCATGCAATAGCTGTAAGAGCGGATGGAACTGTGTTTACATGGGGAAGTAATGATTATGGTCAATTAGGAAATAATACTAAAACATCTTCTGCATATGCAATACAAGTATTAGATTCAACTGGAAATGATTATTTAAAAGATGTTGTTCAAGTTAGTGCTGGTGCAGCATATGTATCAGTAGTAAAAAATGATGGAACAGTATGGTCTTGGGGAGCTGGTGCATCAGCACAAATGGGAGATGGTGCAAGAACTCAAAGATCACTACCAGTACAAGCAAAAAATGTAACTGATGTAAAAAAAGTCGCTACAGGATGTTATATAACACTTGTTTTAAAAAATGACGGAACAGTATGGGCTTGGGGATTAAATAGATATGGTCAATTAGGAATTGGTGTATCAAGCACATCATCAAGTGATGCAAATTATGTAAGAACAACTGCTGTTCAGGTTAAGTTAAATTCTACAGATTATTTAACAGATGTTGTAGACATAGGTACAGCATATGAATCTAGCTTTGCCGTTACAAGCGATGGAACAGCATATGCATGGGGACTAAATAATTATAGTCAATTAGGAATTATCACATCTTCGAATGTAAATTTGCCTACTAAATGTTTACGAAGATATTATAATGAATTAGAGCCAAAGATTATAGGACTATTTTCTAATTCAGAACCTGCATATACAAATTATATGATTAGAGAAGATGGAAGTATTTTATCTTGTGGTAAATCAAATAATGGTCAACTTTTAGATGGTGGAAAATATGAAACTAGATCATATATTGAAGATGTTAGAACAAGCTATTTAGAAGTAACAGATAAGATTTCAACTATAAAATTGGGAAGTAGTAAAAAATTAAGTGTAAGAACTGTTGAAAACTTTAATTTATTTGCTAAGGCTCCTGAATATGGAAATTTAACATGGAAGAGTACAAATGAGAATATTGCAACTGTAGATAAGGCTGGAAATGTGATTGCAAAGAAAATAGGTACAACAACAATAATTGTTACAGAAGATTTACATGGATATAGAGCACAAGCAACAATTAATGTTACAAATAATAGTGAAAATAGTATTGCAACACCAATGATTGTTCAAGGAAATAGTTATACAGCAGTACTAAAAAATGATGGAACTGTATGGATGTCTGGTCTTAATTCAAGAGGTCAATTAGGAAATGGAACATTAGATTATACAGCAGATTTAACTCAAGTTAAAACATCAGAAAATACATATTTAACAAATATAATTAAAATTTCTGCTGGTGATAGTCATATGTTGGCAATGACTTCTAATGGTGATGTATATACATGGGGATTAAATAATTATGGTCAATTAGGACAAAATTCTAATGATAATAGTACATATGCTGTTAAAGTACTTTCAGAAGATGGCCAAGGATTTTTAACAAACATAATAGATATATCAGCAGGAACAGCTCATAGCTCTGCGGTTGATAAATTTGGTAATTTATATACGTGGGGAAAAAATGCTAATTATCAATTAGGAAATCATACAACAACTGCTCGAAAATTACCGATAAAAGTTGCTGATGCTTATAATATTGTAAAAGTTAGTTGTGGTGCTGAGTATACAATGCTAGTTAGAGGGGATGGAACAGCATTAGGTACTGGACTAAACACTTCTGGACAATTAATAATGGGAGATACAACAACAAAATTTACTCCATTAGAAATTGGAAGTTCTACAGAAAAATTGATATATAAAGATGTATATGATGTTATAGCTGGTGGAACTCATACTTTAGTTTTAAGAGAAGATGGAAAAGCTTATTCAGCAGGATTAGGAAGCTCTGGACAATTATCACAATCTTCAACTGCTAATAGTAGTAAGCTTAATACTTGTAAAATATTAAATGAAAATGGAGAATTGGTTGATTTAGAAAATATTGCAAATATATATGCTGGAAATGCTACATCTTTTATAACAACAAAAGATGGAAAAGTATATTCAGCAGGATTAAATACATCTGGTCAATTAGGTTTAGGAAATGTTACATCACCAATTAATACACTAACAAGAGTAAAAGATGTTGATGGAACAGGTGATTTGGAAGGCGTAATTAGTGCAAGTACAGGTCCTTCGAATTCAATAAATTCTGGATATATTCTTGAAGATGGTACTGTTGTTATAACTGGTACAGGATCAAATGGACAATTAGGAAATGGTACATATTTTAATACATATTTGCCAGTAATAAGTGGAAAATATCAATTAGAAGCTGATAGTAGAAATGTACATATGAAAGTTAATACAACTGAAAATATTAATTTAAAAGTTAATCAGGGTTTTAATGTTTTCAATACTATAAAAACAGTTGGAAGCAATATTAAATATGAGTCAGAAAATAATGATGTTGTGACTGTAACTTCTACTGGTGTTATGACTGCTAAGCGTATAGGTAAAACAAGAGTTAAAGTCACAGATTTTAATAATAATATAACAGAAGTTATAGAGGTTACTGTAAGTAATAGTTTAGGATATACAGATAGTAAGATATCATCTGGATTAAATTTTACAATAGCATTAAAAGAAGATGGGACAGTATGGTCTTGGGGTCTGGGAGCTTCTGGTGTTCTTGGAACTGGAAATACAAATAATCAGTCAGAGCCAGTGCAAGTTCTTTCTCCAGATGGAAAAGGAAAATTAACAAAGGTTAAGGACATTGCTGTTGGATATGATAATGCTTCTGCTGTATTAGAAGATGGATCTGTTGTGTCATGGGGAAATAATGGCTCATATAATTTAGGAAATGGTACAAATACAGATTCCACAGTTCCTGTATATGTTTTAGATAGTGATGGTAATAAAATTAAAGATGTTGTTAAAATTTCAAGAGGAAATGATTTCACATTAGCATTAACAAAAAATGGCGAAATATATTCTTGGGGATACAATGGATATGGTCAGTTAGGAACAAATAATTCTGCTGTTTCAGCATATGCTAAAAAAGTTCTTGATGAATATGGAAAAGGATATTTATCTGGTATAATAGATATTTCAACAACAATGTACTCATCACACGCATTGAAGGAAGATGGAACAATATGGTCTTGGGGATCAAATAGCGATGGACAACTTGGAGTAAATGCTTCTACTGATAGTTCAACTCATGGAATTCCAAGAAAAACAATTATAGATAATGTCGCAAAAATTAGCTCTGGAGCATACTCTATTTTAGCATTAAAAGAAGACGGAACAGTATGGTCTTGGGGATGGAATGCATATGGACAACTTGGCATTGGAACAACTAGTGTTGAACTTGCTCCTAAACAATGTAAGTTTGATTCAACAACATATGTGACAAATATTGTCGATATAGGTACTTCTGGTGGAACACATTTCATTTTAGATAGTAATAATAAGGTATTGGCTTGTGGTGGAAATGCACAAGGTGAAGTTGGTGATAATACAACAACAAATAAATCTTATTATGTTGAAGTAAAATCTAAATATGGTGAAGCTTTAACAAATAATATTGTAAAATTAAGTAGCTCTATGGCAAGAACAAACAGTAGTACAAATCTTTCTCCGGAACATATGATAAGAGCAGATGGTAGTGTATTAGGAATTGGAAAAAATACATCATATCAATTGTTTGGAAAAATGACAGAAACCTTAAAGTCAGCTAAAGAAATGAATGTATCATATATGGAAATTGATGATAGAGCTTCATATATAAAAGTTGGGGATAAGAAAAAATTAAATACAAATGTTGTTCAAAACTTTAATATGTATGCTAGAGCTCCAGTTACTGGTACAATAACATGGACAAGTAGTAATGAAAAAATTGCTACAGTTGATAATAACGGAAATATTACAGCTAAATCAGAAGGTCAAACAACAATAAGAGCTGTTGATAACAAATACGGTTACATTGCTTCTAGTATTGTATATGTAACAAGAAATACAGAAAACGCAATAACAGTACCTCAAGTTGAGCAAGGTTTAAATTATACAATAGTTTTAAAATCTGATGGAACAGTATGGTCAACTGGTTTAAATGATGTCGGTCAATGTGGAAATGGAAGTAGTAATACAACAAGTGCAGAATTAACTGAGGTAAAAATTAATCAAGATTCAACATTGAAAAATGTTGTAAAAATATCTGCAGGAACATCACATGTTTTAGCATTAACTAAAGATGGAAAAGTTTATTCTTGGGGATTAAATAAATTTGGACAATTAGGTAATGGAACAACTGTAAATTCTAAATATGCAAAAGAGATGTTGGATACATTTGGAACAGATCCAATAACTGATATTGTTGATATAAGTGCAAGCAATGGAAATAGTATTTTAGTTGACAAATATGGAAATGTATATAGTTGTGGATATAATGTTTATGGACAACTTGGTGATTACACAAATACAAATAGATTATTACCAGTACAAACAAAAGAAATGCAAAATGTTGTACAAGTTTCAGCTGGTAGATGGCATGCATTAATGCTAAGAGGAGATGGAACTGTATGGGGAATTGGAAGAAATTATTATGGTGAGTTAGGTATTAATTCAACAATGACTTCTTCTGGAAGTTCTGATCAAGGTATTAGAGTTGCTAAACAAGTTATGAATGAAAATAAAGATGGAGTACTAAAAGATATTACTGAAATTGCTTGTGGTGGATGGCATAGTGTGGCCCTTACAACGAATAAACAAGTATTAACTTGGGGATATGGTGGAAATGGCCAATTAGGAAATAAGGCATCTTCAAATATAAGTTATCCTCGTTTTGTATTAGATAATACGGATGGTTTAAATGGAATAGGAAATATAAGAAAAATAGGAACTTCTGAGAGAATTACATTTTTAATAACTGATGATAATGAAGTTTTGGCTACAGGTGAAAATAGTGATTATCAATTGTCTCAAAATAATAATACAGATTTATTAGTAGTTAATAAATTATATGATTATAATGGTGAAAATTATATAAATGGAATTATTAATGTACCACATTCAATTGAAAATACATATAATACAGCACTTATAAAAAATGATGGAACTGTATATGTTTCTGGATCAGGTCAATATGGTCAAATTGGTAATGGATATTATAATAATGCAAAATTATACACAAGAATGGGAAATGCAAAACTTGTGTTAGATGAAAATGAAATTTTATTACAAGAAGGTAAAGGAAAGCAATTAAATGCTAGTATCAAATCTGGATTTAATGTTTATGAAAATGAAAGCGATAATACAGATAATATTACATATACTTCTACAACACCAAGTGTTGCCTCAATAAGTGCAGAGGGATATATTACAGCATTAAAACAAGGAACATCTAGAATTGTTGTTGAAGATAAAGTAAATGAATGGAAAACAATGGCTTTAGTAAAAGTTGTAAGAGATTCTGATGATAAAGTAAAATCTGAAATATCTGGTGGTAATAGTGCAGTAACATTATTGAAATCTGATGGAAGTGTTGTTACATGGGGAAGTAACAAATATGGACAATTAGGAAATGGTGATAATGTGTCACATTCTGAAGAGCAAAGTGTATTAGATGTTAATGGAGTTGATAAATTATCAAATGTTTGTAGTATTTCTAGTGGAGAAAACTTTGTTACAGCTGTAAAAGATGATGGTAGAGTTGTAGCATGGGGATTAGGTTCATCTGGTCAACTTGGTAATGGTCAAACTGTTAGTAGAAATATACCAGTATATGTAATTGATGAAAATGGAAATGAATTAACTGGTATTACAAAAGTGGCTTGTGGTTCTGCATATGCAATAGCATTAAAAAATGATGGAACAGTATGGTCATGGGGATATAACGGATACGGAGCACTTGGAAATAATTCAACAACAAATTCAAATGTGGCTATTCAAGTAAAAGATTCAAGTGGAAGAGGTAAGTTAATTGATATTTGTGATATTTCTACGACAGTAAGATCTTGTATAGCACTTACAAATACAGGTAATGTATTTGGATGGGGTTATAATTATCAAGGTCAAGTTGGTAATGGTACAAAAGCTACATCAAATGTTTTACCAACTAAGTCAAGTATTTCTGATGTTGTTAAAATTGCTGGTGGAAGAAATAATGTACTAGCAATAAAGGCTGACGGAACAGCTTGGGCTTGGGGATTGAACCAATATGGTGAACTTGGAATTGGCACTGCTTCAACATCAGGTAGTAGCAGTGCATATTGTAAGGAATCACCAGTACAAATAAAATTAAATTCGACAGAGGCTTTAACTAATGTAACTGAAATAGGAACAGATTATGAAACGTCATTTGCTATTTTAGGTAATGGTGAAGTTTATGGATGGGGATATAATGCATATGGAAATATAGGTAATAATACTACATCAAATAGTTCATATCCTCAAAAATTAAAAACTCAATACGGTGAGGAATTTACAGATAAAGTTGTTACTTTAGATAAAAATACATCAGGAAATGTAAGTTTCTGCATAAAAGAAGATGGTACAGTTTTAGGCTGGGGAAGAAGAGATGCTGATAATGGTGTTAGACTATTATCTAATCGTACAACTACTCAAGCAACTGTAACCGAACTTAACCCAGATTTTATAACAGCAGATAAAAGAGCTGTATATGTAAAACAAGGTGAAAGTACAAAATTAAATGTGTCAGTTTCTAAAAGATTAAATGCTTTAGCTGGACATATAAAAATTGAAAACTTAGATTGGTCATCATCTGATAATTCTGTTGCAAAAGTTTCAAATGATGGAACTATTACAGCAGTTGGACTTGGAGAATGTACAATAACAATTAAAGATACTGTTAATGGATATAAAACTCAATCAATTGTTAATGTAATACAAAATAACGAAAAAGCTATAACAAAACCACAAATTTCGCAAGGTGATAATTTTACAGTAATATTAAAGGCTGATGGCTCTGTTTGGGCAACAGGTATAAATACTAATGGTCAATTAGGTGATGGTACGACTGTAAATAGAAGTAAACCTATTAGAGTAAAAATAAATTCAAAAGAATATTTATCAAATATTGTAAAAATTTCTGCTGGAGAAGACCATGCAATTGCTGTAAATAGTAATGGAGAAGTATATGCATGGGGGTATAATGATTATGGACAATTAGGTAATGGATCTACTTCAAGATGTGTATATGCTACAAAAGTTTTAAATAGTGATGGGGATAATACTATAAAAAATATTGTAGATGTTAGTGCCGGTTATAAATTTTCGTCAGTACTTACAAATGATGGATATGTCTATAATTTTGGTAGAAATGCATATGGAGAATTAGGTATATTAAATAATACAAATAAATCATTACCAACAAAAATGGATACTGTATTTAATGCAGTAAATGTAGAAACAAATTCAAATGGAACTATAATTCAAATAGGAGATGGAACTGTTTGGTCTACTGGATATAACTATTATGGAACATTAGGACAAAATGCTACAAATACAGGATCTGGATCTTCTGCTGGTAGATATACACCAAATCCAGTAATTAATAATGCTAGAAATGGAGTATTAAAAGATGTAATAAAAATTGCTACTGGAACAAATAGTGTTATAGCATTGAATGATAACAATGAAGCTTGGGTATGGGGACAAAACAATGTTGGACAATTAGGAATAGGAAATACTACAAGCATTTCATATCCAGTACAAATAGATTTAGAAAATGCTAAAGTTGAATCATTAAATAAAGTTGTAGATATAGGTGCAACTGGACATAGAGTAATTGTTAAGGCATTGGATAGTAATAATGCAAAACATGTTTTAATAACAGGTCAAAATAATTATGGACAATTAGGTAATAATACAACAACAAATTCAACAGTATTAATTCCTGTAAATAATGAAGAAAATACAGCAGAGGCTAATGGATTAGATATTTTACCAAGTGGATCTAGATCATTAAATAATGCTGGTTATATAGATGAAGAGGGAAATGTTTGGACAGTTGGATTAAATACATATGGTCAAATTGGTGATGATACTGTTTACCAAAGAATGAATATTGTTCAAATTGGTGAAATTGCTTTAAAACCAGAAGATATAATATTTACAATGAATATAAATGATGAAAAACAAATAAATGCACAAATTGAAGATTCATTTAATGTATATATAAAAGATATTGAACCAGGAAAATTAAAATATGAATCATTGGATAAATCTGTTGCAACAGTTTCAGCAGATGGAAAAGTTAATGCTGTAGGAATTGGAAATACATTAATTAAAATAACAGATACTACAAGAAACATTGAAGCTGCAGTTTATGTAAAAGTTATAAAAGCACAAGAAGATATGAAATATGAACCAATGGTTGATGGTGGAAGTAAACACTCTGTAGCATTAAAAGGCGATGGAACAGTATGGACTTGGGGATATAATAAATTTGGTCAACTTGGAAATAATTCAACAATTTCAACAGATTTACAAACACAAGTACTCGGAAAAGATGGAGTTGGATATTTACAAGATATACAAATGATTGCAAGTGGAACAAACCATGTATTAGCATTAAAAAATGATGGAACAGTTTGGTCATGGGGTTACAACAATTATGGACAACTTGGTGATAATACACAAATTTCAAAATATACTCCTGTCCAGGTTCTAGCTGAAAATGGTGATGGATATTTACAAGATATTATTTATATTTCTGCAGGAGAAAATTATTCAATTGCAGTAAATAAACAAGGAGAAGTATGGAGTTGGGGACAAAATAATTATGGACAACTTGGTGATGGTAGCAAAACTTCAAAATATACTCCTGTAAAAGCAAAAGCTAATTTAGCAGGTGTTATTAGTGTAAGTTGTGGAAAGAGACATGTAGTTGCACTAAAATCAGATGGAAGTGTATATACATGGGGAGATAACACATATGGACAATTAGGAGATAACACAAAAGTTTCAAAATTAATTCCTGTTAAAGTACTTGCAGATGAAAATTCATATATAAATGATGCTATTAGCATTTCTGCAACAAATTATTCAACAAACATATTAAAAAGCAATGGAACAATAGTATCAGTTGGTCTTGGAACATCAGGACAATTAGGTGATAATACAAAAGTTTCAAAACAAATACCAGTTCAAGTTTTAAACGAAAATGGGGACGGTCCTTTAAATAATATTACAACAATTAAATCTGGATCAAATACGACATATGCTTTATCTAAGTCTGGAGAAGTATATTCATGGGGAATTGCAACATCTGGTGAACTTGGTAATGGTAGTTCAAATAATGCATTAATTCCTGTAAAAGTAAGAAATAGTACTGGTGAAAGTGAAATAAATGATATTTTATATATAGGTGCTGGTGCAAATCATGGATTAGCTGTTGATAATAATGGTTATGTACAAGTTTGGGGATTAAATGATCAAAAACAATTAGGTGATCCAACAATATCAAGTACAGCTTTACCTATATATATAGGTTCAAAAATAATTGCTAATCCAAATACTGTAAAATTAACAGTTGGTAAAGAGCAAAAAGTTACAGTAAAAATGGAATCATTTAATTTATTTAAAGCTGAAGATGAACTTAATAGATCAGTTACATTTAAGTCTTTAAATGAAAATGTTGCAACAGTTTCAGCAGATGGTAATATTAAGGCAATAAAACTAGGTATTACTAAAGTTATAGGAACTGATGAATTATCTGGAAAAATTGTAACAATTGATGTAAATGTTCTTGAAGATGGTGCTATAGCAACACCAAAGATTGCTTCTGGAAAGAACCATACTATTGCTTTGAAATCTGATGGAACAGTATGGACATGGGGTTATAATGCATATGGTCAATTAGGTATTGGAACAACAACAAGTATGTATGTACCTACAAAAGTTAATATTGATAATGTAATAGATATTTCTGCCGGTGATCATTTTTCAATGGCATTAAAAGCAGATGGAACATTATGGGCATGGGGATATAATGATTATGGACAATTAGGTCAAAATAATACTGTACAAAGTACAGTGCCTATGCAGGTAATGGGAGTAAATGGAATTGGATATTTACAAAATGTTACTAAAATTACTGCTATAAGACATCAATGGATTGCATTACTTGATTCTACTGAAGTTGTTGGTTGTGGATGGAATGGTCAAGGAATTTTAGGTGATAATACATCAACAAGTAGAACAACTCCAGTATATATGCTAAATAGTAATGGAATTGGAAATGTTAGTGGAGTAAAAGATATTGCAATTGGTCAATGTGAATCTGCAATAATAAAACAAGATGGAACATTATGGGCAACAGGTCATAACTGTAATGGTGGACTTGGTATTGGAAATACAAATGCATCATATAGAATAAAACAAGTAAAAAATAGTGCCGGTAATGGTGTGTTAACAAATATTATTCAAATATCTATGGGAGGATGGTATGCTCTTGCTTTAGATGGTAATGGTAATGTTTGGAGTTTTGGTGATAATTCACATGGTCAATTAGGTATAAACAATAAAACAGATAGTTCATTACCAAAACAAGTTTTAAATTCAGATGGAAGTGCATATTTAGAAAATATTGTATATGTAAATGCTGGACTTTATTCTTCATATGCAATAGATAGCAATGGACTTGCATATTCATGGGGAGATAATTCTTATGGTCAACTTGGATTGGGTAATACAACTTCAGTAAAAATACCAAAACGTGTTGTATCTGATAAGACAAATGAAGATTTTGATAATTTGATGCTTGTTGCATCAGAAGGATATCATACAACATTTGTAAAAAATGATGGAACAGTATGGACTGTTGGATATAATGGTAATGGTGAATTAGGAAATGATTCTAATGTAACAAGTAGCACTGTTGAATGTATTAGTAATCCAAAACTTGATGTAAATGAGAAATTCATTACATTTAGTAAAATTGGAGAAACTAAAAAAATAGATGTAAAAGTAGAAAGTGGATTTAATTTATTAACAGCTACAGTAGATGCTGGTGCAAATACATTTAAGTCATTTAACAAAGATGTTGTTGAGGTTGACCAATATGGAAATATAATTTCAACAGGAGCTGGAACAACATATGTTAAAATTACAAATGATCAATTAGGTTTGACTACAACAGTTAAAATTGTTGTTCCCGCAAGGGATGGAATAACATGGCCAAAAGTATCTGGAGGATTAAATCATTATGTTGCTTTAAAATCTGATGGAACTGTATGGACATGGGGTCTAAATGATTATGGACAATTGGGACTTGGAAATACATCTAATATGTTAGAGCCTACTGCTACAAATATGACTGATGTTATAGATGTGGCTGCTGGTGGTAACTTTACAGCTGTTCTAAAGAAAGACGGAACAGTATGGGTAACAGGTCAAAACAACTATGGACAATTAGGTCAAAATAACTCAACAGGAACAAATGCATTTGTTCAAGTTAAATCTGAAAGTGGATTAGATTATTTAAGTGATATAGTTGCAATTTCTGCAAATAACTATTATATGGCAGCATTGAAAAATAATGGTACAGTATATGCTTGGGGTTATAATGGATATGGACAACTTGGAAATAATACAACAACAAAATCTACAATACCTTCAAGAGTAAGAAAAGTAAATAATATAATGGATATAAGTGCAGGAGGAAATCATTTAGTATTATTAGATTCTGATGGAACAGTATGGGCTACAGGATTAAATACTAATGGTCAATTAGGAATAAATAATAGAACTAATACTACTATTCCAGTAAAAGTATTGGATGAAGGTGGTAAAAATAATATTTCAAATATTATTAAAGTATCTGTAGGTGTTAATTATACTTTAATGCTAAGTGAAGATGGTAAAATATATTCAGTTGGTTATAATGGATATGGTCAATTAGCACAAGGAGATACAACTAGAAGATTAATACCAGTTGTAGCAAAAGATGCTACTGGAAATATAATTGAAGATGCAACAGATATTAATGCTAGACAATATGTAACTTCTATTATAAGAGAAGATGGAAGTACATGGACTTCTGGTTATAACGAATATGGAAATGCAGGAAATAATACAAATGTAAATAACAAATTATATACAAAAGTTTTAGGTGAGTATGGTAATGGCGAATTTGAAAATTCACTTCTAACTGGAAATACTAATAATACAATGGCTATAGCAGATAAGCTAGGAAGAGTTTATACAGCTGGTTATAATGGATATGGTCAATTAGGTGATGGTACATTAGATACTTCTAAAACTCTAGTTGGAATAAGTCATACAAGTTTGAAGGTAGAAGATCCAATTGTAATATTAAATTATATTGGAGAGCAAAAACAAATAAATGCCTCAATGGATTTAGGATTTAATATTTTATATAAAACATTAGAAAATGAAAATTATACATATAAGTCATTAAATGAAAATATTGCAAAAGTAGATGAAAAAGGATTAATAACAGCAGTTAGATATGGTAATGCTCGTATTGAAGTAACAAATGATGAAACAGGTGATACAGCAACTGTAGTAGTTAAAATAGTAAGAAAAGGCAACATTGCAAATCCAAAGATTAAAAGCGGAATAGACTTTACTGTAGCATTAAAAGCTGATGGAACAGTTTGGTCATGGGGATATAACGCATATGGAAATCTTGGTGTCGGTGATACTGCAAGAAAACTTGAACCTACTAAAATAGATATTGATAATGTTGTTGATATAGCATGTGGAAACAATCATGTATTATTCTTAAAAGAGGATGGAACAGTATGGGCTACAGGTTTAAATAACTATGGTCAAATTGGAAATAATACAACAACAAATGTAACAACACCTGTCCAAGTAGAAAATTTGGAAAATATTATTAGAATTGATGCTGGTGCAAACCATAGTATTGCTTTAAATAGTGATGGTACAGTATATGCTTGGGGCTATAATGGATATGGTCAATTAGGTGATGGTACAACAACAAGAAGAAGTATCCCAGTAAAAGTAAGAAGATTAAGTGGAATTAAAGAAATATCAGCAGGAAGACATTCAAGCTTGGCATTAGATATAGATGGTAATGTATGGGCTTGGGGATTAAATACATCTGGACAATTAGGTATTGGAACTAAGGTAAATAGTTTATATCCAACTAATTTATCAACAGTAAAAGATATAGTACAAATTTCTACTGGTCTAGACTATAGTGTACTTGTAACAACAAGTGGTGAAGTTTATAGTTTTGGTATAAATGGTAGTGGACAATTAGGTGATGGCACAACAATTAATAAAAATATACCAACACAAGTTGTTATGAATGATGGATCTAAATTAGGAAATATTGAGTATGTATCATGTGGATCTAAGCATGTAATTGCTAAAACAAATGATGGAAAAGTATTTGCTTGGGGCTCTGATAATAATTATCAATTTGGAGATGAGGATACATCTAATAAGTTAAATCCTGTTCAAGTAAAATATAGTAAAACAGCAGATCTATTTGAAGATGTTTTGGAAGTTTCAGCAGGTGATACACATTCTGTAATTGTAAAAGATGATGGAACAGTATGGGAAGCTGGAAAAAATAATTATGGACAAATAGGTGATGGTACAACATCAAATAGAAAAGAATGGGTATGTATAAGTAATATAAAAATAAAAGTTCCAGAGAACGAAATTACAATACATAAAATAGGTGGAACTTATGAATTAAAACCAGAGCTAAGTGTAGGATTTAATTTACTATATGATAGCATGTCAAATGGTCAATATTCATATGAAAGTAAAAATGAAAATATTGCAAAAGTTGATAGACTTGGAAATATAACAGGCGTTAAACGTGGAAAAACTAAAATTGGAATAACAGAAGTAAATACTAATAAAACAATTTATGTTGATGTTTATGTTTTAGAGGAAAATGATATTGCATTCCCTCAAGTTGTAACAACAGAGTATTCAACTATTGCATTAAAATCAGATGGTACTGTATGGAGCTTTGGTTTAAATGATAAAGGTCAATTAGGATTAGGAGATAATGAAAATAGATTAACTCCAACAAAAGTTGATATAGATAATATTGTTAAAATTGCAGTAAGCAATAACCATGTATTGGCATTAAAACAAGATGGAACTTTATGGTCTTGGGGAGCTAATGATAAAGGTCAATTAGGTATTGGAAATTATACAAATTCAACAGTTCCTGTTCAAGTAAAAAATGAGTCAGGAGATGGATTTATTGAAAATATTAAAGGAATTTCTACTGCTAAGAGTATGTCAATTGCATTGGATAATGATGGAAATGTATTTACATGGGGATTAAATGATTATGGCCAATTATGTACAGGCGATAAATCAAATAAAAAATTGCCTGTAAAGGTAACATTAATTTCGAATATTACAAAAGTAGAAGGTGGAAATAAGTCTGTATATGCAATTTCTGATGAAGGAAATTTATATGCATGGGGATATAATTCAAATGGTCAATTAGGTGATGGTACTAACACTACAAGATTACAACCAGTACAAGTTACAAATTTATCTGGAATTATAGATATTTCTGCATCTACAACAGAGCAGGCATTAGCATTAAAAGATGATGGAACTGTTTGGGGATTTGGTTATGCAACACTTGGTGCATTGACAGATGTCGGTGGATCAATTCCAAAACAAATATCTGGGATAGATGGAAATAGAATGAAAAATATTGCTTCTATATCTTGTGGATATTATGGTGGATTAGCAATAACAGATGATGGTAAAGTTCTTGCTTGGGGTAATAATGGATATGGCGAACTTGGTGATGGAAGTAATACAAGCACATCGGTTCCTGTATATGTAAAAGAATCTGTAGATACAGAATTAAATAGCGTATTTATTGCTCAAAAAGGAAAGAATTATAGTGTGTTTGCTAAAGAAAATGGAGAAGTATGGGCAACTGGATATAATGAATATGGACAACTAGGAAATTCTTCAACAGTTACAATAAATATCCCAGAAAATATTAGTAATGATCTTTTAAGTGTAGATACATTAGATTTTACATTTAATAATATTGGACAAACACAAAAAATAAATTCAAAATATGAATTTGGATTTAACCTATATGATTATAAAAACTCAAAAGAAATTAGCTATTCATCACAAGATGAAAAAATAGCATCAGTTGATAAAGACGGAAATGTTATGGCGAAATCTTTAGGAAAAACTTATATTGATGTAGTTGCAGGAAATTTTGCAAGAAGAGCTGAAGTTAATGTTTTAGATAAAGATGAAGTTTCTGCAATGGATACTAAAGCTGGAAATAAACACACAGTTTCATTAAAAACAAATGGTTCATTATTTACATTTGGTGATAATACTTATGGACAATTAGGTATTGGGGATATATCAAATGAAAATCATATTGAACCAATTAAAATAAAAAATGATCTAGGACTTAAATTTACAAAAATTGCTGTTGGAAAAAATCATACATTAGCAATTGATCAAAATGGTAATGTGTATAGCTTCGGTGCAAATGAAAGTGGACAACTTGGAAATGGAAATAATATTAATAATGGAAACATTGGCAAGGTTGAAGGTCTAGAAAATATAGTAAAAATTTCTGCATATGAAAATACAAGTTTTGCAATTAATAAAGATGGAGAGCTATATGTATGGGGAGAAGGATATTCATTAGTACCTACTAAATTAAATTTCTATTGTAAGGTTATAGATATTTCTGGAAAATTAATACTTTCTGAATATGGAACAGTATGGAATATTACAGATTTAAACAAAAAAATAGCTGGACTACAAAATATTGTAGAAATAGCTTCTGGTGACAGTCATAATTTAGCTTTAGATGCATCAGGAAAGGTGTATGCTTGGGGTAATAATTCATATGGTCAATTAGGTAGTGGTAATATAGAAAAGAACAACTCACCAAGTGTTGTAAAAAATATACCATTAGCTGAATCGATTAAAACTGGTCAATATAATTCATATGTATTAACAAGAGCTGGAGAGGTATATAGCTTTGGTAGAAATAGTAATTATAGTTTAGGATTAGGTGTAAATGATAATTATATTTCTGTACCAACAAAAGTTGAAAGCGAAAATGTTGAAAGAATTTCAGCAGGTCAAAATTTTGCAACATATGTTAAAGATGATGGTTTTGTATATTCATGGGGATTAAATACTGTTGGTCAACTTGGACAATCAGATCGTGTTGAAAAACAAGTTCCTACATTAATTGGAAGTGTAAAAATTGTTAAGGAAAATGATTACATAACAATGAATGTTGGAGATAAATCAGATGTAAATGTAACTTTAAATAATACATTTAATTTAAGAAAAGATGTAATTGATTCAAATGGATTTACATTTAAATCAATTAATCCAGACATTGCAAGTATAAATAATGGTGAAATTATTGCTAACAATAGTGGTTTTACAACAATTGTTGTATCACATAATACTTCTGGAAAAACAGCTAATATTTATGTAGAAGTATTAGATAAAAATTCAGATTCTGTAATAGATGTGAAATCTGATAATGATTTTAATATTGCATTAAAATCAGATGGTAGTATTTGGAGCTGGGGAGCAAATAGTTGTGGTCAATTAGCATTAGGTGATACTGAGAATAGAAATGAACCAAAACAAATTGAATTAAGCTCTAAAGTAAGACAAATTGCTACAGGAGATTCTCATATAGTAATTTTAACAAAAGATAATAAGGTATTAACAAGTGGATTAAATTCACAAGGACAATTAGGAAATAGTAGTACTTCAAATTCAACTACATTAGTAAGTGTAGTTGATGAATATGGAAAAGAAATTAGCAACATTGCAGAAATTACAGCGTATAAAAATGCAACATATTTATTAGATTATGATGGAAATGTATATGCATGTGGCGAAGGATATGGAAAAGTTGCAGTAAAAATTAGCAATATAGAAAATGTTACAAAAGTTTCTGGAAATTATGGAATAACTGTGGATAATAAGGCAATTAATTTGGAAACAAAAGCAGTAGTTTCTGGATTAGAAAATGTAATTGATATATCATCAGGAGAAAATCATACAGTTTTCTTAACTAAAGATAAAACTGCATATGCATTAGGTACAAATACAAATGGTCAATGTGGAAATGGAACTAAAGTAAATTGCTTAGTACCTACTATCATAAAAAATAGTACAGGAACAGAAACTTTAACTAATATAAGACAAATAAAAGCTGGAAATAATTTCACAATGGCAGTATTAGATAATGGAGAAGTATATACTTGGGGATCAAATGATCAAAATAAATTAGGTACAGATCAATCAAATGATCAGGTATTACCTAAAAAGAATACTAATATTTCAAATGGAATATTAGTATCAGCAGGAAAGAATCATGCAATATATGTTAATTCAAATGGTAAAGTATATGCATGGGGTAATGGTTTAAATGGAACTTTAGGAAATTGTGTTAATGCAAATTCTATAACTCCAGTATTAGTTGGTGCAGAAGATATTGTTGTAAATACAAATCATTTAACTTTAAGAAAATCAGAAAAAGCAACATTGAGTGCTAATGTTAAATCATTTAATTTGAAAAATGAAGTAACTTCAGAGGGATTAACATATTTGTCAAATGATAAACAAATAATAAAAGTAGATTCTCAAACTGGTGAAGTAACAGGTTTATCAGAAGGAACTACTTCAGTAACAGTAAGTCAAGATGGTACTGATAATAAAGCTATAATACAAGTAAGTGTTATAAAATCTGGTGCATTAGTAAAACCAATGACAATTACAGTAAATTCAACACAAGTTATATTAAAAGCTGATGGTACTGTATGGTCATATGGATTAAATGCAAATGGAGAGCTAGGTACAGGAACAAAAGTTGATAATGATAATTTAGCTCAAGTTAAATTTGGTACAAATGCTAAAATAGTTGAAATATCAGCAGGAGAAAATCATGTATTGGCATTAGATGAAAATGGAATTGTTTGGGCATGGGGAAATAATAATTATTATCAATTAGGAAACAATGTGGTTTCTAACAGTTCTGAACCTATAAAAGTTGATCTTGCAGAGAAAATAGTAAAAATTTCAGCAGGATATAATTCTAGCTTTGCTATTACGGAGTCAAATAACTTAGTTGTTTGGGGATTAAATACAAATGGTGAGCTTGGAATAGGAAATTATGAAAACAGAAAATTACCTACAAGTGTAGAAAATATTAAAAATGTATTAGATGTAAAAGCAGGAAAATCGTATGCAATATTGGTTACAACTGATGGATTTGTATATACAACAGGTAATAATAGTTTTGGTAGTTTAACTGGAACAGAATATAAACGTAATATATTTGAAAAAGTTGAATCACTAGAAAATGTTGCATTTATATCTGCTGGAGAATACCATAATTTAGCGTTAACAACTTCAAGAAAATTGTACTCATGGGGATACAATGTTTATGGACAATTAGGAATAAACACTGTAGAGACAATAAATACACCAACACAAATATTAAATATAAGTGGTATTATGGATATTTCAGCAGGAAAATCTCATTCTATGATTTTAACAAAAGGCGGAAATGTATATGCTACAGGATTAAATAGTTTAGGTCAATTAGGAAATGGAACAAAGGATTATAACAAAGAATTTAAATTACTAAATACAATAAATGATGTAAATTATATAACTGCTGGAAATACATATTCTATGTTTATAAAAAATGATGGCTCTGTATGGGCTTGTGGTGATTATTATCACGGATTAAGTACAATGAGAACATCATCAAATAGTGTATATCCTGTTCAAGTAGGAAAACAAAGTTTTTCATTAAAAGAAAATGATGTATTTGTTAATATAGAAAATACTAAACAAATAGAGCTAAATTCACAATTTGAATTTAATGTATTTAAAGATAATGTTTCTAATTCTGATTATAAATATGAATCTTTAAATAATGATATTGCAGGAGTTGATGATAATGGCATAGTTACTGGTAAAAATATAGGAGTAACTTGGATTAAAGTTACTGAAAACAATACAAATGATGTTCAAATTTGTACTGTAAGAGTAGGTGAAAAAGATAACAAAAATGCTCCTAAAACTTTTGCTGGTAATAATTATGCAATAACATTAAAAGCTGATGGAAGTATATGGTCTTATGGATATAATTCAAATGGAGAATTAGGAAATTCATCATTAGAATCTTCTAATATTCCAAAAGAAATAAATATTTTAAAATCATATAAAGATATTTCTGTTGGAAATCAATATACTTTAGCATTAAGAAGTGATGGAACTGTATGGAGTTTTGGTGATAATAGTTATGGACAACTTGGTTTGGGTAATAAATCATCATATACAACACCAACATTAATAAGTTCAATAAGTGATGTTTCAAAAATATCAGCTGGATATAATCATGCAGTTGCATTAAATAAATATGGAGAAGTATATGTTTGGGGATCAAACAGTAATGGACAATTAGGATTAGACAATATAAAAACAACGGATGAACCAATTAAATTAAATATACCAGGAACTAAAATTGTTGATATATCAGCAGGAAAAGATTATACAGCTTTGATTGATAATAAAGGTAGGGTATATATTTCTGGAAATACTACAAATATTGTTGGCGTAAATTATGAAAATTTTGCTGTAATTAAAGATTTCGTTGATATCGTAAAAGTAGCTTGTGGAGATGAGTTAGTTGGTATAAATAAAGATGGAAATGTTGTAAAAATAAATAACAATAATATTTCTACAATATATGCTGGAAAAGATGCAGTAGATATATCTGCAAAAGCTGGAAATTATATGATATTAACAAATGAAGGAAAAGCATATGTATGGGGAGAAAATGCTAATGGGGAATTAGGAACTAAAAATAATACAGCTGTAGCTTCTCCAACACCTGTAAATATTGATAAAAATGTAATTTCTGTTGGCGCAGGTGTAAATAATACATATGTAATTACTGCAGATGGATTAGTATATGGTTCAGGACTAAATACATATGGTACACTTGGAAATGAAACAAATATTAATTCAAATGAATATATATTAGTTGGAAAGCAAGAATTCGATATCAATCCAGATAATGTTTTAATGAGTGTTAATGATATACAAGAATTTAAAATAAGTTCTGAAAGATTTAATGTGTTAAAACAAGATTTAAAAAATGTCGATGATTTTGAATGGAAGTCTAATAATACTAATATAGTTACAATTGAAGAAAATGCAAAAATAAAAGCTGTAGCTGAAGGAGAAACCACTATAACTGTAACAAGCAAAGATTCAAATATATCTAAAGATGTAGTTGTAGTAGTAGAGCCTTTAGATGCACAAAGAATAAATAAGATATCTGTAAACGGAATTACTGCATCAATTGTAGGTGCAAAGAAATATGAAGTAACAATAGCTACAGATGAAAATGAAGGTAATTTATTAATAACAACTAAAGATGAAAATGATAAAATAAGTATAAACGGTGGTAATATTTGGTATGAAAAGGGTACTCTTATTGATACAGTAAAATTAGTTGATGCAAAAACAGAAATTCCAATAAAAGTTGAAACTGCAAATGGAACACAATTTGATTATACATTAACTGTTATAAAACAATCTGTAAATGTAGATTTAGAGCATTTATATGTAAATGGCATAGAGGCAACTTCAGTAAATTCAAATGAATATTCTGTAATATTAGAAGATTGTGAAACTGCAAATGTTGATGCAATAACAACAAGCGCTGTTTCAAAAGTTGGAATTGATGGTGATGCTGAAGTAATTCATGAAGCTACTAAAGATATTTCAATAAAGGATAATTTAGTAAAAACAGTTCCAATCAAGGTAATTTCTGAAAGTGGAAAAGAAATTACTTATGTACTTACAATTTATAAAAAATCTGCAGTAACAGATTTAGAGTCTGTAAAAGTAGATGGAGTAGATGCAAGTAAAAATAATTTCTTAGAATATAGTATTGTTGTTGATAAAGATAAAACTGAAGTTGAAGTTAATGCGTCTGCATTATATGAACTTGCAGGAATAAACATCAATAAAATAGGTGAAGAAATTAAAGAAAGTACAAGAAGAATAAAATTAACAGGAGATATAACAACTGTTAAAATAGTTGTTTCATATGATGGACAAGAAAAGGAATATACATTAAACATACATAAAACTAAAGACGGCTCATCACTTGGTTTATTGTATGTAAATGGTAAAGAAATTGAAATGTCTGAAAATAATACATATGAAGTTACTGTTACAGCAAATGCTGTTGAAGCTGAAGTTTTGGCAATTGCATCTGTTGAAACAAGTAAAGTTCAAATTGCAACAAATACAGCTGAAATTGGTAGAAGTCAAGTTAAAGTTGACCTTCCAGAGCTTGTAAATCAATTTAATATTACTGTTACAGATAGCAATAATGTAGAAAATGTACAAAATTATACATTAATAATAAGAAAACCATCAACAGATAATATATTGAAAGAAATTATAGTTGCTAATGACGATATGTCTGTAAAAGCTACTAGAGTTGAAGGTACAAATATTTATACTGCGAAAGTAAATGAAAAATATAAAGATATGGTTATTACAGCAATTGCTAATTACAAATTGGCAGAAGTTGCAATTGATACACATGAATATATTATTGAAAAAGATTCATTAAATATTAATTTTGAATCAGATACATATTCTGTACCAATTAAAGTTAAAGCTCAAGATGGAAGTATTGGAAAATATACATTAGTGCTAGAAAAAGCTTCAAGTGATACAACATTAGAATTTGTAAAAGTTAATGAATTGAGTGCAACATTGAGTACAACAAAGGAAAATACATATGAAGTTACTTTAAATTCTAAAGTTTCAGAAGTAAGTATTAATGCAAAAACTACAAATGAATTTGCTCAAATAGCAATTAATAATATTGCATATGAAGTAAATGAAATTACTAAAAATGTGGCAATGGATTCTAAAGATATAACTGTTAAAATTAATGTTAAAGCAGAAGATGGAACAGAAAAAACATATGACTTAATTATTTATGGATTACCAGATAATACTAAATTAAGTAAAATTACAGTAAATGGAATTGAAGCTATACAAGTTCCATATACAAATAGATATCAGGCGAAGGTTGCAAAATCTGCAAAAGATTTCGCTGTATCAGCAATCGCAGATGATAATTTAGCTGAAGTTAAAATTGGAAACTTTGCATCAGGTATCGGTTCTTCAACAAATACAGTAAATAAAGATGAAGCAAATAATATAACAACAGTAAATGTAAATATTACAGCACAAGATGGAGTTACAAATGAAGATTATATATTAGAAGTTGGCCAAATGTCTGATGATGCTGAGTTATCATACATTAAAGTTGATGGAAACATTGTTGAAAAATCTGACGATGGCGAATATCATGTAAAAGTAATTAGTGCTAAAGATTCTGTAAATATTGAAGCTATGGCAAATGATATATTATCTAAAGTTGGAATTAATGAAAATGGTACAGATAATAAAGTTATAAAACAAGAATCTTTAACAGGTGATATAACTGTATTTAATATTATTGTAACAGCCGAAGATGGCACAGAAAAAACATATAAACTAAATATAGAAAAATTATCTAATAATACAGATTTATTGGAAGTATATGTAAATGGAGCTCTAATAAGTGTAGAAGATGGTAAGTATATTGCTAAAATTGGAAATAACAGCAGTGGTGAAATTCATGTAATTACTTCAAATGAGAAAGCTTTAGTTTCAATTGACGGAAATGAAGATAAAGTTAGAGAAAATACTGAAATTGTAAATGTCTTAGATGAAGAAAAAGATGTTCAAATAGTAGTAACAGCCGAAGATGGAACAACAAAGGTACATCATGTAATATTACAAAGATATTCAAGTGATAATTCATTATTATCTATATCAGCTAATGGTATTGATGATGATAAGATTGTTCAAACTTCAGAAACAAATTATCAAATGATTGTACCAAATGATTTGAATGAAATAGATTTAACAGCTGTAACTTCTAAAGATGTAGCAAAAGTCAAAATAGGAGATAATGAATATGAAATAAATAAGACAACAAGAAAATTAACAATTCCAGATGACACTAATATTGTTAAAATAACTGTACAAGCAGAAAATGGAAATGAAAAGGAATATTCACTAGAAATAATTAAGAAATACTTATTAACAATAGATAAAATTGTTGTTAATGATAATGAAGCTGAAAATACGGATGGAGAATATATTGCTTGGATAGATCCAAATTGTTCTCAAGCTGATGTAATAATAAATGCATCTTCAAACAAAGCAAACATAAAAGTAGGAAACATAGTAAGTGGTGTTGGAAGTGTAACATTTAATGTAAATACTCCTGATGAAGAAACAGTATTAAAGATTAATATAAGTTCACCAGTAGAAGAAGATCAAGTTGAACATACATTAAGAATTATTAAAAAGTCAAATAATACAGAACTTGAATATGTAAAAGTTGATGGTCAAATTGGTACTAATGATGAAGATGTATATACTGTTAAAGTTCCTATAAAAGATACAAATTATGAATTAGATGTAAAAACAGTAAGTGCATATGCTAAAGTAAAAATAGAAAATAATGAGTATTCTATTGGAGAAGATAAATTAAATATTGATTTAAGCTCAGTACAATCAAAACAAGTAATAGTAACTGTAATGGCACAAGATGGTACAGAAAAACAATATACTGTAAATATTGAAAAAGTTTCTAATGATAATACGTTAAATAAAGTAACAGTAAATGGAGAAGAAGTAGTTGCTGTTAATGGAAGATATACGGCATTTGTTAAAGCAAGCTTAACGAGTGTTCCATTATATGTAGAAACAACACATGAAGGTGCAAAAGTTCAATTAGATGATGACGATGAAGTAATTCATACTGTAACAAAAAATATATCAATGACAAGTCAAGAAGCTGTTGTAAATATTAAAGTAACAGCTGAAGATGGAAGTATAAAAATGTATTCTGTTGATATTATAAAAGAATCTTCAGATACAGGAATTCAATCTATAACAGTAGATGGCAAGTCTGCAATACTAACAGATGAAGATACTTATTATGTGACTGCAACTCCAGGTGTAACAGAAGTAACTATAAAAGCAATAGCAACAAATCAGTATGCTTATGTTCAAATTGATACAAGTGAAAAATCTATAAAAGAAAATACTTTTGTACGTACATTACCTAATGGAAATAAGGTTGTATCAATACCAATAATTATTACAGCACAAAATAATGTTGATACTAAGACATATACATTAGAAATAGAGCAAATATCAAACAATACAAATATTAGTAAATTAACTGTTAATAATTCAGATGTAACATCAACTTATGATGAAGTTAATAAGAAATATACAATGATAATTGATAATTCTGTTGATGTATCTAATATATATGTAGAAACAGAAAATGAACAAGCAACTGTAAAAATTGATACTGGAGATTTGAATAAACATACTGCAACTGCAGAAGTTACAACAATAAGTGATGAAAACATATTTACAATTACTGTAATTGCAGAAGATGGTACAGTTGAAAATAGAGATTTAGTAATTAAAAAATTATCTCAGGATGCAACAATTATTAAACTATATGTAAATAATAAAGAAATAGAGCCGAATGATGATGGAACATATACTGCAGAAGTGCTTGAAAGCATTAAGTCATCTGATGTTAGAGTAAAAACAACTAATGAAAATACTACGATTGCAATTAATAATGAAACAGCAACATCAAAAGGTGATGCTACTGTTAGTGTAGATACTACAACTGCCAAAGTAATAACTGTTCCAATTAAAATAACAGCAGAAGATACAACTATTGTAAAAGATTATGTTTTAACAATTAATATGGTTTCTGATATAAAAGATTTGGAATATGTAAAAGTAAACAGCACAGGGCTAACAGAATATGATGAAAAATCATATACATATAAAGCATTTATTCCAAATAACAGTACATCAGCAACAATTGATATTAAGGCATTAAGTGAATATGCTACATTAAGAATTGATTCACTTGAATCAAAATCTACAATATCATATACAGCTGAAACCGAAAATGATATTACAAATGTAAATGTTGACGTTGTAGCAGAAGATGGAAGTGTAAGAACATATACAATAGTATTACAAAAAATTTCTAATGATAGTACATTAGATTCGTTGTATAAAGATAAAACAGAAATTGATGAACAAGATGATGGAACATATATTATAAATGTTGCTGAAAATGTAACAGAAGTTAATTTAAAAGCAATATCAAGTAATGAGTATGCAACAGTTGCAATGGGTACTGAAGAGGCAGAATTAAAACAAACTGAAAGAACTGTAAATCTATCTAGTGGAAAGACAACAACATTGAATATAACAGTAACTGCACAAGATGGAAGTAAAACAATATATCCTGTTACAATAAATAAATTATCAAGCAATAATGAAATAGAATATGTTAAGGTTAATTCAGATAATATCACTAATACATATAATGAAGAAACAAAAACTTATACAACATTTATTCCAGCTGATAGTACAGAATCAGCTATAGATGTGAAGACAATAAGTGAATATGCTACAATTGAAAATGGGGATAATTCAGCAATTGGTTTATTGAGTATAACTTCCTCAGCCGGTGCAGAAGAAACAACCGTAGAAATTAATGTAATTGCAGAAAATGGAGCATCTCAAACTTATTACATAAAATTAATTAAAATTTCTAAAGATAATACAATTAAAGAAATTTTTGTAAATGATACTTTAGTTGAAAAAGATGGAGATGGAAATTATATAGCAGAAGTAGAAGAGAGCAATATAGAAGCAATTGTAAAAGTAGTAGCAAATAACGAATATGCAAGTATTCAAATTGAAGAAAATGCACAAGAAATTAAGCAATCTGAAAAGACTGTTGAATTAAGCAAAGAAAAATATACAAATGTTTTAATTAAAGTCACTTCACAAAATGGAGAAATAATGCAAGAAACATTAACAATTAAAAAAGTTTCAGATGATAATACAATAAATACAGTTTTAGTTGATGGAATCGAATGTAAAAATTATGATGAAACAACAAAAACATATACAGCTTATATTGATGCAAAAAATGATGAAGTAACATTATCTGTAATGGCAAATAGTAATTATGCAACAGTAGTTGTTAATAAAATTTCTAATATAGGAAATGTAATTACAGATATAGATACAACAAATGAAATAACAAAAGTGGAAATGATGGTAAAATCTGAAACTGGAAAAACTGAAAAATATTATATTAATATTATTAAAAAATCTGCTGATGCTTCAGCCGAAATAATAAAAGTTAATGATATTGTTATATCAGATCCATATGAAGTAGATATTAAAAGGTTAGATAATAAAGTAAAAATATATGTGAAAGCAACAAATGAAAAGGCAAGTGTAAAAATTGCTGATGAAGATGAAGAATTATCAGAATCTACAGCAATACTAGAAATTTCAAAAGGTGTGGATGATGTGGTAATACCAGTAATTATAACTGCACAAAATGGAACTGAAAAGAAAACATATAATATAAAATTACATAGATTATCTAATAATACTGAAATAAAAGAAATTTTAGTAAATGATGAAAAAGTTGATTTAAGTACATTTGAACATATTGTTAAAAATGTAAATTCTGTAGATGTTAAAGTAACAACCGCAGATGAAAAAGCTAAAGTATCAATTGATAGCGGAACAGAAAATGTAAATACTGTAACAGCTACAATTGCTACACCACTAACAACTGTTAGAACAATTAAAGTAACTGCACCAGATGGAACTGTTAAGGAATATTCATTAACATTAATTAAAAAGACTACAATAACAGGTAAGGTTTTAGATGCAAATATAGTAGGTGAGCATTATGCTACAATTACTGTATATCAAACAGATGATACACGTATTGAGGGAGATATAAAAGATCCAAGAGAAGTAATAAGCAGTGTACAAACAAATGCAGATGGAACTTATGAAGTTATTTTAGAGCCAGGAAAATACGATATTGTATTTAATAAACCAGGATACTTAAGTTATAGAATCACAGGAATAGATATAAAAGATGGTTTAGGAGCAGTACTTGATGACATTGAATTACTAGGTGGAGATGTAGACGGAAGTGGTGAAATTGAGTTAGATGACTTGGTAGCTTTAAATGATAATTATTGTTCAATTACAGATGATAACAAAGCTGAAAAAGAATGTTTTGACTTAAATGGGGATAAAATAGTCAATTCGTTAGATAGAGCTATATTAAAGAAAAATTATCATACTAAAGCAACAGTTATCCAATGGGTTGATCCAGATGTAGTTACAACTAATAATGAAATTGCGACAAATAGCCTAAATGAAGAAATAGCAGTCGAAAGCCAAAGCGCTAATGAAAATGGATTTATATTACCAATGAATTGCGACTATAGAATTTCTTCAGCATATGGATATAGAGTTCATCCAATTTCAGGAGTTGAAAAATTACATAGTGGTTTAGATATAGTAGGAACATGGCATACTCCAATTCTAGCTGTAGCAGACGGTGAGATAACTTATGCTGGAACACAAAATGGATATGGAAATTGCATTGAAATTAAACATATTGTAAATGGGGAAACAGTATATAGTTTCTATGCACACTTATCACAAATAAATGTAAAAGTTGGGGAAAAAGTATCTCAAGGTCAAACTATAGGACTAGAAGGAGGAGCAGAATCTGATCCAAATCACGGAACATCAACAGGACATCACTTACACTTCGAATTAAGAAGTGCAAGCGGTTCAGGTCATAGCCTAGATCCAAATAAATATATAAAATTCTAAATAGAAATAAATAGAAAAAAGCCTGTAAAATTACAGGCTTTTTTTATAATTTAATTTGTTTTTTGAAATCAAAATTATTATCATTTACATATCTAGTTAAATTTTTTGTAGAAATACCAGTAATACTAGATAAATCATTAATTGAAACAGTATTTTCATTTTCAGAAAAATAATTATTTAAAGTTGAAATATCATTATTATCCTTTGTAGTACAAACAGGACAAGTATCACCATTTGCAACAAAAAAACAGCCACATCTTTTACATTTATTAAAGTTCATAATTAACCCTCCTAAAAATTTATAAATTTGATATTATTTTACCATAACAAAATAATAATTCAAGACCTAATTTTTGACTAAGGGTGGTCAATGAGTTGTCAAAAGGGTGTCAATGGTTGTCAATGGGGACGGTTCTGATTGACAACCTCTGACATATTTTCTGAACCTTCCTTTAACAAAAAGGTTGTCAATCAGAACCGTCCCCATTGACAACCATTGACACATCAATCTTGACATTAATTTATTGTTATGTGATAATTTTGTTAGAATAAATTACAACCAATGAAAAGTTTATTAGAAATAAGGAAGGTAAAGATTATAATGGAAAAATTTATGAAAAAGGATGGAAGTACTGAAATTTCACAAGAAGAGCTGGATAAATGTAAGTATAGAGTTAAAAGAATAAAGTATTATTATAGCCAAAGGGTTGTTGGACAGGAAAATTTGGCTCTTTCTTTATTGGTTTCTGTAATTGCTAATGGACATATTTTATTGGAATCTGTTCCTGGATTAGCAAAAACAACAGCAGCAAAGGCTTTGACAGAAGCTGTTTCTGGAAAATTTTCGAGAATTCAATGTACACCAGATTTATTGCCAAGTGATATAATTGGTACACAGACATTTAATTATTCTACAAATGCATTTGACACAAAATTAGGACCTGTTTATGCTAATTTTGTTTTATTAGATGAGATTAATAGATCAAGTGCGAAAACTCAAAGTGCTATGCTTGAGGCAATGCAAGAACGCCAAGTAACTATTGGTGGAGAAGTTTATAAAATGCCTAAAATATTTATTGTAATTGCAACTCAAAATCCAATAGAGCAAGAAGGAACATATTTGCTTGCAGAAGCTCAATTAGATAGATTTTTGCTTAAGGAAAAGTTAGATTATCCAACAGTAAACGAGGAAATTGAAATTTTAAGTAGAATTGAAAATAATGCTTTTGAAAAAGGAGAGCCTGTAATTGAATTAAAAGAATTGCGATATATTCAAAAAATGGCAGAAAAAGTTTATATAGATGATTCAATAAAGCAATACATTGTAAATATTATTGATGCAACTAGACATCCTGAAAAATATATTTCAAAAGATTTGGCTCAATATATTACTTTAGGTTCAAGTACTAGAGGTGCAATTGCCTTTATGGATGTTGCAAAAGCTGTAGCTCTTATAAATGGAAGAGGTTATGTTATCCCAGATGATGTTAAATTGTTAAAATATAGTGTTTTAAGACATAGAATATCACTTAGCTTTTCAGCTATGGCAGATAATGTGAATGTCGAAACAATAATAGATGCTATTTTTGGAGCTGTACCTACACCATGATAAAAGATTATGTTACAAAAATAAAAGCAAATATATCAATATATTCTAATAAAAAAACTTCAAATTTATTAGATGGTTCATACAAATCTATTTATAAAGGACGTAGTATGAATTTTGAAGATTTGCGAGAATATATTATTGGGGATAATGTAAAAGATATTGATTGGAAGGCTTCTGCAAGAAGTAATCATATTTTAGTTAGACAGTTTGTTGCTGAAAAAAAGCATAATATTATGATTGTTTTAGATACAGGGAAAAAGATGTTAGCTGATACTAAAAAAAATGAAGAAAAAAAAGAGGTCGCTCTTATGTCTGCTGGAACAATAGCATATTTAGCAAATAAAAATGGTGATTATGTTGGATCAGTATACAATAGTAATAATATTGTATATCACCAATTAAAAATGGGATTGTACAATATTGAAAAAATTTTGAACGAGTATAATGCTGATGTTGAAAAAGCAGATAATTCAAATTTAGAAAAATCATTAGATTATATAGTAAAACATATAAAGAAAAGATTAATTATATTTGTAATAACAGATATTGATGGAATAGAGAATGTTAGTAAAAATACATTAGAACAATTAACTTATATGAATGATGTTATGTTTATAAATGTTAATGATGCTGATATTACTGGAAGTAAGGGATTTAACATAGATAGTAATAAATATATTCCAGAGCTAATATTTAAAGATAAAAAACTTCAAGAATATGAATTAAAAATGAAAAAGCAAATGTACGAAAATGCTGAAAGAAAGTTAAAAAAATATGGAATTTCTATGGTTTCGATAGAATCAAATTCAGAAGTTCCATTAAAAATAATAAATTTATTAGAAAGGCATAGAAATGCAAACATCCGTTAATTTACAAAGGCCATTTACATATTCCACAGTACCAATTATTGTGCTTTGTATAATTTGTATTAGTTATGTAATATGGTTAATTTTAAAATATAAAGTAAAGAAAACAAAAAAAATACCGGAGCATATAGTTAAACCATTGGATTTGGGAAAGATTAAAAGCAAATACATAAAAAAATTAAATGAAGTTGAATTTAAAATAAATAACAATAAACTATCAATTAGAATTGCATATCAGCATACTAGTAAAATTATAAGGGGATTTGTTCAAGAGGTTACAAAAATTAAAGTACAAAATTATACATTAGATGAAATAAAGCATTTGAATATTCCAGAATTATATGAATTAGTAAAAGAATATTATGAACCAGAATTTGCAAGAACATCTATAGGTAATATAAAAAATTCAATAGATAAAACAAGAAAGGTAATTGAAAAATGGAGTTAGTAAATTCATGGATTTTATATTACCTATAGATGTTCTTGCAAATTCTGG
>ERZ832317.744-NODE-744-length-44848-cov-41.733574_pt1 | contig 44848 bp, 37 predicted proteins | sample MGYA00519695_ERZ832317 | MGnify/ENA primary metagenome ERZ832317 (study PRJEB31850, sample SAMEA3708726) | human gut metagenome | biome: human gut; feature: human-associated habitat; material: faeces | place: China | collected 2014 ...
CCGAAGAAAATGATTGGACTTTCTTTCGCCGCTTCGGCGGCGAAACTCTACGAGGCTCTTTGACAAGCTGCACGGCTGCGCGCCCCGAGTGGGGCGCGCAGCCGTTTGCTATTTTATGCGCGGCGGGCGTCGGATGCCGCGGCGCTCTGCTGCAGTGCGGCCTGCGCCAGCAGCTCCATGCCGTCGGCCGCCTGCGGATAGCGTGCGGCGAGCCCGAAGTGCGCAAACGCGGCGCATAGCTGTGCACTGTCAAGCACGACGCAGTCATTGCCGCGGGCAAGCTCCAGCTCGATGATCGAGCGCAGCACCTGCTCGCTGCACGCCTTTTCCGGCCGGACGCAGCCGAGCAGCGCCTGCACGGGCGCGTCGGGATAGCTGCAGTGCAGCCCGTAGCGACGCGCGGCGAGACCGTAGACATTGGCGGCGCGCACGCCGGGCGTACACAGTATGCTCACGCGCTGCCGCAGCGCACCGACCAGCTGCGGCATTGCTGCGTCCGCCGTGCTCAGCACCGGGACGCCGGTTGCCGCCGTGAGCTGAGCGCAGAAAATGCCCGCACTGTCCGGCACGGCGATGACCGTGCAGCCGGAGGCGGCCAGCACCTCCGCCGCTGCGCGCAGCTTCGGCAGGGGCGGCTGTGTGGACGCTCCGCACAGATACGGTTCGCAGTCCGGCACGGCCGCCGGGCTCAGCGGCAGCAGGACGGCGTGTTCTCCGCCCAGCGCCTGCACGCGGCGCAGGAACTGTGTGATGGCGGCCGGGTCTGCGCCGAGCACGCCGATGTGAGGCTGATCCTGTATCTGCATAATGGACATCTCCTGACGAAAAAAGTCTCCGCGAAGCGGGTATGACCCCATCTTAGCGGAGACTGTGATCCGTCCGGCAACGCTTTGGCATCGAAACGGCATCATTGTGCGTTGAAATACAAAGTATTTTCCACGCGCCATGCCGGCAGGGAAAAGGCCGTGTCGGCGTCCGGGTCATAAAACTGCAGGTAGTCGGTGATGCTGCTGTCCATGCCGTCGTTGTAACTGCCCTCGTTTCCGGCGTTGAGCAGCTGCAGGGGAACGGTGTTTCCACCGCTTGTGCGCAGACCGAGCATTTTTTTCGCCGCTTCCGGCATCGGGATCTGCACCTCGTCGTACGGCACGCCGAGCGCGGCCGCGACCGTGGCACCGACGCGGTTTTCAAACACGCACAGCAGGTAATCCCACAGGTCGTTCTGCCGGATCTGGAAGGCATAGCTGTCCGAAAACGTATAACTGAGCGCCAGCACGCAGCCGGTCGCGTCGTCGAGCAGGAAGGACGCCGTGTCGCCGCGCGGATTGCTCAGCGCGATGCCCCAGAGGACGAAGCCGCTGCCGTAGCTCGCGTACTGGACGGTCGCGCCCTCCTCCACGGAAAAGCCGCCGCCGAACAGCGCGCTGTCCTTTTCCAGCGCGCCCAGAAGCTCCTGCGCGTACTGCGTCATCTCGGCCAGCGTGTGCGCCGCGGCGCTCTCGTCGAGCTCGACGGGCTCTTCGGCGCCGTAAAACAGGTTCTGCATGCCGTCGGTCAGTTTCCGGCGCAGAACGGTGGCCGGCCCCTGCTCGTCGCCGGTGCTGAGGGAAAACGCCGTGTCCTGCTCCGCGCGGTCGAGCCGCGCGGCCACAAGGTTTGGCAGGAAAAATCCTCCCGCCGCGATCGCCAGCATGAGCGCGACCGCCAGCGCGGTGCGTATCCATGGCTTCATACACGGCCTCCCTTCAGCTCCACGGTCACGACCGTGCCGTTGCCGACGCGGCTCTCAAACTGCATCGTGCCGCCGTGCAGCTGCACGATCTCATTGCACAGCGACAGACCAAGGCCCGCGCCGCCCTGTGCGCGCGAGCGCGACTTGTCCACGCGGTAAAACGCCTCCGTCAGGTGCGTGAGCGCCTCCGGCGGGATGCCGCGGCCGTTATCGAGCACGCGCACGCGGCAGCCGTCGGGCAGCATCTCCTGCCAGACATAGATGTAGCCGCCGTTGTCGAGCGCCTTGCGGGCGTTGTCCATGAGGTTGACGAGCAGGGTTTTAAATAGGTCCGGCTCCAGAAAGCACATGCCCTCCGCCGTGCGGTACTGCAGGGCGATGCCCTTCTGGGCGTACACGCGCTTGAGGTGTTCGAGCAGCCCCGCCACCAGGTCGGCCGGGCTCGCGGGTACGAGCTGGAGTTTCGACTGGTCGAGCGAGAGCATGTCCAGCAGCTTCAGCCCCAGCGCTTCGAGCCGCTTGCCCTCGGAGAAGATATAGTTTGCCGCGTCCATCTGTTCGTCGGGCGTGAGCACCTGACTGCGCAGAAGGTCAGCATAGCCGATGATGGAGGTCATCGGTGTTTTCATCTCGTGCGAGAAGTCGGCCATGAACCGCTCCTGCAGCGCCATGCTCTCCTGAATGCGGTTGACGTTCTGCTCGAGCTGCCCGGCCATGCGGTTGAAGTCGGCGGCGAGCTGCCCCACCTCGTCGCGCGAGCGCACGGGCGCACGGTAGCTGAGGTTGCCGCGCGCCAGCTCCCGCGACGCGCGGGAAAGCGTGCCGAGCGGGCGCGTCAGCAGATAGGACGTGACCCACGACACGGCCGCGCCGATGGCGATGAGGATCACGAACGTCGTGTGGTAGGCGCGCTGCTGCGTCTGACGCACGGTGTAGGCCTCCGTCACGTCGAACGCGAGCTGGACGGTCGTGCCGTCGGCCGTGGCGCCGAGCATGAGGTAGTGCCGGCCGTTGCCGGTGCGCACGATGCGCGTGAGCCCGTCGCCGCCGTCGGACGGCTCCGGCGCGGCGTCGAGCAGCGCGGTGTCGCCCGTTGTGGTCATCTGTGCGCCGAATCGGATGCGCGCTGCCGTGCTCGACCCGCTGCTGCCGAGCTTGTGCAGCACGAGCGCGACGGTGTTGGCCGCCGTGCCGGGCGAGGCATTGTCGCCGAGCAGATCCAGCACGTCCACGACCATGCGGTAGGTCTGGACGGCGGCGTCGCGCTCGCGGTCGATGGAGCTGGAAAATGACTGCGCGATCATGAGGCTCCCGCCGATGCCGTAGGTCAGCGACAGCAGCAGTACCATGGCGATCGTGAGCTTTGCGCGAAATCTCATCCGCTCACACCTCCAGCCGGTAGCCGACCTTGTTCACGGCCAGCAGCCGGTTTTCCCAGCCGACCTTTTTGCGCAGCCGCTGGATGTGCAGATCCACGGTTTTGCTGCCGTAGCTGTACTCGCCGCCCCAGACGTGCTCATAGATCGTCTCGCGGTAGAGCGCGGTGCCGGGGTTGCGGGCGAAAAACAGCAGCAAGTCATATTCCTTGTGCGTGAGCGCGATCTCCTCCGCGCCGCGCCAGACCTGCATGGCGCGCGTGTCGATGCGCAGCCCGCCGATCTCGATGACGGCGTCGGTCTTGTTGTAGCGCCGCAGCACGACGTCTACGCGCGCAAGCAGCTCGAGCACCTCAAAGGGCTTGACGATGTAATCCTCCGCGCCCATGCGCAGGCCGCGCACCCGGTCGTCGACCGAGCCGCGCGCGGTCAGAAAAATGACCGGGATGCCCAGCGGGCGGATGTATTCCATGAGCTCAAAGCCGTCGGCGTTCGGCAGCATCACGTCGAGCAGGATGAGGTCAAAGACATTGCGCTCGAGAATGTCCGCCGCGGCCAGACCGTCGTACACGCACGTGCACCGGTAGCCCGCGCGGGTCAGGCTCATCTGGATCAGGTCGCAGATCGGCTTTTCGTCGTCCACGATCAGGATCTGGATCATGCTACCGCCTCCTTCGGGTCAAAATTACATCGTTCCGGCATCAAAACGGCATCGCCGCCGCGCGTCTGGACGATGCCGTGGTTTATTATAAGTGTATGCGCATCCGTGTGTCAAACCAAATCGGCAGGAGCGGCGGTGCGCGTGTTCTGGGCTATGCGGGGGGCTTGAGAGCGCCGGGCGCGGCGGAGGGACACCCGCATGCACAAACCGGTACAAAAACCGGATGTTTTGTCCGAAATGGGCTTGAAATATGGAAGACCTTGTGATACGATGACAGTGTTGAATTCTAACTCGTCTGGAAGCATGGAACTCCAGCGTCCAATGACAGGAATTTGCAATTATTTTTAAACGGAGGAAAAAAGCATGTCCAAGAAAAAAATCCTGACAGTCGTATTGACGCTTTTGGTGGCAGTCTGCCTGCTCGCCACGACTGCTCTTGCGGGCGTGGCCCCGTCCGCCCCGTCGATGCCGTCGGCACCGTCCGGCACGACCGCGCCGTCCACCCCGAGCAATCCGTCCCAGCCGAGTCAGCCGTCTCAGCCGTCTCAGCCGGTCGTTCCGTCTCAGCCGAGCCAGCCGTCCCAGCCGAGCCAGCCGTCTCAGCCGAGCCAGCCGAGCCAGCCGTCCCAGCCGAGCCAGCCGTCCCAGCCGAGCCAGCCGAGCCAGCCCTCTCAGCCGAGCCAGCCCTCTCAGCCGAGCCAGCCGTCCCAGCCGTCCCAGCCGGTCGAGCCTGAAATGAAGTTCGACGATGTGGCAGAGGGCGCCTGGTACTATGACGCCGTGATGTGGGCCGTCAAGAACGGCGTGACCGCCGGCATGACCCCGACGACGTTTGTGCCCGACGGCTCCTGCACCCGCGCACAGATGGTCGAATTCCTGTGGAACGCCGCCGGCAAGCTGGCTGCGACCATCAAGTCCGTCCCGTTCACCGACGTTCCGGAGTCCGGCAGCGCCGGTTACTGGTACGAGGATGCGCTCCTGTGGGCCTATGAGGCGGGCATCGTTGCCGGCACGACCGACACCACGTTCAGCCCGGACAAGGTCTGCACCCGTGCCGAGATGGTCTGCTTCCTCGTGCGTCTGCTGTCGGACGGCGCAACGGACAATATGCCGTTTGTTGACGTTCCGGCCAGCGCATGGTACTACAATGAAGTGCAGTGGGCATGGGCCAACGGCCTGACTGTCGGCACCAGCGCCACCACGTTCAGCCCGGACAAGGTCTGCACCCGTGCCGAGGCTGTTGAGTTCCTGTACAACGCGTTCGCGAAGTAAGGAGCTCACTGAAAATTACATGTTTTTCTATCAGGACTTCGGTTGCTAATAGACAAATCATAGACCCCAAAGCACAAAGAAGAGATGGGAAAACCTCATCTCTTCTTTTTTCACACATCGAGCTGACAAATTTAGAGAGGAAACTACAGAAAAGGAGCTGATGTGAGTCGTGAAAGCGACCCGATTCGCGAACAGAGCGTGGGCTTTTGTGTTGGCCGTCCTGATGACGCTGACGCTCATTGCCCCGCAGGCGCTGGCTGCGAACACCGTAGACCCCGTTGAACCTGCCAGCGGTAAGATCCTTGTGAGTCAGACGGATTACACGCTGATCGACGGCGTGACGGAATCTAACATCTTCCTGAATACGAAGGAAGGCAATGCGCAGATCGCCGGTTTTATGACGACGATTGCACCGGGTGCGAAGGCGACATTCAAGGCCTCGTACAACGGTTACTATACAGAAGGCAGCACGCCCGCGTCCCGCAAGGACAAGGCGGCCAATCTGGCCTGGAGCATGGAAAAGACCACGCTGCAGGCTGCTAACTATACTAAGGCCACCGGCGGCAACGTCATCATGGCCATGAACGGCGACTACTACAACATGCAGACGCTGCAGCCGCTCGGTTACCTCATCATGGAGGGCAACCTCATTCAGAAGAATAACGGTGTTGCCAACGAGCCGTATTTTGCGGTTTTGAAGGACGGAACCTTTGCCATTCGCGACGCCGGTGTGGACTGCTCTGACGTTCTGGAAGCGATTTCCGGACCGTTTTATCTGATCAAGGATGGACAGCCCTGCTACAACGGGAATCCGGACCTCATGCCGCGCAACTGCATCGGCATCAAGGCGGACGGCACGGTCGTGACCTTTTTGGCCGACGGCCGCCAGAGCCCGTACTCGGTCGGCATGACGATCGATGAGGAGATTTCGTTCCTGTATGCGCAGGGCGTGGTGAATGCGATCTTCCTCGACGGCGGCGGCTCCGCCACCTGCGCCACCAAGCGCGAGGGCACCACGGACCTCCAGGTCCGCAACCGCCCGTCCGACGGTGTGGAGCGCACGGTCGCCAGCGCCCTGCTGCTGGTCTCCACGGCGGAGAGTGACGGCGTGTTCGACCATGCCTCCCTTTCCCCGAACAACACGGTCTACACGCCCGACAGCCAGATCCAGTTCTCGGCCATCGGCGTGGATAAAAACGGCGGCGAGGCCGCGCTCCCGGAGCATGTGACCTGGACGGTCGCGGACGCCAAGAGCGGCACGATCGATGCCAACGGTCTGTTCACGCCCGCGAAGAACTATAAGGGTGATGTGACGGCGCGTCTGCTTGTGGACGGCACCGTCAAGGGCACGACAACCGTGAAGATCGCGGACATCACGGACCTGTATTTCAGCAGCTCGTCCGTGTCGCTGGACTTTGGCGCGACATCCGATCTCGGCCTTGTTGCCAAGTGTGACGGTGTGGACATCGCCTATAAGCCCGGTGACTTCAAATGGACGATCAAGTCCAAGACGGCCGGTGTGCCGGATAAGGACGTCGGCCACATGGACGGCAACACGTTCGTGGCCGGTACCGGCAGCGGCACGATGAACGCGACCGTCACGGTCACTTACGCAAACGACCGCTCCAAGTCGGCGGAGGTCGGTGTGGAGATCGGCAAGCTGCCGGTGACGCTCATGGACTTTGAGCCCATCAACGGTCAGCGCCAGACCTGCGCGCACTACCACTGGGGCAAATCCACTTACGTGGATAACGGCATGAATCCCGACCACGGCTACATCGGCAATGTGTCGCCGATCACTGTCACGACCCATGGTACCTACTCGGACAACCCGACGACGGCGGAGCTCTCTGCGCCCTACCGCTTCACAGGCAACTGGGATAGTCCTGTTCCGGCTTCGGACATCTTCCGCGCCAACGGCTATAGCTATTACCTGTGGCCGAACGCCTCTATCACGCAATATCTCTGCGGCGACCTGAAGATGACGACGGCGGCCGAGGGCGGTCAGGTGCGCTTCGGCGACTATGCCATGGAGCTGAACTATGACTACGAGTCTTATGACGGGTCGAAAAACTCCAACTTCTATGTTCGCTACTGCGGCGACCAAATCAAGATCGAGGGCACGCCCACGGAGATCGGCGTCTGGATCTATGCACCGGAAAACACGCCGTGTTATTCGCTCTATGCCGACATTATGTTCTGGAAGGGCAGCGACTATGGAACTAAAAATTACCTTCTCTCGCATAAGGGCGCAAATGGCGAGCGCTCCACGATCATTGACTGGACCGGGTGGATGTACTGCTCGGCAAATATTCAGGACATTTGGCAATATCAGAATGATGAGCACCCGCTGAGCATCATCCCCGGCGCAGGTGTGTTCTGGCTGTCCTATCAGCCAGCAAAGGTCGACGATATGATGGGACATGCGGGCGCTGGGCGGCGCAACGGCACCATCTACTTCGATAACTATCGCGCCGTCTACGGCACGAACCTCGATGACCTGGATAACCCGGTCATCAACGACATGACGGTCAACGGCCAGACGCTCGCGGACGACGGCTCCACCGTCATTAACTCCAACTCGATCGAAGCGGTCGCCTCGTATGACGATGTGGACGGTCAGAACCGCTCCGGCATCAATGCCAAGGCAACGGTCATCAAGATCGACGGCGAGGAACTCCAGTCGGACAATTCCGACACGAATGCGACCGTGCGTCTGACGCTCCAGAACGGCAAGCACACCATGACGGTCTCCGTGTCCGATGCGTTCGGCAACACGGTCGAAAAGACCACGGCCTTTGTCGTTGCCGGCGATATGCAGGACACGGCCACGGTCAGCGTCAGCGGCTCGGACTTCGTCCCGCTCGGCAGCGACTATACGCTGACGGTCGCGGCGGACGGCAAGGTCCGCTCCGCGGACATCACGATGCTCAACCTCAACGATGACATCGGTCAGCCGACGGTGACCTATGCCAACGGCGTGACCGGAAAACTGACGTACACCAAGACCGGCTTTAAGAAGGCCATGCTGACGCTGCACCTTGAGTCGGCGGCCCCGGTCGAGGGCGAGCTGGCCACACTGACCTTCAAGATCGACGCCGGCCTGGACACGACGGTCAACCAGTTCACGTACACGGTGTCCAACATCGCGCTCACCGCGGCGAACGGCGAGGCCTATACGGCGGCCCAGGCGGCGGTACGTCTGCCGCTGTCGGCATACTACAGCATCCAGCCCGGCCCGCAGGCGGTCGGCATGTCCAGCGTGATCGCGGTCTATGAAAAGGACGGCAGTCCCGCCGCCGGTGTGACCGTGTCGCTCGACGGCGCGGAGATCGGCAAGACCGATGCCAACGGTCTGCTCGAGACCGACGCCATGAAGACCAAGGACGCCGGCACGGTCTGCGTGCTCACGGCTGTCGGCACGAAGGGCGTCGCCGAGGCGACGAAGGTCACCGTTCTGGCAGACGCCGCCGGCACGGAGTATACCGCCGTCCATCTCAACGCCGTTCAGGGCAGCAGCACGAGCCAGAACATCAGCTGGCTGTCCGGCCTCAGCACGGGCGGCAAGGCGGTCGTGCAGTACCGCGTCAAGGGCACGGATGCCTGGCAGACGGCCGATGGCACCTCTACGCTCACCGGTTTCTCCACCTCCAAGGATGCGGCTTATATCAACACCATTCAGCTCACGGGCCTGACGGCCGGAACGGACTATGAGTTCCGCGTCGGCGACGGCAGCACATGGTCCGAGCTGCACACCTTCCGCACGAACGCGGCGCAGCAGGACACCACGGCCTTCGTCGTCATGGGCGACACGCAGATGTCCGGTGACCGTGAGGCGGATGCCGAGAGCATCGCGATCCTCGACGCGCTCGGCGATCTCGTCAAGGACAAGCAGGTCGATTTCGGCCTCCAGACGGGCGACTATGTCGACAACGGCACCAACTACGCCATGTGGGCCGAGATGCAGGAGGCGTTTAACCACACGTTCCCGAACGTGGACTTCATCCACACGCTCGGCAACCATGAGTACTACGGCGACTTCAGCGGCAGCACTGCCAGCAATATCCTTCAGCTTCCGAGCAAGGACTACTACTCCATGGAGTACGGCGATGTCTACGTCGCCGTCATCAACAACGGTGCCGACCTGAGCGCAGCCTGCGAATGGCTCAAGCAGGACGCGGCGCAGAGCACCTGCATGTGGAAGGTCCTGTCCATCCACCAGCCGCCGTATTACACGAACGCCAAGGGCGGCAGCGAGCGGTTCCATGAGCAGATCCCGGCCGCGGCAGAGGCTGCCGGCATCGACGTGGTCTTCTCCGGCCATGACCACTCTTATGCGCGCATCATGGCCAAGGACGGCGCGGCCGTTACCGAAAACGGCGTGACCTATTTCATTTGCGGCGATCTGGGCGAGAAGTCCAAAAACGTCAACTATGCGATGACTTCCGATTTCTCGTTTGCCTACAAGGAGCAGGCTTACGCGGGCCTGATCCTGTACGTCACGGCCAACGGCGAGGAAATGACGATCACCGCTTACGACAGCAAGGACGGCCGTGTGGTCGATTCCACGACGCTGCAGTCCCGCTGCTCGAAGGGCCACCAGCTGACGACCTACCAGAATGGCAAGTCTGCCTGTGCGGTCTGCGGCAAGCTGATCGACGTCAAGGACGCGCAGTACACCGGCTGGATGACCGTCGAGGGCACCGAAAAGCAGATGTACTTCCTGGCCGGCGACTATGTCACCGGCTGGCAGCAGATCGGCGAGAAGATGTACCACTTCGGCGACGACGGCATCGCCCACGTGACCGAGACGGTCGACACCCGTACCTGCACGAAGTATGGTTGGCTGGAGACCACCTGCAAGACCTGCGGCGCCGTTCATCACAGTGCATCTCTCTGGCCGGAGGGCCATAAGTGGGATGACAACCATGTCTGCACGAAGTGCGGCTTCGTGGGCCGGGACATCTCCAAGGCAACGGTCAAGACGTGGCCGGCCACCTATAAGGGCGGCAGCACACCGTGCTATGTGGAGGCCACCTACGAGGGACAGAAGCTGACAGTCAAGACCAGCGACGCGGGTGTTGACGGCTATGTTTCCTATTCCAACAACACCAAGGTCGGCTATGGCGTCGTGACGATCCGCGGCATGGGCGATTACTATGGCATCGTGTCCGCACAGTATGAGATCGTTCCGCCGGTCGTCTCCGGTGTTGCGGTGACGGATGTCGGTCAGAAGCGTCTGACCGTCGGCTGGAATCCGGCTCCCGGTGCTGAGAACTACCGCGTGGAGATCAGCAGCGACGGCGGAAACACCTGGGAGGTCTTGGAAGTGACCTCGCAGACCAGCTGCGTGGCCACGGGCCTGAACCCGTCGACGGCGTACAGCTTCCGCGTATACGGCTGCACGAAGGTCGGCGACACATGGTTCAATTCTCAGCATTATTCCAGTGTCATCAGCGCAACGACACTCAACGCCGACCAGTTCGCGCCGTCCGAACAGTTCAAGGACATCTGTGCGATGGTCGACGGACAGACGATCTCCGGCCTGCAGTCCGGTGCGGATCAGTATCTGTTCCTGCCGGCCAGTGCGAAGCTGAGCAGGCTCGCCCTGACGGTCACGACGCAGAACAGTGACGCACTCAAGATCGAGCTGCAGGGCACGAAGGGCACGCAGACGCTCGACGGTGCTGCCGTGAACGTCACCAAGCTGGCGGATGCGCAGGACGGCCTGTATGACCTTGCGGTTCTCGTCAACGGCCAGAAGGCTGCGGTCGTGCACATCGCACAGTCGGCCAATATCAACGCGCTCTACATTACGAGTGACGATCCGGCCACACAGGGCAGAGACTTTGTCGATGCCAGCAAGTCCAACATCGCGACCGGCAAGCTGCTCGTCGTAGACAAGGACGGCAAGACCGTGTATGACGGTGCGCTCACGCAGCTCAAGGCGCGCGGCAACACCACCTTCACGAACGCCGAGAAGAAGTCCTACCAGATCAAACTCGACGGCAAGTCCGACCTGATCGCCTGCGGCGAGAAGGTCAAGACATGGACCCTGCTCGCCGGCTCCCACGACGCAACGCTCATGCGCGACAAGATGTTCAAGGATCTTGCCAAGTCGCTCGGCATGCCGTACACGGCCAGCACCGACTGGGTGGATCTGTACTACGACGGCGTGTATCGCGGCACATACATCGTCAGTGAGAAAAACTCCGTCAACAAGACGGGCGTCAACATCACTGACATGGAAAAAGCCTACGAGGCGTGCAACCCCGGCTATGGTGAGAACGCTTCCACGGCACTGGCCGAGAACAAGTACGGCCAGACTTACCAGTACACCACCGGCCTGACCGAGCCGGAGAACATCACCGGCGGCTACCTGCTGGAGCTCAACGGCACGAAGCTCGACGACAGCTACGATCCGAAGTATGACGAGGCCAGCGGCTTCATCACCGGCAAGGGCTCCGCGATGAATGTCAAGAGCCCCGAGTGGTGCGGCAAGGACGCTATGGCCTACATCAGCGAGTACTATCAGGAGTTTGAAGACGCCGTCTACGCGCAGGATGCCGACGGCAACTATACCGGCTACAACGCGCAGACCGGCAAGTACTACTATGAGTACTGCGATCTGAACTCGCTGGTTCAGGCTTACCTGATCCAGTACCTCTCCGGCAACTCCGACGCGTTCTACTCCTCGTTCTTCTTCTATAAGGACGTGGACGGCCTCATGTACGCCGGCCCCGTCTGGGACATGGAGCTGACCGGCGGCGGCGGCTGGTCCGGCGTGATCACGTCGGACAACACCTTCATCAACGGCCGCTATCTTGTCCAGGCACTCACCCAGATCCCCGGCTTCCGCGCTGCGGTGAACAACTACTATCACAACACCTTCCTTGCACAGGCGCAGGCGCTTGTCGGCGACAACGGTAAGGTTCAGGGGTATTACGATCACATCTCGGCCAGCGCCGCGATGAACTACCGCCAGTGGCCGCTGGTCCGCGTCGGCAAGCCGAGCTCGGACAATCACTTCTGGCCCGACGGAACGACCTACGGCGACACCGTCAAGGATCTTAACACGTGGCTGAGCGCGCGCATCGCAAAGATGAGCGCAGAGTTCAACGATACGTGGGACGATGGCGTCGTGACCAAGGAGCCGACCTGCACCGAGAGCGGCGTGCGTACCTACACCTGTGAAAACGGCAACATCATGTACGAGAGCATCCCGGCGCTCGGTCACAAGGAAGTGATCGATCCGGCGAAGGATGCGACCTGCACGCAGACCGGCCTGACGGAAGGCAAGCACTGCTCCGTCTGCGGCGAGACGCTCGTTGCGCAGACAGAGGTTCCGATGAAGCCGCATACGCCGAAGGCGACGGAGATCGTTCCGGCGACCTGCACGGAGGATGGCACGGCGGGCGGCATCGTCTGCGCTGTGTGCGGCACGACGCTGGAAGGCTCGAAGCGCATCCCGGCAAGGCATCACTATGTCGGCGGCTACTGCACGGTCTGTGAGCGGCAGGATCCGCTGCGCATCCCGTGCTCCGGCGATCAGCATTGCCCGGGCCACATCTTCAGCGACATGCCGTCGACCGACTACTGGTCACACGGCGCGATCGACTATGTCGTTGCGCACAAGCTCTTCTTCGGCACGAGCGTGACGACCTTTGAGCCCATGACCAAGCTTTCCCGCGCAATGATCGTCAAGGTCCTTTATACGCTCGAGGGCGAGCCCGCCATCACCGGGGAGAATCCGTTCCGTGACGTTGCGGACAACAGATGGTACACCAACGCGGTGATCTGGGCGGCGGAGAACAAGATCGTGGCCGGCATCGGCGACGGCAAGTTCGACCCGGACGGCGATGCAACGCGTGAGCAGGTCGCGACGATCCTGTATGAGTACGCAGCGTTCAAGGGCTGTGACATGAATGTGTATGGTGATCTGTCGACGTTCGCGGACATGGGCAAGGTTTCCAATTTCGCGAAGGAGCCCATGACCTGGGCAGTTGCCGAGAGCCTGATCTCCGGTGTCGCGGTCGGCCGCGAGGCGCTGCTCGATCCGCAGGGCGTGACGACGCGCGAGCAGTTTGCGATGATGATGGCGAAGTACATGATGCAGGTGCTCCCGCTGACGCCGGACGAGCCGGACGAGCCGGATGCACCGGATGTACCGAGTGCGCCGAGCGCTCCGGTCGAGCCCAGTGCCTCACCCGAGGAACCCAACGCTTCGCCCGAGGAAACCAGCGCTTCGCCCGAGGAAACCAGCGCTTCCCCTGCGCCCAGCGCGCAGCCGGCTGAAACGGTGAAGCCAGAAACGGTGCAAACGCCCGCAGAAGGCGAAACGCCGTAATCACGGCGCGGGCGCACAACCCCCAAAGCCCCAAAACGGGACATCCCGGAGCGGCAATGCCGCTCCGGGATTTTTGGTTGGCGCACACACATTTTTTCGCGAAAATTCCGTAAAAAGTGCGGAAATTCCTGTCATATACTTGACAAACCCCGCTGCCGCGTGCTACACCTATTTTATCGTAAAGGGAATGCAATCTATACGGAAAGGCAAAAGCAATGACATTGGATAAACTGAAAATCGGTTCTTCGGGCGTCATCACGGCGGTCGGCGGGGACGGCCCGCTGCGCTGCCGCCTGCTGGACATGGGGCTCACGCCCCGCACACGCGTCACGCTGCAAAAGGTGGCGCCGATGGGCGACCCGATCGAGATCCGTGTGCGCGGGTACGAGCTGACGCTGCGCATCGAAGAGGCGGAGAAGATCGAGGTCGAGGGGGTGTCGGCATGATCTTTGCACTTGTCGGCAACCAGAACTGCGGCAAGACGACGCTGTTCAACGCCCTCACGGGCTCGAACCAGCACGTGGGCAACTTCCCGGGCGTGACCGTCGACCAGAAAATGGGCGAGATGCGCGATGAGAAGGGCTGCTCCGTCGTCGACCTGCCGGGCATTTACTCGCTGCGTCCGTACACGCAGGAGGAGATCGTCTCGCGCGATTTCATCATCAACGAAAAGCCGGACGGCATCATCAACATCGTTGACGCCACGAACATCGAGCGCAACCTCTATCTCACGCTGCAGCTGCTCGAGCTGCGCGTGCCGATGGTGCTGGCGCTGAACATGATGGACGAGGTGCGCGCCAACGGCGGCGCGATCGACGTGCAGAAGATGAGCGATGCGCTGGGCATCCCCGTCGTGCCGATCTCGGCGGCGAAGGGGGAGGGCGTGTCCGAGCTTGTGGATCAGGCGCTGAGTGTCGCGCGCAGCCGCACGCTGCCGAAGGTGACGGATTTCTGCTCGGACGATTCCGCCGTGCACCGCTGCATCCATGCGGTCGTGCACATCATCGCCGACCATGCCGACCGCATCGGCGTGCCGGCGCGCTTTTGCGCGGCCAAGCTCATTGAGGGCGGCGATGATCTGGCGCAGGTGCTCGATCTCGACGAGAACGAGCGCGAGCTGCTCGAGCATTGCATCGTGCAGATGGAAAACGAGACCGGGCTCGACCGCAACGCGGCGCTGGCCGATATGCGCTATACGTTCATCGAGGCCGTTGTGGCCGCTTCCGTGGTCAAGTGCCATGAGAGCAAGGAGCACGCGCGCTCGATGAAGATCGACCGCATCCTCACGGGCAAATATACCGCCATGCCGACGTTTCTGCTCGTCATGCTGCTCACGTTTTATCTCACCTTCAACGTCGTCGGCAAGTGGCTGTCCGACCTGCTGCAGCTCGGCATCGACGCGCTGACCGGCGTCGTGGACGCGGCGCTCACGGCCTACGGCATCAACCCCGTCGTGCACAGCCTCATTATTGACGGCGTGTTTGCCGGTGTCGGCAGCGTGCTCGTGTTCCTGCCGATTATCGTGACGCTGTTTTTCTTCCTGTCCATTCTGGAGGACACCGGCTACATGGCGCGCGTGGCCTTCGTCATGGACAAGCCCCTGCGCAAGATCGGCCTGTCCGGGCGCAGCATCGTGCCGATGCTCATCGGCTTCGGCTGCTCGGTGCCGGCCATCATGGCCACGCGTACCGTCTCGTCCGACCGCGACCGGAAAATGACCATTCTGCTCACGCCGTACATGAGCTGCTCGGCGAAGATCTCGATCTATGCGTTTTTCACCGCGGCGTTTTTCCCGCGCTACCGTGCGCTCGTCATGCTGGGGTTGTATGCGCTCGGCGTGCTCATCGGCATCGTCGCGGCGCTCATCATGAACAAGACGGTCTTTCGCGGCAAGCCCGTGCCGTTTGTCATGGAGCTGCCGAACTACCGCATGCCCGGACTCAAGAGCGTGGCGCTGCTGCTCTGGGAGAAGGCAAAGGACTTCCTCCAGCGCGCGTTCACGGTCATCTTCCTCGCAACGATCATCATCTGGTTCTTGCAGAGCTTTGACACGCGCCTGAACGTCGTGGCCGACAGCGCCGCGAGCCTGCTCGCGCTCATCGGCCGCTGGATCGCGCCAATCTTCCGGCCGCTCGGCTTCGGTGACTGGCGCTGCGCCACGGCGCTCATCTCCGGCTTTATCGCCAAGGAGTCCGTTGTGAGCACACTGCAGGTGCTGCTCGGCGGCGCGGCGATCTCGTCGCTGCTGAGTGCGCGCGCGGCGGTGAGCTTCCTCGTGTTCACGCTGCTGTACACGCCGTGCGTGGCCGCGATCGCCACCATCCGCCGCGAGCTGGATTCCCGGCTCAAGACGGTCGGCGTCGTCCTTTTGCAGTGCACGGTCGCGTGGATCGTGGCGTGCGCGGCGTATGCGATCGCGGGGCTGGTGTGATGCGGGCGCTGGATTATATTCTGCTGGCAATCGTTGCGGTGTGCGCCGTGATCGCGTGGCGCGTCTGGCGGCGCACAATGAAAAAGGGCGGCTGCTGCGGCGGAAACTGCACCGGCAACTGCGCGCAGTGCGGCAGAGCGTGCGCGCACAAGCCCAAAAAGTAACCGCGGCACATGAACGCAAACCTGAAGCTCCTGCAGCGGGACGCTGCGGGGGTTGACAAGCCGAGCAAGGCTTCCCGGATCCGGGAAGCCTTGCTTTTTTGTGTGCAGCAGGAAAATTCCCAGAAAAAGATGGTTTCTGTAGGATTTTAATGGAAATGCGCAGAAAACGGCGGCCGGAGGGCGGCCCCCGACTATTGAAATTGCGCAAAGAATGCGTTAAAATGATGCTGCATTTGTCACGCGTTTGGCAAAGACCAAAACGCATTATTTTCATTTGAAAGGGTTTCGCATTGCGCGCGCCATGCTGCGCAGCGCAGACTATCTCCTGCTCGACGAGGCGACGAGCAACCTCGGTGCCACGAGCACCGCGCTCGTCACCGAGGCGATGGACCGGCTCATGAAGGACCGCACGACCGTCATGATCGCGCACAGCTATGAGGCGGCCAGGCGCGCTGACGACGTCATCGTCATGCGCGACGGCACGGTCGAAGCCGTCAGCACGCCGGATGAGCTGCGCGCGAGCAATGCATACTATCAAATGTTCAGCAAATCACTTTGATGTCAGCGAGGGAACCATGATCAGAGAAAATGTGAAGCTTACCGACGCTCAGCCCGGCGATATCTGCTGCGGCTTCGAGCTGGAAAAGAAGCAGTACGTCGCCTCCAAGGCGGCGACGCTGTACACCATGCGGCACAAGAAGTGCGGAGCGGAGCTCCTGTACTTTGACCGCGACGACGAGAACAAGACCTTCTGCATCGGCTTCAAGACCCTGCCGGAGGACGACACCGGCGTGTTCCACATCCTGGAACACAGCGTGCTCAACGGCTCGAAGCGGTTTCCCGTCAAGGAGCCGTTCGTGTCTCTGCTGCAGGGCTCGATGCAGACCTTCCTCAACGCCATGACCTACAGCGACAAGACCATCTTCCCGGTCTCCAGCCGCAGCGAGCAGGATCTGTTCAACCTCATGCGCGTGTATCTCGACGGCGTGTTCTGCCCGAACATCTACGAAAAGCCGGAGATCTTCATGCAGGAGGGCTGGCACTACGAGTTTGACGGCGAGCAGGCGCAGCCGTACTACAACGGCGTCGTCTTCAGCGAGATGAAGGGCGCCTATGCCGATGTCGAGCGCGTCATCGGCGAGGGGACGGACCGGCTGCTGTATCCCGATACCTGCTACGGGTTTTCGAGCGGCGGCAAGCCGGAGCACATCCCCGAGCTGAGCTATGCGCAGTTTATTGCCGCGCACAAGCGCTTTTACCACCCGTCAAACGCGCGTATCTTCCTCGACGGCCACATGGACGCTGAGCGCGTGCTTGCCTATATCGACGCGGAGTACCTGTCGCAGTACACATACCGCGCCCCGGATTTTGACTTCACGGTGCAGCAGCCCCGCACGGGCGAGGCCACGGTGTACTATGAGGCGATGCCCGGCGAGGAGACGCTCTGCCATATGAGCCTCTCCAGACTCCTGTGCCGCTATGACGACGTGGAGACGGTCTATGCAGCCAAGATCCTCTCGGACTATCTCACCGGCTCGAACGAGGCGCCGCTCAAGCGCGCATTCCTTGAGCGCGGTCTTGCGCAGGATGTGACGCTCGAGATCTCCGACGGCATTTATCAGCCGAGCGCCGCGCTCATCGTGCGCAACACGACCAGGGACGCCTTTGACAAGGTCAAGACCCTTGCGGCGGAGGTCACGCGCGATATGCTCGCAGCCGGGCTCGACCATGCGGCGCTCTCGGCATCGCTCGAGCGCTTTGCCTTCATCAACCGCGAGATCACTGAGCCCTACGGCGTGGAGCTTGCCTGCCGCGCGTTTGACAGCTGGCTCTACGGCGGTGATCCGCTGGCGTATATCGACAACGCAGCCGTGTTCGACACGCTGCGCGAAAAGATCCACACGGGCTATTTTGAGCGCCTGCTGTCCGATCTGCTCGGCTCGAGCGGCGACCTGTGCACCCTCTATGTGCTGCCGTCGCTCACGAAGGGGGAGGATGACGCCCGCCGCGAATCCGAGCGGCTCGCCGCCGTCACCGCCGCGTGGGATGCCGGTCAGCGCAGCGAGGCATACGCGGCCTTCCGGCGGATGCAGCAGTGGCAGCAGAGCGAGGACAGCGCGCAGGCGCTCATGAGCCTGCCGCACCTGCGCCTTGAGGATGTGCCGCAGACGGTCGCCCCTGTGCAGACGCAGCCGGGCGAGGTCAATGGCGTCCGGACGCTGCACGTCTCGGGCGATACGAACGGCATCGTGTACCTCAACCTGTACTTTGACGTCTCCGACCTCACGGACGAGGAGCTGTGCATGCTCAACGTGCTGAGCACCTGCTTCGGCGAGCTGCGCACGGAGACCTGCCCTGCGGACGTGCTGCAAAACCGCGTCAAGGCGCTGCTGGGCTCGCTGTTTTTGCGTGTGGACTGCTTGCAGAAGCAGGGCGACACCGAGCACGTGCACCCGTATCTGCTCGTGTCGGCGAGTATGCTCGAGGAAAACGCGGCCGAGGCGGCGCAGCTTCTGCGCGAGCTGCTCACGCAGGGGCGCTATGACGAGACGGACCGCATCGGCGAGACCGTCATGCAAAATGACTATTTCATGCGCCAGTCGCTCATCTCGAACGGCCACACCTTCGCCGTCACCAAGTCGCTGTCGGCGTTTTCGGCCGGTGCTGCGCTCAAGGAGACGCTCGAGGGTGAGACCTTTGTGCGCTGGTTTGCGGCGCTGGCCGCCGGCTTTGCGCAAAACGGCGCGCAGGTGAGCACCGCGCTTGCCGCACTCACCGAAAAGGTGTTTGTCACGAGTCGCCTCTTCGCGGGCTATTCCGGCGTGCTCGATGCCGGTGTGCTTGCCCGGCTCATCGCCGCACTGCCGCAGGGCGCGCCCGGCGCGACGGCCGCGCACAAGCGCTATGACGCGGCCGCCTGTGCGGTCGAGATCCCGGCGGATGTGGGCTTCTGCGCGCTGGGACACAACCTCTACGCCCTCGGCAGCAGCTATTCCGGCGCGTGCCCGGTGCTGTCCTCGCTCGTGAGCTATGGCTATCTGTGGAACATGGTGCGCGTGCAGGGCGGTGCTTACGGCACGGGCATGAACGTGCGCCGCAGCGGCGACATCTTCTGCTACTCCTATCGTGATCCGAACCTCGACAATACGCGCGCGGTGTTTTCCATCGTTGCCGATTTCATCGAGAATTTCGCGGCGCAGGGCATGCCGCTCGACGACATTATCATCGGCGCGGTCAATACGACCGATCCCTTGCTCGATCCCGCCGGCGTGTGCGAGAGTCAGTGCGTGCGCGCGCTCAAGGGCGTGACGCCGGAGGAGCTGGCCAAGACCCGGCATGAGCTTCTGGCGACCAAGCCCGCCGACCTTGCGGCCATGGCCGGCGTCCTGCGCAAATACGCGCGCGAGGGAAAGTTCTGCACCTTCTCCGGAACAAACGGCGGCGCGTAAGGCGCAGCAAAAAAAGAAAAACCTGCGGTTTCCTCGGAAACCGCAGGTTTTTTCTGTCTGAAACGGAGGTGTCGTTACGTTTTTGCGAGCGCATCGGTGACCGTCCGGCTGAAGGCATCCGACTGCTTGTTCCAGTCGGCGTAGGCCGGGTCATCCTTATGGCTCGGGAGCAGACCGGTATCGGCAAGATACGCACCGAGTACGTTCGTGGCCTTCTGCGCACCGAAATAATTCAGGTGGTCACCCTTGTCGCGGGTGTCCGTGTTCCAGTCGATCGCAACCTGTTCGTGTGCGGTGTTGAGATCGAGGAAGCCGATGCCCAGCGCATCGGCAAACGCCTGCGTGCTGTTGTGACGCGCCATGTTCCAGTTGAGCGTGCTGGGCGCACTGACGAGCAGCAGCTGCGCGCCGTTTTCGTCACAGAAGGCCTTGATGCGCTCAACATAGGCGCGGTTTCGCTTCGGGATGGGAGCGTAGGCATCCGATGGCGTCATATAATTGCTGGCGTCCGCCGGAGCGGCGTTGCAGCGCAGCTGATACCCTTTGGCATTTTCGGTGTGGGTGTAATTGACGGTCATGCGCCAGTCATTTGCCTTCAGAGATTTCCACCGGTCGTGGTAGGAAAACACCGGGAAGAGGTTGCCGGCCTCCTGCAGCAGCATGCTGCCGTACGAAAAGTCGATGAAGATCACATCGGTCTCCAGGATCACAAGCTTGGGCGACTGCTTCTGGAAGGCTTTGTGCAAGAACGCTTCCGAATAGTACAGTGTCTGTCTGGATGTGCCGCAGCAGTAGGCCGTGTAACCGTATTGCTGCCACAGCTGCATCGGGATGAAGGCGGAATAGCTCTCGCTGTCACCAAGGATGAGCAGGTCGATCGTGTTGTCCGGTTCTCCGAGGATGCCGTTGGCCGCGGGGTCATGGATGCCGTCGCTGCTGGTGTTGTTTTTTGGCCGCACCAGCTGCGACACGCCGGTCAGCAAAAGCGCCAGCACAGCGAGAAAAACGACGCATCTGAGCGTATGTTTGAGAAAACGGGACATGCGTGCCTCCTAAAAGTTTGCATACATGGGGTCGACGGGAATGTAGCCCTTTCCGTATGCTCCGAAAACGATGATGAACAAAATGAGCGCGTAGAAGACCGCCCAGCGTACCGCAGCAGGGCGCTGTGCCAGCAGCGCGCGCACGGACTTGCCTTTTTCGTTGATCACGCTCACGACGAACACGATCAGCAGCGTCACAGCAACGATCATGAGGTCAAACTTGTCAATACCGAGCGCCTTGAAGAGCGCATCGTCAAAGACGGGGAATGCAAATCCGGTGACCATGGTGCGGAACATCTGCATACCTGCGCGCAGGCCGTTTGCACGGAAAAACAGTTCGCCGATGATGACCAGCACCGTCGTGCGCAGCATCTGCAGCAGACGGTACGGGAAGCTCTCGGCGCGGATGTGCAGCCGTGCGTTGACGGCCCGCACCGGCGGGGCGATGATGTTGCCGCCGAGGATCAGCACGAAGTGGTACATGCCGAAAAAGAGATAGCTCCACGCGGCACCGTGCCAGAGACCGTTACAGAACCACACGCAAAAGAGCGCGACGGCGCTCGCCAGCAGCGGACCGTAGTGGTTGCCGAGGCGTTTGCGGGCGGCGGAAGTGAGCTTTTCCAGCGGCTTGAGCGTGACGACCGGGTAGAACACATAATCCTTGAACCATGTGCCGAGCGTGATGTGCCAGCGCTTCCAGAATTCCGAGATCGTCTTGGAGAAAAACGGTTGTCGGAAGTTTTCCGGCATTGTGACGCCGAGGATCTGCGCCGTGCCGGTGACGGCGTCCATCGAGCCCGAAAAGTCCATGTACAGCTGCACGGTGTAGCACACGGCGGCCAATGCGATCACGCCGCCGTCAAAGTTGGTGTAGTTATTAAAGACATTTCTCACGAGCGGGTTGAGCCGGTCGGCGATGATGATCTTTTTCATCATGCCGTAGGCAATGCGCTGCAGACCGAGCGTCAGGTTCTCGTAGGTGATGGGCTTTGCGTCCCAGAGCTGCTGCGCGGTCTGGTCGTAGCGGCAGATCGGCCCTTCCACGATCTGCGGGAAGAAGCTGATGAACAGCGTCAGACGCAGCAGATTCGTGTCCGCTTTTGTGACGCCGCGCTGCACGTCCACGATGTAGGACAGCGCCTGCAGCGTGAAAAAGGAGATACCGATCGGCATCACATATTTCGGGATCGCCAGCTGCACAGGAATGTGCAGGTGCGCCAGGAGCGTGTTGACATTCGTCGCGGCAAAGCCGGAATATTTGAGCGCGAACAGGACGCCGATGTGCAAAATGACGGCCAGCAAAAGGATCCGGTGCTGCACGGCCTGCTGCCGCTTGCGCACGGTCTTGCGCTCGGCTTTTTCCGTCTGCGCGAGCAGAAGCTTCGTCTCCGACTGTATTTTGTCCAGCCACAGTCCGAAGTAGTGCATCGAAAGCGCCGTCAGAAGCAGGTATACGAGCAGCTTGCCGCTGATCAGCCAGAAAAAGGCGCAGTCGGCGGCGAGCAGGAAGTATTTTTTCCCGCGCCGCGGCATGAGACTGTACACCACGAGACAAAACGGCAGGAACACGACGAGAAATGCCGTCGAGAAGAAGGAGGTCAGGGCGCTCCCTTTTCCCGCGAGGAACAACGAAGAAAGCTCCATATCAGCAGCCCTCCTGCGCGTATTTACACACCGCGGCAGCTTGTGTCCCAAGCGCACGGGCGCAGAAAAGAGCGCCTGCAGGTCCTGCGGCGCCGCTTTCCGGATGGCGTCCGGGGCACTGCGGTCCGGCCGGGAGAAAGGCTCCCTCCGGCAGAGCCGCCGCGCTGCATGTATGCTGTTCGGTCATTGATGGTTCTGTGCTTGCCATTTGCTCTGTTCTCCTAAAGACGCATTGTTGTGTGGAAACATTATAGCAGGGTTGTGCAGAAAAAAACAGCCAATGATACCTGAATTAGTCTTAATTCTTGCCGCCGCTCCCAGGTACAGCGTCTTGCACATTCAGACGGAAAATACGCAGCTTGGTTTCGGTTTGTGCGAAAAAACCAGCCGGGCGGTGTGGCACCGGATAGGGCAGCGCGAAAATACCGCTGACCGTGCAGATCTTCGAGCATAAAAAAGCCAGACGAACCATGCCGGTTCGTCTGGCTCTGCAATGGTGGACCTGGGCGGGCCAAATAAGAACTTGTGGTGTTTTGCAGGAGGGCTTTTGCTAAATGTAACTGTTAACTATCTATACACTGAAAGTATACCCAAATGAAGAGATAATATCAACCCATTTTAATTATCATTTAACCCAAACTGAATCGACCACAGCTTTTTCTTATACAACTGCTCGTACTCCAATACCTCATGCTTATCCCTCTTGATGGGAAATACCTCCAAAATGGAATACTGGAAATTATTGCAATAGTCAGCATCGGCGGCGATAAGCTCCTTAAGACGCTTATTGCCGCCGTGTTTTGTCCGGGCATACTCACTCCATCGGCCCCAGATGCCGCCCTGCTCACCGCTGGCGGAGCCAACATAGTGCTTGCCCGTCTTGGTATCCGTAATGAGATATACCCCGGCCACAGCAGACAGCTTTTCCTCCCACTCTTTGTATGCTGCTTTGTTGTAAACAATTTTGTGGAGCGTCTCAAAAGACAGCAATACCCTGTCATAGCTGGTAAAGCTGATTTCAGACACGGAAGGGCGGATTTCCAACAATTCCTTCTCTGTTGTTCCGTTCTGACACCAATTGATCGTTCCCTTGCCCCAGTCAATCACAAGGCGGTCTTTCATATCAGCAAGTAAGTCCGTCTTGACCAGTTCATATACCACAGACTTCTCCTCAGTCATGCCGCTATCTGGTACAAAATCTTCTGGGAATTTTGTGCGGATATATGGCTTTGAACCACCAACGCAATAACAGCCCTGAAAAACACCATTCGTGCCTTCCGTCCCCAAAAAGCTGATGACCATATCACAGTCCCGAAACCGCGCATGGTTTTGAACTGACTGATACAATTCCAGATACCCCCGCTCGTAGTTGGCGGCTATCTCCTCTTTGGTAAGGTTGTGACGAATCAGCTTTACTCTGTCCCAGTTGATTTGCTTTCCAGCCAATAGCTCTTGAAATTTCATGGTATCCGTCCTTCTCTCTGTTTTTTTGAATTCATACCCACATGATAAAGCATCTCTTGGCGCATCGCAATAGATTACACATAAAAATATAAGTGTAAAAATAGCGTGTATTGCGGAGCGTATCTCCCAGAAGAAACGGGAACGCAACGAGCTGGAACAGCAGATTCTTTTGGAGACTTCCTCCCACCCTACGCCCACGGTCAATGAAGTGCGGTTCTTCCTGAACCAGTTCCGCAAAGGCGATGTGAATGACCTGAAATATCGGCAGGCACTGGTGGATACTTTTGTCAACAGGATTTACCTCTATGACGACAAAATGACTGTCCTGTATAATACACAGGACAGCCATTCTGATGTGACCATCGACGATTTAAGTTCGTCTAGGGTCGTTTTGGTGGAGATGGGGGGAGTTGAACCCCCGTCCGAAAGCGCTTAAACAGGAACTTCTCCGGGCGCAGCAGGTTTTTTCGGGACGCCGAACGCCCCTGTTCCCTTCAGGACAGGCAAACCGGCAAGCCTGTCAGTCCGGTAGCTTCATGATGCATGGCACGCGCAAAGCTTAGCGTGCGCACGTTCACCACTCATCGACGCTCCGCTGCCGGGCCGTGGTCCTCCCGGCGGGAACGCTCGCTATTTAAGCAGCGAGAAGAACAGTTTCGTTGTTGTTCTTTAATTTATAAGATGCCCGTTTTATGGCGGTCAGGCGCCGCCGCCCGCTATTCCTGCCTCCACACCCCCGTCGAAACCGGTACATCCCCAGGATGTCGGGTGCGTCAGCCGCCTGCACCGCGAGCGCGGTGCAGGCAGGAACGCATTCTGAATCTTCAGACGAAACTGCCGATGTGTTTGTTCCCTCAGCAGGTCTCCGGCTCGGCGTACTCCTCGCCGAAGGTCTCGACCGTGACGGTCTTCATCTTCTGCTCGTGGGTGGGCTTGTCGTTGAACATGCTGCGCGGCGTGCGCGCGATGGCGTCGACGACGTCCATACCCTCGGTCACCTTGCCGAACGCGGCGTACTGCTTGTCGAGGTGCGGGGCGTCCATGTGCATGATGAAAAACTGGCTGCCGGCGGAGTTCGGATCCATGGCGCGGGCCATGGACAGCACGCCGCGGGTATGCTTGAGGTCGTTTTTGAAGCCGTTGCTCGTGAACTCACCCTCGATGCAGTAGCCCGGGCCGCCCATGCCGGTGCCGGTCGGGTCGCCGCCCTGGATCATGAAGCCGGGGATGACGCGATGGAAGATCACGCCGTCATAAAAGCCCTTCTTGACCAGACTGACAAAGTTGCGCACGGTGTTCGGCGCGATCTCCGGGTAGAGCTCGGCGCGGATGATGCCGCCGTCTTCCATTTCAATGGTGACAATCGGATTGCTCATCAGTAATTTTTCTCCTTTATCGTTCTGTCGATCTCGCGTTTGGCGCTGCGCTGCGCATCGGCGTCGCGCTTGTCGTAGAGTTTTTTGCCCTTGCACAGTCCGAGCTCCACCTTCACGCGGCTGTCCTTGAAATACAGCGACAGCGGCACGAGCGTCAGCCCGTCCTGCTTGGTGCGGGCGTAGAGCTTCGTGATCTCCCGCCGGTGCATGAGCAGACGCTTCGGCCGGTCGGGGTCGCGGTTGTAGATGCTGCCGTGCTCGTAGGGGCTGATGTGGATGCCGTAGGCAAACAGCTCCCCGTTTTTCACGGTGCAGAACGAATCTTTCAGATTGACCGTGCCCGCGCGGATGGACTTGACCTCGGTGCCGAAGAGCTCCACACCGGCCTCGAACCGCTCGAGCACGAAATAGTCATGCAGGGCCTTGCGGTTGGCCGCGACCTGCTTGACGCCCTTGGCTCTCGGCATGGCGGGGACCTCCTTCGTGCGAAATCGTGGATATAGTTTACCACATCCGGCGGCAAATGAAAAGAGCGAAATCAGCAGAAATAACGCCGAAGCGTCGCAATGGCGTTACGCCGGGCGACGACATCTCCGTGTTCGCGGATGTGCGCGTACAATTGTCCGCTGCACGGCAGCGCCTCGCCGAACTCGAACACCGCGTTCGGCAGCAGCGCATCCTCTGCGCGTGTGAACAGCTCCCAGCCGCCGGCTATGTACACCACGTCCGAGTCGATCCCCTCGGGGCAGCAGCCGAGCGCTGCGGTCAGGTCGGCAAACGAGACGAAGCGAAACCGGCGCGGCGGGTCAGAAACGGGTCTTGCGATGAGCAGCACCTCCTTTTCGGCGTCGGCAGACGCCGCGTACTATTCAAAATATATGGCATTCCGTCCGGGAATATGGTATCATGCCAGAGAAGAAGGAGTGGTGGTTCATGGAACTGATCGAAGAAAAACTCAAGACCGTCACAAGCTACCACGGTGTGATCGTCAACGTCCGGCTCGACGAGGCGCGCCTCCCCGACGGCAGCACGGCCAAGCGCGAGGTCGTGGAGCATCCGGGCGGCGTGACGGTGCTGCCGCTGGAGGCCGACGGCACGGTCTGGTGCGTGCGGCAGTACCGCTATCCGTTTTCGCGCACGCTGCTCGAGCTGCCGGCCGGCAAGCTCGAACCCGGGGAAGCGCCGGAGCTGGCTGCGGCGCGCGAGCTCTCGGAGGAGACGGGACTCAGCGCAGGACGGCTGCAGTATCTGGGCGCGAACTTTACCTCCCCCGGCTACTCGCAGGAGGTGCTGCACATTTACCTTGCGCGCGATCTGCACCACGGCGCGGCGCATCTCGATCCCGGAGAGTTCCTGAATCTGGAGCGCTACCCACTGGGTGCACTTGTGCAGATGGCGCTGGATGGTGAACTCTGTGACGGGAAAACGACTGTTGCGCTGCTGAAAACGCAGCTTTTGCTCGCGCGGGAGCGCGGAGAAGCGGCATCTGGCGGGTTGTGATTGCTTTTCCGGAAAAACCATGCTATAATCCGTTGTTAGGTTCCGTTAAAATCGGGCAAGCTATGCACGAAGTGCGGCCAGAAGCGGCTGCAGATGCGCGGCAGCGCTCTGCCTTCGCAGCATGAGAGGTGTCAAATAGTTTGGATAGATATGTGATACATGGCGGCAGACCCCTGCACGGGGAGATCGAGATCAGCGGCGCGAAAAACGCGGCCGTGGCGATCATCCCGGCGGCTCTGATGGTTGACGGTGTCTGCCGGATCGAGAATATGCCGCAGATCAGCGATGTGGATATGCTCCTGAAGATCCTTCAGGGGCTGGGCGCGCGTGTGGAATACCTCAGCCCATCCGCCGTCGAGATCGACTGCACGCAGGTGCGCTTCACCGAGCCGCCGTATGACCTGATGCGCAAGATCCGCGCGTCGTACTACTTCATCGGCTCGATGCTTGGCCGCTTCGGCTCGGCCAAGACGACCATGCCCGGCGGCTGCAACTTCGGCGTCCGGCCGATCGACCAGCATATCAAGGGCATGACTGCGATGGGCGCGAATGTCGAGGTGAAAAACGGCTTTGTCTATGCCGACACGCCCGACGGCCGCCTGCATGGGGCAAAGGTATATCTGGATAAGGTCTCCGTCGGCGCGACGATGAACATCATCATCGCGGCGACGCTTGCGCGCGGCCGCACCGTGATCGAGAACGCGGCGCGCGAGCCGCACATCGTCGACCTTGCCAACTTCCTCAATTCCATGGGTGCGGACATTCGCGGCGCCGGTACGGATTCGATCCGTATCCAGGGCGTCGAGCGTCTGCACGGCGGCACGTACAGCGTCATCCCCGACCAGATCGAGGCGGGCACGTATATGACGGCCTGCGCCGCCGCCGGCGGTGAAGTGCTCCTGACGAACGTGATCCCGCGCCATCTCGAGTGCATCAGCGCAAAGCTGCGCGAGATGGGCGTGACCGTTGTCGAGGGCGGCGACAGCGTGCTCGTGCGCAGCAACGGCCGCCTGCGCCATACGAACGTCAAGACCCAGCCGTACCCCGGCTTCCCGACGGATATGCAGCCGCAGATCAGCGTGGCGCTGTGTCTGGCCGACGGCACGAGCGTCGTGACCGAGGGCGTGTACGATAATCGCTATAAGTACATTCAGGAGCTGGCACGCATGGGCGCGGACGCGCAGGTCAACGGCTGCACCGCCGTGCTCAACGGCGTGGATGGCCTGCACGGTGCGGAGGTCAGGGCGTGCGATCTGCGCGCCGGTGCCGCCGTGGTCATCGCCGGTCTGTGCGCCGCGGGGGAGACCGTGGTCACGGACATCCACTTTATCGAGCGCGGCTATGAAAACTTCGTCGGTAAGCTGCGCAGCATCGGCGCCGACATCGTGCTCGAGCGCGACGATGCCGAGCAGTGCGTGGCCGCTGCCGAATGAACATTGCACTGTTTGCCAGCGGCTCGAGCGGCAACTGCGCGCTCGTGTCCGACGGCGATACCCATATTTTGCTTGACGCCGGCATCTCCGCGCGGCGCATCCGTGCCGGACTCTCGGCGCAGGATGTGACGGCGGACGCGCTCACGGGCGTGCTTGTCACGCATGAGCACTCCGATCATGTCAAGGGGCTTGCAGTGCTGCTGCGGCACGACTCCGTGCCGGTGTATGCGCTGCCTGCCGTGTGCGCTGCGCTGCGTGCGCAGCTGCCGGCCGGATGTCTGCATGAGATCGCGCCGGATGCGCCGTTTTGCCTCGGCGATGTGCGCGTGACGCCGTTTGCGACGCCGCACGACGCGGCCGGAAGCTGTGGCTACCGGTTCGACGGCTCGGCGCATTTCGGTCTCTGCACCGACCTCGGCGTCGTGACGGATACCGTGCGCGCAGCGCTCTGCGGTGTGGACTGTGCCGTCATCGAGGCCAACCACGATCCGGAGCTTCTGCGCACCGGACCTTATCCGGTCTATCTCAAGCGGCGCATCGCGTCCGACCACGGGCACCTGTCGAATGAAAGCGCCGGAGCGCTCGCGGTGTTCCTTGCGGAAAACGGGGCGCAGCAGCTCATCCTCGGCCATCTCAGCCGGGAGAACAATACCCCGCGCGCCGCGCTTGACGCTGTGTCGCAGGCACTCACGGACGCGGGCTTTCTGCCCGGCACGCAGCCGGAGCTCTATGCCGCGCCGGCCGATACGCCGCTCGTGCTTGCGGCGGGAAAGGCGTGCGTATGCTGTCGATAACGCTCCTGTGCGTCGGGAAGATGCGGGAGACTTATTATACCTCCGCGTTTGCGGAATATGCCAAGCGGCTGGGCGCTTACTGCCGGTTCGAATTGGCGGAGCTGCCGGAGCAGCGTCTGCCCGAGCGCCCGTCACCGAAAGAGATCCGCGCGGCACTGGAAAAAGAGGCGCAGGCCATCCGCGCGCGCATACCGAAGGGTGCGGCCGTGATCGCCATGTGCGTCGAGGGAAAGCTCCTCTCGAGCGAGGCGCTCGCACGGCAGCTGGCCGGTTACGCGGCGGGCGGCACGTCGAAGGTGTGCTTTCTTGTCGGCGGGTCGTTCGGTCTGGACGAGGAGCTCAAGCGCGAGGCGTCGCTGCGGCTGAGTATGTCGCCGATGACGTTTCCGCACCATCTGGCGCGCGTCATGCTCGCCGAGCAGATCTACCGCGCGTGCACGATCAACGCGGGCACGCAATATCACAAATAGGAACATAGGAGAACTACCATGGCGCAAGAGCTGAAAGCAGAGTGGGGCAGATCGCTTCCCGGCGATTTGCTCAAGCGCTGGCCGCGCAATGCGGACGGCGAGCTGGTGCCACCGGCGTTGCTGACCAAGTGCACGGGCATCGATATGGACGATGTGCTGCTGGTCAATATGCTGGAGGCGTATGGCATTCCCTGCCTGAAGAACTATCCCGGGGACGGCCAGTTTGGAAAGATCATGTTGGGTATGTCCGGTTACGGAGTGGAAATTCTGGTCCCGGAAACGCTGCTTGCCGATGCGCAGGCACTCCGGGAGGGCTGCGCCTCGGCGCTGACGGAAGGAGAAGACGATGCGTAATTACATGGAAGAATACCAGCGTTGGCTCGACAGCCCCGCGCTCTCCAATGCGGAGTGGGAAGAGCTCAATGCCATCCGCGATGATAAAAAAGAGATCGAGAGCCGCTTTTTCGCCCCGCTCGAGTTCGGCACGGCCGGCCTGCGCGGTGAGATGGCGCTCGGCTGCCGCCGTATGAACATCCACGTCATCCGCCACGCCACGCAGGCGTTCGCGGAGGTCATCAAGGCCGAGGGCGCGGGTGCGTGCTCGCGCGGCATCGCCATCTGCTTTGACTGCCGCGTCAACAGTGAGCGCTTTGCGCATGAGGCCGCGTCCGTCATGGCGGCCAACGGCATCCATGTGCGTATTTTTGACGCCCTGCGCCCGACGCCGGAGCTGTCGTTCGCCGTCAAGCACTATGGCACGACGGCCGGATTGAACATCACGGCCAGCCACAACCCGAAGGAATATAACGGCTACAAGGTCTACTGGTCCGACGGCGCGCAGCTGCCGCCGCAGCACGCTGCCGCCATTGCCAAGAACATGGAGCGGCTGGACATCTTCAACGATATCCAGCGCATGGACTTTGACGATGCGGTGCGTCAGGGACTGGTGGAGTTCATGGGCGCGGAGACGGACGAGGCCTTCCTCGCAAACGTCCTGCGTCAGCCGATCGACCCGGACGTCGTCCGCCGCGTGGCCGACCGCTTCAAGATCGTCTACACGCCGTTTCACGGCGCAGGCTGGCACCTTGTGCCCGAGGCGCTGCACAGGCTCGGCATGACGCAGGTCATCCCCGTCAAGGAGCAGATGGTGCTCGACGGCACGTTCCCGACCGTGGAGAGCCCGAACCCGGAAAACCCGGAGGGCTTCTATCTGGCCATCGACCTCGCCAAGAAGGTCGGCAGCGACCTCATCCTCGGCACCGATCCGGACTCCGACCGTGTCGGCGTCATGGTGCGCGGTGCGGACGGGGAGTACCACACCATCACCGGCAACCAGATGGGCGTGCTGCTGCTCGACTATATCATCACGGCGCACATCCGCAAGGGAACGCTGCCGGAAAACGCGGCCGCGCTCTCGACGATCGTCACGTCCAAGATGGTGCGGCGGATCTGCGATGTGAACAATATCCACTTCGAGGAGACGTTTACCGGCTTCAAGTTCATGGCCGAGAAGCTGGCCGAGTACCAGCGCGACGGCTCGTATCAGTACCTGCTCGCCTTTGAGGAGAGCTACGGCTACATGATGGGCGACTATGTCCGCGACAAGGACGCCGTGACCGCCTGCGTGATGATCACGGAGATGGCGGCGTACTACTTCGAGCAGGGCATGACGCTGGCACAGGCGCTCGATGCGCTGTACGAAAAGTACGGCTTCTACGGTGAGCGCACGCTCAATCTGGTCATGCCGGGGCTCGACGGTCTGGAGAAAATGCGCGCGCTCATGGCGCAGCTGCGCCGCGAGCCGCTGCAGGAGATCGCGGGCACGAAGGTCGTGCGCATGCGCGACTATGAGGACGGCTCGGTGTACGTCATGGGGCTCGGCAGAATGGACAAGACGCCCATCTCCGGCTCGAACGTGCTGTACTTTGAGCTGGACGACGGCTGCGCGTTCATCGTGCGTCCGTCCGGTACGGAGCCGAAGATCAAGGTCTATATCCTCGGCGTCGGCGCGACGCGCCCCGAGTGCGACGAGCGTGTGCAGCGCTACGCGCAGTTTGCCGAGACGCTGCGCGGCTGAACACACATCCAATGTACCGGCCCTCCGGCAATGTGCGCCGGAGGGCCGGCTTTTCGAGGGGAAACGTATGAAAGAAAAACTCAAACGGCTCTTCGGGCTCTTCGGCGCGTTCGCCGTCGTCGGCGTGACGACGTTCGGCGGCGGCTATGCCATGCTGCCCGCTCTGCAGCGAGAGGTCGTGGAAAAGCGCCGCTGGGCGTCCGAGGAGGAGGTCATGGACTGGTACGCCATCGGCCAGTGCACGCCGGGCGTCATCGCGGTCAACACCGCCACCTTCGTCGGGCAAAAGCAGGCGGGCGTCTGGGGCGGCATCTTTGCCACGCTCGGCGTCGTGTTCCCGTCGCTCGTGATCATCATGATCATTGCGGCCTTCATCCAGAACTTTGCGCACCTGCCCGCTGTGCAGAATGCGTTCGCTGGTATCCGTGTGTGCGTGTGCGTGCTGATCCTCAACGCTGTCGTGAAGCTGTGGAAAAAATCCGTTGTGGACTGGAAGACGTTCCTGATCTTCCTGCTCGTGTTTGCGGGCAGCGTGTTTCTGAACATCTCGCCGGTGCTGTACGTGCTTGCGGCTGCGGTCGCGGGCGTCGTGATCCGGGAACTGGAGGCGCGTAAGGCATGATCTATCTGCGTCTGTTCTGGGAGTTTTTCAAGACCGGTCTCTTTTCCGTCGGCGGCGGTCTGGCCACGCTCCCGTTTATCTACGATATGTCCGACCGCACGGGCTGGTTCACCTATCAGCAGATCGCGGATATGGTCGCGGTGTCGGAGTCCACGCCCGGTCCGATCGGCGTCAACACGGCGACCTATGTCGGCTACGTCACGGCCGGCGTCCCCGGCGCGCTCATTGCGACGCTGGGCCTCGTGACGCCCGCGGTCATCTGCATCCTCATCATTGCCTCGTGCCTGAAAAAGTTCCGGGAAAACCGCTTTGTTGACCACGCCTTTTACGGGCTGCGCCCGGCGTCCGCGGGGCTGATCGCGGCGGCGGGTTTTGCCGTTGTGCGCATTTCGCTCCTGCAGGAGAGCACCTTCCGGGCGAGCGGCCGGTTTGCCGATCTGTTTTTCTGGAAGGGGCTGCTGCTCGCGGCCGTCATCTGGGTGCTGACGAACGTCGTCAAGCCGACGAAAAAGCTGCACCCGATCGTGTACATCGCGGCGTCCGCCGTGGCCGGCATCGTGTTCTCATTTGCCGGTGCGTGAAGTTAAAACAGGTTTGCCAGAACCCACATACACAGCGCGGAGATCACTCCGTGCAGCAGGCGCCCGGCCGTGTGCCGGGCGCTTTTGATATCCGTCCCGGCGAGCACTGCCGCCGTCTGGCAGTGCACCGATACGCCGCCCCAGCCGATGAGAAAGGCTGCAAGGGCGAGGTTAGCGGGCGTCGGCGCCAGCCCCTGCATCGCGCCGATGCCCGTGCCGAGCTCGAGTACGCCTGTGCACAGGGCGCGCGCAAAGTGCAGCTCCAGCCCGAGCCGCGCAGCGCTCGTGCCCACCAACGCGGGCAGCAGCCCGGAAGCATCGAGCATACCGGTCACGACGCTGAATGTGACCACGAAGCCGCTGACCGTCAGCACTGCGCACACGGCGCTGCGCACGGCCTCCGGCAGCGCCTGCGCGAGCGACACGGCGGCGATCTGTCCGCGCGGCTCCGGCAGAGACCCGCCGCTGCGCGGGGCGAAGAGCATCCCGACGAGCACGGCCGACAGCACGTGCACGCCGTAGAGCAGCAGCCCATAGCCCGCGCTGTGAAACACGCCCACGCCCGCCGCGCCGACGAGAAACGCAGGACCGGAATTGTTGCAGAACGCGAGCGCGCGCTCCGCCTGCTCGCGTGTGAGCGCGCCGCTGCGCCGGAGCCGCGCCACGGTGTCCGCGCCGAGCGGATACCCGCCCGTCACGCCCAGCAGCAGCGCCGACGCGCCCGCGCCGCCGATGCCGAAGAGCTTTTGTGTCACGGGGGAGAGCCACCTGCCGAGGATGCCCGGCAGCCCGAGCTGCTGCAGCAGCGACGAGAGCATAAAAAACGGCAGCAGCGATGGCACGATCATCTGTGCGCAGAGGCTCAGCCCCGCGCGTGCGCTCTCGAGCGCCGCCTGCGAGCACAGAAGCAGTGCGCCGAGTGCCGCCAGCGCTGCCGCGAGCGCGATGTAATTGTTCCGTTTGTCTTCCACCGGCATCCCTCCCGAGAACGTTTCAGTGCATTTCTATGCCTGTCCCGGCCTAAACTTGCCTGTGGACGCATAAACTGGCTTGCAGCGAGGGGGTGAGCCGGTGGGACGGCTGTCAGACATTCCGCTCGAGATCGCCGAGCGGCTGGATTATCCGGCGGAATCCGTGGCCGGTGTGCCGAAGCTGACCGTGACCGGGCGGCGGCGCGCGCTGGTGGAAAACCACCATGGACTGCTCGCATACAGCCGCGAGTGCATCATCATTGACGGCGGGCGCACGCGGGTGTGTCTGCGCGGCACGGATCTGCAGCTCGTGGCCATGGACAGCGCGGCGGTGCTGATCTCCGGCACGATCGTGTGTGCCGAATTTGCGTGAGGTGATGGGTTTGACGCGGTGGATCCTGGCGCTTTGCGGCAGCGTGCGGCTGGAGGTGTGCGGTGCGCATCCGGAGCGTGTGCTCAATGCCTGCGCGGATGCGGGCATTGCGTGTACGGCGTCCGAGCCGGTGGATGCCTATACGCTGCGCTTTACGGTGCGCGAGCGCTGTGCGGATACGGCCGCGGCACTTGCGCGGCGCTGCCAGTGCACGGTGAAAACCGTGTCCCGCCGCGGTCTGCCGCGGCTGCTGCGGCGCGCGGCACGATATCGCGGGCTGTGTGCGGCACTGCTTTTGCTGATGCTTGCGGTGTCGGTGTCGTCGCTCTTTGTCTGGCGCATCGACGTGACCGGAAATGAGGCGCTCACGACCGGGCAGATCCTGCGCTGTCTGGATGCGTGCGGCGTGCGCCCGGGCACATACTGGCCGGGGCTTTCCAACGACCTCGTGCGCAACGATATGATCCTGCGCCTGCCGCAGCTGCGCTGGCTCACGGTGAACGTGCGCGGCAGCTGCGCCGAGGTGATCGTGCGCGAAAAAGACCCGCTGCCGGACATCACGCCCGACGATACGCCCGTGAGCATCTACGCCGCCGCGACCGGGGTCATCCTGCACATGGACGTCTATGCCGGCGAGGCACGTGTCGCGCCCGGTGCGGCGGTCGAGCCGGGCGACGTGCTCGTGTCCGGTGCAGTGGGAGATCTCGGTGGCGGTGTGCGCCCGGTGTGCGCCCGCGCCGAGATCCGCGCCCGCACGCGGCAGGAGCTCACGGGGCAGATCGCTCTGACGGAAAGCGAAAAACAGCCTGCGCACGGTGCGCGGACGCGCTGGGCGCTGCGCGTGGGGAAAAAACGGATCAATTTTTATCAAAACAGTGGAATTTCAGAGCGCGAATGTGATAAAATCACTTGTGAATATCCTTTTGCGATCCGGGGCGTGTTTGCGCTGCCGTTTTCGCTCGTGCGCGAGCGCGTGCAGCCGTATCGGACGGCGGACACGCCGGTTTCGGAGGACGCGGCGCGCGCAGCGCTTGAGCAGGCGCTGCTGCAGCAGCTGCGCGAGACGATCGGCGCCGACGGTACGATCCTTGCCTATGAAACGGCGGCGGAGGTCACCGGCGGCGTGCTGACCGTGACGCTCACGGCCGAGTGCGAGCAGGAGATCGGCCGCGCGCAGGCGACGCCGGACGCGGAATTTTTACAGCTTCGGCCGCCGGCCGGGGAAGGGACTACAGCAGATGATTGAAAAAACCATGGAAGTCGACAGAATGGAGGACGTCATCAGCGTGTTCGGGTCGTTTGACCAGAACCTGCGGATGATCGAGACCGAATACAACGTGCGCGTGACCGACCGCGACGAGCAGATCCACATCACCGGTGAGGCGGAAAACGTGCTCTACGCCGAAAAAGCCATCGCGGGGCTCCTGTCGCTGGCGGCCAAGGGCGAGGAGATCGGCGAGCAGAACGTGCGCTACATCTTCCGTCTCGTGCGCGAGGGCAGGGAGCAGAAGATCCAGGAGCTTGCGGGTGATGTCGTGTGCATCACGGCCAAGGGCAAGCCCATCAAGGCCAAGACGCTCGGCCAGCGCGCGTATCTCGATGCGATCGAGCAAAACACGATCACGATCGGCGTCGGCCCTGCCGGCACCGGCAAGACCTACCTCGCCGTGGCGGAGGCGGTCGCGGCGTTTCGCGCCGAGCGCGTCAACCGCATCATCCTCACGCGCCCCGCGGTCGAGGCGGGCGAGCGGCTGGGCTTTCTGCCCGGCGACCTGCAAAACAAGGTCGACCCCTACCTGCGCCCGCTGTACGATGCGCTCTTTGAGATGCTCGGCGCGGACGCCTATGCCAAGTATCTCGAGCGCGGCAACATCGAGGTCGCGCCGCTGGCGTATATGCGCGGACGCACGCTCGACGACAGCTTCATCATCCTCGACGAGGCGCAAAATACCTCCCGCGAACAGATGAAGATGTTCCTGACGCGCATCGGCTTCGGCTCGCACGTCGTCATCACCGGCGACGTGACGCAGATCGACCTGCCGTCGGACAAGCCGTCCGGTCTCAAGGAGGCGCTGCGCATCCTCGACGGCATCGACGACATCGCCATCTGCCGTCTGACCGGGGCGGACGTTGTGCGCCACGCACTCGTGCAGAAGATCATTGCCGCCTACGAAAAGGACGATCAGAAGAGAGAAAAACACGCCGCGGCCGCTGCCAAAAAGCCCGCCGCGCGCAAGACGACTGTGAGGAAAAAAGCATGACACAAGCCAAGATCACCATCACCCGCACGCGCCGGGGACTCGGCTTCCCGGACACGCAGCGCTATGTCAAGCGCGCAGCCGCCGCGGCGCTCAGGGCCGAGGGCGTGTGCGTCCCGTGTGAGCTCGATGTGACGCTCACGGACGATGCCGCCATCCACGCCATCAACCATAAGCAGCGCGGTGTCGACCGGGCGACGGACGTGCTGTCGTTTCCGATGAATGAGCTCACGCCCGGCGCATTCGACCCCGGCGCCTGCGAGTGGGACTATGAGACCGAGCGCGCCATGCTCGGCGACATGGTCATCTCCATGGAGCGCTGCGCCGAGCAGGCCGAGACCTACGGCCACAGTTTCGCGCATGAGGTCAGCTATCTGACGGTGCACTCCGTGCTGCACCTGCTCGGCTACGACCACGTGGACGAGGGGGAGGACAAGCGCCGTATGCGCGCACGAGAAAAAGAGATCATGCGTCTGCTGGACGTATAAGGAGAAGAGAATGATTACCAAAACCGCTATGATCACCATCTGCGGACGGCCGAACGTCGGCAAGTCCACGCTCACAAACGCCCTGCTGGGCGAGAAGATCGCCATCGTCTCGAACAAGCCCCAGACGACGCGCAACCGCATCAGCGCCGTCGTCAACCGCGGCGACGCGCAGCTTATCCTCATGGATACGCCGGGTTTTCACAAGCCGCGCAACCGTCTGGGCGACTACATGGTGCAGGTCGTGCGCGAGAGCGTGGCGGACGTTGACGGCGTGATGCTCGTTGTCGAGCCCATCGCCTCCGTCGGCGAGCAGGAGCGCGCGCTCATCGAGCGCATCCGGTCGACGGGCGCTCCGGCAGTGCTCGTCATCAACAAGATCGACACGGTCGAAAAGCAGGAGCTGCTGGCCGTCATCGCCGCCTATTCCGAGGCGCTGCCGTGGCGCGCGATCGTGCCGGTGTCTGCCCAGAACGGCGACGGGCTCGACGCGCTCTTAAACGAACTGACGGCGCTGGCCGTGCCCGGACCGCAGCTGTTCCCGGACGACATGATCTCCGACATGCCCGAAAAGCAGATCTGCGCCGAGCTTGTGCGCGAAAAGCTGCTGCTGTGCCTCGATAAGGAGATCCCGCACGGCACGGCCGTCGAGGTCACGAAGTTTTCCGAGCGCGACAACGGCATCATCGACATGGATGTGACCATTTACTGCGAAAAAGACAGCCACAAGGGCATCATCATCGGCAAGCACGGCGCGATGCTCAAAAAGATCGGCGAGCTCGCGCGGCAGGACATCGAGCGCTTCATGGGCACGAAGGTGTACCTGCAGACATGGGTCAAGGTCAAGGAAAACTGGCGCGACTCGGCCGCCCAGCTGCGCAACTTCGGTTTCACCGACCAGTGAGACGCGGAAATTACCAGCTATAGTTCCACCCCGCTGTGCAGACACTATGCGCAGCGAGGTGGTTTCCTGTGCAGGACGATTTTTTCTGGCAGCTGTTTGCGGATACCGGTGATCCGCTCGGCTATCTTTGCTACTGCGCCGCGCGCAATGCGGCGGCGAGCGAGGCATCTGCGGCGGACGACACCGACCGCCGCCCCGCCTGATGAGGTACATACGATGTTTCTTACGACCCGCGGTCTGGTGCTGCGCGAGGTGCGCTACAAAGAGTCGGACAAGATCCTCACCGTGCTCACGCAGCACGAGGGGAAGATCACCGTCCGCGCGCGCGGCGCGCTGCGCAAGGGCAGCCGCATCACGGCAGCGACGCAGCTGCTGACCTATTCGGACATGACGATTTTTGAAAACCGCGGCCGCCGTACGCTCAACGAGGCGTCCACGGTCGAGGAGTTTCTGGGCCTGCGCGCAGATCTCGGTGCGTTTGCGCTCGGGAGCTATTTTGCAGAGCTCCTTGAGACCGTCTCCGCCGAGGAGTATCCCGATCCGCCGGTGCTGCAGCTCGGGCTCAACAGCCTCTATGCGCTTAGCCGCGCGCTATGCCCGCCGGAGCAGATCAAGGCGGTGTTCGAGCTGCGGCTCATGTGCCTGGCCGGCTATGAGCCGGACCTGTCGTGCTGCGCGCGCTGCGGCGCGCCCGAGCCTGTGGAGCCGTGGCTCTCCCTGCGCGGCGGCGCGGTGTACTGTGCGCAGTGCCGGGGAGCGAGCTCGTCTGCCGTCACGCCGCTGCTGCCGGAGACGCTGGCCGCCATGCGCCACGTTGTCAATGCCGATCCGAAGCGGATCTTTTCCTTCACGCTCGGCGACGCGGGGCGCAGGCAGCTTGCGCGCGTGTGCGAGGAGTATACGGCGATGCAGCTCGAACGGGGCTTTGCATCGCTCGACTATTGGAAGAAAGTGAAAGACTGATATGAAGCATATTCTTATGATCGCCACCGGCGGCACGATCGCGTCCAAGGCGACGGCCGACGGACTCACGCCGCAGCTCACCTCCGGGGAGCTGCTGGCCGAGGTGCCGGAGCTCGAGCAGCTGTGCCGCATCGACACCGTGCAGCTCATGAACCGCGACAGCACGAACATCAACAGCCGCGACTGGCTGCAGATGGCGGCGTGCGTGCGCGCGCACTACGATGCGTATGACGGCTTTGTTCTCACACACGGCACGGACACGATGGCCTATACCGCCGCCGCGCTCTCGTACCTCATCCAGAACAACGCCAAGCCCGTCGTCATCACCGGCTCGCAGCAGTCGATCTTCAATCAGGACACCGACGCGCGCGAGAACCTGCGCGACGCCTTCCTCTACGCCTGCGACGACGGCGCGTGCGGCGTACACGTCGTCTTTGACCACAAGGTCATTCTCGGCACGCGCGCACGCAAGATGCGCACGAAGAGCTACAACGCCTTTTCGAGCATCGACTATCCGGAAACGGCCATTCTGCGCGGCCGGCAGCTCGTGTATTATATCCGGGAGCACGTTGACGGCGCGCCGCGCTTTTATGACCGGCTCGACCCCGGCGTGTTCGTGCTCAAGCTCATCCCCGGCATCGACGCCGGCATTTTCGACTACCTCAAGGCGCATTACCGCGCGCTCGTGATCGAGAGCTTCGGCGTCGGCGGCCTGCCGTGCTACGGCGACGAGAGCTTTTATAACGCCGTGCGCGACTGGGTGGAGTCCGGCCGCGTCATCGTCATGACGACACAGGTCCCCCACGAGGGCAGCGATATGGAGGTGTATCAGGTCGGTCACCGCGCCAAGCGCGAGCTCGGGCTCATCGAGGCCTACAGCATGACGAGCGAGGCCGTGGTCACAAAGCTCATGTGGATCCTCGGCCAGACCGACGACAGCGCCGAGATCCGTCGCCTGTTTCAGACGCCGGTGCAAAAAGATCAGATCTTCTAGGAGGAACGACGATGGACTATCAGGCCGAATACCGCAGCAAGCTGCGCACGCCCGCCGAGGCGGTGCGCGCCGTGAAGGACGGCGACTGGGTGGACTATACGTCGGGGCTCGGCTTCCCGCCGCTGCTCGATGCGGCGCTTGCCGCCCGGCGTGACGAGCTGCACGACGTGAAGGTGCGCGGCAATCTCTGCATGGGCCCGCTGCAGATCGTCGAGTGCGACCCGGAGCAGACGCATTTTCTCTACCACACATGGCATTGCTCGGCGTATGAGCGCAGGCTCTGCGACCGCGGCCTGTGCTACTTCACGCCGATGATCTTCCGCAACCTCGCGTGGTATTACCGGCAGTTTCTCACGGTGAACGTCGCCATGGCGTGCGTCACGCCGATGGATCGCCACGGGTACTTCAACCTCTCGGCGGCGACCGGCGTGTCCCGCGCGATCCTCGAGCAGGCGGACATCGTCATTCTGGAGATCAACGAGCATCTGCCGCGGCTGCGCGGCGGCTTTGACGAGGTCATCCATATCTCCGACGCGGACATGATCGTCGAGGGCGCGCACGCGCCGTTTTCCGATCCACCCGAGCACCCGGCGAGCGCGGAGGACACCGCGATCGCAAACCTGCTCCTGCCGCACATCTGCGACGGGGCGACCGTTCAGCTCGGCATCGGCGGCATGCCCACCGTGCTCGGAAAGCTCCTCGCGCGCTCCGGTCTGCATGACCTCGGCATGCACACCGAGCTCTGCTCGGACGCGTATCTTGAGCTGCACGAGGCGGGCGTGCTCACGAACCGCCGCTGCACGCTGCACCGCAATCAGGGCATGCTCGGCATCACGATCGGCTCCAAGCGGCTCTACGACTGGGTGGACGACAACCCCGGCGTCATCGCTGCGCCGCTGTCCTATGTCAATGCGCCCGAGGTCATCGCACAGCTTGACAACATGGTGTCGATCAACAGCTGCATCGCGGCCGATCTCTACGGTCAGGTTGCATCCGAGAGCTCCGGTCTGCGCCAGATCAGCGGCACGGGCGGCCAGCTTGATTTTCTCACGGGGGCGGCCATGGCGCGCGGCGGCAAGGCGTTCATCTGCATGACGTCCACCTTCACGGACAGAGACGGTGTGCGCCATTCGCGCATCCTGCCGCATTTTGACGGCGACATCGTCACGTCCCCGCGCGCACAGGCGTATTATCTGGCGACGGAGCAGGGCGTGGTGAATCTCGCCGGGCGCAGCACGTGGGAGCGTGCCGAGGCGCTGGTCTCCATCGCACATCCGGATTTCCGTGACGAGCTCATCCGGGCTGCTGAGGCGCAGAAGATCTGGCGGCGCAGCGCAAAGCGCTAAGACGGCGCTAAGATTCGGCTGCGCGGTGCAGTTTTTGCTTGTGTTTGCGCGCGTGTGCGCATACAATGATTCCGGGATAAGGGAGTAATTGGCGCGATCCGTCGCGCGGCCCGGCCAACAACCGATCTGTTGGATCTGGCTCGGTCTGAAATGATGAGACTTATCTGCCCATAGGGCAGGTAGGTCTCTTTTTTTCATTTCCGGGGAACCCTATCCGATACCGAAAAGGAGGACAAACGATGGAATATTACCGGCAGTCATCCGCCGACACGCTGCACGCGCTCGACAGCACGCCCGACGGACTCACACAGGCGCAGGCCGACGAGCGGCTGGCGCGTGACGGGCACAATGTGCTCGCAGAGCCGCCGAAGCCGTCGGTCGTCAAGCGCTTTTTTGCCCAGCTCGCGGATCCGATGATCCTGGTGCTGCTCGCGGCGGCGCTGGTCTCGGCCGTCACGAGCGCATATGCGCACGAGAGTTTTGCGGACGTCATCATCATTTTGCTTGTCGTCATCATCAACGCGGTGCTCGGCGTGTATCAGGAGAGCAAGGCCGAGCAGGCCATCGCCGCGCTCAAGGCGCTCAGCGCGGCGCATAGCCGCGTGCTGCGCGGCGGCAAGATCGTGACCGTCCCGAGCGAGATGCTCGTCGTGGGCGACGTGCTCGTGCTCGAGGCGGGCGACGCCGTACCGGCCGATGCGCGCGTGATCGAAAGCGCCAGCCTGCGTGCGGAGGAGGCCGCGCTGACCGGCGAGAGCGTGCCGGTGTCAAAATCCACCGACGCGCTCACAGCCGACGGCGAGATCGGTCTCGGCGACCGCAGCAATATGCTCTACCTCGGCAGCAGCATCGTCTACGGGCGCGGCCGCGCCGTCGTCACCGAGACCGGTATGCAGACGCAGATGGGGCACATCGCCGACGCACTTACGCAGACGAAGGAAAACAAGACGCCCCTGCAGCTGCGCCTGTCGCAGCTGAGCCGCATCCTGACGTGGCTGGTGCTGGGCATCTGCGCGATCGTGTTCGCGGTCGGCGTGCTGCGCGCCGGGACGATCAGCGGCCGCGTCGTGCTCGACACGTTCCTCATTGCCGTGAGCCTTGCGGTCGCCGCCATTCCGGAGGGGCTGGCTGCGGTCGTGACGATCGTGCTGTCGATCGGCGTGACGAACATGAGCCGCCGCAGCGCGGTCATCCGCCGGCTCACGGCGGTCGAGACGCTCGGCTGCGCACAGATCATCTGCACGGACAAGACCGGTACGCTCACGCAAAACCGCATGACCGTCACGGCGTCTGCGGGCAGCGACGAGCACCTGCTCGCCACGGCCATGGCGCTGTGTGCCGACGCCGTGCACGACCCGGACACGGACACCGTGACCGGAGAACCGACCGAGGCCGCGCTCGTGCGCTGGGCGGTCACACTGGGATTGTCCCCGAGCGCGCTGCGCGCGCAGCTGCCGCGCGTGGCCGAGGCGCCGTTTGACAGCGCGCGCAAGATGATGAGCACCCTGCATTCCGACGACGGGCACATCGTGCAGTACACCAAGGGCGCGCCCGATGTGCTGCTGCCGCTGTGCGACCGCATCTGGATCGACGGGCAGGCCGTGCCCATGACGGACGCGCACCGCGCCGAGATCGCCGCGCACAACCGCGACATGACCGGCCGGGCGCTGCGTGTGCTGGCGGCGGCCATGCGCACGTATGACGCGCTGCCGGACGATACGTCGCCCGCGGCGCTCGAGCAGCACCTGTGCTTTCTTGGTCTGGCGGGGATGATCGACCCGGTGCGTCCCGAGGTCGTGGATGCCATCCGCGACTGCCGCAGCGCCGGTATCCGCCCGATCATGATCACCGGCGACCATGTGGACACCGCCAGCGCTATCGCGCGTGAGCTCGGCCTGCTCGGCCCCGGCGACGAGGCCGTCACCGGCGCGGAGCTCAGTGCCATGGACGACGACACGTTCCGCCGCCGTCTGCAGCACATCAGCGTCTATGCCCGCGTGCAGCCGGAGCACAAGACGCGCATCGTCCAGGCGTGGCGCGACGCCGGCTTCATCACCGCCATGACCGGCGACGGCGTCAACGACGCGCCGAGCATCCGTGCGGCGGACATCGGCATCGGCATGGGCATCACCGGCACGGACGTGACGAAAAACGTGGCCGACATGGTGCTCGCCGACGATAACTTTGCCACCATCGTCGGCGCGGTCGAGGAGGGGCGGCGCATTTATGACAACATCCGCCGCGCCGTGAAGTTCCTGCTCGGCTCGAACATGAGCGAGGTGCTGAGCATCTTCGCCGCGACGATGCTCGGCTTTACGATCCTTGAGCCGGTGCACCTGCTGTGGATCAACCTGCTCACCGACTGCTTCCCGGCGCTGGCGCTCGGCATGGAGCGCGCAGAGCCGGACATCATGACACGCCCGCCGCGCAGCGCGCGCGAGAGCATCTTTGCGCACGGCGTCGGCTTCGACTGCGTGTATCAGGGCGTGATGTGCGCGGTGCTGACGCTGGCGGCGTTCTTCATTGGCCACTACATGGAGTACGGCGTCTGGACGGTCACGAATTCGCCCGACGGCACGACGATGGCGTTTCTGACGCTGAGCATGGCGGAGATCTTCCACAGCTTCAATATGCGCGCACACCGGGCGAGCCTGTTCACGCTGCGCACGCCCAACTGGGCGCTCGTCGGCGCGGCCGCGGCGAGCCTTGCGCTCACGACGCTGTGCATCTATGTGCCGTTTTTGGCCAACGCCTTTGACTTCACGCCCATCTCCGCCGCCGAGTATGCCGTGGCGATGGGGCTGGCGTTTCTGGTGCTCCCGATCGTGGAGGGCGTCAAATGCGTGCAGCGCGCCGCTGCGAAACGCGCAGCGCGTGCATGATTTTCGCGCGCTCGGCGCACACTACCTCCGAACGGATGAAACGAGAGGAGATGGATGCCGTGCGCCGAGCGCTGCCGGTCCCGCAGCGGGTGATGGCCGTCGTGCTGTCTGCGCTGTTCGTGCTCTGCCCGCTCGCGGCCTATGCCGCAGGGGAGGAGGCGGACGCCGTGCCGCTGCCGATCATCATGTACCACGAGGTCAAGCCCGACAAGTCCGGCAAGGACGCCATCCAGCCGTGGGAGCTGGAATCTGACCTCCGGTGGCTGGCGGAAAACGGCTACACGACCGTCGTCATGGCGGACGTCATCGCCTATGTGCGTGACGGTACGCCGCTGCCGGAAAAGCCCATCGTGCTCAGCTTTGACGACGGGTACTACAACAACTACGTCTATGTGCTGCCGCTGCTGCGGCAATATGCGGCGCGCATCGTCTTTTCGCTGCTCGGGCGCAACACGGACGATTTCACCGAGTGGCCGAGTGAGAGCATCGACTATGCGCACGTCACATGGGACCAGCTCAATGAGATGCTCGCCTCCGGTCTCGTCGAGGTGCAGAACCACTCCTACGACCTGCACAGCTACACGCCGGAGCGCTACGGCTGCCTGCCGAACGCGGGCGAGTCGGAGACGGACTATGCGCAGCTGCTGCGCACGGACTTGCAGCGCCTGCAGGATGAGCTCGCGGAGCATACCGGCCGCACACCGGACACCTTTGCCTACCCCTACGGCAAATACAGCGACCGGACGGATCAGGTCCTGCGCGGCATGGGCTTTCAGGCGACGCTGTCGTGCGACTGGGGCATCAACCGCCTCACGCACGACCCCGCGTGCCTATACCGGCTGCGGCGCATCTGCCGCTCACACGGGCAGCCGCTGTCCGCCGCGCTCGAGCGCGCGTACAAGGCGGCAGGATAAAAAACGCACACATCACAAAGGTGATGTGTGCGTTTTCGCTTTGCCGAAAGTCCGCCCAAAAACCATTTCTCCGGAAACCTGCGCGGCCGCGCCGCTTTGCTTTGCACCCCGTGCACCGGCGCGGCATACATTGGGGCATAGCGCCTCGGCGCGAACAAAGGGGGAGACGCCATGAAAATCGAGCTGCGCCGCGCCGCCTTGACCTATCAGGCGCCGGACGGCGAGGTGGCGGCGCTGCGGGATGTGACCTTCGGCGTGGCCGACGGCGAGTTTGTGAGCATCGTCGGGCCGTCCGGCTGCGGAAAATCCACGCTGCTGGCGC
>ERZ832317.745-NODE-745-length-44777-cov-5.026788_pt1 | contig 44777 bp, 38 predicted proteins | sample MGYA00519695_ERZ832317 | MGnify/ENA primary metagenome ERZ832317 (study PRJEB31850, sample SAMEA3708726) | human gut metagenome | biome: human gut; feature: human-associated habitat; material: faeces | place: China | collected 2014 ...
TTGGATGACTGTGATAGATTGTTTTATCAGGAGAAAGTAGAGTTTGATAAATTTAGCCGAGCATTAAAAAAGTGATGTTAGAAGTTGGTAATATATTGTACGTGTATGATTTCCAGTTTAAAAACGGGAATCCGGACAGGAATAAATATTTTATCATATTGAACATCGTGGGTGATGATCTATTCGTGGCAAGTTTGCCGACAAAACATGATCATGTTCCACAACAAATAGAAAAAAATCATGGCTGTTTAAATGATGATTCATTAAGATTTAATTGTTATTATTTCCCTAAAGACCACGTGATTACTGAAGATACTGGTTTCGGATTTCCATTAAATACGTACGTGTATGGGGAGGAGGTTGATTCGTATAGTGTTGAGAAATTTCATGATACTTACACGGAATTTGTGGATTATGAACTTGTGGGGAAGATGAAGGAGGATGAGTTTCAAGGTTTAATAGATTGTTTAAAACGTTCGGGGCAAACGAAACGGCGTATTAAGCGTTTGCTTTAAGAAAAATATAGATTTGGCGATTTTGCAACGATAAGCGGGGAATTATCCCCGCTTTTTTTGTTTTATCAAAAATTGTTTTCATCTTTGTGGTGTTCAAACAATCCAAAGAGGCGGAGATAGACCGCCCTCGATTCGTGGAGCGGATTTTTTATATCTATCAGAGAAGTACGTATTGAGATATAACGGCGTGTACCCCCGTCTATATATTGTAATGGTATATAGAGACCTCTTTGGAGTTTGAACAGCGGGAAAGGCACGCCGCTTTTTTGTGCCTATAAATGTTCAAAACCAAAGAAACTATGACAAACAAAGAAGCACTTCGGGATTTGGTTGCAGATTTGCAGCTTGCCCGGATGAGATTTAACGAGACGGTGGAGATTTATCCGGAACGTCCGATTGATCATTTTATTATTAATTTTAGCGAGGCGGTGGACTCTGCGGTGGATGCGGTTTTCGGAATTTATAATGACGTGATGTTGCAGGAGATTGATGGGGATATTTGTGGGAAAGGGGGTAGAAGATGAGTTTAAGAAGGGAAATTCGTTTGGTGCATACCCGGAGGATCAGCACGAAAGAACGTGAAAATAGCGAGTATTACGAGTTCGAGCTTGATGGCAATATTGTTTGCGAGGTGTTTGATGACGAGGATTTATTGGTGATCCGGGAGTTGATAGATCAAGTGGTAGCGGAGAAGGAGGGAAAGGAGGTTCATCATGGCTGATTATTTGGTAACGTATAAATTTATCGGGTTGACCAGGGAGGAACTGGATAAATTGATTGATGAGATATTTGAAGAGATAGGGATTGTTCCGCTTCGGGTGGAAAAGGTGGAGGAATAGTTGTATATTAGCGGCAACAATATTAAAACGGAGAGGTTATGGAAGGTGTATTATCTATCGTGCTGGTGGTGGCGGCGATCGCATCCTTGGTTTTTGCGGTGGTGATGGCTATACGTTCCGGCCGAGGTGGAGAGGTGGACGAGGAAAAGATGGAGCGGCGATTCGAGATCGTGTGCGGGGTGATCGTGCTGGGAGTGATTGGTGCGGTGGCGTGGTGGTTGGAGTTAGGGGGAATCGTGTTGGTGTTGTTGGCCGTGTTGTTGCTGAAGGGGGGACTCGTGCAGGTGTTAATGAGGATGTGGTGGTTGTTGATCGTGTTGGGGATGGTGGGGTTGTTGATTGCGCTGGTTTAAGTGAAAATAATAATTAGAATTTGCATGAGCGGGGAGTGATCCCCGCTTTTTTTGTCCTTTAGTTACTGGTGTTTCTCTTGTAACTTGCTTTCATGGATAGGATTGTAGAACAAAAATTTGTCGAGAAGGTTCTTCAACATCAAGGTAATAGGTTGTTGAAAAATCAAGGACGTGCGCTTTACGTGAAAGCTCGTTTCCGATCAGGGAGATTGGAAAAGGCACGTTCTGTTTCCGTGTCGGGAGGTGATGATTTGAGTGGAGAGTTGGTATTTAGCCACGTGGATTATGAACGTTTCTTGGATATGAAACGAGTGATTCAAATGAAGAATGGTAGAACTCGCCGAAGGACTGGATATAAAATTCATAATCGGTTTGTTTACGGGCATTTCTTGGCGATCGCTAAACAGTTAAGCGTCGGTTTTACGGAGAGCGTGAGAGATAAAATTAGGGCAGAACTAAAGGCAGAATAATGGGTAAAAAGATTGTTGACGAGGATATGCGCCTGAACATTAAGATTAATGGGAACGAGGCGAAAAATGAACTTTTCGAGTTGGAAGAGAAGGTTCGTGATCTGAGGGTTGAGAATGATAAACTGGAAAAATCCATTGATAAATACGGGAAGCAGATCGAGCGAAACGAGAAACAGGTGGCGAAATACACCAAAACGTTAGAAAAGGAACGGGAAAATGTGGCGAAACAGGAAAAAGCGTATGCCTCGGCTCGTTCTAGTATGACAACCATGTATAATTCCTATAAAAAGTTAGATCAAGCGGGTAAAGAATCAAAGTATGGCCAACGCTTGCTTGAGGATATTCGAAAGCAGGAAGAAATTGTTCGTAGAAGTGGAGAGGCGGGGAGAAAGTCCGTGTTGGCCGTGGAAAATTTGGAAAAAAGTTTGAAGAGGCTGGAAGCGGAAAACACGAAATTGATTAAAAAACGTGAGGAGGATACCGCGACGTTGAAGCGGAACAGGGCAGAGCTGGAGGCCAACGGGGGAAAGGTGGAGAAGTTACGGAAGAATTTAGATATAACAACTCTTTCGATCGAGGAATTGAACCGGGAGATAACGAAAACCGGGGCTTTGTTCCGGAGGACAGACCCGAATGATCCCAAGTGGAAGGAATATCAAAAAACTTTGGTTGTTCTGCGGAAAAGACATACTGAACTGAGTGCCCAAGCCCAAGCGACTCACGGTTTTTTGTGTCGTGTCGCTGATGGTGTAAATAAATATTGGAATCTGGTGGTGTCTGGAATGGCTTCGTTTACCGGAATAATCTTCGGGATCAAATCGGCGATAAACAAGTATGTTGAATTCACGGATGTTATTGCGGATGTGCAGAAGACGACGAATCTGGCGAAAGAGGAGGTGATCGAGCTGGGCGAGGAGTTGAAAAAATATGACACTCGTTCGGCACAGGAGGAGTTGATGGGTTTGGCCCGGATCGGGGGGAAGTTGGGTATAGAGGGGAGGGATAACCTGTTGGGATTCGTTCGGGCGGCGGACAAGATTAACGTGGCGTTGAAGGAGGATTTGGGGGGTGACACGGAGGAGGCGATCCGGCAGGTGGGGAAGATCGTGGATATTTTCAAGGTGAAGGATCAGTTCGGGATCGAGGCAGGAATGTTGAAAGTGGGTTCCGTGATTAATGAGCTGGGGATGGCGAGCACGGCGAACGAGGGGTATATTGTTGAATTCACGAAACGGGTGGCGGGAATTGCTCCTATCACGAAAGTGCAGGTTCCGGCCGTGATGGGGTTGGCGGCGACATTAGATAAATTCGGTCAGACCTCGGAGGTGTCCAGTACCGTTTATTCGCAGGTGATGACGCAAATGTTTAAGAAAACAGGAACGTACGCGAAGATCGCGGGAATGGAAATAAAGGAGTTTTCCGGGTTGTTACATAAAGACGCGAACGAGGCCTTTTTGCGTGTCATGGAGGGATTGAGAGGTAACGAGGGCGAGATTGAAAAGATGATTGCCAGCATGGGAGATATGGGGATGGAGGGAAAACGGGCTGTTGGCGTGTTGGGGGTTTTGGCTAATAATACAGAGGTTTTGCGTGCGCAACAAAGATTGGCAAACGAGGCTTTTGACGAGGGTATTTCTTTGACAAACGAGTTCGAGGTTAAAAATAGTAACCTGGCGGCACAAAGGGCGAAAGCTAAAAAGGATTTGGACGAAAGGATCAAGCAACTGGGAGAAAAGTTGTATCCCTTGATGACTCACGGTATGAGCTTGATGAAATTGACCGTGAGAACCTTAGAAGTGTTGATTGATTTGATCACGAAACATGGAGGGAAAATATTATGGTTGACGGGGGTTCTCGGTACCTATTGGACGGTACAAAAGGGTGTTGTTGCCTGGAGGAAGATTGAAGAAACGTTGGTTTTAAAGGCGATCAGTTTGGGAGTGCAGGAGATTGATAATTTAAAAAGACGGCAAGTAGCTTGGTTAGTTTTCTCCGGTGGAATAAAACAAGCGACGTTAGCGATGAAATCTTTCATGGTATCATTGGTGACGAATCCTGTTGGGATTATGACCTTGACGATAACGGCGTTGGGAACGGCTTTTTATAAATTATACCAGGTGGCGGAAGAATCGAGTGCGGGAGTACGCCGTTCGCTGGAACGGGTACGGGATGCACAGCGAGAGTTTGCCCGGGAAACTACGTTAGAACAGATGTCAATAGACCGGATGTTTGGTAAATTGGAGGGGTTGACGAAAGGAACGAGCGAGTACCAAAAAGCGAAAGATGAGATATTAAGCAAGTACGGGCAGTATTTGAATGGATTGAGTGCGGAGATTCAAGCGTTGGATGACGTGAAAGGGGCTTACGAGGCGATATCAACAGCCGCTAAACAGGCGGCTAGGGATCGGGCAATTGATACCGCAACCACGAAAGCAACGGAGGCTTACGTGGAGGTGGAAGTGGAGAACCTGGAAAGAATCCGGGATGCATTGCAAAAGGCTTTTGATCCACGAGAGGCTGCGAGATATTTCGAACAGGTTAAGGCTGCGATGCAGGAAGGGGGAACGATCCCGGAAGATTTGCAACAATTGATAGATGAAACGTTCACGACGGAACACGTGTTGTTCATGGATAAGTTTACATCACATATATACAAGACAAATCCGGTTCAAGAAGCGATAAATGCTATTCGTACCGGAAAAACAACTTTACAAAGGGAAATTGATTCGGTGAACGAATTGCTCGGTAGTGTTGGTAAGGGGGAGAGTGATGCGGGTGATTGGGAGGTTGATGATGATTTGGAGATCGTGGATTGGGTTCCGGGAAAGAGCGTGGTATCCCGAGATCCTGGGGAAGAAATTGCGGCGTTGAAAGAGCGATACGCTCAAAGGTTGATCACGCAAGAAGAATATGAAAATAAACTCGATGCGCTGGAACTGGCACACTTGGAGTATCGTTTGAAGAACGAGGACATGAACGAGGAGAAACGAGTTGAGTTAAGACAGAAGATAGCCGATAAAAAATTGGAGATTTCCGAGAAAGCGAGGAAGAAAGAGGAACGGGTGGATGCGATTATCGAGGCTAAAAGTGATCCGGTTTTGAAAGAGGAAAACGCTTACCGGAAGAGATTGGAGCAGGCTGGGTTGTTCGGGAAAAAACGGGAAGCTTTGACAGAAAAACAATTGCAGGCGTTGGAAATCTTGGAACGAGAGCATGAGGCTAACAAGGATAAAATTTTGAAGGATGCCCGGAAAAAACAGACGGAGGATTACATGAAGGAAATTGATGAGCGGATCAAGAATCTTCAACTGGGACAGAGCATGGAAGTCATGGAATTGCAAATGGCACAAAGTACGGAATTGGAAGTTTTTTCCGGGTCATTGTTTCAACGTCAGGAACTTTTAAAGGAGCATCAACGTCAAGAATTAGCATTGTCGGAAACTCATGCGGGGGAGATGATTGCTTTACTCGGGGAGATATTTGGAGAGGTCGAGAGCAAAGAAGGTGGTTCGGGAGAAATGGTGTTGACCGAGCAACAGAAAAATGAGTTGAAGAAACGATTGGCCGAGGTTGGCTTATCTCTCTCGAAATTGAAAATATCACGGGAGGAACTGGATAAGAAGAAACAGACGGATTTTGATGTTCTAGGTATGAACGCTTCGAAGTGGGAAGAGTTTTTCAATAATTTAAGACAGGGAAAAGCGGGAATCGAGGAAATCGAATTTGCCGTGGGAGCGTTGGGAAATGCCTGGTCTGCCTACACGAAATTACGAGCAGCGCAGACGCAAAAGGAGCTTAAACAATACGAGCAAAAAACGAAAAAAGAGAAAGCCGAGTTGGATAAACAACTGGATTCCGGACAGATTTCACAGGAACAATATAACGCACGAGTATCGCAGTTGGATGCGGATTTGGATGCGAAAAAAGAGAAGTTGGAGAAAGAGCAACGTGAACGGGAGAGAACGCAGGCAATATTCTCGACAACGGTAAGTACTGCCGTGGCCGTGGCGAAAGCTTGGGAGTTGGGGCCGATCATTGGTCCGATCTTGGCAGCTTTGGCCGCCGCTATGGGTGTCGTGCAGATTGCAACGATTAAGGCGGCGCAGTATGCGACAGGAAAGTATCCAGTGATCGGGGAGGATGATGGACGAAGATATGAAGCTAATTATGTGGGGAATCGAATCCAAACTGGGGTATATGATCAACCGACGTTAGGATTGTTCTCGGAGAAGGAGCCGGAAATGGTGGTAGATGGTAACACGACTCGGAAATTGATATTGAATTATCCACGGGTGTACAGGAGCATTATTGATATATCACGGGGACGAGTTCCCCAGTTTGCCGGGGGACGGTACCCGACAGATAGTTCTACGATTTCATCGGGAACTTTTGATGTGGGAGGCAGTGATCCGGCGATGAACCGATTATTGGAGAAGAATATCGAGATGATGAATCGGTTGATGAACATGGAGTTCTCGATCCCGATGTACGGGAATAATGGTTTGGTTAAGAAGATAAAGAAGGCACAGGATTATGAACGAGGTACTAAAACTGGAAGAGGATGAGCTTGCAAGTGAAAATTAATTCAAAAGCGGTACGGTTGCCGGAAGGTTTTGAACTGGCGATTAATTTGAAAAATAACTTACTGGATGGGGATCGGGAAGATGCGACATACCCGATGGAAGTTAATTTGGCATCGAATAGACAGGTTTTCGGGTTCGTGGATCGTACCCACACGGATATGACGGAAAAGTTACAGGCAGGAGTGAGTTTTGGTCCGTATCAGTTATTGAATGGGCAATGCGTGTTGACAGATGTCGGGGATGGCAACGTGGAGTTTTACATTTCAACAGAGAAAAACTCTTTTTGGGGGAAAGCGAGAGATTGGATGCTGGATGAGTCATGTTGGGGGCAATTCACATACAGTCCGGGTAATAGAGTGAACACGTTGGAACAATTTTACAAGAGTTTGAAAGAACGGATGGATTACGTGGTGTGCCCTGTTCGAGATTCATATATAAAGAATTCGTTGGATACGGAAGTGGATTTTTATAATTACTTGGAACCGGGAGAGGAATATTTTAGTTCGAGTTACCAGATAAAGCCGATCTATTTTACTCCTTTTTTGAGGGTGACAGTGGTTGTAAAAAGGGTTTTGGAGAGTATGGGATACACGATAGGTGTGGATGAATTTTCCAGTGATGAAAATTTGAAAGATTTGTTGATTATCTGCCGAAGGAACCCGATAGACGTGAACCGGGGATCGGAGGTTGCGGATAAATATCGATACGGGGAACATTTACCACGTATTTCTGTTTATGATTTCTTACGTGAGATTGAGAATAAATTCGGGTATAATTTTATCGTGGATGAAACCACGAAGAATGTAAATATTCGTCGGTTAAATCTTTCGTTGGAAAAAGAGGTGAAGGTACTTGATGGGGTGGCTAAACATTTTCTTTCAGATGAAGATCGGGTAACGGGAATTATTTACAAGGATGCTAGTAGTAATGACGAATTGGTGAAGTCGCTCGAATATTTCCTAAGTTATGTTTTTGGAGAGGAAGAAGATGCGGAAACGGTGGAATGTATTTCAACGATTGTGGGGGTTGCATCGGACGTGAAGACATTCGTGAGGCCGAATGTTAAACCTGATTACAAGTATGAATATCGTTTTGCGGCATTTCAAGAGGAGTTTGGGGATGGGTATGAATGCGTGGAGCAGGTTTCGAAAGAATTGCGATTTTCTATTTACCGGGGTATGATCAAGTCGGTACCGGTGGATGGATCGGGAAGGTCTTACGAGTTTTATTATCCCGTGGCAAGCCCTATCGCCGAGTCCGATGAGAATGGAACATTCTCGTTATTGTGGAATGGGGTTGATGATGGTCTAAGCGAGTACGTGAAGGAACGAGCGTTGTTATTAATCGGGGCGGAACAACATCACGAATTTTACGTTTGTCCTGATATTAGAAATTTAGATAATTTGCAGGATTTTTTTTCGTGTGTACTGGTTATCCGGAATAGAAGATACATGTGTTACGAGCAGGAAATAGTGTTGGATAGAAATTCGATTGTTTCGCATCTAGTACGGTGCTATCCTCTTTAAATTGTCCTTTATAAAATAAGACTATTAAGTAGCTTAGAGGTAAAATTAAAGCGATGAAAATAATTCAACAACCTGATATTTTAAGTTTTGCCGGAAACATGAATGATTTCGTGATAGAAGATGTTGCGAAGTCTCTCGTGTTTAAATTGAGCGTGGATGGAATGGTAATCGTGGATGAAGTTTACGTGGCGGAAGGGGGTGAGGTGCGGGTATCGATGAAAGATATTGTGGATTGTTTTTTATCAATATCGATTCCACGGGCTGATTCAGATTATATTATTCAATCTTTAGCGGTAAAAAAATTCAAGGCCGAGATCGAGGATTCCGTGATAGAGTTTACCGTGGTGAAAGGGGGAATATCAAACGTGGCGGAGAGTTCCGCCGTGTTTTTAAAAACGCAATGGTTGACATTACAACCTCAGGAGAAAAGAATCGTGATGCATCAGCCGGAATACTTGTCATATTACGCGATGGTAGCGTGTTTAATAAAAATGACAGTTTATCTCGCAGATGGATCAGCAAATGAAACGTTGTTAGCTTTGGAGGCGGGGAATCTGTACACGGTAGATGTTTCTTACTTGAAAATATCGGGTAAATTCGACCGAGTTGTGGGATGTTATGATGTTTGGGTTGAAAATGAGGCTGGGCAGCGGTTAACATACGTGCAGCGTTATATATTGAGTCAGTCGAATACAGAGACGAACATGTACTTGTTTGAAAACACGTTGGGAGGAATTGATTCTGTTGTTTTTACCGGAAGATTTACGGAAAAGATTCAGACAGAAGGAACGGTAACAACGGTATTGGAGGAATCGACCGATAGTGATATTGATTTGAATTTTTCTTGCGAGCAAAATACGGGGTTCATACCTTCGATTGATTATGCTAGATGGTTACGAGGTTTTTTCGTGTCAAAACAACGTTATCATGTTGCTGGGGCTTTGAGACGGATATATTTACGTGAGTCGGAGAATGGTTTTACAAAAAACTCGTTGAACGATTTCACGTTTGAATTTTTTTATTCAAAACAGACAAAATATGATGTTGTTACTCGTAATAGGGATGATTTACCTCATTTATTAGAGTTCCCGGAGGTGGACTCGATCCCTTTTCTCGCTCCGCGATTGGCTGAATTCCCGATCGCGGTAGTTGCGGATGATTTGATGCTTCCGGTTCAGTACGCATTTGAAAATGCTTGGCGGCGAATTTCGATTGCTGCAATTACTCACGCGGTTTCAGAGGGGGCGATTGATAAGATTGATTTATCATCGTACTGGAAAAAAACAGAGTTGGTGAGGGAAGGATTATATTTGAAATTCTTGGATAAGTATATCCGGGCAAAATTTGCGGATGATAGTGAGTTGTGGGACGGGAAGACTTTTTCTGATTGGTTTGATCAAGCCCTTCGAAAAACGGATTCCCCGGAATTTATCTCCATTTTGGCGAATTATCTCAAATCTAAAGATTTTGTTTCCGGCTTGACGGGGTATAAAGTGGGAGTTGACACGGAGGTGGAGACGTTGAAAGTGCGAAGATTCTTGGAAGTGGTAGAGTACTTGGTAAATCAAATATCTCTAATCGGGGATGAAGTTATTCTTACTGAAGGGGGAGAGATTGACAGCGTGGAAATATTGGAAAACGGTTATTACAAATGCGTGTTACGAGAGGAATCGGTGAGAGCGGGAGAGTTAAAGGTAGGGGATATTTGCATGACCGATTTTAAACTGGAAAACGGTTTCCGGAAAATTTACTTCGAGATCACTAAAGTGGGTAACGATAACACGATCGAGGTGTATCCGGAAGACCCGGCTTATCCCCCTCAACCTCTCATGACTTTCAGACGCCGGGGAAACTTCACGGACGAGACGAGGCAGAACAGCATCCGCCTGTCGTCTCACGATCAAATCATCGAGATGTTATCCGGGGTGAACTCTTACGACGTGACGTGGAAGAACCGGGATATATTGATCGGGAAGATAAAAGACCTTATCCCGGAGATCAAGGGATTGCCGGAGCGGGCGAGACAGAAGGCGACATTCTTCGGGCAGAACATGGTCTTGCTGGGGAACGTCTTTCAAGTAAGTGCCGACGGAGTGACACAAGAGAGAGTGCCCTGTTACAAGGGTTTGTGGACGATCGAGAAGGCTCCCTTCTTTTATTACGATCAAGTGACGGACGGGTATTGTCGTTACACGTGCGTTCACGAGGGAGAGGACGGGACGATGGAGGCTCCCCGGTTCGATTCAAGCGTCTGGCAAGTTGCTGACGGTGACACGACCTTGAGGATGGAGATGTATAGCAGCACGGGTTCATGGGAGTTCTGGGACAGGCTGGATATACTTTTCGACGTCTCGACGGAAGTGCTGGCCGGGAACAAGCCCATCAACGACCTCGTGAACGAGTGGGAATGGTGGATCGAGACGGGAGACGAGGACTTTGACGCCTCGTGGAAGTCCTTGCACGGTTCTAAAACGAGCACGCAACACGTTGACGGTTCCACCTTCCCGACGAGCATGGAAACGGGAATCCCCGTCAAGCTGTGGTGCAAGGCGAGGATTTACAATAACGGGAAAACGAACACGAGTGAAGGATATTTAAACTTACAATAACATGGCAAGAGCTTTAGCAAAAACACGAAAGAGATACACGCCTCTCGACCTCGCTTATTCATCGAGCGTCTCGGGGGCGTTGAATCAAAATTACGACGCGAGTTACCAGACGTACGACCCCGATCGGGGGCTGGTTCCCCTGGAAATCCTTTTCACGGTGAGGGCTTCCGACACGAAAAGGGTGATTGATCCCGGGGTTATTAACTCCAAGCTAACGGACATCAAGTGGTACGAGAACGTGGTGGACGAGGCGCACAACATCGCCGATAGCAACACGGCTTACGTGATCGACCGTAACGGGAACTCTGACAGCCGGGGTAAGATCACGGTGAAGAAGAACACCCCGCTCGAGGGCGTTGTCTTGATCTTCACGGCTAAATACACTGACCCCCGTGACGGGAAAGTGGTGAACGTTAACGCCACGATCTCGCTCGGGGTGACGGTGTCGACCGACGAGCCGCTGCGGGTGAAGGTGGATTACCCGTACGGTCAAGTGGTTGACCCGACCGAGAACCGGGATTTCGTGGAGATCGATAACATCCTGTATCGAGGGGACGAGGAGTATGAAGGCTCGATTTATCGCTGGCTGAAAAAAGAGGGTGGTGATTACACGGCAATCGAGGAAGGAGACAACGGTATCACGGGGGCTTACACCGGGAAACTGAAGGTACCTTGCCCCGTCGTGGGGAAGAAGATGGACTTGAGGTGCGTCGCTGACGTGTTACCGGACTTGACGGGCGTGAACCTGATCAGCAAGGCGATGATCAGTGACGACTGGAACGCCTTGAAATCGGGGATCAGCACGCCGGGCGAGGATGCTGACGGGAAATACCTGGCGATAAAACAAATGGAGTTATACAATGCTTTCAACAACGGGAAGGATGATATTTTCGGCGAGAAGATCAAGTACAAGCCGAACCAGTGTTACAGGCTTGACGTGAAGTGGAAAATGCAGGGGGAACAAGAACACGGGGGAATCGTTTTCGTTATCAAGTACACGGACGGTTCATCAGGGCAACTGGGCATAGACGGTGGTAAAGTATCGCTAGAAACAGTTAGGTTGATAACGAAGCCGGGGAAGACGGTTCAAAAAATCACGAGTCTTTACGGTACCAACTTGCACGATACAAACCTTTACGACATCCAGCTAGTGGAGTACCACGGTGAAAACCTCGTGGAGGGGAGAAGTAAAGAGAGACTGGTAAACTCCTCCTTTATTCATAAATTCACGAGCGTTCCGGCAAAGAATTACTCGGTTCGTTTTGATAAATCCGAAACGATAGAAGCAAGCGGCGTGACATCAATGAGTTTTCAAATATACGATAAAACGACAAGCGCGAGAGTATCGAATGTAACTAACGTGAACGATGGAGAGGTTGGCGTGATAATCGTGAATGACGGTATAGACCCCTCGCACGAGTTCGGGGTTGTCGCTTACGCCAAACAAGGCCTTGGTGGTGGTAGCGGTAAATTTTACAACCTCATGCTCGTCGAGGGCGAGTACACCGACGAGACCATGCCCGCTTACACCCCGGCGGCGGACGAGTTCGTCCCGGCAATCGCTGACGGCGGGGAACGGTGGCAAGAGTTATCCGGCAAGGAGATCACGACGGATCACGTTCTCTCGACCCAGTACCCGAGATGCAACACGGAAATCGTCGCCCCCTCCATGATCCTTGACGATACTAGCTTGTTCGAGGCGAGGGTAGTGATGCACTCCAGCCGGGGGGACATCGAGAACCCCCAACTGTACTGGAGTTTCCCGTGGAGGGACAAAACGGGTGCCACTTTCGCACGGGGAAGTAAAATATTTATCAAGGAGGAACAATTCGATAACGGGGAGTTCGATTACAGCGTTGACCCGGTAGAAGGGCTGAACGAGGCGAAATGGGCGGCGAACTTTAACGGGATTGACCAGTGCTTGAGCAATGATAACCCGGTTGGAATCGTGCCATGGGGGTACGGGTCGGTTAGAACCCACGTGGTTGAATTTATCGCCACGGCCATTCCCGATGAAGAGTTCGCCATACTCGTTCAAATTTCCGGGAAGTTAAGTAATGGTGTAAGGGGATTCGCGTTCGCAATCTTGAAAAACGGGAAAATGCAGTACCGGGTGGGAGGTACTGCCGGAGAATTTCCCGCGAGCCTCGTACGAGAAGGCACGATCGACATCTTGCCTGGTAAATTGTACCGCGTGGAGGTTGATATAAGCCTTGACGGAACGTTCAAGGCCCGGGTCAACGGGCAAGAAGACTCGCTGGTAACAAGGGGTGGGGCTAATTATAGCTCGGCATTTATAAGGATGGGAGGCACGACATCAGCGAATTTTTTCACGGGTAAAATTTTACGCTATATCATACATGACGCGACTAGCTCGATTTATCACGAGTGGGATTTTCAGCCCACGAACGGGGATCGGGCTAACATGCTAAAAAACAAAAACCACAAGGGGAGCGTTACCGGAAACTCTCCTCTTGCACCCCGTAACATCCCGGAAATCGACAATGTCGACCCGGAGAACGGATTTTTTGTAACAATTTAATGATAAATACAATGGCAAAGAAACAAGTTTATTACGTTTTCTGCGACACGGCCAAGGCAGCCGGGGCGGGAATATTACAGGAATCGAGACGAAAGTCGATAGACGGTAGCCTCGTTATATTACACGAGGACGATTTCAAGCTTTACACGCCCGTCATCAACGAGGAGACGGGCGAGATCGCCCTGACCCTCGAGGAGAAGGTCAAGACGGTTGACGGCAGGATACTGACGACCTCTCAAGCCCATCGAGAGGTACAGGGAGAGAAGTGGAACGATAAAAAGGAGGATCAATGAACGAGGTTAGCGTGTTCGGTTCGGTGACGCTGTTAAAGAACGGCGTTTCCGTGTCGGTGAGCTTGATCCCGACGAAACTTTTACAACAGACGTTCAACGGGGAGAAGGTAACCCCGGACTGGGGGGAGGCGGCTAACCAGCCCGTGATCTATCCTTTCGTGATGGTGTCGAACACGAGTGTCCCGGTGACGGATCTCTCCAACCCGGTTTGGATATTCGGTGGCACGACTTTAACCTTTGACGATGACGGGAATTGCACGAACGACGGTTTAACGGGGATGTTCAAGAAGACGAGCTACACGATCGGCTCGACCCCCGTCCCGGCTTTACAGGTAACGGGTAACGTGATGAGCGGTTACACGACGCATCAAAAGCTCGTGTTGAACATCGATGCCACGATCGGGGGTAACACGGAGAACGTCTCTGACGGTATCGACATCCTGAGGTTCGAGAACCCCGGTGATACTTATGTAGGCTCCATCGAGTTCACGAACGGCGGGGTGCTGACACCCGATAACACGACCACGACGCTAACCGGGTCGTTGACGCTGGGCGGTATAGCCGTGACGGAAAAAGTCACTTACTCGTGGAAGAAGTGGAACGGCACGACGTGGGTATCAACCGGGAAGACGACAAGATCGATAACGGTAGGCCTCGATGACGTGGACAGTCAAGCGAGGTACATGCTGGAATTCAGCGTTGACGGCTCGGTGGTGACGAACGCTTACTTCACGGTGAGAGACTTGAGCGATCCCCTCGAGATCGTGATAGACCAGCCCGTTGACGCGATGATCGGTTCGGGTGATTCGTTGACTTACACGGCCGTCGTCCGGAGGGTTGGCACGATGGATAACCTGCCGGGTTACACGTTCAATTACAGCCTGTTAAAGCTTGACGGTAGTGAAATATCCTCCGGGGTGGCGACGGGTGGAAAGTTCACGATCACGGGCCAACAACTACTTGACAACGGGGGAACGATTAACTGGAGTGTAACGGCAACGAAATAGGGTTATGTTATCAGCACACGGGACGGTAACGATAAGACCTAAAGAGGTGATTCCCGTCTACCGGGAGGAGTGGGATGCCACGGTCACGGATTACAAGTACAACCTTGTCAACCGAGACTTCGTGTCCCGTGGCGGGAGCCTTTATCAAGTGAAGGTACAGAAACCTGACGAGTTTATCCCGGCGGGAATAGACCCGGATAGCGAAATTGGAGAACGGTACTGGGAGATTTTCAACAAGCTCTCCCCTTCCGTGACCAATTTCCTCGTTATCGTTGACGAGGACGGCAAGCCTCAAACGCTGTTGTCGGGCGGGAGGATTCAGGCGAGGTTCCTCAACATCGGTAGCTTGAACATGGGCGAGACGAGGTTGTGGGGCGGTGCCGAGCCGATGACGGGTAAAGGGCTGGCCCTGGTCAACGATCCCGATGACCGGAAGTTCGTGGTGTACAACGATAGTACGCATTACGTGGAGATGTTTCAACGAGAAAACGAGTGGGGTTTGAAGGGAATTGATGGGAATATCAACAAGCCGATATTCTCTCTCGGGAGAAAGCTCGATAAAGGGGTCTGGAAAGATAACAACGTGATCGGGCCTTTCACCATAGAGAACGTGTGGCTTAGAGGGACTAATCTACACTTGTCAGGAGGTCAGTTGAATTATTCTTACGACGGGCATCAAGTTTTTGTCGGGAGTCATCCCGATATGTCAACGAGTGGAGGTGTGAAACTTGGAACCTTCATGTTGTCCGGTGGGGGTTACGGGGGTATTTCTAGTTTAAAGAACGTGGCGTTGATCGCCTCCGCCCCCAACGACGATAATTCCTACGCCATGGCCGTGACACAAGGGATGCTTAAGTTGTTCGGGAACTCGTCCATCGTCTCTGGAGTTTTTAGAGCTAGCATGACAGGAAGCAACCCGGGGATTACACTAGGTAATGAACACCCGAACGTTATCTGTCTTCACGGCACGGGAGACAGGAAGAAAGTGAGTCTATACGCCGGTATGCAGATCGGGAAATGTTTTTTCATCACGAGCGAGGACTCGCAAGGGTTCGACATACTTTGCTCTGGGAGTGAGAGGTTTTACAGGAACGGTAAAGCCTACCTGGCGGTCCAATCAAGCGGACAGGACACCGTGCTCGTGATGAAGGTTGACACGTACAGGTGGACGGCTTGCCAGTTACCGGTGAACTGGCTCGGGACGTGGAACCCCTGAACGTGTCGTGGAAGTGAAATTTAAAACGTGAATCATGAAAGAGATAAACTTTGAATTTTTAGAATTAAAGAGCCTGTCAGGCAAGGTTGAAGTTGCGAACATCAAGGAAGATCTGGCAGAGTTAATATATTCCCGTTTCGGGGGATTGAAATACAAGTTACTGGCCGAGAAAATATACAAGTCACCAAGTCCCTGCGAGTTGGATGAAGGAGAAGTTGAGCTGTTGAAGGGAATGGTATCCCCGGAAACGAGTTATCTCCCGAACAAGGTATCGGACGCCTTGATGGCTTTACTTGAAAAGGAGGGTAAAGAAAGAGGCGGGTTACCGTCACGGCCCCGCCTTTAGTTTGGTCAATCGCGATGGACACGATTGTATTGCAAATGTAATGTTAATAATGCAATGTTGTAATAATTTGGAATAACAATTTAAAGGAAGTGTAAGAATGGAAGAGTTTTTAGCCGTGTTAGGAGCGCTAGGAGGGTTCAAGGCTATCGAGTGGGTTGTAACCTTTCTCGTGAACCGGAAAACGAACGCCCGTAAAGAGGATGCCTCGGCAGATTCGCTGGAGGACGAGAACGAGCGAAAACAGGTGAACTGGTTGGAGGAACGTTTGGCTCAACGGGACTCTAAAATAGATACTATATATGTTGAATTAAGACAGTGCCAGCAAGCTCACATGGAAGAGGTTCATAAACGTCATGAACTCGAGTTGAAATTGAAAGAATCAGAGGCCCGCAGGTGTGACGTGCGTGGTTGCGGGGGAAGGATTCCACCCAGTGATTTTTAAAAAATAGAATTATGGTGACAAGTAAATATTTTAAAGAAGTGGAATTCAATCGTTGCTCCCCATCCTGTTCATTACAGGACATGAAACAAACAACCATGAACAAGTTGGACACGGCTAGAGAGATAGCCGGGATACCGTTCGTTTTAACGTCAGCATACCGCTCCCCGGCTCATGACCGGGGCAAGGGGAGGTCTGGGACTGGAGCGCACACGCTAGGGCGGGCCGTTGATATAAAGTGTAACACCTCAAGGAATCGTTTCCTTATCGTGGATGCGCTTTTGAAAGCCGGGTTCAATCGTGTCGGTGTGGCGAACACGTTCATCCATGCTGACGACTCGGAAACGCACGATCAGGAGGTGATGTGGTTGTATTAAAACGAGAGATCATGAACAAGCTATCGTTTATCTTTTGTGCGCTCCTGTTGCTTTCTTGCGGGAGTAAAAAGAAGTTCAGTAAGGTTGATTCGACAGAGAACATGAACTCTGTCGAACAACTACGTGCCGAACTTTACCAGGACACCCGTTTATTTGAATTTCTTGACATCAAGTATCGTCAAGTTGAAACGAGAGACTCGTCCGGAAACGTGCGTATCAAAACGGATGTAGAGGTCAGCAAGAAGACGGAAGAGAACACGCAGGACACGACGAAGATCACGGCAGCACGGCAGGAGGATACGGAAAAGGTGGTGGATAATGAAGAGGGAGAGGAACGATCTGGGGTGATGGAGTATTGGGTGTGGATCGTGGGTTTTGTTGCCGTTATTGTCGTGGCGTTGGCGATAGGTATGATAAAAAACGCTAGGTTAAAATTTTAACTTGCAATTGTTTTTTTACAATCACGACAGTCAAGCCATGAAATTACTGTTATGTTGATTTTTACTATTTTTGCAAAAAAAAGTTATGTTTCAAAATCAAAAGGATATTCCATTCGGGATAGAAAGAAAATTACAAATACAACACGAGTCATGTGGTTGGACTTTGTACTCCGAAAGAGCTCATGTTGAAAATATTTTTTATTCTAGGTTTAATTATTTCATGTTGATTTTCACCTTATTCGTCAGCGTGATTGTGGCAGTTTACGTTAGTGATGATGTAAACCATAAAGGCTGTACCATATTCTTCCTTTCTTTATGGGGAAGTTTTATCTTAGGTTATCTGGAATACACGTTAATTAAAACTTTCAAAGTTTTAGAGCTTGTACTGAAATGGTTAGATCAAATGTCTCCTGGTGATATATCTGAAAATTACGTCTCTCCAATGATCAGTAAACAATTTGATCCTAGAAAATATGGAAAGTTTAGTTGGAAATCGACGAATAGTATCTTGACTTACATAATTCCGTCAACTTGTTTTGTATTCATGATAATAGTGCTTGTTTTTTCTATCTTTTTAATGTGGGAAGGGGATTCTGAACAGGCATCAAAAATAATTTATGATTCTATACAAGTAATAAATTAGGACGAACACGTGATACTTCCACCGTGGAGGGTAGTGAGATTAAGCGGGTACGTTTTTTTCATGCTCGAAATTTTGCAATTATAGACTTGGTTATGCCAGCGATGCGGCTGTGAGTGAAAAGCAAGGAGCCAACAACTTTCTCATAGGCATGGGGTATCCTCTTCTAGGATACCCCTATTTTTCAAAATAAAGAATAGGGGAGGAAGATTATTCTTTTTCATTAGGGAAAGGATTAGGAAAACTGTGTTTTATCTTCTCTGATGTCATCCCCCGATATTTTTTTATGTAATGGTAAGTACTGTTGATGTTTGTATGACCGAGATGTTCTTGTAGGTCTTTTATAGTGATACCAGGAACATCTAAAAGAAATCCGGCCCCGGTGTGTTTCATCGAATAAAATTTGTAATCTTTGTTTAGCCCTAGTTCGTCCCTTATGGTGTTGAATCGTACACGTAGATTATTATTCCCAACAGGCTTTTCTCCAGGTTTACGTTCGTTCCCGAAAATAAAGTATTCTTTATTGTAATTTTGTAACTTATAATCTGAGATTAATACTTTGAGAAATTGATCAGGAATGTTTATTGTACGTTCCCGCATTTTTCCGTTAACTCCGGAAATCATGATGATCCCAGCCCATAAATTTAGATGTTTGATTTGTAAGGTGCGTAATTCATTACCTGGACGTATAGCACAGTAATATTGCATTAAGCAGGCTAAATATAATTGAGAATCTCTTTTCTTTATTTCAGAAAGGAGAGTTTGCAAATCAACAGGCAAAATTGGAAGTGGGGCGTTATCTTTTATTTTGTGTGCCTTGGGAATATTAAATATGGGGCTTTTATAAATTAGTTTTTGTTCTAACAAGTGATTGAAAAAAGCGGAAAGGATTATTTTATAGTTGTTCACTGAACGGCGGTCTAATTCTCGGATTTTAATTAATTCGGTGAAAAATTCGATGATAATTTTGTTGTTGATTGCGCTTATATCGAAATCAATATATTGTTTGCGTTCTAAAAATTGATTGAAGATACGAAACTTTGATTGGTATGTTTGATATGATTTTTTTTTGAGAGATAGTTTCCGTTCAGTTAAAAAATTTGAGAGCAACCGTCGGATCGTGTTACGAGACTTCCTTTTGGAACTGTATTTTTGATTTTCGAACTGGTAATTAATCTCATCTTCATAAATTGATTCAGGATCATGCCAAGGAACCCATCCTTGTTTTAGTTTTAGGGTATATTCCTCGATCAATTTATTGGCTAAAGCGTATTTTTCACTTTTGGTTTTACACGCCTTGAAACCTCGTTCTATTTTTTTAGGGTGCATTTTTCCAGTGCGGTGATCTCGCACGCTAAAATAAATATACCATCCTTTAGGGGATTCTACTAATTTAGGTTTTGTCGCAATTTTCGTTTCCATTTTTCCTTGTTTCTTTAAGCCGTTCCAAAACCTAAAAAGAAACCCGAAAAAATCGAAAACACTCTTTAAAATTAAAAGCATTGAATTTCAATGCTTTAGGTGGTGTTTGTGGAGAATATCGGAATCGAACCGACGACCTTTTGAATGCCATTCAAACGCTCTAGCCAACTGAGCTAATTCCCCATTTGTGGTTGCAAATATAGATAAATATTTGAAAATAGAAAATGGTTGGGAATAATTTATATGAAATTTGAAATCTAAAATCGAATATCACTTTGCACCGGATAATGATCGGAATATTTAATGGTATCACGGGTATAAGATACGGTGCCGAGTGTTGGTGTGTGCAGGATGTGGTCAATACGGAACGAGGGGAACTCCCCGATATACGTGTTTCCGAGGCCACGTCCTTTTTCGATGAAACAATCTTTCATCCCTTCGGACAACGTGTGGTAGGCGAAGGAGATCGGGGTATCGTTGAAATCCCCGCAAATGATAACCGGGTAGGGGGATTGTTGCATATGATTTTTTATTATTTGCGCCTGTTTTGCCCGGTTCCGGTTGGCGGTAACCAGACGAGAAGATATAGTCTTGACGCCTTGCGTGGCATTTTGCGTGTTGCCACTGGTGAGTTCCTTGTATATCTGCTGTTCATTTTTGCCTAACCGGTAGGATTCAAGATGTATAGAGTATACCCGGATCGTGTCTTTACCGATGGTAATGTCTCCATAAACGCAGGCGGCCGAATGTCCCTTGTCGAAATTAATCACACCTTTGTTAATAATCGGATAGCGGGAGACGAGCGCAACATCCCGATTGCGGTGATAATACGGGTAGGCAGGGAATTTTTTGAAAGAGGCTTCCCGTTGAGGAAATTCCTGCATACAAACAATATCGTTACCGCTATTGTTAATATAGTCCACGATCTTTGCAGGTGCATCCTTTTCACCTATCCCTAGCATCTGGATATTGTAAGTCATGATGGAAAGGTCGTGGGGGGCATCGGGTACAGTTTGCGGGTTCAATCCATAGTAAGTGGTAATTAACGGGTACCCGGCTGCGATAATCAGTATGGATAGAATAGCTATCTTTTTCCAGCGTGCAATCCAGTAAAGCAGCAGGATAATATTTACAATCAATAAATAATGATAGGTGTAGCCTAGCAGGGATGAAAAATAAAACACGTTAGGGTTAATATAGGGTGCGGTATAGCTCCCAAATAATCCGATCATGGTGATGATCGTGACAATTCTCATGATAATGTCAAATAATCGACCCAATTAATTTTAAATTTAATGATGATTTATAATTTCCCATATTCAATTACTTTTTGATTTGAACAGTATCTCCTTTTCCTCTTTTGTCAAGCTTTCATAACCATGTTTGGAGATTTTGTCCAAGATGCTGTTGATGCGGTCGTCTTTTCGTTTTTTGTACTCGTTATATTCCATGTCATTCATGTCCGAGACTTTCTTTTTGTACTTGACTCTCATGGTCTTCTTCCGGAATGGGCGGCTGTTGCCTAACTTGGTGAAGAAGGATGAAAGTCCTTTGGTCAAATCGAGATTGCGACGGAAAGACAAGGTGAAAAGATAACCGAACAAGGCTCCCCCGAGGTGGGCAATATGCCCTCCCGCATTACCGTTGGGGATACTTAGAAGATCTATGACAGCCGTGAAGATCGCCAGATGAATAAGTTTCACAGGACCGATCAGAAACACATATATCTTGTAGTTCGGATGGTAAGTACACACGGCGAACACAATGGCCATGACGGATGCCGAGGCCCCGATGGCCCACGACTGGTAACGTTCAAACTCGAAAGCGGGAAACAAGGCGTAGGCTGCCATGTAAATAATAGCCCCGGTAATTCCCCCAAGGAGATACACTCCCGTGAGTTTCTGGCTGGAGAACGTGTTTTGAAAGATCGAACCGAACCAGTACAGCCAGAGCATATTGAACAACAAGTGTAGAAACCCGAACTGGGTGAACATATAGGTAATTATCGTCCACGGCGTGTAAAGCAGACGTTCCGGTAGTGCGGGAACACCCACGTAAGGCAACAGGAGTTGTTCAAATCCCCGTTGTCCGGCCAGTACGAAGAATACTTCCAGAATCTTGATGATGAGGAAAACGCCAATGTTGATATAGATCAGGCGGGTAAGTGCCGTTCCTTGTTTGAAGGAGTTCTTTATCCCATTCCAGATTCCACCTGAAAAATTCGATCCATACGCCCTGTTGTACATAACCTATCTTTTTCTAGTAAAACTTTTTGCTGTGTTTTCGCCAGTAAAGAATCAGGAAGAAACCGAAAAGCATACCACCCAAGTGTGCAAAGTGAGCCACGTTGTCACCTACCGAGTTCTGTAAACCGAAGAACAATTCAGCGGCACCGTACAAAAGTACGAAATACTTCGCTTTGATGGGAATCGGAATGAACATCAAGTATAACTCCGTATTCGGGAATAACATTCCGAATGCCAACAATATACCGAAGACAGCCCCAGAAGCCCCGATCGTCGGGGCATTGGCGTAGGCTTGAATTATACCTTGCATGTAATATTCTGCCTGTCCGGCAAACTGAGCACTGGCAGGTGCGGCATTCCAAGCATCGACAAATTGCATGAGTTCCGAAAGTAATCTAGGATTACTTACGTGAGAGCGCACGAATTCTGCAAAGACTCCCGCATCGGGAGTACTTTGGAATGCGTAGAATTGTTCCTGCATATTGTGCAGACCGTACAAGCTTACCAGTGAGTGGAGTGCGGCAGCGCCTAATCCGGTAACAAAATAATAAATAATAAAACGTTTGGTACCCCATACCGATTCCAGTATCCGGCCGAACATGAACACGGCAAACATGTTAAAGAAAAGGTGAGTAAGCTCTTTTTGCGTGAACATGTGCGTGATATACTGGTAGATCTGGAAATACTGGGATTGCGGCAAGTGCATTCCAAGTATATTGACAAGATCAACGTTCGCCCGCTGGCCAATCATGTTAATGGCCAGGAAAACAAGCACGTTGATAATAATGATGATCTTTACAGCCGGGGTGATCCCGGCGAAGGGTCTATAATTGTTCATTGTTCAGCAGGTTTATTATTTTCCTTGTTGTCCGGTTTGTTGTTTTTGTCTTGTTTACGCAACACTTTCGGGCCGTCCGGGCGATTGGCCGGTTTTTCGTTGGAACGATTACCCTGTTGGTTATTATTCCGGTTTTCGGGGCGGTGTTTGGGTCTGTTGCCTTGCCTGTTTTCGTTTCTGTTTTCAGGTTTATTTCCCGTGCCGTTTCCCGGATTTTCCTTGGGTTTGTTCTCGTTATTCGTGTTGTTGTTCTCTTTCTGGTTACTTTTTCGGTTATTACGATTTCTGGAGTGATTTCGTTTGCCTTGATTTTGTTTTTTCTCGTCAAAACGATTTAAACTTTCTTCACCAACCCCGTCCGTGTAGCCGATATTCACTTGTTCCTCTTTTTCGGAATCGATGGCTTTTGCAGGGATTTGTCCCCGTTTGTTCATGGCAATGATCTCTTTTACGCGGGCAACGGATAATTTAATCAGCGTACCGCGTCCTTCTTTGTCGAAAGAGTAGGACATATTGCGACCGAAAATATCTGTTTTTTGGTGATAAAGCATACCTTCGCCCGTGTTCAGCCAGATATTGGTGGACGGGAAATCTTTTTGCTCGTCAATATAAGCATCGACCTCGTAATTCAGACAACATTTCAACTTACCACATTGTCCTGCCAGTTTTTGCGGGTTTAAGGAAATGTCCTGATAACGGGCGGCAGAAGTGGAAACGGAAATAAAGTTCGTGATGAACGTGGAACAGCATAATTTACGTCCGCACGACCCGATACCCCCGATCCGTCCCGCTTCTTGACGGGCCCCGATCTGTTTCATCTCGATCCGGATGTGGAATGTTTCTGCCAGAATCTTGATTAGTTTCCGGAAATCCACGCGGTCATTGGCGATGTAGTAGAAAATGGCTTTTGTCTTGTCCCCTTGGTACTCCACGTCCCCGATCTTCATGTCAAGTCCGAGTTCGGCAGCGATAACACGTGAACGGATCATCGTGTCGTGTTCCAAGGCGATGGCCTGTTGCCATTTCTCGATGTCGTGGGGTTTTGCCTTACGGTATATCTTTTTCAAGGGATTACGTTCCAAGTCAACTTTTTTCAGTCTCATCTGTTCCCGCACGAGTTCTCCCGTGAGGGATACGATCCCGATGTCATGTCCAAGAGCTGCCTCCACGGCCACGATGTCCCCTATATCCAGTTTCAGGTTACTGTTGTTTAAATAAAAACCTTTCCTTGTATTTTTAAACCGAACTTCCACGATTTCAGAAGGAGTGCATCCTTCCGGGGTATCTTTCATCCAGTTATAAACCGTGAGTTTTCCTGCCAGCAGGCGGTGGTCAATCACGGGGACAACCTGTGGTTGTTGCTTTATATTTTTGTTTTCGGAGTTATTCTGTACTTCTTCTTCGTTTATCTCGCTCATATTGTATTAATTGAAAATTGAAAATTGAAAATGATGTGATATTTATTTTGGGGTTTCAATTGTTCAATTTTTAGTTTATATCTTTTAGTTTTTCATGTTTTTCACGGTCTGATATTTTGCATCACCTTGATGCAGAGATCCGTGAAAATTATTTTCCCGTTCCCGTTCCGGATGATGTCGCTATATGCGCGTTCAAATTCATCGAAAAGGGGAATAATATTGCCTTCATGAACGTAGGGAGAGAATCTTGTGGAGAAAGTTTTCTCCCGTTCAGTCATGTATACTATTTTTTCAATACCAAAGTTTCTGACAAAGTTTTCCCGTAACATACGGATACAATGCATCAAGAAACTTTTTTGCTTTTCTCTTCCGAGAGAAGCAAGTTCATTGACAAATTCGTTAACGGGGAGCATTTTCCGTTCCCAGCAGAGACGCATCATCTGCACGAATTTCTCTTGATTGTAAACAGATTCGTCGGTCTCGTTCAGCATACGGAGGGCTCTCAGCCAGCTACCGGATGCCACGTGAGCGACTTGATCGGCCGAGTCCCGGACTAGGTGTTTTTGAAGAACCAGTTGTTCCGCTATGTTTTCTTGGGTCAGAGGGGATACCTTGATCCGTTGGGTCCGCGAGAGAATCGTGGTAATGATTTCCTCTGCGTGTTCGGTGACTAGCAGGAATAACGTGTTTGGATAAGGTTCTTCCAATATCTTTAAAAGTTTGTTGGAACATTCCGTTTTCATCTTTTCGGGTAACCAGATGATCATGACCTTGTAGTCCGATTCGAAGGATTTCAGGTTGAGTTTTCGGAGGATGTTCCCGCTTTCTTCTGTGTATATCAAGGCTTGGGCATTTTCGTCAGCCCCCATGGCTCCCAGCCATTCTTCCATGTCTATGTATGGACTTTTGAGTAGAAGATTGCGCCACTCGTTGATATACTCGTCACTGATCGGTGTTTTTATTTTGGCAGATTTTACTACGGGAAAGACAAAATGTAAATCTGGGTGGATCAGTTTCTGCATCTTCTTACACTCCGGACAGACCCCGCAAGCGTCTTCATGTTTGTCACCTGTGCAGAAAAGGTATTGCGTGAAAGCTAACGCCAGGGCTAGCGATCCCGCTCCCGTATCACCGGAAAAGAGTTGTGCATGACTGATCCTTCCCGTTTGTAGGGAAGTAATCAGTCTTTGCTTTATCTCTTCATGTCCTATGACGTCTTTAAAAAACACCTTATTAATTTTAGATTTAAAGATTTATGATTTTAGATTTCTCGTCCGCAAGCCAACGCTTTTGTAATCGTAAATCGTAATTCATAAATCGTAAATTAATTTGTTTTCAATTGAATGCCCAGTTCCTTGAATTGCTCCGGAGAGATTTCAGAAGGGGAGTCAATCATCACGTCACGCCCGGAGTTGTTCTTCGGGAAGGCAATCACGTCGCGGATAGAATCCAACCCGGCGAACATAGAGGCTAACCGGTCGAAACCGAATGCTATACCACCGTGAGGAGGAGCCCCGAATTTGAATGCTCCCATAAGGAATCCGAACTGAGCCTGTGCGGCCTCGTGCGTGAAACCTAGACAATCGAACATTTTGGATTGCAATGCCGAATCGTGAATACGGATAGAACCACCACCGACTTCCACGCCGTTAATGACCATGTCGTAAGCATTGGCACGTACTTTACCCGGGTCGGTATCCATTAATGGAATATCCTCCGGCTTGGGAGAAGTGAACGGGTGGTGCATCGCGTAAAAACGTTGGGTTTCCTTGTCCCATTCCAGCAAAGGGAAGTCTACTACCCACAACGGTTTGAAGACATCCTTATCCCGTAATCCCAGACGATTACCCATCTCTAAACGTAACTCGCACAATTGGGGGAGGGTTTTGAATTTCGGACCTACTAGAATCAGAATTAGGTCTCCCGGTTCTGCCTTGCAGGTTTCTGCCCATACTTTCAAGTCGCTTTCCGTGTAGAATTTATCAACAGAGGATTTGAATGTTCCGTCCTCGTTGTATTTCACGTAAACCAATCCTTTGGCCCCGATCTGTGAACGTTTCACGAATTCTGTCAACTCGTCCAGTTGTTTACGGGTATATCCGGCACATTTAGGTGCGCAGATGGCCCCGATATATTCAGCATCGTTGAACACGGCAAAATCTTTCCCTTTGGCAACAGCGGTTAAATCCACGATCTTCATCCCGAAACGAAGGTCCGGTTTATCACATCCGTATTGCTCCATGGCATCCATCCAGGTCATTTTTTCCAGTTTGGGAATATCCACGCCACGAACTTCTTTGAACAGGTGACTGATCAAACCTTCGAAAACTTCCAACACGTCTTCTTGTTCCACAAATGACATTTCGCAGTCGATCTGTGTGAATTCGGGTTGACGGTCTGCCCGTAAATCTTCGTCCCGGAAACATTTTACGATCTGGAAATAGCGGTCGAAACCGGAAACCATCAGCAATTGCTTGAAAGTTTGCGGGCTTTGCGGAAGGGCGTAGAATTGGCCTTGGTTCATACGGGAAGGTACCACGAAATCGCGGGCTCCCTCGGGAGTACTCTTGATTAATACCGGGGTCTCTACCTCGATAAAGTTCAGGTTACTCAAATAATTTCGGGTTAGTTGTGCCATGTGATGACGTAATTCCAAGTTCTTGCGAACGCAGGCACGACGTAAATCCAAGTAACGGTATTTCATCCGGATTTCATCACCCCCGTCGGTTTGATCCTCGATCGTGAAAGGCGGTACTTCCGATTCGCTCAGAACACTCAATTCATTCACTATAATCTCGATGTCGCCTGTCGGTATTTTATTGTTTTTGCTGGCTCTTTCGATCACCGTACCCTTTACCTGGATCACGAATTCACGTCCGAGCTTTGCCACGTTAGCTTTAATTTCTTCGGGAGCCGATTCCTCGACAACCAATTGGGTAATCCCATAACGGTCACGGAGATCCACGAAAGTCATGGCTCCAAGTTTCCGTACTTTTTGTACCCATCCGCTAAGACAAACGCTTTCATTCACGTTTTCCATTCTTAGCTGCCCACAAGTATGTGTTCTATACATAAATTTTCAATTTTAATTCTGGCATAAACATTGTGCGAAAATAGTAAGAATTTGTCAGTTTAAGGCATAAATAATTGAAAATTGAAGTGTGGATACTGAAAATGAAATGATATGTGAAAGATCGATGGAAGTTGAGAGGGAGAAAGTTGTGGATTTTTTCAATATTATTATCCCGATTTTGTGATGAAACGTGGACAATTGTTTATCTTTGAAATCTAAAATGAAGTGATTAATAATTTAACGGTGAATTACATTGATGTGATTATATTGCTACCGTTGGTATACGGGGCTTATAAAGGGTTTAGTCTGGGGTTGATTGTTGAAATGTCAACGTTGTTTGCGTTGGTGTTAGGAGTTTTTATCTCGTTGAGATATGCCGTGAACGTGGAGGGCTTTTTGAAAGATTTCGTGGCTTTGCCGGAGTCGTATGCCTATTATATCGCTTTCGCCGTGACTTTCCTGCTGGTTATTATCGTGATGCATCTGCTTGGAAAATTGTTGACCAAGTTGATTGATATGGTTTCATTGGGACTGTTTAACAAGTTATTCGGGATCGTGCTGGGCGTATTGAAAGCTGCTATCGTGGTATGCGTGGTGCTTTTCATCGTGAATGCGCTGGACGTTCGTTATGATTTTATTTCGGCAAAAACGAAAGGTGATAGCTTGTTGTACAAACCTTTTGTTAACTTTGCAAATGGCGTTTACGAAAGTGTAATAAAATAAAAGCTAAAAACGAAAAGATAAGAGTTGAAGAACTCGTAACTTATTAACTTATAACTCGCAAATGCGAATTAAAAATTAAGAATCGATGAATTTTGTTGAAGAACTAAGATGGAGAGGGATGATCCATAATATCATGCCGGGAACCGAAGAACAATTGGCAAAAGAACAAACGACAGCTTATGTCGGAATTGACCCGACGGCAGATTCGCTACATATAGGTCACCTCGTGTCGGTTATGATGATGAAACATTTACAAATGGCCGGGCATAAACCGATTTTCGTGATTGGTGGAGCAACGGGTATGATCGGAGATCCCAGCGGTAAATCCTTAGAACGGAATTTGTTGGACGAGGATACTATTCAAAAAAACATGGCGGGAATTAAAGCCCAGTTGTCCAAGTTTATTGATTTCAATTCGAACGAGCCGAATGCGGCGATCATGGTAAATAATTATGACTGGATGAAAAACTTCTCTTTTCTCGATTTTATACGGGAAGTGGGAAAACATATCACGGTGAATTACATGATGTCGAAGGATTCCGTGAAAAAACGATTGAGTGCCGATTCGACAAACGGGATGTCGTTCACGGAGTTTACCTATCAATTGGTGCAAGGGTATGATTTTTTGTACTTGCGTCGTAATTATAACTGCCTGTTGCAAATGGGTGGTTCCGATCAATGGGGAAATATCACCACGGGTGGAGAATTGATTCGCCGGAAAGATGGTGGGGAGGCTTATGGTTTGACCTGGCCGTTAATGACCAAGAGTGACGGTAAGAAATTCGGGAAAACAGAGTCGGGTAATGTGTGGTTGGACCCACAGCGGACTTCTCCATACAAGTTCTACCAATTCTGGCTGAACAGCACGGACGAGGATGCAGCCCGGTATATCAAGATTTTCACGATATTACCACCGGCAGAGATTGATGCCTTGATTGCAGAGCATCAAGAAGCTCCGCATTTGAGAAAATTGCAGAAAGTACTGGCAAAGGAAGTGACCTGTTTGATTCACGGGGAAGATGCCTATGATTCAGCTTTGGAGGCCTCCCAAATTCTTTTCGGTAATGCAACATCCGATGCGTTGAAACGTTTGGATGAAGATACGCTATTGTCTGTTTTCGAAGGGGTGCCTCAATTTGACGTTGCACGAACTGATTTAGAGGCTGGAATTCATATTGTGGACTTGATGGCAGAGAAAACTTCCATGATGTCTTCAAAAGGAGAGGCTCGGCGTGCATTGAAGGGAAATGCGATTAGTATAAATAAGGAGAAAGTGCAGGATCAAGAATTAGTAGTTACTCCCGAATATTTGATCGACGGTAAGTTTATCCTTTTGCAAAGCGGGAAAAAGAATTATTTCTTGATTACGGTGAAGTAAGCGAGTTTATAGGATAAATGAATAGAGGCTGCATCCAATGCAGCCTCTATTCATTTATTGTAATTGAAAATTAATAGGAACAGTGAAAGATACTCTCACCGGTTTCTGTCTTTGTTTCCCAGGGGTCCATTTCGGCATGGATTGAATGACACGAATGGCTTCCTTGTCTAGGGAAGGGTCCACGGACCTGGTAACCTTTACGTTTGAAACGCTACCGTCTTTCTCGATGACAAATTGTACAAAAACTTTACCTTGGATGTTGTTTTCCTGTGCGATCATCGGATATTTGATGTGCTTGGAAATCCATTTTTGTACATTGCCTCCCGGGAATTTCGGCATCTCTTCAACTACCGCAAATACTTCAGATTCTCCGGAATATTCATCTCCATACCCGTATTCACCTTCGTACCCGTTACCCGTACCGCTAAAGTCGTAAACTCCGTGATTGGCAACATTGGCTTCCACGTCCATGATGTCCAAGTTGTCATCCAGATTTATTTCTTCATCTACGATCTGTATCAAGTCGGTTAACCGAGGTGCGGGAGGTGGTGGCGGAAGAGCTTGTTGCATCCGTTGTGTAACGGGTATGATTTCTTCGTCCAACTGTTCTTCCGTGTTTATTACTATGAAGCCTTCTTCCATCTTCACGTCGACTTTCCACTCGAAAGCAAGGAATATGCAGGCTAATGCTACGATTAGTCCGATCTCGAAGAAGATTCCTTTTTTGTTTTCGAGGTTTGCCTTTGATGATTTCTTTACTTCCATAATGTTTATTTATGATGGTTAAGCTCATACCTCTAATATACAAAAAATTAGCCAGAAATCAAAATAAACGAATGGTTTTGTCGGAAAATAGGTGAAAGATGTATAATTATATATATAGTTGATTTTCAGTATAAAAAGGAGCGACATTCGAATGTCGCTCCTGAAGAGGGAAAAGGTCTGATTTCCCTATTTTTTTGTTTTGATTGGTGCCTTATTTTATCTCTTCGTCTATTTCGAAATCTTGGTATAAGAAATCGTTGAACGGGAAACGTGCCGAGTGAATGTCTTTGGCAATCCCGTATATCTTTTCTTTCAATTCCTCGATATTTTCTTTGGATTTAGCCGAGATGTACACGGTTTCTCCTTCCTGTTTGGACATCCACATTTGTTTCAAGTCCTCTAGGCTATAGTTTTTCCGCTCGATGGGAGTGAGATCATCTTCCTCCTTTTTCGTGTACGTGAAGGCGTCTATTTTATTGAATACGGTAATCGTGGGTTTGGAATTATCCATTAACTCTCCCAGTGTTTCGTTCACGACCCGGATTTGATCCTCGAATTGGGGATGGGAGATGTCAACTACATGCAAAATAACATCTGCTTCTCTCACCTCGTCCAGCGTGGATTTGAATGATTCTACCAGGTGGTGGGGAAGTTTACGGATAAAACCGACCGTGTCCGCCAGCAGTAGTGGGACGTTCTTTATGGCTATCTTGCGTACCGTGGTATCCAAAGTTGCGAAAAGCTTGTTCTCGGCGAATACTTCCGATTTACTCAAAAGATTCATGAGCGTGGATTTACCCACGTTCGTGTAGCCCACTAAGGCCACTCGCACGAGTTTCCCGCGGTTTTTCCGTTGCGTGACCATCTGTTTGTCAATCTTGGCCAACTGCTCTTTCAGGCGGGTGATTTTGTCCCGGATGATACGTCTGTCGGTCTCGATTTCACTTTCACCCGGACCGCGAAGTCCGATACCTCCTTTTTGTCTTTCCAAGTGGGTCCACATACCCGTTAGACGAGGAAGTAAGTACTGATATTGTGCCAGTTCAACTTGAGCTTTTGCTTCTGCCGTACGGGCTCTTTTGGCGAAAATATCCAAGATGAGGTTGGTACGATCAAGTACTTTTCTGCCTTTTAGTTCTCTTTCCAGGTTTCTGATTTGTGTCGGACTTAGTTCATCATCAAAAATAATCAAGTTAATATCGTTATCTTCAACGTATGTTTTGATTTCTTCCAATTTTCCTTTGCCGACAAAGGTAGCCGTTACCGGCTTATCCAAGTTTTGCGTGAATATTTTCACAGTTTCCGCTCCTGCCGTTTCTGCTAGGAATGCGAGTTCGTCCAAGTATTCACACATCATGTCGTAGCTGATGTTTTCTGATTGTAGCGCTACACCTACAAGAATGGCTTTTTCTGCTTCTTTTTTCGTGTAAAAATATTCGCTCATAAATAGGAAAAGAAGGGGCTGACGATGATCGACAGCCCCTTGTTATAATTTAACATGTCTTTTTACTGTAACTGGAAGTTGATAGGTACAGTGTAAGATACTCGAACCGGTTTACCTCTCTGTTTTCCAGGTTTCCATTTCGGCATGGCTTTTACCACGCGGATAGCCTCCTTGTCCAAAGATGGGTCAACGGATCTGGCAACTTTCACGTCGCTAACACTACCGTCTTTTTCGATCACGAATTGTACGAAAACTTTACCCTGAATGTTATTCTCTTGTGCGATCATCGGGTATTTTACGTTCTTCGCAATCCATTTTTGTACACTACCTCCGGGGAACTGCGGCATATCTTCTACTACTTGGAAAATATCAGCTTCTCCGTCGCTCTCTTCTTCTCCCCAGCTGTCTCCGTCGTAATCGAAGTTATAATTACTCTTGTTTTCAACATCTGCTTCAACGTCGTCGATTTCAAGTTCCTCGTCAATACTTAATTCATCTTCCACGATCTCGATCAAGTCCGTCAATTTCGGGGCTGGAGGAGGTGGTGGGGGTGGCTTCATCATTTGTTGAGTAATAGGAATGATTTCCTCCTCAACCTGCTCTTCTTGGGTAATAACAAACCCTTCTTCTACTTTCGTGTTGGTCTTCCAGTTGAAAGCACTCAGTAGAATCCCTAGAGCTATAACAAAACCGATCTCAAGGAAAATGGTCTTTTTCCCTTCAAGATCTGCTTTAGGTGATTTTTTTACTTCCATGTTATTAGTTTAATATTATAGTTCTGTTTTTCTCACAATTTGCGTGGGTAAAAATAGTCAAATTCATAATAAACCGCAATATTTCTCCCCTTTTTTTTGAAGAAAATGTTAAAATGATCGCTAAACTTCATTAAAATCTTCTTAAAAGTTTGCGTTGTTGTTCATATCATGTTGATTTCATGCTGATGATAGCTTGGGAGGGAAAAGTAAAAAAGGACAACCAATCTAAGGTTGTCCTTTTTCGGGATGTTCGTATTGTATGTAAATCACTGTATGTTTTTCTTATCTTAACTGGAATGTAATCGGGATGGTAAACCGAACTCTTACAGCTTTGTCCCGTTGCATTCCCGGAATCCATTTCGGCATGGCCTTAACCACGCGGATGGCTTCTTGTGACAGATCTGGATCAGCGGAGCGAACCACGTTGATGGAACTGATGCTACCGTCTTTCTCTACCACGAATTCAACAAATACTTTTCCTCCGATGCCCATTTCTGCACATCTTGCCGGGTATCTTAAATTTTTCCTAAGCCATTTGTTCAAGTCTCCGTTAAAACGAGGCATTTTTTCAACTGTAATAAACGGAAGATCTCTCTCCCCGGGATCATCACCCTCGTCATCATACCCGCTCTGCCAGTCGGTAGCCTTACCCGTTAAAGAGCCTTTCGTGTTTTCGTTATCATCAACAACGTCCATCTCATTTTCAAGATCCATCTCGTTTTCCACGACCTCGATGAAATCCAAAGGTTTCACGGAAATCTTGGGAAGTGGTTGTGAAGCTCTTTGTGGTACAAAAACGGGAAGAACTTCCTCTATGTCACTCGTCTCGACAGGAAACGTAATCTCTTTGGCCTCTTCTTGGTAGTATTTTGTCTCAAAGGCAAAAAACACCGTAGCCAAGGCTACAATAAAACCGATCTCGCGGAAAATAAACCGCTTGTTCTCAAGATCGGAACGGGATGTTTTCTTTGCTTCCATGACGTTTATCTTTAAATGTTATTTAAACGTTAATTTGATGTTTCAAAAGTAGAAGATAAAAATGATATAAACAAGTTTTTTGCCGAGAAATGTGAATATTTTCTTAAAATTTTTACCATGTAATTTTAAAATAACGTTAAGATGCCCGTGTTTATTAGGTTTTCTGGATTATTTGTTTTGGAAAGAAAATTAATTGTCTCTAACTTTTTTACCTTTGTGTTATGATTGAAGTATTGTATATACGGGTACCGGAGAAAGTGGAACGAGAAAATTTGTTTATTCACTTACAAGGTTTTGTTTCCGGTGAATGTTATAATGAAGTCTTAGGATATAAAAATAAGGAGGTGGCTCTTCGCCGGTTGCTGGGGGAAACATTGATAAGTTTTGCTTTACGGGAATATTGGGGATTGCCGTTAGGAAGTTACCGGATACTCCGGGGTGAAAAAGGTAAACCATTCATTGTCGGTCGGGAGAATGTGTTTTTTAATCTCTCTCATTCAGGAGAATACGTGGTTTGCGCCGTGTCGGATCGGGAGGTCGGGATTGATATCGAAAAACGGGCTAAAGCACGGATGGAGGTTGCCGGACGCTTTTTTCATGAGCGAGAGGTACGGATGCTAAAGTCCTTGAGCGGAACAGAACAAGATCGGTTATTTTTCAATTACTGGTCGGTGAAAGAGAGTTTTCTGAAATATATAGGTACAGGACTGACTCGCCCGTTGAATAGTTTTATCGTGACGTTCACGGGAGAACGTGTTTCCCTGTACGAGGGGATAAACGGGTTGCCCCTGCATGTGAATGCTTGTCCGGTAGATGCGGGTTATGCCTGTTATGTTTGTAGTGAATACGACGGGTTGCCGGAGATTCGGGAAGTTACTTTTGAAGAGATCATCCGTTGTTAGACAGATGATCTCTTCAAGTGTAATTATTTCTTGATACGAGTTATCAGACTCTGCACGTAGGCTGCGTTATTCGGTTGAAGGTTATTGCTTATTTCTTGCAAGTACGTGCTGGCTTTTTCTTTTTGTTGCTGGTTGGCGATTCGTTCGAAACCGGTGAGTTCACGTAGGACTGACATACGGTTGGCCTCGTCTGGGAGTTCTTTGTTCATGTTTTGGAGAACTTTGAGGATTTCGTCTACCCGGTCTTTTTGTCCCTTGTTAATGATATGAAAGAAGAGCATGCGATATCTCAGTGGAAGGGCACCTTTGTAATGGTCTTTTTCAAATTGTTTCAAGTCTGTCATTCGTTTGTCAAAATCGATACCCATCATTTTGAGTACACGGAATTCTTCCGAGTAAACCGATATGATTTTGTCTTCAACCTCTTGCTGACCGAGGTGTTTACTGAAAGTTGCCCGGTTTTCGACAAGATATCGGAACAGGGGGGTGTCCACGTTGTTTATTTCTGTTTTGATCAAAGTCCAGTTCTCCGGTTCGCATAGTTTGTCCACGCCCAGTTGGATCATAGTTTCACTCATGACGGTTTGCAGGCGTTTTTTGTCGTGAACACGCAAGATTTTGATGTATTCTTTTAAGAATGAACGATCCCGTGCTCCCGCGGAGTATTTCCTATTGGCTTCTGCCAATTCAATGGCATCTTTAACTTTTTGAACGAAGTCTTCTTTGGGACTGGATACGGCTCCTCCATCCAGACGGCAGTATACTGTTCCGTCATGATTGAGTATCAGATAAGTCGGGTATACTCGTATGTCATATTTTTGTGCAATATCAATCCCGTCACCTTCTTCCATATCCTTCATGATACAGATGTAGTTACTGTTAAAATAGTCGCCACATTCTTTTAACGGGAAGATGAATTTTACCATGTACTTGCATGGCCCGCAGGTTTTCGTGTAGCAATCGATGAATAGCTTTTTCCCTGTTGCTTGGGATTTGGCGAGGGCTTCTTTAAAAGTTAAGTCTTCAAAATTTGTTCCTTCTTGGGCGAGACAATAACCTGCAAGGGAAAATAATAAACTAATTAAAAAGATGCGTTTCATAATTATTGTTTTAATGTATTTTGGATTAATGCTTTCATTTCTTTTCCAGGACCGGGGGCGAAGACCGTTACGATTTTTCCCTCTTTGTCTATAATGAAATAACGAGGAACTCCATTTATTTGGTATTCTGTTTCAAAATGAGAATTCGCTGATGGGGCCGAAATAAGATTCAACATTCCTGTCATGTTATTCTCTTTGATGGCTTTTAACCATTTGTCTTGGTCGCTTTTTCGATCAATAGAGATGGTCAGAAATAGGATATCTTTATATTGTTTGAATTCATCTTTTAATTGCATGAATTTGGGCATTTTTTCGATGCAGCTACAGCACCATGTAGCCCAAACGTCCACGATAATCACCTTTCCTCTGAAATCAGCGAATGAATAGTTTTTTCCATTTGTATCTTTCATTGAAGATAATGGTGCCGATTGACCTTTGCTTAAAGGTTCATATTGTGTGTATAGTTTTAATATTTCTTGTTTTAATGGAGAATCTTCTACGTGTGATTCTATGGTAGGGCGTAATTCTGCAATTTCTTCCGGGCATCCATTGGTTTGGAAAAGAAATTTCATTTTTTCTAGATAAGTATCATGTAGTAGTTTATTGTTACTGGAAAAAATATCTTTTAATTTGGTATAGTCGTTGTGGTTGAGAGGTCTTGCGAAGAATTGTGTGGAGATGGAAATCCCGTCTCTTGCGGCATCGAAAGTTTCTCCTTTTTTTAAGGCTTGAATCATATAATAATAATCTGTCCATTGGCCGGGAGAGTTTTGTTGCAGGAATGCGGCTACTGTAGGATCGTTTAACTCAATGGTAGGTATTTGGCGAAGTAAAGATTTTATATCTTCTTTTTCTCCTTTATTTTGTGTGATGTATTCTCCACTTTTTAGAATCATGAAACAATTATTTTGAATGGCTAATGGGATATTTTTTTTGTCCATTCGTTTTATATTATCATGATAGGTTGTTGTAATATCTTTGGCGGAGGAAAATTCTTTCGACCATTTTTGTTTGAGATATTGATAAATATTTCCCTCTTGTGCGAAAAGGGGAAAGTAAAGAAATTGTAGAAATATGAGAATTCTTATTTTCATGTTTTAAGATATGAAAAATGTATAAAGGGATAAAGTGTCAAAAGTCTATAAAAAACTTTTGACACTGTTTTAGTTATGACGTTTATTCTTGAGGACCTTTAGCTATCCCTTCAAGATCAATACCGTAGTTATTTTTCATATGATTTATTACAATTTCATATCTTTGATTAATGAGTGGATAGGTCGTTGGAGAATACTTCGCTTGAAATTCTGTTTTCGTGTAGAACATGGCAGCTCTTACATAACTGAGGAAATCCCGATATGGATAAGCTGCTTGTTCCCAGCTTGGATTTGTGTATTCGCTTACACCAGAGGGAACTTTTTCATTTTTAAAGTCCCGGTAGATAATCTTAATGAAACCTCTAATCATATAGTAATTCGGATCATCTTTCTGATTATCAGTATTAACTATTCGAGTTGTATAGTCAATTCCATTTTTGAAGTCGTTTGGTTCAGTGATAATTCCATTTTGTAAGGCTGCTTCGATCATTAGATAAAGGAATACTGCACGCCTAATTTTAAGCGATTGTTGATTCGGATTAGCTATTTCACTATTTGTAAAACTGATCGCCCAGTAATCAAAGCCATCTGTTTTTAATTCCACAAAATTTGGATTTCCTGTTCCGGTACCCGTTCCAGTGCCTGTTCCGGTACCCGTTCCAGTGCCTGTTCCAGTGCCGGTACCTGTTCCGGAGCCTGTTCCACTATCATCTGGATCTTCTCCCGGCAATAATCCTCTTAAATTATCAAGCATATATATTTTTACAGGTAATACGGTTTTTGCAATTTCGGGAGACACGTAATTGAGAACGTGGTTCTTGAGAAAATTGAGATAATATGGTACTTGTTCATCTGTGAGGTCGTTGCCGTAATATAATTTACCTGTTCCTAATGAGGTCCATTTACGATTAAGATCTTGTGTGCTAATATCTTTGTATATTAAATACACGCCATAAATGTTATGAATTTCTTCAATCTCTTTATCCCATGAATTATTTCCCTGAGGAAATTCAAATCGAAGAACAGAGTAGTTACCGGAAGGAGTCACATCATTTTCATTGTAACAACCTGTTATCATGAAAATGCAACTTAATGCGATTATAAATAGTTTCTGTTTCATGGTAATTATTTTAATTAGAGGTTAAACTACCGTTGCGAGGAGAGGGTGCCAGTGGATTTTGTTCCAGTAGGTTATTTAATTCCAATGCGTCCGGGGGTAAAGGTAGAGTGTATCCGGGATCATTTTCTTGTAATGTGTAAACAATCGTGGATGTTGCATCCGGGAACCACGTGTGTTTAATTTCTTTCATCCCCCAACGGCGTAAATCAAACCACCGATGATCTTCAAAACATAATTCTCGACGTCGTTCGTCATGTATAAACGTAATTAATTCATCCGGATCAGAAATGTTTTTTTCTTGATAATCTGAAGGGAATCGGTATGTTCGAAGTTCATTTAGCAAACGTAAAGCTTCTGTTCCTGCATTTGCATTTCCGGCCTTGTTTAACATGGCATTTGCTTCACAGAAATTTAAATAAGCCTCAGACAAGCGAAAACTTCTACTGAAAATACCAGTCCCTCCCCTTGGTTGATAATATCTGGAAGAACTTACATTCACTTTTCCGAAAGCAGAAGGCATTGCTTCCACTTCATTGTTTGCGTTCGTGATTTCATACGAACTACGAATGATGTAACGATCTTTACGTAGGTCTCCAGCTGTTTCATCAAAACTTTTCATCAGTTCCTCCGAGGCTCTGAAAAATGGACGGTTTTCTTTTCCTGAGCTTGCATTGTAGACATAATTAGTAAAGTCGTTCATGTTCCCGTATACCCAGATTACTTCGGGAGAGTTGGTGTAGGAGTGGTAGTTTATATAAGAGGGAGAGTCGGGATTGAAGTCAATTGTTTTTAGATCCAAGAGACGGAAATTCCCGTTTTGGATAACATTATTGGCATAAGTAGCAGCTTTTTCCCATTGTTCCATGTATAAATAAACTCTGGAAAGGAGTAATTGTACCATGGGAAGGCTTGTTCTCCAATTCGCTTGCCATTGTTGGTCTGTGGGTAATGATTGATATAAGCGTTCTGCTTCCAGAAGGTCATCTAATATTTGTGAATAAACTTCTTCTACTGTATTTCTTTTTAATTCGGATTCTTCAATTCCACTGTTTAATTTTAGAGGAACTCCTAATGCCATTTTATCGCTATTATAGGGTGCTCCGAAAATGTTGACCAAGTTGAAGTAAAAGTATCCACGAAGAGCTAATGCTTGAGCCTTTACTGAATTAATCGTGTTTACATCATCATTTATATCAACAATGTAATCTAGAACGGCATTGGCTCCCAGTATTAAAGTGTAATAGCTTTTGTAAATATTAAGTGTTGTTAACCCGGCAGTTTCCATAACCTCGTACATATTCGATTGCCAAGAATAAGGAGCCCACCATGCATTAGCGTTTGCCCCGGTATTTGGTTCTTGATAAGGAGCAGGGGCAACATCGTCATCTAATAGATAAAGGAAAATGTTTAATCCCGGGACATCATTACGAGGGTAAGCTTCTCCCAGTAGAAGTTCATTCATGGAGTTAGCATCCTTGGGTACAAATTCACTCTTGGATTTGGGTTCCAGAAAATCTCCGCACCCTCCCAAAATCAAGCTGATAATAAAGATAAATATGATTTGTTGTTTCATAATGATTTTTTTTAAAATCCGACACTTAAACCGAACGAGAATACTTTGGGCATAACACTATCTCCCAATTCTGGGTCAAAACCATTAAAACGGCTACTACCTATAACAAACGGGTTATTCACGTTTGCACTGATAGAACAATTGGTCGCTCCGAATTTGGCACATATCTGAACGGGAACATTCCAGGATAGAGAGATTTGTGTACAACGTAAAAAAGACGCATCAACAACCATGGCATCAGAGTTCCCCCACATCTCATAGATGGAATTTGCAGCCGTCCCGTCCGGGAGTTTTATGTTGTATACATCTTCGACGGATGTATATAAGGCCGGATAAATCGTGTGTTTCTCATCTCCCGGTTTTTGCCATCGTTTTAATAGATCCTTCGATAAATTGTAAAAAGGCTCGGGCAATTTTCCGTAATTGAAATTCTGATAAGGATTGGGGAGGCGTTTTTTAGCCCCGAGTAGCACGGAAAAGTTTACTCCTAATGATAAACTTTTGTAACGGATACGTGTATCAACACCTCCGGTGAAATAAGGATCTTTTTGACCGGAATATACCAGAAATGTAGTGGGATCAATGTCCGGATCTGCTTCCTCGAAATCAATCAGATTAAATGTCGGGTAGCCTGTTTCCGGGTCTAGACCGGCAAAAGAATATGACCAAAATGCACTAAGCGGATAACCTTTTTTTAAGAAACGATCACTGCTACCCGAGATGAAATCACTTTTGGTTATTTTATTTGCTTTGGTTTGAATGTCATCATTTTGAGTTTTATTCCAGTTTTTAGAGGCATTGAAACCTATCGTCCATGCGAAATCTTTTCTTTGGTAGGGAGTGATATTCATGGAGAATTCTAACCCGTGATTATGGATACGTCCTCCGTTCAGTTTCATGGTGTTCATACCGTATTCTTGGGCTATGTCTTGGTTGATAATGGCATTTGAACGTCTACCATAATATTCCAGACTCATGGTTATGCCATTAAATAATTGTAGATCCAAGCCCACGTTCCAGGTTTTTGTCCGTTCCCATTTTAATAGAGGGTTAGGTAGGCTCGATATGGTTAAATAGTATTCATTATAACCGGGCAGAATTCCTTGGTATTGGGTGATAAGGTCCGGACTTACAGAGGTCACAACGTTTCCTTGAACCCCATACGTGGCACGCATATTCAGTTGATTGATCCAGGGAAGATGAGTTTTAACGAATTCTTCTTCTGCCATTCTCCAGGACACGCCCAAAGAATAAGTCGGGTCGAATTGTTTATTGGCATCTTGTCCGAATCGGTTTGATGCATCCGATCTAATATTGGCGTTGAGCACGTAGCGATCTTTCAGAGAGTAGGCGAATGTGGCGAAAAATGATACGTAGTTGTTTGTAATCGTTGTGTTTTTCCAACCTCCTTGGTATAATTTATCTAATGCTCCCCAAGAAATGGGAACGGTTCCGCCAACAGGTGTTACTTCTGTCGGATGTGTGGGGCTAACTAAGATCTCGCCTCTTTCGGGTACGTATCCCCAAACCGTGTTTGTGTTATTTTTATTGTCTTCGGAGCGTATCTCCATACCAGCCATTGCGTTAATTCGATGAATTTCGTTGATGGTTTTGGAGAAAACGAGTTTGTGTTGCATATTGTAGGAAGTATTACTTGTTGCATTGGTTGCCAATTCTCCTCCGAATGGTAATAAAGCAGCCTTGAATTTGGCAGAACCGGAAGTTTCCGAACCATAGGCGTAACCGCGATAGTTTTTCTCAATATAAGAAGTCTTTTCTCCCGCAAATGATTCTGAATTATTCATACTGTATGCTATACTCCCGACGAATTGATATTTTAGCCAATCCGTGATACTCCAATCTGCGTTGACTGATACGTTAAAATTCTTGGAGTTGTTTTTAGAGTAACTGTTTTCCATTTCGTTTAGGATGTTGTATCCGTATTCGAGCTGTCCAGTTCTGTTTAACTGATATCCGTAATATTGTTTATAAAATACATATTCCCCGTTTTCATCGAAAGCGGGAATTGCCCGGCTTGTCCGGGTTGCATAATTTTCAGGGGAAACTCCCGGCCCATATCCTTTCTTGTCATTGAAAGAACCGCTTAGGTTAAATGTAATTGACAGAGATTTAGTGAATTGTGTACTGACATTCAAACGGGAGGTGAATTGTGTCATGTCATCCCCTTTTTGAGTACCATGGTTTGACGAGTAACCGAATGAAGCGTTGTATGTTACTTTTTGGGTACCTCCGGAGATACTTAGGTTGTGATTATGGCTGAAAGAATTCCGGCACAAAATATCGAACCAATCCGTATTACACGTTTCCAGTCTTTTCATTTGTTTCATGAAATCGTCTTCGTTGATTAGCCGATTGTTGTACATGGCCATCAATCCTTCGTAAGTATATATTTGTGGAAGAGGATCCGATTGGTATCTAACTCCCGCATCATAAGCTTCTTTGCTGAATTGAATTCGTTCTTTAGAATTCATGTAATTAAACATTCCGTAATTCGGGCGGGTTCTAAATGAAAGATTGGTAGAATAACGGATGCTTGTTCTCTCTGCACTTCCTTTCTTCGTTGTAATTACGATTACCCCGTTAGAGGCTTTTGATCCATAAATTGCAGTGGCAGAGGCATCTTTTAAGACCGTGATGGTTTCAATATCGGACGGGTTCAACCATGATATCTGATTCCCGATTAAATTTCTCATATCTTGCGTAATGGCAGAACTGGCATCTATCGGGAGCGGGTCTGGTTGGATAATACCGTCTACAACCCATAGCGGGTCCGTGTTTCCGAAAATTGTCGATGTTCCCCGAATGGTGATTTTGGGAGTACTCCCGATGCGGGAAGAGGAGTTGACAACAACCATTCCCGGGATTTTTCCTTGTAGCATCTGGTCGATGGAATTATATGCCGGCATCATAATGTCTTCCGCTTTCACCGTGGTGTATGCCCCAACCATATCTTTACGGGGAAGACTGTTGTATCCGGTTGATACGACAGTTACTTCTTCCAGTTGGGAAGCATCTGTTTTCATCGTAATTTTTAGCGGTTTATCATCCGTGCATTTTATCACTTGGGTTTGCATTCCAACAAAAGAAAACACCAGGGAGTTTTCATTTTGATTGGGTAACGTGATGCTGAAATTTCCCTTTGCATCCGTGGAAACACCCATGGAAGTTCCTCGAATAAGTACCGTTACTCCGGGAAGGGTTCCTCCAGTCTCATCAAATACGGTTCCTTTGATGGTTCTTTTTGTCTGTGGTTCTTCCGGTTGTTCTTTGACCACGACAACTCCTTCAACCATGGAATAAGCTAAGTTGAAATGTTTCAATACAATGTCAATAGCTCGTTTTGTAGGAATATTTTTGACAGTGAGGTCTTTACACCTTTTGTCTTTCACCTTTTCCAAGTTGTACATGAATTTTACTCCGGTCTGTTTGCGGAACTCGTTAATGACCTCCACAAAAGAAGCATCTTTGTAGTTCAGGTTTACTGTACTGTTTTGTGCATATATTGTGCTACTACACAATAATGAAACGGATAAGAATAGAAAACTAACAAAAATGTGCGCTGTTCTTTTCTTTTTTTTCATAATGTTATTAATTGAGTTTGTATAATTGTTGAAAACATTTATAGTTTCTTACATTCCAATAATTAAATTCTTCCCTTGAACTTCTATTTTCACATCCGAACTTTTCTCGAACATCTCGATGAACGTATTTATATTTTTGAAACGACTCAAATCACCGGAGAAGTGTAGATTTTTAGCTCTTTCATGCGTGTAGAAAACATGGATGTCATACCATCTTTCGAGTTGATTCATGATATCTTCCAGTCTCATTTCTTGGAATAAAAACATACCGTTTTTCCAAGAGGTGGCATATTGCGTGTCTATTGTCCTTATTTCTGTTTGTCCGTTAGTTCTTATGATAATCTGTTGGTTAGGGGTCAGGATAAGTTGTTGTCCATCAGGCAAGCAATAGGCAATTTTCCCGTTAATAAGTGTGGTCACGGTTTCCCGGCTTTCCGGGTAATTGTTCACGTTGAATTCTGTTCCAAGAACGCGAATATTACCTTTATTGGTTTTTACGATAAAAGGAGTATTCGTGTGGTTTACCTCGAAATATGCTTCTCCGGATATAGTTACTTCCCGGACCGAGTCGACGAAGTTGACGGGATATTCTAGCCGGGAATCGGAATTTAGCCATACTTTTGTTCCGTCAGATAACGTCAGGAAAAATTCTCCGCCCCGAGGAACGACTAATGTGTTGTAGATGATTCCCGTCGGGACTTGGGATGATGGGTTATAATGTAAACCTGTTGTGTCGATTTGAATTATAGTCTCGTTTTGCCTTATGATTTGCCCAGAATCTCGGTTTAATTTTACTTTCCGTCCATCGTGCGTGATTAATAATGCTTGTTGTTTTCCGGGGTGTATATCGGCAAAATATGTTTCATTATAATATTGGGGGGGATACTGTTTTTGCCAAATATACAAGAGCGTACCCGAGCCGATTAAAAGCAAAAGAATACAGGCAACCTTGAGATAGGAAGGTATAATTATTTTTTTCGGGGGAACAATATTTTTGTGGTATGCTTTTAAATAGTCAAACCGTTCTTGTTCCTCTATTTTTTTGTGAAGATACTGGCTGTCTGATAATTTTTGAGCAATATCTTTCAGGCGAGAATCCTCGTGTGGGACTTTTTCCTCCCTGTTTAGGATTTGTCGAAATAGCCATTCGGACTTATCAAATAAAGAATTCCATTCCATGATATAATCTTTTATTATCGATTATATCCCAAAAGTGATTTGGCGGGTGACAGTAAATATGAAAATTATTTACTGCCCTGGATTATTTCAAGATTCCCAGTAACAATAGCAGGCTGAAATATTGTTTCAGGTTTTCTTTTAAAAACGAGTATGCTCTTTTTTTCTGGGTTTTGACCGTGTTGATACTTATTTCTAGTTGTAAGGCAATTTCTTGAACAGAGTATCCTTCGAGACTTAATTGTAATATTGTTTTACGTTGATCGGGAAGAAGAGCTATTGCTGCCCGTAGTTTGCGGATTACGTCTTCTTCGGCAGCCATGTAAAAAATGTCATCCTCGGTTTCCGATAACGTTGAACTCCATTCTGATTTTCGTTTGTCTTCAACTTTTTTATCCCGGATATATTTTAATGTATTATTATAAACGGATTTGTATAGATAAGAAGATAATATTTTAATGTTCTGAAAATTCAAATCCGATTTCCAGATCATAATCAAACATTCTTGAACAATGTCTTCGGCGACACTTGTCTCGTTTATGATAGAAGAAGAGTAATTGCATAAGGCTCCATAATAAAAACGATATAATTCTTTCCATGCACGGGGATCTTTGTTATTTATTCCTTGTATGAATTTATCGAGTTTTATCATGATAGTGGTAGCTTTTGATTGTAAAAAAGCAAAAAACAGATGAAATGACAAAGTACAATCATGTAAATGATTGTACTTTTATAATTTTTTCCTGTTTTTTTAAAGTTGTTCCGTCAGATACTTTTCCAGTTTTCCGGAAGATGCGTTAGGAAGATGTGACTCCACGATTTTTCCGTCTGGGGCAATTAATATAAATTGATGAATTGTTCCGGAGCTATAATGATATTTTTTCAGGAATTCTTTTTCATTTTTTAGGAAAAAGTGTTTTCCTGTTTGGATATCTTGGTTTCTGATCGTTTTCTTCCATTCGTCTAGTTTCGGTT